>SL_3KL_010_SEDDRAFT_10000511_pt1 | contig 32029 bp, 26 predicted proteins | sample SodLakKL_010_SED_2_FD_10381 | JGI IMG/M metagenome (IMG submission 10381)
CCAACGAACTCGTAACGATTGAAGGACTTTCGCTTCGCTACAGACGCTTCAATGTTACTTATTAATTCAACCGCTCAACGCGTGGGTTTAACATAATTGCATTTAAATAATCTCTGCGAGCTTGGCGCCTCTGCGGTGAATAATACTATGGCCTCAGCCTGCCAAGCATTCTTGGAAATGGAATCGTCTCCCTTACATGCGAGAGCCCGCAGAGCCAGGCTACGGTTCGCTCCAGCCCAAGGCCAAATCCGGAATGCGGTACAGAGCCGAATCTTCTCAAGTCAAGGAACCAACTGAAAACGTCTTCGGGCAGGTCATGTTCTTTGATACGGGAGCGAAGTGTCTCAAGGTCGTCCTCGCGCTGGCTGCCGCCAATGATTTCTCCGTACCCTTCCGGAGCCAGAACATCCAGCGCAAGAGCCAGCTTATCATTCTCCGGATCGCGTTTCATGTAGAATGCCTTCACTTCTGCCGGATAGCGATGAACCATGACAGGGGTATCGTACTGCATGGTTAGAATAGTTTCATCACTTCCTCCAAAGTCACTGCCCCACTGAAAGTTGGCTGCAGATTTTTTCCATACAGGAATATTTCTCAGATCTTCTTGAATCTGGTCAACTCTGGCGTGAATTTCCTTGATTCTCTGATCAATCTGAGCCTTTCGCCACTTTTTGGCTGAACCGTGTTCTTTTTTAATTTCTTCAAGTTCACTTTTGATTGTGGCCAGCTCCGATTTGCGTTCTTCTTCCATTCTGTCGAGTAGAGCTGCTGTCTTATCGCTCTTCAGCTGATCTACGGCATCGCTGTAAGAGATACGTTTGAATGTTTCCTCGACGGCTTTCTTCAAAGACGCGGTATTTCTTTCAAGGATTTCAAGCTCGTCGCTCTTCTCTTCAAGTACTGTTTTGATGATGAATTTGAGCATCGCCTCGGCAAGGTCCATGTTCATGTCCAGGTCATAAAATGCCATCTCGGGTTCAATCATCCAGAACTCTGTGAGGTGTCTCCGAGTTTTACTCTTCTCCGCCCTGAACGTTGGCCCGAACGTGTAAATCTTGCCGTGAGCCATTGCCATGGCCTCACCATAAAGCTGACCCGACTGTGTGAGATAGGCCTTCTCATCAAAATAATCGGTTTCAAAAAGGGTGGTTGTGCCCTCTGCAGCGTTTCCGGTAAAAATGGGTGCATCCATCTGTATGAATCCCTCCTGCTGGAAAAATCTGTGTATAGCAAATTGGATGGTATTTCGCACCTGCATGGCCGCCCATTGCCGGCGGCTTCGAAGCCACAGATGACGGTTCTCCATCAAAAATTCAACCCCATGCTCCTTCGGAGTAATCGGGTAGTTATCTGCAACCTGAATTACGTTTACGTCGGTAACATGAAGCTCATAGCCGCCAACGCTTCTGTCATCTTTCACAACCTTTCCAGTCATCTCTGCAGAGCTCTCTTGTTTGAGCGTACCGGTTGCCTCAAATATCTCTTCACCAACGTCATCCAGGGCAACAATACACTGGCAAAGACCGGTGCCATCACGTAGTTCAATAAAATGCAATCCTTTGCCGCTGCGGGTATTATAGACCCAGCCTTTCAGGGTTACCGTTTCATTCTCGTGATTGGATAGCTGATTGATGTAGGTCATTGCTTGTTACGTATCGGGTAGTGAATGTCAGTTTTGTTATGGTGTATTGATGGTACTCCAATAAAAAATACCTGCTTCAAGAGAAATTCGGAATGCCATTCTATTTTCCTTCGGGTACCAAAAGCGTTTCAGAGTACATCTTTGTGTTAAAAAACTTCTGTGCAAAGGTAATCAAATCATCGGCTGTAACCGCGTCGATATTCTCAACCAGTTCGTCAAGTGTTACGAACCTGTTGAAGTAGAGTTCGCTTTTGGCCAGTCTTGTCATTCGATTACTCGTGTTCTCTTGCGAAAGCAACAGCTTGCCTTTTAACTGCGCCTTGGCTTCACTCAACTCTTTTTCTCCGACTTTTTCAGAACCGATCTTATCAAACTCTTTTGCAATCAGTTCCCGAACGTGATCCACGTACGATTTGTCCGTACCGATGTACACGCCAAACAGTCCCGAGTCGGTGTACGACTGGTTAAATGTACCTATTGAATAGCAGTATCCGTACTTCTCTCGGATGTTTTGGTGCAATCTCGAGCTCATGCCTCCGCCAAGTACCGTATTGGCAAGCAAAAGAAGGTACTTATCTGGATGGTCGTAATTGAGAGCCCTGCGGCCTAAAATCATATGCGTTTGCTCAATTGCTTTGGAAACCTCCTGAGCCGTAGTGCTGTAAGTGGTTAGAGGCTGTTCTGCATTAACGGTCGGTTCATTCTGCTCAAGAGGGAGTAGCTCATTCACAAGCTTTATAACCTCATCGTGGTCCACATGACCGGCTACAGCCACAAGCAGATTGTCGGGGCGATATCGCTCAGCCATGTAGTCGAATAAATTCTGCCGGGAAAAAGATGACACCGTTTCCTCAAATCCAATAATTGGCCGTCCAATCGGGTGGTCGTTGAATACCTGGCTGCTGAATAGTTCAAAGACATAGTCGTCAGGACTGTCTTTATACATCTTCATCTCTTCAAGCACCACCTTCTTCTCCTTCTCCAGCTCCTCTTCAGGAAATACGGAGTTTCGAACCATATCACTGAGAACGTCAAGGGCTTTATCGAGCTTTGTGTCGAGACAGCGTGCAAAATAGCAGGTGTACTCAGTTGACGTAAATGCATTCAGATAGCCGCCAACAGATTCCATGCTCTGCGCTATGTCGTAGGATGAACGATTTTCTGTGCCCTTGAACAGCATGTGCTCCAGAAAATGGGTAACACCCGCAAGTTCATCTGATTCGTTCCGGCTTCCGGTTTTTACCCAGATACCGGCCGAAATACTTTTTACGCTTTCAATTCGCTCGGTTACGATTTTAAGCCCGCTTGGAAGAACCGTTTTCTGTATTTGTGTAATGGATTCGGTTGATTGCATCTTATCAGATTTTGAAAAAAAATAGTCGTGAGTCGTGAGTAACAGCATTTGCGACCTGACAGGGTGGTTTGGTGTTTTTCCAGACATTTTGTAAGCGTCGAAAAAATCTTTGATTTCCCAACAACGCTGATCCCGAAGCCTCTGGACTGTCAAGTTTATTTTATTAATAATGAATCCTGTTTATTTAAAAAAAAAAGCGCCCCCGGAATCGAAGGCGCTGATTTTTTTTCGGGTGTACCTGCTTACTCGCCTTGTTCGGGCTCTGGAAGCAGGGCCTTTCGGGAAAGCCTTAACTTTCCGCCGTGCTCCACTTTCAGCAGTTTCACATCAATCTGATCTCCAACGCTGATCACATCTTCAACTTTCTTCACATGGCCATGCTCAAGCTCGGAGATGTGCAGAAGGCCCTCTTTGCCGGGCACGATTTCAACAAACGCTCCGTACTCTTTGATTGCCTTAACGGTACCTTTGTAAGTGGCACCTTCGTCGAGCTGACCAGCAATGGCCTGAATACGCTTCTTGGCGTTTTCGGCTTTGTCGAGATTGTCGGCAGAGATGGTAATCTGACCTTTACCCTGTTCATCTTCTTCAATCCAGATTTCAGTTTCAGTCTCTTTTTGGAGAGTCTGAATCACTTTACCACCGGGGCCAATTACTGCACCGATGCTGTCGCCATCAATGGTCATGCGCAGGAACTGCGGAGCATACTGAGAAAGGCCATCTCTTGGAGTGGAGATCGTTTCAGCCATTCTCTCAAGAATATGCAGGCGGCCTCTGTGAGCCTGTTCGAGAGCTTCTTCAATAATTTCAAAGCTGATGCCCTGAACCTTCATGTCCATCTGAGTGGCGGTGAGACCATCGGCCGTACCGGCGGTTTTGAAGTCCATGTCGCCCATGAAGTCTTCCTCGCCTTGTATATCGGAAAGTACAACGGTGTTGTTATCCCCTACAATCATCCCCATGGCAATACCGGCTACCGGCCTTGGAAATGGGACGCCGGCATCCATGAGTGCCATAGAGCCGCCGCAGACGGAGGCCATTGAAGATGAACCGTTCGATTCGGTGATGTCGGAACGCACCCTTACCACATAGCCAAACTCTTCAAAATCCGGAAGCACCATCTTCAGCGCTCTTTCAGCAAGATGACCGTGACCGATCTCGCGCCGTCCGGGCCCTCTCATAAAGCCGGCTTCACCCACGCAGTATGGCGGAAAATTGTAGTGGAGCATAAATGTTTGCTCTTTCTCGTAGAACAAAGTATCCACGCTTTGTGCATCCCGCTTTGTACCAAGCGCCACTGAAATAAGTGCCTGGGTTTCTCCGCGTGAAAAAATGGCTGAGCCATGTGCTCTTGGCAGATAACCTACCTGAGTCCAAATATCACGGATATCTTCGGGGCCGCGACCGTCAATTCTCTTTTTATTCTCAAGAATCATATTACGGACGGCGTCTTTAACAAGATTTCCGAAAATTTCAGAGACTTCACCGCCGGCCTCCTCATATTCTTCTTCGGCTGTTATACCTTCTTTAATCTCCGTTTTCAGCTCTTTAATTTTTCCACTGAACTCATACTTGCTGAGCCCCTGCCCAACGATCTCTTTCAAGCGATCGCCAACAAGTGCGGCAACTTTGTCTTCAAGTTCTTTATTGCCTTCTTCCGGCTCAAATTCACGTTTTTCCCTGCCAAATTCATTTCGGAGTTCTTCCTGGAATTCGCATAGTTTAACGATGGATTCGTGTCCGGTTTTGATGGCATCGAGCATCTCTTTTTCGCTGATTTCGCTCATCTCGCCTTCAATCATGATCACACTAGTAGCAGTACCGGCCACGATCATATCCATATCGCTCTCCTTGAGCTCGTCGATGGTTGGGTTAATCACAAACTCACCGTTAATGCGGCCAACCTTTACCTGAGCCATGGGCCCGTCGTAAGGGATATCAGAAATATGGATGGCAGCGGATGCACCGAAAGCTCCTAACACATCGGCCTGGTTTTGTCCGTCGGATGAAAACACCTGGCAAATGATCTGGGTATCATTGTAGTATCCCTTAGGAAAGAGAGGGCGTAAACTTCTATCAATAAGGCGGCTGGAAAGTGTTTCGTCGTCTGATGGTCGTCCTTCCCTTTTTAAAAATCCACCCGGAAATTTACCGGCGGCCGTAAAGCTCTCTCTGAGGTCTACCACAAGCGGGAAAAAGTCCTGTCCCGGTTTGGCTTCTTTAGCACTCACTACTGTACAGAGCACCATGGTGTCGCCCATTCGTACCATTACTGCACCGTCCGCTAATTTGGCAAGCCTTCCGGTTTCTACGGAAATTGTTTTGCCCGGTGCAAATTCAACACTTCTAAAATCTTCTTTCATAATAATTGTTCTGTTCGTTTTATCTTTCGTAGACTATCCTTTTAGTAAAGCAAATCAAACAAATACCCTAACTTTGAATTTTTTGGTATTTGAGGATATAAAAAAGGGCGCGTAAGGATTACGTGCCCTGAAGAAATGCTTATTTTCTTATACCAAGTTCTTTGATCAGCTCTCGGTATTTTACGATGTCTTCATCGCGCAGGTAGTTAAGCAGGCGTCTTCTTTTACCTACCATCTTCAAAAGCCCACGGCGTGATGAGTGGTCTTTTTTATTTTCATTCAAGTGATTTGTGAGGTCAGCAATACGTGCTGTTAAAATGGCAATTTGTGCCTCAACTGAGCCGCTATTTTCGACACTACCGCCATGCTTTTCAATAATTTCTTCTTTTCGTTCTTTCGTTATACTCATCTTCGGTTTGTAATTATTGCTATAAAACGTTTATATCATTAAAAAATACGCTTAATTCCTTTGTTTTGCAATATCCGGTTGTTTGTTATTTAATATCGTTTCTACACGTTGCTTATCATCCTGAAGCTGTTTTTTAAGCTCATCTATTCCGTTGAACGCCTTTTCATCCCTCACCCTTTGCACAAACTGGATTTGAACATCCTTGCCGTAAATATCACGGCCAAAATTGAATATGTTAACCTCGAGCCTTTCGGCCGAACCATCGAATGTTGGCCTCACTCCGATATTCATCATTCCCGGATGATAAGTATCACCATCAACCCTCACCCATACTGCATACACACCCCTTTTGGGGATAATCTTATTCTGATGCTCGGGATGAATATTGGCAGTGGGAAATCCGATTTTCTTTCCGCGCTTGTCTCCGTGAACGACGGTGCCGTGCAGGATGTAATTTCGTTCTAGAAAACGGGCCGCAAGCTGCATGTTGCCTGCTTCCTGAATCGCTTTTCGAATAGCCGTACTGCTTACGGTTTTATCACCCACTTCCTGTTTAGATACTACATACGAGCTAAATCCCAGTTCAGAGCCCAGCCGTTGTACCGTATCAATAGTGCCTTCCCGGTTCCTGCCAAATTGGTGATCGTATCCGATAACAAATTCCGATACCCCGATCTTTTCCCACACAATATCACGAACAAACTCCTCGGATGTGAGCAGTGAAAAATCGCGATCGAAAGGTATCACCGCCATTTCATCAACACCAAGATCAGACAGCAGCTCGCTGCGCTCTTCCAGCGTGCTTAGCAATTTAATACCGGCACTTCCCGGGTTGATAATTTCCCTTGGATGGGGATCAAAGGTAACGATCATGCTGCGGGCATTCCGCTTCTTCGCTTTTTCAATCACCGTGTTGATCAAAACTTTATGCCCGGCGTGAACACCATCAAACGTACCCACGGTGAGTACGGTATTCGCATCACGTTTCACATCTTTCAGGAAAACAATCTTTGACATGGCATTCAGTTTTTGATCATTTCTTTTGTAAGTACATCAAACTCTTCCGGTAAAAATGCATTCACGACGTCAAAATTCCCTATGGCCGTTCTCCTCAGTTCGGTGAGATGTGCGCGGCTGTTCAGTGCAATTCCAAGATCGTGCGCCAGTGAACGGATGTATGTACCTTTGCCGCATTCAACACTGATGGTAACTTCCGGAAAGTCGACATTTTCTATTTCAATATTGTATATGGCTATTGGCCTTGATTTTAAGATGACATCTTCGCCTCGCCTGGCAAGTTTGTAAAGCCTCTCTCCTTTCACTTTGATTGCTGAGTACATGGGAGGTACCTGTTCAATTTCTCCTGTGAAACTGTTGATAAGTACATCGCGAAGCATCTCTTCGGTAATGTGCTCCCATGGGGCAGTTTCATCGTAATCAGTTGCCGCGTCATAACTGGGTGTAGAAGCTCCAAACCGGATTGTAGCCGTGTAGGTCTTTCTTTGGCCCACAATCTGTGAAATTGATTTCGTGGCTTTACCCGAGCACAGCACCAGCAGGCCTGTTGCCAGTGGATCAAGGGTACCGGCATGACCAACTTTTTTGGGTGGAATTCTGTGACGAACGTATTTCACCACGTGAAAGCTGCTCCACTCGAGCGGTTTGTCCATAAGAATTACAGCACCGCTCGAAAATAATTCAGGTTCCGGTATTGCCGGGTTCAATTTAGATATAACCGGCAGTTCTTCAAGCGGAATGGCTTTTTTGGCCATGGCAGAATTGTTCAATCTTTTGCGTCGGTACCGGAATCGCCCTTGCCAGAACTGTCGTTGCGGGCTTTGTCGAAAAGGTTTTCAATTTTGTTGACGTACTCTGCAGTATCGTCTTCATAGAAAAAAAGCTCGGGAATTCTTCTTACTTGATTCTTTATTCTTCCTGCTAGCTCATATCTTATTTCATCCTGATGGTCATCAATAAACGTATATACAGATGACTCATCTCTGCCAGGTGAAAAAACGCTTAAATAAACTTTAGCAATCGACAAATCATCCGTCATTCGGACCTGGGTAACCGTAATGAAGGTTCCCGCAGGCTGGTAATTTCGCTGAAGTATTTCACCAAGGTCTTTTTTAATAACAGAACCAAGTCTCTCTGTGCGTATACTCATTGCAGCTGCCTTTTGTGATTAAATGCTATGTGGTATTTATTTGAACCGGCCGGTACTATCTGGCGTCTTCAAGCTTACGTTTTTGCTCAACAATCTCGTAGCTTTCAAATTCATCGCCGACTTTGATATCGTTGAAGTTCACAATGCTGATGCCGCACTCGTAGCCGGATTGTACTTCCTTCACGTCGTCTTTGAATCGTTTAAGGGAGTCTATCTCACCTTCGTATATCACAACGCCGTCTCGAATCACTCGGATTGGATTATTGCGGCTTACTTTTCCTTCGGTAACGTAGCAGCCGGCAATCGTACCCACTTTAGAAATTCTGAATACTTCTCGCACGGATACCATACCCTTCATTTCTTCTTTAATTTCAGGGCTGAGGAGGCCTTCAAGAGCGTCATGCACCTCATCAACTGCATCATAAATGACGCTGAAGAGTCTGATATCGATACTTTCGTTTTCTGCAAGCTTTCGCGCATTCGACGTTGGCCTCACCTGGAAACCGATGATAATGGCATCGGATGCGGATGCAAGNAGTACGTCCGATTCGGTTATGGCCCCGGACCCGGTATGTATGATGTTTACGGAAACCTCTTCTGTGCTTAGTTTTTGNAGCGCACCGGAGAGTGCCTCAATAGAACCATCCACATCTGCCTTGATGATGATATTGAGTTCCGATACTTCACCCAATGCCATTCTACGGGAAAGGTCGTCGAGTGTAAGATGTTTCACTCGTCGCAGCGACTGTTCCCGCCTAATTTGCTGCCGTTGATTTGCAATTTCTTTTGCAATTTTTTCATCCTGTGGCACAATCAGCCTGTCGCCGGCCTGAGGGGTATTATCGAAACCGGTAAGCTGAACGGGTGTTGAGGGCCCGGCTTCCTTAAGCCTGGCACCATGTTCATTTTCCATGGCCCTAACGCGTCCAAAAACAGGCCCCGCTACAAAAGGGTCTCCCACCTTAAGAGTTCCATTTTGAACTAACACATTGGCTACAGTTCCTTTACCTTTATCTACTCGCGATTCAAGAACGATTCCTTGCGCAAGGCGATCGGGATTTGCCTGAAGTTCAAGCAATTCAGCCTCTATGAGGACTTTGTCGAGAAGTTCATCAATTCCAAGGCCTGTATGTGCCGAAACTTCAGCCACCTGGTTTGTTCCTCCATACTCCTCAACAATTACGCCATGTTCAGAAAGCTGCTGTTTTATCTTATCCGGGTTAGCTCCATCTTTATCCATTTTATTGATGGCAACCACAATGGGTACCTCTGCAGCCTTTGCGTGGTTTATGGCCTCTATCGTCTGAGGCATCACCGAGTCGTCGGCAGCCACCACGAGAATTACAATATCCGTAGCCTGGGCACCTCTGCTTCGCATCGCGGTAAAAGCTTCGTGTCCCGGTGTATCAAGGAACGTGATCTTTCTTCCTGAATCTGTTCTTACCTCGTAAGCACCAACGTGCTGTGTAATTCCACCGGCTTCACCGGCTGCCACTTTTGTTTTGCGGATATAATCAAGAAGTGAGGTTTTACCGTGATCTACGTGTCCCATCACAGTAATGATTGGAGCTCGTGGTTCCAGATCCTCGGGGTCGTCTTCCTCGACAAAGATTTCTTCCTCGATCATTTCTTCAGCATCCACAAACTTCACTTCATAATCGAACTCAGTCGCTACAAGTTCGATTGTTGCAGCATCGAGACGCTGATTTATTGAAACCATCATGCCAATCGACATACACGTGGTTATTACATCGGTAGGTTTCACGTCGAGCAAGTCGGCCAGGTCACTTACGGTAATAAATTCGGTAACTTCAAGAACTTCATTTTCAAGTTCTTCAAGCTCTTGCTGCATTGCAATTTCTTCTTCCCTCTCTTCTTTTCGCTGTCTTCTTCGCTTTTGCCGCTTGCTCCCAACCGTACCGCCGGTTTGAATTTGCTGCATGGTTTCGCGCATTTTCTTTTCTACATCCTCTTCATCGATACGCGTGCTACGCTTGCCTTTCTTTTTCTTCGATTTCTTGGTTGGCTTTTGCTCTTTGGCTGCTTCTTTTGGAGCTTTTGTCTTCGCCTTTTTATCCGCTGATTCTGTATCGTCTGCTTCTGTTCGGTCTTTCTTACGTTTCCGAGTTTTTCGTTTCTTACGGTTTTCCCGAGAAAATTCTACTTTGCCAAGTACCTTTGTGCCTGTAAGTTTGTTGGCACGACCCCGAATAATAGCCTCTTCATCTTCATCATCATCTTCTGTTGATTCCGAATCAGATTCTTCTTCGTCTTCAATTTCCTCTTCCTGTATTAAATCCTCTGCATCATCCGTTTCTGAGTGGATTTCTTCTTCGTCGTACTCTTCTTCGGTGTCAGCTGCCTCGTCCAGAACCTCGGTTTCTTCAACCGTATCTTCTGCTTTCTCTGCTGTTATTTCTTTCTCTTCTTCCTCAGGTTCTAATTCCGGTGCAGTGTCTTCCGGTTCAAGCTGCGGCTCTGGTTCCAAAGCAACAGTTTCCTCTTCCGGTTCTTCGTCGATGGGCTCGAGCGTTTCATCTATCGGTTCCAGAAAATTGTCAATGGTAACACTTTCGTTACGGCTCGACATAATCTGATTTCGACGGCTTTCATACTCCTCTCGGGCTTTCTCGTGTTCCCGGCTCTTTTCTTTGTCATCACCGTAAACTCCTTCCAATACCTCATACATTTGAGGCGTAATGGAAGAATTTGGCCGGTTGGCAACATCAAATCCGTTATCACTCAGCGTATCTACGATCGATTGAGTGGCAACATTGAATTCTGATGCAACCTTAAAGAGCTTTTTCGGTTTTTGGTCCGTCATATACTGTATTACGTCGTTGTTAAAATAATGAAAAAGTTAACCGGGTCTTAAGTTACGATCAATCTTCTTCGTCCTCAAATTCATAAGCGATTATGTCAATAATACGCTCTGCTTGTTCTTTGTCGATTTTTCCTTCGGTACGCCTTACGATTTCGTCCTCGTCCAAATCGAGTACAGCACGGGCACTGTCGCATCCAATTTCATGAAGCATGTCGATTGTCTCTTTGCCGAAGTCAACTTCAAACTCCAGAAGATCGATATCGTCTTCTTCCTCTACTTCTCTGAAAACATCGATTTCGCAATCCACAAGTTTTGAAGCGAGCCGGATATTAACGCCTCCCTTACCGATGGCTTTCGAAACCTCATCTGCAGGAACAAGAACACTGGCACGGTTGCCGTCTTCACTTAGCTCTACTTTCATAACCTGCGCAGGCTGAAGTGCTCTTTTTATAAACTCAATCTTATCGTCACTGAAGTTTATAACATCGATATTCTCATTTTGAAGTTCCCTTACAACGGCATGTATTCGGATACCTTTCATACCTACACATGCACCAACGGGATCTACCCGCTCATCGTGCGATATTACAGCTACTTTCGACCTGTCGCCGGGTTCACGCGCAATTCGTTTCAGTTCAATAATGCCGTCAAACACTTCAGGAATTTCGTTCTCAAACAGGCGCTCGAGAAACAGCGGTGAAGTCCGTGAAATAATCACGGTTGGATTACCTCCTACTCGACGTACTTCTGTAACCACGGCGCGGATGGTATCACCTTTACGGTAGCGGTCTTTGTAAATTTGCTCATTTTTTGGAAGCAGCAGTTCCACACCATTGTGGTTTACAAGGATGTCTTTGTTGTTACGTACCTGGTACACATCGCCAAGTACAATTTCACCAACTCTGTCTGAATACTCCTCAAAAATGTTGTCTTTCTCGATTTCACGGATACGTTGAGCAAGCTGCTGTCGCGCCATGGTAACAGCCCTGCGCCCAAAGTCGGTAATGGAAATTTCCTGTGCATACTCATCGTAGAGTTCAAGGTCGGGATCTTGTTTCTGAGCTTCTTCGAGGGAAATTTCAGTGACCGGATCGGTAAGTTCATCGGCTGGCACTACTTCACGAATGTGAAGGATCTGAATCTCGCCCCTGTCTGCATTCAGAATTACTTCAAATGCATCGTCCGATTCATACTTCTTCCTGATCATGGTTCTGAACACGTCCTCCAAAATGGATAGAAGCAGATCTTTATCAATACCTTTATCTTTTGCAATTTCTGCAAAAGACGTGATAATCATTTTTGAAATATCGTTTTGCATCTGAGTGAAAGTGGTTTTAAGTGATAATCTAAATTTTTGGGATGATTTTAGTCTCAACAACGTCCGAAAAAGAGATTTGTTGACGCTTCTCCTTGTCAGTTGCAATTGTAAGCGAACTCTCGGCGGCTTCTGTAAGAATTCCTTCTACCGTCTCGTACCGGTCGTCCTCTTTTTTGTACTTCACCCTTGCGGTTCGGCCTATATTCTTTGGATACTGGCGGATATCTGAGAGGGGGCGCGCCAATCCCGGCGATGCGACATTCAGCCGATAAGCACTCTTTAGCACACCTTGATCCTCAAGCTGGAAACCAACTTCACGGCTTATACGAGAGCAGGCATCGAGGTTTACACCAGATGTTTCTGAATCTACCAGAATCCAGATTTCCATCTGTTTCGCGTGCTTCACCTCAACATCCACGAGGAACATATTTTCCTGTGCTACAACAGGTTCCGAAATTTCTTTAACAGATTTTATCAGCTCTTCAGCCATCAATAAACAGAGTCACAAGTACAAAAAAAAGTGAGGACCTCGCGGCGCTCACTTATAGTTTCAAAAGTTACCTTAATTTGCTGTAAATAACAACTTTTAACCTTGTAGTTCCACCCCGAAGAGCTTACTATTAGTGTCTGAAATCTTTTTGTCTAATCATTCGTATCCATGTCAAGAACATTCTCAATCGTACCTTTTTTTATCTGCATAGCGCTTGTTGCTTGCAATGGTGAAACTGAAACTCAGCAAACCACAGAAAGGGAATCTCGACAGCTTAATTTTACAGCTACCGTAAATTTCATTGACAACCAGGGCAATACGGTTTCAAGTATAGATGCTGCTGTAGCCGATGATGATGCAAGCCGCACAGAAGGACTGATGGATGTTCATGATTTACCTGAAAATGCCGGTATGATTTTTATATTCGAGGGTGATGAACCCCGAAGCTTCTGGATGGCGAATACACCGCTTCCTCTTGATATCATCTTTGTAAATTCGGAGATGGAGATTGTGAGAATACACAGAAATACCTCACCCTACTCACAGGAAAATATTCTCTCGGAGGCTCCGGCCAAATATGCAGTTGAGGTGAATGCAGGATACACTATTCGTCACGATATCCGGGAAGGGATGTCAATCCGTTATGAGCAGTAAAGAGCTACAAGCGGTAATTGACATAAGTATCAATTGACCTTACACGGGCTGCTCTTCAAATTTTTCAAGGAATGATTTGGCCATCTTCACATTTTCGGGTGAGCCGACATAAATCGGAACTCTCTGATGAATGGCATCCGGTTTAATTTCCATGATTCTCTGCGAACCGTCGATCGCCATACCGCCTGCCTGTTCGATAATAAAGCTCAGTGGATTGCATTCATACATCAACCTCAGCTTGCCATCAGGGTAGCGCTTGCTGGCCGGATATATGAAAATACCTCCCTTAACTAGAGTTCTGTGGATATCTGCCACCATACTGCCAATATATCTTGCCGAATAGGGCCTTCCGGTATCGGGATCTTCTTCCTGGCAGTATTTGATGTACTTTTTGAGCCCTGTCGACCAGCTGTTATAGCTACCTTCATTAATGCTGTAGATGGTGCCATGGGTCGGAATCTTGAAGTCATCATCAGAAAGAATAAACTCACCTATACTGGGGTCGAGCGTAAATGCGCTTACTCCCATACCCGTTGTGTAACACATTATTGTACTCGAGCCATAGAGCACATAACCTGCGGCAACTTGCCGCTTGCCGGGTTGAAGTGAATCTTCTTCAACAAGTGTTGTATCGAATCGCGGCTGACGCATGTAAATGGAAAAAATGCTGCCGATCGAAACATTGACATCGATATTGGATGATCCGTCAAGCGGATCAAGATAAACGATATATTTACCTCCTTCACTGTTTAGCCGAACAATCCCGTCATTTTCTTCAGATATCACCATACAGGTTATCAAAGACCGGTCAAGCGCAGAGATGAGCTGCTCATCGGCAAATAGATCAAGGCGTTTAACTGACTCTCCATGTACGTTTGTGGATCCGTCAACACCAAGAATATTGGTAATTCCGGCCTTGTTTACCTCCCGTGAGATGATCTTGGCAGCCAGGCCGATATCCCTCAGCAGTTGCGACAATTCTCCCGTGGCTCCGGGAAATCTGTTTTGTGCCTGAATGATATACTCATCCAGCGTTACCAATTTTTTTGATTTGATTTCCATCATATCCGCACCCCTTCTCTTTTTGAAACCACATGCCGGATACACGACCTTCTCCGATATGCGATTTTTTGACTGATTTATGTTATGGTAGAATGAAAAACGAGTTCACAATCAGATTCGACAAGAACAGTCTTTCCTGCTTTATAAGGAAATCCACATTGTCAAATTCAAAAGCTCTGCGCTGAACTCACAACAGCTAAAATGTAAAATCTCTGACTTTAAAACATTTAACTTTCTCTCATTCTTGGTTTTATGAGCTTACCTAAGATCGCTTGAGAATAGTATCGAACAATTCTAACGCTTCCTTTTTCAGATCGGCCTGTGTTGAATTGTTTACGACAATATAGTCGGCCAGATGTGTCAGTTTTGAAAAATCGGGTTGTTTTGCGAGCCGTGCCTCCACATCCTTGGCGGATACCTGATCTCTTTCCATAACACGCTTGATTCTCAGTTCTTCAGGGGCAGTAACAATCACTACCAAATCGAGGCCTTCAGGACGGCCCTCATTCAACAAAACAGCGGCCTCTTTCACAATGAGATCAACCCCTTCAAACTCAGCATCTCTGCAAATCTCCGTAAATGCCCGCCGCATGGCGGGATGTACAATAGCGTTAAGCTCCCCAACCCTGTTTTTTTCAAAAGCTTCACGTATGAGATGCGGTTTATTTAATGATCCGTCACGGTTATATGTTTCATCTCCGAAGGCAGTGCGAAGCTGCCGTTTAATGGATTCGTCTGTTGCCATGAGATCTTTTGCAAGATCATCGGCATACACAACTTTTGCTCCAAGCCTCTCCCATTCTTTGCAGAATGTACTTTTCCCCGATCCTATGCCACCGGTTACACCTGCGATAATCATGCGGGACTGCCTGCTGTATTGGCAAGCAGATAGGCTTTCATGAATTCATCGAGGCTGCCATCCATTACTCCCTGAACGTCACCGGTTTCCTGATTTGTGCGATGATCTTTCACCATGTTGTAGGGATGAAAAACGTAAGACCGAATCTGGGACCCCCACTCGTTACTGCCTTTGGTCTCTTCCAGCTTCTGTTTTTCGCGCTCTTTGATATTCTTCTCAAGCTCATAGATTTTTGACTTGAGCAATACCATTGCTTTTTCCCGGTTCTGAAGCTGAGAGCGCTCCTGCTGGCATTCGGCAACAACGCGTTCCTGAGTACCATCACTAAGTTTTCCGGTCCAGATCAATCGTACGCCCGTCTCAACTTTGTTTACATTCTGCCCGCCGGCACCACTTGCATGAAAGCGCTGAAGCTCTACATCCGATTCATTAATATCAACTTCGATGGTATCGTCGATAATTGGCGACACGAAAACCGAGCTAAACGAAGTATGGCGTCGCGCGTTGCTGTCGAACGGTGAAATTCGTACAAGCCGGTGTACGCCACTTTCCGATTTTAAATAGCCATATGCATTTGGGCCGCTCACTTCAATAGTGGCACTTTTTAGACCGGCAACATCACCATCCTGATATTCAACCACCGATACTTTATATCCTTTTTTTTCGGCCCATCGAGTGTACATGCGGAATAACATTTCTGCCCAGTCCTGGCTTTCTGTACCGCCGGCACCCGGGTTAAATGTTACAATTGCATCCCTGTGGTCGTCGGTGCCGCTTAGCATATTCTGCAGCTCAAGATCACTCAGTTTTTCACGGAATTTTGCAATCTCAACCTGAATATCATCGCTTACGTCTTCTCCTTCTTCGAGAAACTGCTTGTAAACAAGAATGCTTTCCCTAAGTTCATTGAGTTCATCCCAACTGTTAACAAGCGACTTCTCATAATCGAGCTCCCGCATCACTTTTTTGGCACTGTCGGGATCGTTCCAGAATTCAGGGTCCTGGGTCTGCTCTTGTAGTTCTATTACACGTACTTTGCGTTTATCGTAGTCAAAGATACCTCCTGAGCGTATCGAGACGCTCGAATAAGCCGTCTAGCTTATCAAGATGAAAATGCTCCATTAAGATGATTATGATTTTATCTGTTAATAAGTTTAGCGATCACAAATCCTACCAGCAAACCTCCGGCCAGGGCAACTCCGAGCCCGGTCTCAGGGTTTTTCTTAACGTATTTTCGGGCTTGTTTGTATTCGCCCCGAATTTCTTTGGTAATTCTGTTTCGCTCGTTTTGAAGCCTGTCAATAACATCATTGTATGCCGCATTCAGGGCTTCTTTCTCTTTTTTAATCGCATCTTTGAGTTCTTTCTCAGTAATTTTGAAATCAGCCATAATCCATTCTCCTTTAATGTTTTCCTATATCTTAATAATCTGATTATTATGACAACTAAGCAACAATTTTTTAAGCAGTAATGGCTTGATCCTTGTACTGCAGCTCGTAGAGTTTTCTGTAAATCCCGTCATCTTTCCGGATCAGCTGCCTATGCGGACCGTTTTCTCTAATTTGTCCCTTATGCATTACTAAAATTCTGTCTGCATCCTGGATAGTTGAAAGCCTGTGAGCAATTACGATGGAGGTCCTTCCCTTCATCATTCGTTTACATGCTTTGGCAACCAGTTCTTCGGTTTCAGAATCAACGCTGGACGTTGCCTCGTCGAGAATCAGAACTTTAGGATCGTATACCATTGCCCTCACAAAACAGATGAGCTGCCTCTGCCCCATCGAAAGTGATGCTCCCCTCTCTCTGAGGACAAAATCGTACCCACCCGGAAGTTTTTTGATAAATTTATGACTCTCCACCTCCTTCGATGCCCTGATCACATCTTCCCGTGTAATATGTTTATTTTCAAGCGTGATGTTGTCGTGGATGGTTCCCGAAAAAAGTGCATTGTCCTGAAGCACAAGACCGAAATAGGATCTGAGCTCTTCAAGTGAAACGTTTCGTATGTCGTTTTGGTCAACAATAATAGAGCCTTTATCAATATCATAAAATCTAAGCAGCAGATTGATAATGGTTGTTTTACCCGCTCCGGTTGCACCAACAATCGCCAGCAGCTCTCCCGGCTCGGCTTTGAAAGAGACATCTTTCAGAATCAGTTCTTCATCTTGATTGTATCTGAACCAGACGTTTTTAAACTCGATTTCGCCTCTCTTGTTTTCAATTTGCACGGGATTTTTAGGTTCAGGCACCTCATTGGCTGTATCCAATACATCAAAAATACGTTCGGATGACGCCAGCGCCGATTGAAGCGTATTATATTTTTCCGAGAGGCCGCGAATGGGATTAAAGAACTGACGAACATACTGTATAAATGCCAATAGTACGCCGAACGTAACCTGATCCATTAGCGCTCGCGCACCACCGTACCATACAACCAAAGCCATTGCGATACTGGCTAAAACCTCTACAACCGGCCAGAAAATGGAAAAATAGAAAATGGTTTTGATGTGGGCTTTGCGATGGTCTCTGTTTATGGCCTCAAATTTATTCTTTTGTTTTTCTTCTCGATTAAACAGCTGAACCACCGACATCCCATTTATATGTTCCTGAACAAAGGAATTGAGCCGGGCAATCTGATCACGCACATTCAGAAACTCTACCCGAACTTTTCCTTTAAACCAGAATGTGGAGTAAAACAGTATCGGGAGAACCAAAATAGAAATAATTGTAAGCTCCCAGCTCATTGCAAGCATGAAGGAAAGAATGAAAAAGATCCTGAACAGATCTCCAATCATGTTTACCACTCCATCGCTTAAAAGCTCACTCAGAGCCTCAATATCGCTGGTTGTGCGGGTTATGAGACGCCCAATGGGATTTTTATCAAAGAACTGCACATGAAGGGACTGTATTTTTTCAAATACCGCGTTTCTTAACCTGAAGAGCGCACCCTGTCCAAACCACCGTGTGATGTACGTGTTGGCTACAAGAACAATGAATTCTCCGACGAGCGCCAGACCGAGCAGTGCGATGATAAAAAAGAGCCCCTCATAATCACCGACGGCCATGTAGTCATCAACCGCAATCTGGGTAAGTTTGGGCCTTACGGTTCCAAGAAAAGCGGCAGACAGTGTTAGCCCTATGGCAAGAAGGGCCCACCATTTGTAGGGTTCAAAAAAGTAATAAAGCCGCCGAATCAGTACAGAATCGACGGCTTTAGAGTCCATGGAATTAGTATTGCTCAATGGGTTGATTCGCTTTTAGAATCTGTCGAAATCGTCAAAAGGTGTTCTTGGTGTAATGTGTTTTGGCGGTCTCGACGTTCCCTTATTGTAATCATTATCATCCCGGTCGCGTCTTGGGCGGGATGAGCTATCGGGCCTGCGTTTTCTTCGATCCTGGCTGTCGTCTCTTCTGGGGCGACTGCTGCTTCTTCTGTCGCCTGAATCGCGGCGGCCGGAAGAGCTTCCTCCCGTTTTTCTCTTTCTGAAACGTTTTTTGCCATCGTCGGAGCGCCTATCCTTTCCTCTGCTTTGCTTTGAATCATCAATTTCCTTGATGTACACTTTTTGTTTCACGATTCCTTTTTCCTGTGCAGGATCCGTGTAGATCGGACGCAATTCAGTAGCAAGCCATGCCGGGAAAAATTTCGCTCTGGCTTCACGAAGTAAAACAAATGGGTTGGTATATCGGGCCGAAAAGTGGCTGATAACCAGTAATTTGGTCTGCGCCTCGTTTGCTACCCTCGCTGCATCAATAGAGGTAGAATGACCCGTTTCTGCCGCCTTATCAGCCAGCGTTTCACTAAATGTGGCCTCGTGGTAAAGAATATTTGTATTCATTGCCAATTTAACGGAGTTCGGGCAATATTTTGTGTCGGTTATATATGCAAAACTGTCGCCAGGGCGTGGGTGGCCCACGATATCGTACGACTTAATAACCGTTCCATCTTCCAAAGTAACATCGTCACCGGCCTTTAACGCCTTGTACTGCTCATCTTCCGTAATCCCAAGTTTTTCAGCCTTTTCAGCATCAACTTTCCCCGGCTTATCTTTTTCCTGGAATCTGTAACCAAGACAGAACTTTGTGTGATTTAAAGGCCTTGCTTCAACGTAGTAATCATCGGAGTCAACCACTTTTTGCGATTCTATGTCCTCTTTCACCTCAACGAACTCGAGGTCGAAGTTGAGATCGATTCCGGCAAATTTAAGATTCCACTCAACATATTCTTTGATGCCCACCGGACCGCAGACTGTAAGTGTTTTATCTCTCCTTTGAAGCTGTAGAGTTGAAATAAGTCCTAACAGTCCGGAAAAATGATCTACATCGAAGTGTGAAATAAAAATATTTTCGATTTTGGATCTTTTAAGTCCTGCCTGAAGCATTCGCATTTGAGCATTTTCTCCACAATCAAACAGGTGGATATCACCTTCGCGCCAAAGGGCGACAGATGAAAGATGTCGGGTTGCTGTCGGGGTTGCGGATGCAACTCCCAGAGGTACAATAATCATAGAATCTCCCGCTATGTATTTATGGGCTTTTGCCGTTCAAACAAAAGGTACCCGGTTTTTGATTAAATTTGAGCTATTTCTTGTTCGAGTAGTTGTTTTTGATACATTTTTGAATAACGTCCTTCCTTTTCAAGCAATTGAGAATGAGAACCTTTCTCTACTATGGAACCGTCTTCAACATAAAAAATTATGTCAGCGTTTTTCACTGTCGATATTCTGTGCGATATCATGATCGTTGTTTTGTCTGACAACTGAGATTTAAGATGTGATAATATGGCATCTTCTGTTTTAGTGTCAACCGCACTTAGCGAATCATCAAAGATAACAATTTTTGGATCCTTTATCAGAGCTCTTGCAATAGCTGTTCTCTGTTTTTGCCCGCCGGATAGCGTTATTCCCCGTTCACCTACAATTGTCTCAAATTTTTTCTCAAAATCCAAAATATTCTCAAGAACCTGCGCACTGTCTGCTGCATCTTCAATTTCTTGCATGGTTGCTTCTTCAACACCAAAGGCGATATTTTCTTTAATGGATGTTGAAAACAAAAAAGTTTCCTGAGGAACATAGCCGATTTGGCGTCTAAGCGAAGACAAACGCCACTCTTTTACATCATGTCCGTCAATCATTAATTCACCTTCAGTAATGTCAAAAAGCCTGGGAATCAAATTAATCAACGTAGTTTTTCCTGCTCCGGTCCGTCCCACAAAAGCTACATTGCTACCGGGCTTTATTGTTAAATTGACATTTTTGAGAGCGTAATCTTCTGATCCCGGGTATTTAAAGCTCACATCCTTAAATACAATCTCTCCTTTCATCTCTTCACCTGTCAGTGCTGCTTCTCTGTCGCGGATATCTACAGGTTCACTCAATACCTTTTCAATACGCTCCCATGATGCCAGTGATTTTTGAAAAGTATTTACCGTATAACCCAGTGATGCCACCGGCCATGTGAGATAAGCTACATAAATAACAAACTCCGCAATATTACCCACTGTAATCAGACCTTCAATTACCATGATGCCTCCCTGCCAAATAACGACAACGATAGAAACGCCAATCAGCAAATTTAGCGTCGGGTGAAACAGAGACTCGACCATGTCGAGTTTTAGTTTTTTCTTTCGATAGAGATCACTTTGCTCCTCAAAACGTGTCTGTTCATGATCTATCCGGTTAAATGCTTTAAATAGTCTGATTCCGCTAAACGTCTCTTGTGCTCTTTCGGCCACATCTGAATACTGCTCCTGGATAATTAACTGATATTTGTTGATAAAGCCGCTCACCCAGTATGCAAAAAGTGAGAGAAATGGCAGTGGCAGGAGAGCCCAGAATGTTAAACGCGGGTTAACGATAATCATCATGGTTATGATAAAACCCGCCCTGGTAATCGTGTTGATTGTATACATAAAAACAGGCCCGAAATACTCCCGAACCCTCGATACATCTTCAGTAGCACGCACGTAGATCTCACCGCTTTTATTGGAAGCAAAATATCTTTGTGGCAGAGTCAGAAGTTTGTCAATGATCCGGTTTCGAATATCGAACTCTATTTTCCTTGAACTCACGATTAGCGTCTGCCGCGTTGCAAACAGCAGAATTCCATACAACAGAACTGTTCCGATCAACAGAAGTGAATTGAGAGCCAATATTGCACCAGCTTCACTCGAGAAGAGTATTTCGAATACTGATTGAAAATCGGTAGTATACTCTTCTCCAAGCAGCTCAACTTCATCCATGGTTCGGCGGATGAGAACAGGAATCCAGATGAGAAAAAAATTAGCCCCCGTTAAAAAGAGCGCTCCAAGGAAGATTGTTCCTTTGTAATCCCTTGTATAACGGTTTAAGTGTTTGAGAGAATCCAAGTATAACCCGGTTCTTATAGTTTTACTGATCTGTCAATACCAAGGGTTGAAGGAATTCATTCATACACATGAATGAAAGCCAGGTTGAAGACGCAGAATGTTGAACACTGCTTAATCATTGAACTTGTTGATCCAGTGCCTGGCGAGCTTGTAACCAGATCGATAAGCTGCGTCTACATCATTACCGTCAAAGTAATCACCGACTACCGCAAGTGGCGATTCAACCGCATCGAGTTCCATAAACGGGCGGTCTATACTTTTAAGGGCGCGGCTGTAGCGCCAAAAATGAAGCTGGTGCCATTCCGGATTTGCCGTCCAGCCGCCTGCTATACGAACGAGTTCTCCTAAAATCTCTCCCCGTATCACTTCTGGTTCAACTTGTTTGAAATTTCGTGTGAAAGATGGGGAAGTATGGACAACCAATGAATTTTCCTGGGTGTCTTTTCTTTTCAATCCCTCATTGGAAATGAATTGAATGCTGCTGTTCTGGCACATAATACCCTGCCATTCCGGCTTTGGCTGGTCGCCATAACCCAACAACAATGAAAACGACGGCGCATAATTTACTTCATCAATTTCCCTGACAATTCTGAGCGTCTCGGTCTCGTCAATAGTTGTATTTAGCAGCCCATAGGCCTGTCGCGAAGGTGTCGCGATAATGACGGCATCTGCCTCGAACGTATCGCTTGCCGACATATTGATCATCCAGCTTCGCTTTTTCCGGCGATTGGCGCCAAAGTGAGTTAACCCTCCAACTCTCGAGTCGGTTTTTACGTCAACCCACCGGGCCAAATACTTACCGATAGAATTCATCCCATTGATTGAGGTATATATCGGAATTCCCGGCATGATTGGATTTTCTGACTGTATTCGTTCACCGTTAAAGAATGGGAAACGTTCACCCCAAACCTGTATAATTTTCTTCTCCAGGAGTTCTGCCGTAAATGATTGAAATTCCGGTGAACCAGCTGTAAACCATGGCAAACCGTGATCAAGCTTTGATTGGTTCTCTTTTCCGGCATAGCGAGTTGCCATTCTGCCGCCATAGCCTCTGCTCTTTTCAAGAATAGTTACTTCATGGCCGGCTTTAGATAAAAGCCGGCCGGCAGTTAAACCGGAGATGCCGGCACCGATTATCCCAATTACCATATCAGAAATCTGCTAAAATTCTTAATTCAATTTTTGGTTCGAAGAGATGGGAAGTTAAAGAACTATTTACTCCGCTTCCCGAGTATTTTCAGAGCTCTGAATCACCACTCAGCTTTTCAGAGTTCATACATTGATACACGCGGAGTTGCTGCAGCCTTATCAAGCAGTGCAGGCCAGTAAGCAACTACCTCACTGGCTTTTGGTCTGCCGCCGGCAAAACCGGTAACGCCGCTTGGGCCAGTGAGAATTAATGGTGCTATTTCTTTACCAAATCGATCGAGGGCTTCCCTTGAATCGCCATAGACAGAGATTCGAAGCTGAACTTCATTGAGATGGTTCTGATCTTTACTCAATTCAGTTTCATCTTCATTGCAAGCGTTTAAGCCAACCAATTCAATGTTCGTTTCACGGAACGTTATGCCCAGATTGTCAGCACGTTTTAGAAGAATTTCTCCTGCCTTCTTTGCTTTTTTAACAGCATCAGGCCAGCAATAAACGAGTGTTGAAGAGAGCTTGTATCCATCAATATAACTTGCCGAAACTTTGTAGGTTTTCGTTTCTTTACGCCCTTTTATCCCCGATACCAAAACGCGGTTATCCCCGTCTTGCTTGAGTTTCAATGTCGTAAAATCCGCAACGCAATCGGGGGTGATGTATTCCGCAGGGTTCCCGATTTCGTAGAGCAGTTGTTCTTTAACTGTCATTTCGGAAACCATGCCTCCGGTGCCTTCATGTTTGGTGACACAAAACGAACCGTCTGGGTAAGCTTCAATAATTGGAAACCCGATTTCAACAAGATCGTCTACTACCTCCCAGTCGGTAAAATTTCCCCCCGAAACCTGTCCACCGCATTCAATAATATGTCCGGCTATGGTTCCGGATGCCATCTTGTCGTAATCTTCGATATCCCACCCAAACTCGTAAACCATAGGTGCAAGTGTGAGTCCGGTATCGGTAACTCTGCCCGTTATGATAACATCAGCACCCTTTTCAAGTGCCTCAATGATAGGCTTACAGCCAAAATAGATATTGGCGCTGAGTAAGTGATCTTTTACGGTTGTTACCGGTTCATCCGTCTCCATATTTTTCAGAAGATGGCCGTCGGCTATTAATTTGTCGAGATCGGGAAGAATGTCATCGCCGTCAACTACAGCTATTTTCAAACCACTTACACCTGCTTTATCAGCCGCTTCCAGTATGGCATCCTTGCATGCACCGGGATTTACACCACCCGCATTGGATATTACCTTTACACCTTTATTGATAATCTCATTGAAAATAGACGATACCACATCTACAAAATCGCGCGCATATCCATATTTCTCGTTACGCATGCGCTGCTTTTGCATGATTGACATTGTAACCTCCGCAAGATAGTCCATCACAAGATAGTCAATCGGCCCTTGTTTTACCTGATTCAGCGGGGCGTTTGGCAGGTCACCCCAAAATCCTTGTCCCGATGCAATTCGAATCTTTTCTTTCACGAAAACTCCAGTCTGATTTATACTCATTTATGGCAGGCAAAAATATCGGAATTTTGATGGAAGTTCCGAAACGGGAATTTATTCCGGCCGCCCTGTTCGCGCCTAACCTGCATCAAATCTAAATGATTAAACCTTTTTACATAAAAAAACCCGCCGGCTTTCACACCGGCGGGTTATGGATTATCTCTGATCATTGTGTGTGCTCTCAGTTCTCAATCCTCAAGTAGCATAATTGATCTCTCCTGGTTGAGGTAGCAGCCATCCTATTATAAATCATTGCAAATTTCCGCATCTTCTCGCCAAAACTATTGGCAAGTTTTCTGCTCTTCAGTATCAGATGTAAAGCGTTCATATCGTGTTTAGCTTTTGTGTCTGTTTAAGTAAAAAGGACCCGGCAGCTTTCACACTACCGGACCGGATCGTCTCTATTTGATCATTGTGTGTTCTCAGTTCTCAAACACCCAAGTAGCATTGGATGCTCTCTTACATCCAACTTAACCACCCACACGATGAATATCACCGCATGGCTATGTGGTTCTCTCTCTGTTGATGAATAGTCAGGTGAAAAAAACCTTTATCAGTATGTCAAGTTTAAGTGGTCCGGCAGCTTTCACGCTACCGAACCGGATCGTCTCTATTTGATCATTGTGTGTTCTCAGTTCTCAAACACCCAAGTAGCATTGTCTCTGCTTTAATTTACTTCACCCTTCTTGCCTGATCACCGCATGTGTATGTAGTACCCCTTTTATAAGTGTTTTCTCACGTTTTACGCCAATTAAGCCGTTAAAGCGCGGCAAAGGATGTTCTAACATTAGAGATGCATTATCTGGCTGCAGACAGCTAAATGTGAAAGGGGACTTGAGTGCGGCGGGTTTACTTTATGTCTCTTCCCAACTGTTGGGCGTGCAGCTTTGAATTGATTTTGGAGGGGTATAAAAAAAGCCACTGGATTTTCACATCCAGTGGCTAAAATCTCTATCTAATTCAATCTGTGTGTTCTCAGTTCTCAATCAATCTGAGCACGGGAGTGTGTGTCGTGCTCTGTATATAACGTACAGCAGGCTGTGCTGAGAATCACCGCATGGCCATGCAGTAATTTACCCGCAGTGCAACATAGGCTGCCTTAGCGGAGATTGAGTTGAGAATCTATTGAATAATATTCCCCCCTTTTTCAAGGNGATCATTTTATGGGAAGGTGATCTTTGAGGAAGTCGTTCGTGTATACAACCAAAACTTACGTTATATAAGCTTGTGCTTCATTCCCTTTGCAACGGCCTGNGAGCGGCTGTTTACATGGAGCTTCTGGTAGATGTTGCGAATGTGATACCTGACACCATCTTCAGACAAATAGATCGATTTGCCGATAGCGGAATAAGATTTACCCGTTGCCAGTTCTTTAAGGATTTCAAGTTCACGCTCGGTTAGCTCAACTTCAGGCTGGCCTGATTTTTCCGGTTGCATGAATTGAATAACCTTTCGGGCAATCTCAGGCGTCATAGGAGATCCGCCGTGCATGGCTGTTCTCACCGCATTGTTAATATCTTCGTTTATCTTCGTTTTTAACAGGTAGCCAACGGCACCGGCACAGATGGCGTCAAATATGTGCTGGTCGTCATCAGAGACGGTTGCCATAACAACAAGCATGTTGGGATGGTGTTGCTGTATGTATTTCACGCCTTCAATACCGGACATCCCGGGCAGCTCAATGTCCATGAGCACAACTTCACTAAACTTGAACTCAGGATCTTCAAAAGCAATTTCACACTGCTCATAACTACCCATTAACAAGAATTGCTTGTCTGATTTAATCATCGTCTCAAGTCCCTCTCGCATGTATTCGTTATCCTCGACGATGCTCACTTTAATCAGTTTATTTTCCATGGTATTTGATCTGGTAATTTTTGTTGGGGAACCTGCTCTGAAATTAGTCTGACACGTTCATTAATCATAGCAGGAATTGGCGACTGTTGCGACTAAACTAACGAAACTTAGGTGAAAATCAACGAGTAATTACACCTGTATGACACCATTTCGAAAATCTGGTATGTCCGGATTATGGTCGGCGCATTCAAGCGATTCTGAGATACGCGCTCTTGTAGATGCAGGATGTATGATTTCATCTACCCATAACCTGGCTGCCGCATAGCGTACGTCTGTCTGTTCATCGTATCGGGTTTTAATCTTCTCCAATATAGCCGCTTTTTCTTCATTGCTTAGTTCCTTGCCCTTTTTTTCCATGGCACTTACCTGAATCTGTGTGAGGACTTTGGCTGCCTGCGTACCGCCCATTACCGCAATTTGTGCTGTTGGCCACGCATAAATAAATCTTGGGTCATACGCCTTTCCACACATTGCGTAATTCCCTGCCCCGTAGCTGTTTCCTACAATAATTGTAATTTTTGGCACCGTTGAATTAGCTACGGCGTTTACCATCTTCGCCCCATCTTTAATGATTCCGCCATGTTCACTTCGTTTGCCAATCATGAAACCTGTAACGTCCTGCAAAAAAATCAGAGGAATCTTTTTCTGATTGCAGTTGAGTATGAATCGAGTGGCTTTATCGGCGCTATCTGAATAGATGACGCCTCCAATTTGCATTTCCCCATTTTTACTTTTCACAATTTTGCGTTGGTTGGCTACAATTCCCACACTCCATCCGTCTATTCGTGCATATCCGGTTATAAGGGTCTGTCCGTATCCTTTTTTAAACTCAGTAAAGCTAGATTTATCTGCAATGCTAAGAATTGTATTCATCATATCGTACGGTTTTGTACGATCGGCGGGAAACCCGGCCAGCATTTCATCGGGAGTGATTTCCGGCGCCACCGGCTCTGCCCTGTTGAATCCGGCTCGTTTGTACGGCCCCATCTTGTCGATTATGTCTCTGATGGTTAGAAGGCATTCCGAATCATCTTTCATTTTGTAATCGGTAACCCCGCTGATTTCGGTGTGGGTAGTGGCTCCTCCCAATGTTTCGTTGTCTACTTTTTCACCGATAGCAGCTTTCACAAGATAACTACCGGCCAGAAACACGCTGCCGGTGCCGTCTACGATCAGCGCTTCGTCGCTCATAATCGGGAGATACGCTCCACCTGCAACACAACTGCCCATTATGGCGGCAATTTGGGGAATACCTTTGGCACTGATAACTGCATTGTTACGGAATATTCGGCCAAAATGCTCTTTATCGGGAAATATCTGATCCTGCATCGGTAGATAAACACCGGCAGAATCGACCAGATAAATAATTGGTAAATGATTTTCGATGGCAATTTCCTGGGCGCGCAGATTTTTTTTAGCCGTCATGGGAAACCATGCCCCTGCTTTCACAGTGGCATCATTTGCTACAATCATACAGGTCTTGCCACACACTTTACCCGTGCCTGCAACTACACCGGCTGCAGGGCACCCTCCTTCATCCCGGTACATGTCGTGTGCCGCCCATAGTCCTATTTCAAAAAATTCGCTCTCACCGTCAATCAGGAATTTAATCCTCTCACGGGCAGTCATTTTTCCTTTTTTATGCTCTTTTTCAATTCTTTTGAGCCCTCCTCCCCTTTTAATTTCTTCCTGAGTCTGTCTCATTTGCTCCAATAACTCACCGAACCAATTTTCTTCCATTATATATCTTCTTTTGAGTTAATTTTGTGGGATTGATAATACCGATTGTATCGTTCACGTTCCAAGAGTGAATTCAATCTTGGTCATCAACCTTATTTATAGACAGACAAACCCCTGCGGAACATGAAAAAATTTATACTGTTTCTGATCTTTCTTTTGCTGTATCTGACTTATATCGACGCCGAAGCACAGCGGCGAACTACTTATCAGTCTTTGCTTCAACGTTCCGATCAGCCTTCTACTTATATCGACCATCTCTTTCTACCGGAAAGCGATTCAACTGCTGCGGTGGCCGTGTTTTTTCGCCTCGACTATGATTTCGTTCCGTTTCTTAGAATCAGGCCAAATATGACACCTCCCACTCCTGACGCCGAATTCTTTTCGGCCGTACGAATGGGGCTCGAAGTTTTTAGCGGCCGGCAGCCGGAATCAAGGCGTGATGCCGCCAGAACAGGCACGCCAGTCTTCAGGGATTCGTGGAGAGATACTTTATGGGTGAATTCGTTTGAAGAAACCCGCTCGCGTTTTAATCACATTCAGGGTCTGCTGTCTACCACACTCAATACAGGCGAGTATCACTATGAACTACAGCTTGGAAGGGGTGAATCTACTCGTGAGCTTCCATCTCAGCGCAGGTCGCTCAGCATTCCCGATTTCAGTGAGTTCGAGCAAGGCCACATTATGCTGGCATCATCCTCTGAGCGAAGCGAAGAGAAAGTGTCTGCAACCTTACTGAACTATGGGAACAATGTGTTGTATGGACAAAACTATGACATGCTTATTCTGCTTCCCGCCGACACTCATCAGGCTTTAGCAGAAGGATCGATGAAAGTGGAAATTCATCGATTACAGTCTGGCAGCGGAAGTGACGTGGTGCGCGATGCGGTTTTTACGCGTGAGCTTTCTGAAGACGACATCTTTATAGCGGATCAGACTTCGATTGAGGAGACCGATAGCGGTGTGCAGCTTCATTTTGATAAAGGGCAGAATGGTGACGGGTACCTTTATGCTGCAATTACAGTTCCCAACGAAGAGTTTGAAAATGCCCGCTACAGAGTTCGCGTGTTAAAAGAAGGCCGGGAGACACCGGTGGCGCGCAGAATCATTAATTCGCAATGGATAGATATGCCGGTGAGCCTCTACAATCTGGATGTAGCTATCGAAATGCTTCGTTTTATCGTCAGCGACAGTGAACTCAGAAGAATCAATTCAGGCTCGGCCTCAGAACGGGAGCGTAAATTCAGGGAATTCTGGGCGCAACGCGATCCAACCCCTGATACCGAATTCAACGAACTGATGGCAGAATATTATCGAAGGATCGATCACGCCTACCGTAACTTCTCATCACTGCAAACACCCGGCTTCGATACCGACCAGGGCAAGGCCTACATTCTGTATGGTGCACCTCTAAACGTGGAAAGGCGTTTGCCCTCCGGAAGCCCGGCACGTGAGATTTGGGAGTATCCAAACCGCACACTCATCTTTGAAGCAACAACGGGCTTTGGCGATTTCAGGCTGATTTCTGAGTCCTGAACCAAGTTTGGAATGTTGACCCCAATTTTTCTGCGCTGCTTTAAACAGGCATCAGAGTTTCCTATTTTCACTGCATGAATGTGACAGTTGCGATCAGCATGGGCGACTTTAATGGCATAGGTCCCGAGATTATTCTAAAATCTCTCGAAACCTATTCGCCACCGAATGTTACCCCACTCATTTTAGGCCGGCCGGATGTATTTGATTACTATGCTGAAAATTGCAAAATCCGGTTCACGCCTGAAGTGATTGAAGATATAAGCAGCCTGATTTACGGTAAGGTTAATCTTCTTCTTTGTCCCGCAACAACTGAAGAGGATATGAAAGCCGAACCTGGCGAAATCTCTGAGACGGCAGGTCGTGCAGCCATGGAGTGTGTTGATTTGGGAATAGATCTTTGCCTGAAAAACTATGCAGACGCGCTTGTAACCGCACCGATATCCAAAGAAGCGATTTCCATTGCCGGCTATCAATTTCCCGGCCATACTGAATTTCTCGCTGAAAAAACCGGTATTTCAGACTACATGATGATTCTCGTATCAGGCTCTCTCAGAGTTGGCCTGGTAACCGGACACGTTCCGGTGAGTGATATAAGCAAAAACCTGAGTAAGGATAGAATCATAAAAAAGATCAACCGCATGGATCAAAGCCTGAAACATGACTTTGGCATCAGTGATCCAAACGATTGCCGTTTTTGGATTGAATCCCCATGCCGGCGATGGCGGAGTGATTGGGGACGAGGAAAAAAGATTGATTTCTCCGGCAATAGAAGCAGTAAGAAACAATGGTATAAAGGCAGAAGGCCCCTTCCCTGCCGATGGGTTCTTTGGAAGTTCGATGCATAATCATTATGACGGTATTGTGGCAATGTATCACGATCAGGGGCTTGTTCCTTTCAAGGCATTAAGCTTTGGAAGCGGTGTAAACGTAACTGCAGGATTGCCGATTGTGAGGACATCACCCGACCACGGAACAGCGTTTTCCATAGCCGGAAAAAACCGGGCCGACTCACGTTCATTTACAGAAGCATATAAACTGGCCGTATTAATGGCTGGTAAACGAAAATCTACGGATGGTTAACGAAATTAAGAGACTTGAAAACTACTCGGTACTTGCTGAGATCTATGATAACGTAATGTCGGACGTCGATTATGTGACCTGGACCGACTATATCGATGAAATCATCCTTGCTCACAATCCGGAAGCACAGGAAGTACTTGAGCTTGCCTGTGGTACCGGAACGATGGCTCTTTCGCTCGAAGAACTCGACTGCTACAACATTACTGCCACAGATGCATCGCCCCACATGATCAGAATGGCCAGGGAGAAAGCCGAGCAGGTGAACTCAAGGATTCACTTCCAGACAATGAACTTTCTGAATCTTAAACTGGCCCAGACGTTTGATGTGATCTACATGGTGTTCGACAGTTTAAATTATCTGCACAACGAACACGATATCATTCAGCTTCATGACCAGGTAAGGCAGGTGATGAACCCCGGTGCCATTTTTATTTATGATTTCACCACGCCAAGAAATTCAAGAAGTGCACTCCGTTATCTGAATAAAAAGCAGATGAAAGTGAACAATTCGTTTCGCTATCGACGCAATAGTTCATTTAATCCGGAAAAGAAAATACACACCAACAGTTTTTACATTGAGCGAACTGATCGGAAAACCGGTGAGGTTCTTGAAACTTTTCATGAGGAACACTATCAAAAGATCTATACTCTTCGTGAGATAGAAAAGATCATCAATAAAACAGACTTTGCCATTCTGGAGGCTTATGACGGATTTGAACTTAAGCCTGCACATTCAAAAAGTCTAAGAATAACCATGGTATTGCAATGAGTGACAGCGGCGTAATTGAGATGAATAACGTCTCGGTATCCTACGAAAACCTGAAGGTGCTGAACAGCGTGAATTTTTCGCTGGGAGTGGGTGAATTTTGCTACGTTATCGGTAAAACCGGTGCCGGTAAGAGTTCATTTTTGAAATTACTCTACTCAGATATCAGGCCCGATGAAGGTATGATCCGCGTGGCTGATTACGAAGTTTCCACAATCACAGACAGGCATGTTCCCTTTTTACGCAGAAGAATTGGAATTGTATTTCAGGACTTTCAGCTCCTTCCCGATCGAAATGTTTTTGAAAATGTGGCTTTTGCACTTCGCGTTACCGGGCAGAAACAACGCTTCATCAAACATCGGGTGCTGGAGGTTTTGGGTCTTGTAGGGTTAAGTCATAAACGAAAGGCGATGCCTAATGACCTCTCAGGCGGTGAACAGCAGCGTGTTGTTATTGCACGTGCCCTTGCCAACGAGCCCAGGCTGTTGCTGGCTGACGAGCCCACAGGTAATCTCGATCCCGAGGCAAGCAGTTCAATCATGGAGCTTCTAAAACAGATTAACAACCGGGGAATGGCCGTTCTTATGGTTACCCACGACTACGAAATGGTTCGGCGATACCCATTTCGAACTGTTCAAATTAAAGACGGGACGCTCAACGAAATCAAAGTTCTCTGAACCGATTATTTTTAAAAAAAGAAAAGCCCGGCTATCAACCGGGCATCTCTTCTACGTTGGCTTTTTCGGGGTACAAATGTAATATCCGGGTAGATATTACAATCGAATTCTACGCATTGAGTACGCGATTGTTCCTCGTTTTTTAAAATTTCTTAATCTTTTTTTTGGGAATTTTTTGAACGGTATAGAATCGCAGTAAAATCGAATACA
>SL_3KL_010_SEDDRAFT_10000512_pt1 | contig 31970 bp, 23 predicted proteins | sample SodLakKL_010_SED_2_FD_10381 | JGI IMG/M metagenome (IMG submission 10381)
TTTAATCTATGCTATAATTCAAAACGCTAAATAACCGAAAGGGGTGGTGAATACTTTTGGACCTAAGGTGGTGAATATTATGGCCATTGACAGCTATGTGCATCGAGACTGTACTGATACGCTTTTTGATACACGGGAAGATCCTTTACGGAATCAGCATCGTCTTCTTTATAACCGGTTGATTGTTTCCATTCATCACCTTCGTCGATATCCTCGTCATAGATACCATCCATATCCTCGTCCTCATCATCCGGAATGTCACCGCGTTCGAGGGCTTCGAGATCTTCGAGCAGATCATCCCATCCCATTTCCTTTGCAATGATCTTATCACGGTCGGGATGATCCATATATTTTTCTAATAATTGACGGTATTTCTCCGAACGCATATCGGACTGCTGTTTAAAACGCTCCCATCGATATTCATCCCAGATTTCATCGTCATCTTCGTATTCAAAGTCAAAGGGTTCATTCGGTTCAGCCATGAGCGATTTCCTCCGTGTTTATGGTTTATCGATTATTTGAAATTTATGATTTCAACATACCAGTGTCAACACGTTCGGGAAAATACATTTTCCCCTGACTTGCATTCCTCGACTCCGCTGCCAATGACATGGTAACCATCGCTATCACCCCTCCCCGACTAGTCGCGGCTGCTGCTAATGACAGACTTTGCGCAAACCGCTAACGCCTCATCCCCCGACCCCTTCTCCGCTCAGGCGGAGAAGGGGAGTCAGAAGCGTAACAAGTTTCTGCTAATGTCATTGGCAGTTATTGATTATTCCGACATGTCGGAATAATTTATCAGTTAATGACATATAGTAAATGACTAACTTATTGCAAGCTATTTACGGCTTACCGGGGGGGGCAGGAGGCAAACAATCAACATCACCAATTAGAACATTATATACGCTTGAATATCCCCTAATTATTTTTTAATTCAAACGAAAACGTACTTCCCTTACCGGAAGTACTGGATACATTGATTTTACTGCCATGAGCTTCAATGATATGTTTTACAATGGCAAGGCCGAGACCCGTGCCGCCCACTTCCCGCGACCGGTCACGATCAACTCTGTAAAACCGTTCGAAAATGCGCGGCTGGTGTTCTTCGGCAATACCGATACCGGTATCGCTGACTTTTATCCGCACTGTTTCTTTTTTTTGCTCAAAACTAACTATTACTTCACCGTACGGTTTATTATATTTAATTGCGTTGTCAACAAGATTACGCATTACCTGAAGCAACCGTTGCTTATCGCCATATGCCTGTACTGCATCTGCATTAACCGGATAACGGCCGCGCAAGACTATATGATGCTGCTCGGCAACGGGGTGCATTTCACGTATCACGTTTTCTAGAAACTCCTTCACCGGAAAATTATGGAAGCTCATTTTCATCTCACCAGACTCGATCTGGGAGATGTTAATCAGATCTCCGAGTAGATTATTAAGCCGCGTAGCGTGTGAATATGCTTTTTGAAGAAACTCGCGGTTTACCTCCACATCATCGACTGCTCCGTCAAGCAGCGTTTCAATATATCCCTGCAATGAAAAAATAGGGGTGCGAAGTTCGTGCGATACGTTACCGAGAAACTCGCTCCGGAATTTCTCAAGCTTCTTCATTCTTCCGATATCGGTATTTACTTTATCGAGTAAATCGTTGAGCGTCCGGGCAACCATACCGACCTCATCGTCGGTACGAATCTCGACCCGTTTTTCAAGTTTGCCCTGACGGATATCTTCAACACTTTTTGCAAGATCAACTATCGGTTCAGAGATTTTCCGGGAAAGCACAACACTGACAGCAAGGACTAAAAGCAATACCGTTAATCCAGCAATAAAAATTATTGATCGTATTTCGTTCACATTCCGGTGTACATCATCAAGCGGGGCAGCAATTCGAATAATATGAACGGTAGTTAGCAGTTCGGTTGATGGGTCGTGTGAAATTCGCCGTGCAACATACATAAACTCGCGGTCAACTGTTGCACTTTCCCGCTTCACCACCCCCGTTCCTTCACTCATAGCTATACGTATTTCGGGACGGTTAAAATGATTTTCCACTTCGGTAATTTGCTCGAAGGGTACATCCGAGTCGGCAATCACAGTTCCGTCGGCACTAATCACCGATATACGTACAGTTTCGAGTTCTGCAATAGTTTTTATTCTGCTGTCAATCTGTTGCGCATCGACAATAGATTCTTCCTGTATTATAAGCGAGACTACGTTTGCAAGTGTCTCAAGACTGGTAACGAGACGGTCATGAAAATATGATTCTATCTTAACACTGGAAGTAATACCCAACGCCACTACCACAACAAAGGTTAGCACAACATAGGTGAGCGTAATTTTTGACCGGATCTTTTTCATATCCTACATTTTAAAGCGGTATCCCACACCTTTAACTGTTTCAATGTAATTGCCATATTCACTGAGCTTCTCGCGGATTTTACGGATATGAACATCGACGGTTCGGTCGACGACAACGACATTTTCTCCCCATACCGCATTTAATAATACTTCGCGTGAAATAACTCTCCCGCGATGGCTTGCAAGATACACCAGTGTTTCAAATTCTTTCTTCGGTAAAACTAATTCCTGTTTACCAATCTTAACGGTATAATTGGGTATATTAATTTCCATGCCTTCAATCGATAGTATATCCTGCACTGTCTCTCCGGGTGTGTCGAGGATTTCTTTTCGTCGCAGCGCAGTCTTTACCCGTGCGATCAGTTTACGGATACTGATCGGTTTTATGATATAATCATCAGCGCCGAGTTCAAGTCCGACGACCTCATCGACCTCCGATCCTTTTGCCGTTAAAAATATAACGGGAATAGTCGAAGTACGTTCATCCTTCATCAACTGCTTGCATACTTCCCATCCATCCATCTCGGGCATCATAATATCGAGTAAAATGAGATCCGGTTTGTTCTCCCGTGCCTGTTCAAGAGCCCGTATACCATTCAGTGCAGATATGACCGAATAACCTTCTTTCTCGAGGTTATACTTTAACATCTCAACGATGTCTTTTTCGTCGTCGACAACCAGTATTTTCTTTGGCATTACATTTTATGTATGCGATTATTAAAATGGTGCCGGTCCTTCATCCTCTTCGGAACTGTCTGCCGGCTGATAGCCGGTGAATTGTTTGAGTGCCAGATTCTCGAACCGTGCGTATGACTTGATAAACGACATTCGCGCCGTATCCACAGGTCCGTTACGCTGTTTACCGACTATGATCTCGGCAATACCTTCGGTAGATTCTCCACCCTCTTCCTTAATGCCGTACGCTTCAGGCCGATGTACAAACGCGACGACGTCTGCGTCCTGTTCGATTGCGCCGCTTTCACGTAAATCGGCAAGCTGCGGCCGTTTATCGCTCCGTGCTTCTACCGCACGGTTTAACTGCGATAATCCTAACACCGGCACATCGAGCTCTTTTGCAAGTGCTTTTAAAGAACGGGAAATCGCTGAGATTTCACGCTCGCGGCTGTCCAAACCTTTCGGCCCCTGCATTAACTGAAGATAATCGACTACAACCAGGCCGATATTATGTTCTGCTTTGAGACGCCGGGCTTTTGCACGCAGTTCAAGTATCCCGAGGGACGGAGTATCGTCGATGAATAATTTTGCCCGGGCAAGTTTTCCGATTCTGGTACTTAAGTACTGCCATTGATCTTCAGGTAAACGACCGGTACGTACTTTATGTTGATCGACCCGCGCTTCTGCACATATGAGACGAAGTACGAGCTGTTGCGATGACATCTCAAGACTAAAGAACGCAACCGGCACATCGTACTCTACCGCAGCATTACGCGCCGCCGAAAGAACAAAAGCAGTTTTCCCCATCGCAGGTCTTCCGGCAACAACGACGAAATCGGATTTCTGAAATCCACCCAATATATTATCAAGTGCGGTAAATCCGGACGGTACACCGGTAATGCCGCTGTGCTTACCGTGAATGCTCTCAAGCATCTCCATTGTTTGATGAAGCGCTTGATTCATTGAGATGAAACTTCGTTTGAGATGCTGTTCGGATATTTTAAATATTTTCTGTTCGGCTTCGTCGAGAAGATCGAATGCATCTTCGGAGTCCTCATATGCTCTGCCCGATACTTCATTTGAGGATGCAATAAGCTGCCGCATCAGGGCTTTTTCGAGAACGATCTTCGCGTGGTATTCAATATTGGCGGCAGAGGTGATGCGATTTGTTAACTCGGTCAGGTAATATGAGCCGCCGACTTTCTCGAGCACACCCCGGCGGCGAAGTTCCTCGGTAAGCGTCACAAGATCAACCGGCTCACTACGATCGAACAAAGCAACCATAGCCTGGAAGATAAGCCGATGCGCTTCTTTGTAGAACGCATCTTCGTTTAAAAGATCAAGCGCGCGAGCAATCGCTTCTTTTTCGATAAGCATTGCTCCGAGCACCGACATCTCGACATCGACCGCCTGCGGCGGCACACGTCCTTCGCTTCGGTAACTATCGGATTCCGTTTGTCGTTTTTGTGTTGGATATATTTCTGCCATTTTGAAATCTAATAATTTTTATTAATCGTGTATTAATGAACCATAATAATTCCTGAACGCCTTCATATCCTCCCACATCGTCTTTTTAAAGTTCGGGTTGCGGAGCAGCGCTGCGGGGTGATACACTATGATCATCGGGATTCCAAGATAATCGTGTATCTGGCTGCGTAACGAACCCAACGGATCGCCCGTCCGTAAAAGCGTTTGCCCCGCGATGCGGCCGAGTGCAAGAATGATCTTCGGTTTAATAAGTTCAATTTGTTTATGAAGATACGGCTCACACTGCTCCACTTCCATCGGCTGCGGATCGCGGTTATTCGGCGGACGGCATTTTAGAATGTTGCATATATAGACTTCCTCACGCTGCAACCCCACTGCTTCAAGTATTTTATTTAACAATTGTCCGGCACGACCGACGAACGGTTCACCCTGGCGGTCCTCATCGGCACCGGGAGCTTCGCCGATCAGCATGATATCAGCATTTGGATTACCTACACCGAACACGAATTTTGTTCGCGTCTTCCCGAGCGGACATTTCATACAGGTACAGATCTGCTCGTTTAAAAAATCCACGGTGTCTGCACTCATCCAATCTTCGTGCACGGCAAACAGTGATTGCGTAACCGGTGATGTTCTGCCTGTTGTTAATTTTGTTGTGGTTTCATAGCCAGCTGTATTTTCGCTTTCTTGTTTCGTTGGTTTATCCTCCGGTTGTATGTTGGTCGTATTTTCTTGCTTTTTTTCATTCTGCGTATTCAGGTACAATAATCCGCCCGACAACTCGGATTGAAACTTCAAAAACCGTTTAACATCGTCGACTAGATTTGATACTTTATCATCCATTGATACAATCCAGTATTTTGTGTGCAGCTTCGAACTTGCTCATCAAAGGATACTCTTTTACTTTTCCGTTTTTGTCGAGAATTTGTATCTCATTTGTATCGCTCCCGAATCCCGATCCCTCTCTGGTTGGATTATTGATCACGATATAGTCCAGCTTTTTCTTCTCTAATTTTTCGCGTGCATGTGCGAGTTCATTTTCAGTTTCAAGTGCAAAACCGATCACGGTGCGTTCATCCTTATGGTCACCGATAAACTTGAGTATATCATCTGTCTGTTCGAGCTTTATTTCCGGTACATCCCGGTCATTTGTTTTCTTAATTTTTTGTTTTTCAGAGGACGCCGGGCGAAAATCAGCAACTGCTGCAGCCATAATGATGAACTGATGACGTTCATATTCCCGTTGAACTGCCCCAAACATTTCCGCTGCAGATTCAACATCGATACGCTGCACTCCCTGCGGTGTTTCGAGTGATGACGGACCACTGATGAGCGTGACATCCGCACCGCGCTGTACCGCCGCTTTTGCAATTGCATATCCCATTTTACCCGATGATCGATTACCGATAAATCTGACAGGATCTATCTTTTCGTACGTGGGTCCTGCCGTCACAAGTACCTGCACACCGGAGAGATCTTTTTGAGTACCGGCAAGTGCCGATTCAATTTTCTCAAGTATCGGCTGGAGTTCGGGTAATCTACCGGGACCGCTCAAACCGCTTGCAAGTTCACCGGTTTCCGGTTCGATGATAATGCAGCCGCGATCCTGTAATACACCGATGTTGTTTTGGGTTGCCGGATGCCGGTACATATCAAGGTCCATCGCGGGTGCAATGAGTAACGGACAACGAATAGAAAGTGCGGTTGATGTTAGTGCGTTGTCGGCGATGCCGGTTGCAAGTTTTGCAATCGTATTAGCCGAAGCTGGAAGAATGAGCGTCAGATCCGCCCAGAGTCCGAGGTCGACGTGTTTTACTCCGAGATCGGTGCTCTCGTGCGTCGATTTTGGCCAGAGGGATACGATGACTTCATGCTGTGACAGCGTAGAAAGCGTCAGCGGTGTAATAAATTGAGTAGCCGAGTGCGTCATTATAACCCGCACATCGGCTCCCAGACGTTTGAGCTCCCGTACTATGTATGCCGCCTTATATGCGGCAATGCCGCCGGTTACACCAAGCAGTATTTTTTTATTTTTTAGCATGGTACAGGAACCATAAATTTAAACTACATAATAAACCGGACGCTTACTCTTCCTCGTCCTCTTCTTTATAGCGGAATTCAATATCACCGCGAAGGAATTCTGCAATTGAGAGCTCGGTCGGTTTCGGCAGTTTCTCAAACTCCACACTGATACGAACCTGATCCGGATTTACTCCGTCTTCACCCTCTTCAGAATCACCCGTCGGCTGTGCAGCTAATTGTTCAATACGCTGATTGTATTGAATTTTTAATTCCTCGTTCAATTGTCGTGAACGTTTGCCCATAGCCACGATCGCTTCATACAAGCTCGAACTTGCTGCTTCGAGTTCCTCCAGATTAATTGGTTTTACCGCCATAGCAAATCTCTCCTAATTAGTAACTGAATGTATTTCATTGTGTACAATTTTATTAACTTCATGAATAGCTTTATCAAGATCGTCATTCACTATCGAATAATCAAACAATTTCCCTTTCTCAAGTTCCATTGGTACCCTTTGAAGCCGGCGTTCTAATTGCTCTACCCCTTCCGTTTTTCGCCCTCGAAGCCGTTTTTTTAAATCTTCAAGGCTCGGTGGTTTAATAAAGATAAGCACCGTGTCGTCGGGATAATGTTTCTTGATTGACAGTCCGCCGTTAACATCAATATCAAATAATATCACTTTTCCGCTCTCAAGTGCCTCATCAATAACACGTTTTAATGTACCGTAGCAATCACCGTAAATCTCTTCCCACTCAACTAGCTCATTATTGTCAATCGCCTTCCGGAACTCATCCTCCGTCAGAAAAAAATAATGCTTCCCGTGTACTTCATTGCGACGCTTCGTCCGCGTCGTTGCCGATACCGAAAAGATAAACTCCGGGTTACGCCGTAATAATGCATTGGTGATTGTTGTCTTTCCGCATCCGCTCGGAGCTGAAATTACAATAAGTTTTCCACGCCCGTGTGTCATTCGATATTCTGAATTTGTTCACGTATCCGCTCGATTTCTTCTTTCATGCCGATCACCAATTGTGAAATTTCGGTATCGCTTGCCTTCGAGCCAATGGTATTGATCTCACGATGCATTTCCTGAATGAGGAAATTCAATTTGCGTCCGCTCGGATCATTCGAATCGATTGCATCGTTGAAATATTTCAGGTGCGACCGTAAGCGCACACATTCCTCGGTCACATCCAGCTTATCGGAAAGCAAAACCAGTTCAAGTTCAAGCCGTTGCTCATCAACTTCATCTGAATTAAGGAGCTGGTACACACGCTCACGCAACCGCTCACGTTCTTCGGGAATACGCTCCCTGGATTTAGCTTCTATTCGATCCACCGAACGTCCGATATTCTCCAGCCGCTGCTTCATATCGACTTCAAGCTCGGCACCTTCGTTCTTGCGCATTGTTTGCAGTTGCTGTAGAGCTTCATCGACCGACCTGACAACTGCATCCCACTCTTCATCGGGTAGCGAGTCCTCCGAATCGGCATCAAAGATTTCGGAGAATTGTAAGAGGTGTTCTATTTTGATCGACTCACGAAGCTTCAGTGTTTTTTTTAAATCATTCAGCAAATGATAATATGCTTTTGCCTGCGGCGGATTCACTTTTATAGGAACTGCCCCATCATCTGCCGTTTCAAGGGTGATCGTAATGTTTACCTTACCCCGGGAAAGATACCGCCTGGAAATCTCTTTCAATTCCTGCTCGCGTAATGCAATTACTTTCGGGGCACGGACTGATACCTCGAGAAATCTGTTATTGACGCTTCTGGCTTCGGTGATCGCGGTGTATTTTCCGCCTTGTGCTTCGCCCCGGCCGTAGCCGGTCATACTTAATATCATATTGCTCGCTGTAAGTGTGTCTAAGATAGCTAATATATGAAAAAAACGTTATATTATCCATACGGTAACCGGTTGTTTTTCACACAACCTTTGCACACAGAACTCCACAAAACGACAGAGTTTTCCACATTATTTCCACAGCAAAATTTGCCCACTGGCACTGTTTTTGCTAACTTTTACAAAAAATGTGGAATACGTGACCTATGATCAATAATTACTATACCTTACGGGAAATAATCCGGGAAGCGGTTCCATATCTCAGGGAAGCCGAAATCACCGAATGCTACACCCAGGAGCGCAACCGGCTTGTGATAACCTCATCGGGCTCGGAGAAAAAAAGTATCATTATTTCCTGTGAACCCCGTCAGAATTTTCTGTACCTGCGTGACATGGTGCGCCGGGCACGTAAAAATACTTTCGATACGCTGCCGAACATCCGCGGAAAAAAAATTTCACATATCGAACTCCACCCTTCCGACCGGCACATTACAATGTTTCTCGATGATGTGACACTTGTTGTTATCCAATTATTCGGTGCCCGCTCCAATGTATATGAAACAGGCGAGGATGGGGTCATCCTCGATTCGTTTTTACGTACAAAAGATATTGCAGGCAAATATATCGAGACACCGAAAGAAGTACCGCAGGCCCCCGACAGCTATGAAAAATTTCAAGAGTATATTTTTACTTATAGAGATTCAACGCTTAAGGACTCGCTGAAGAAACGGCTGGTATTATTCGGTGCACCGCTTCACCGGGAGCTTGCTGTCCGATCCGGAATAGATCTTGATACCAAAATTCAGGACATTGCACCTGAAGCATGCACCGATCTCTGGAATAGCTTTGTTGAAATAATGGAAGAACTGAACGAACCGTCGCCGCGAATATACTACGAAAACGACACACCGGTCGAGATGGGGCTGATCCATCTTGCACAACACTACGGTAAACCGGAGCGACCGTTTCAATCCTGTTCCGATGCAGTGCGGATGTTTGTGAATGTTTCACACAAAAAAAGAAATATCGAAAACGATAAGAAAGAAATTCACACAAGGCTTTCGAATGAACTGAAAAAAGCAGAACGTGCCGTTAATGCAATCAACAAGGAACTATCGCAGGGTGACCGGTCGACCGAGTATGAACATATCGGAACGGTGTTAATGGCATATCCTCACGAAGAGACCAAAGGCAAACAAACAATAGAGTTACGGGACATTGCCGACAGCGATACAACAATTAAAATACAGGTCGATCCCAAGCTATCAACTATCCAAAATGCCGAACGGTATTTTGATAAAGCAAGAAAAGCTCGCGGAGCACGAAAAGAAGCAGAACGCCGCGCCTCATCGGTTGAAAAAAGATTGCATACATTAGAAAATCTTATCGATGAACTTGACTCGATCGACGACCCGAAAGAATTGAAATCGTTTTTCAGAAACAATCAAAAGATATTGACATCCATCGGAATACGTATGACAAAGGATTCGAAAGAAGAAATTCCCTTCCGCACTTTTCGTGTGGCCGGTGATTATGAAGTATGGGCGGGCAAAAGCAACACGAATAACGATTTGCTCACAATGAAGTATGCAAAACCGCACGATCTCTGGTTTCACGCACGAGGTGCCAGCGGCTCACACGTAGTATTGAAAACCGGCGGGAGTAAAGACAGCGTACCGAAAGAAGCAGTGCAACAGGCGGCATCGATCGCGGCATATTACAGCAAGATGAAGACATCGAAGCTCGTACCCGTTGCAATGACCGACCGGAAATATGTGCGGAAACGGAAGGGCGATCCGCCGGGAACGGTCGTACTATCACGGGAGAAGGTAATTATGGTTGAGCCGGGTCTGCCGGAATGAGCAAGAAAACTGCACAGGTGCACGATGGAGAATGAAAGGATTGCATGGATGGATGATTATTCGTAAGGGCGATCCTGAGTTAAAGACCTGACAGGTTTTGGAAACCTGTCAGGTCTCATTAACCGATTGACATTGAGAACAGTAAAAATTTTCATTATAATTAACCAATGAAATTCTTCTACTCACTACTTATACTCTTAGTAACTACTTCACAGGTACCCGCACAGGAACAACCGGAGTATTCAATGCAGGGTGGCCGTGTTTTCTTTGAGATGACATCCGGATCACAACAGTATGAACCGGGTTCGGTTCCGCATTGGAGCTGGCGTATCGGAGCCGGGGCAAATGCAATCATCGGTAACTTTTATACGAGTGGCAGATACACGATCGCAGGTATCAGACATATGGGCGGCGAAGATTTCCCGCAGTCGCTTGTCTCTTTTTTACGGTTTGGCGGTGGATGGATGTTTCAGGAAAGACAAGCACGATGGACCGCAGCACCGATGCTCTCGGCAGGCCACACCAGTGACCGTATTATGCCCGAACGCGGTGAAACAAATCTGGAATTTGATGGGTGGGGTGTGACACCGGGTATTGAAGGCAGATATGTAGTATATAGTTCATTTGATCCGGATATGCCCGACCGGTCATCTACCTTCTGGAGTACACATTATATACAACTTGAATTACACCACATAGTAAGTAAACGAGCATACACAGTTGCATCACTTTCATATAATATGCTTTTTGACGGCTACCATCTTACCATCAATGCCGAATATAACTCACTCGAACTCGGCGCCCGGGGATGGGTTGTGGGATTGGAGTTCGGGTTTTCCTGGTTCAGGTATCGTCTGCGATGATGGAGACCATTTGAGCGAAGGAAAGTGTATAGGGAAATGGCCTCCATCTGAATAAAGGACGAGTGCATGTTTACGTGAATGGATTGAATGGGCATACGTTGTCCGTAGGGTCTTACCCCGACAGTAACGTGGAATTTATCTGCTGTGTGTAAATTGATTGTCGGGGTAACGTCCTTATGAATGGTTCCCGATTATGCAAAATGCTGAAGGTAATCCGTAAGGGCGTTCCACCGGAACGCCCCAACACATTTAGAGCACAATGTGATAACCTCACTGAATCTTTCAAAAATTATCCTTATATTACCTTTTGTGTTTTAGTGATTTTGTGGCTTAACACTCATAAACATTATAGTAAATGAGCTATGAAAAACAAAAAATCTCCGTACTCGCTCCACCTTGCAACGAAAGCTATCCACGGAATGGACATCAATCCCCGAACCGGATCGGTAAGTCTTCCGATACATCAGACAAGCACTTATCGTTTCACCAAAACCGAAGAAGCGATAAAATTTGCCGAAGGCGACGAATCGGTATACGCTTATGGCCGCTACCACAACCCCACGACTGACGATGTTCAGCAAAGTCTTGCGCTGCTGATGGATGCCGAGGATGCCGTACTCTGTGCAAGCGGTATGTCGGCAATTACAACGACCATCCTCACGCTGGTCAAAAGCGGTCAGGAGATTTTAAGCACGCCGTCGTTATACGGCGGGACCTACCGTTTTTTCAGAGACGAACTGCCGAAGCTCGGCATAACCGTCCGGTACTTCGATCCTCAAAATCTTACCCAGATGAAGAAGATGATCAATGAACAAACGGCACTGATATTTGCCGAGACACCCACCAATCCGTCTCTCGAAATAGTCGATCTAAAAAAGCTGGTGAGTAATGTTCACAATGCTGAAGAAAAATTCTCACGCAATATTTTTATCATGGTAGACAACACATTCGCCACCATTGTCAATCAACAGCCGTTCAACTTCGGCACCGATATTGTCGTGGAAAGTACCAGTAAATATATCGGCGGGCACAGCGATCTCATTGGCGGAGTGGTTGCAACACGAAAAGTTATTACAAAAAGAATCCGGCAGGCTGCAAAATCATACGGCGGGTCGATCGATCCGTTTGTATCGTATTTATTACATCGAAGTTTGAAGACCTTTCCCCTGCGTGTTGAAAAACAAAACGAGAATGCCCTTGCCCTTGCCAAATATTTTGAAACCCATCCGAAAGTAAAGCGGGTATTGTATCCCGGTCTGAAATCGCATCCCCAACACACAACAGCAAAAAAACAAATGCGGCATTTCGGCGGGATGGTAACCATTGAAGTAAACGGCGGAGCCGACCGTGCTGCACGGGTTGTCGATAATTTGCAGATCGCCCTTAACGCAATGAGCCTGGGCGGGGTTGAGACACTCGTCAGTATTCCTGTCTACTCATCACATATAAATATGACTGAAGCTGAACTCGAATTACACGGCGTTACGCCCGGGATGATACGTATCTCGACAGGAATCGAGGATATCAACGATCTGAAAGAAGACTTCGACCGGGCATTGCGCATATAATTTGCTTTTTCTTTGAAACATAGTTGTTACGGATTCGTACAAACTCATATGTAAAGTACGTATGTTTCTTAAAATGCTTTGAGGAGACATTCTATGATGCACCGTTATACAATCTTCAATATCCTGATATTGTTATTCTTCTTCACGTTTCATATCCAATCTCAGAATAATAGCTTTAATCCATCTGATTTCGAGATCCTTTTCGAACGGGCGCGTGAAACGAATTCAGATGCATTACTGATTTTACACAACGGCGAACCTATTATCGAATGGTATTCAAATTACGGCGATACTCTTATTTACACAATGTCGGTGACCAAACCCATCGTCGGACTCGCGATCGGGCGCTTACTTACCGACGGAAAACTCGACTCTCTTGATCAACCGGTACATACTTTGTATCCGGAATGGAATCAGGGACAAAAGAACTACATCACTATTCGTCATCTCCTAAATCACACCTCCGGACTGCAAAATCATCCCAATGCACACAAAGAAATCTACCCAGCTCCTGATTTCGTGCAACTTGCACTTGCGGCTGAACTTGACAACCCTCCGGGCACCAACTTCGCATATAATAACAAAGCGGTAAACCTCCTGCCCGGCATCGTCGAACAAGCGTCAGGTAAAAAAATCGATGCCTATTTGTATGAGACGGTTTTTTCGAAACTCGGTATCGACGAGTACCATTGGTCAACCGATGAGGCAGGCAACCCTGTCGGCATGGCCGATCTGCTGCTCCATCCCCGCGATCTTGCAAGGATAGGTCAACTTGCCTTAAACAACGGAAGAAGGAACAATACACAGCTTATAAAGAAGGAATGGTTTGAAAAATCTCTGACTCAAGCCCAGGAATTCTCTCCTAACAGCGGATTACTCTGGATGTTGATGTATGAACATGTCCATATCATAATTGACTCCGAACACATCGACGAAATGCGAAAGACCGGTGTACCTGATTCTATAACAGCGAAATTCGAACAGGCAATCGGAAGGTACGAATCGGAGAACGATCTAATTACAACCCTGCATAACCTGTTTGATGAAAGCTGGCAGGAAATTATAAATCATACTCTGCCGGAATATGAGGTATCCTGGATGAGGGTTGAACGGGGAGATATCGTTGGGTATCATCATGAAGGTTATCTCGGGCAGTATCTGGTGATTCTGCCGGAACAGCAATTGGTTGCAGTGCGGATGATCAGGTACGAAAATGCCGACGGAGCAAATACCGTTTTCACAGATTTTCGCGATTTGCTTATCAATTTAACGCAATAACTCAAAAATCCACACAATTAATACCATTTTTTTGTATTAAACGATTAAACGGTTGACATTATGAGATATATTCTTATTTTATACCCTCACAGATACAGTATGTTTTATCTAATCGGAGGTTAACGAGTGTATTCTATATTATACCCGCCTTGACGTTTCTTCACACAATACCACAACACTTCATACAATACCATTATATATTTACGCACACATTTTAGTTTATAGGGAGGTGCGAACGTGCAAACTTTTGGCAAGAAACCGATAGCGGTCAGGCAAACTGACCACTATCAAATGGAATACGTACAACAATTCGTTGAAAAGTGGGACGAACTTATCGATTGGGATAAGCGGGAGAAAAGCATCGGTGATTTTTTTATTGAACTGCTCAAAGCCCGGGGAGCAAAACGGATCCTGGATGTCGCGACAGGGACGGGGTTCGATTCGATCCGCCTCATCGAAGCGGGATTCGATGTTGTCAGTGCCGACGGTAATCCTGAAATGCTGGCAAAAGCGTTTGAGAATGGATGCCGGCGCGGTATAATATTGCGTACAGTTCAGGCAGACTGGCGCTGGCTGAACCGCGATATCCACGAAAAGTTCGATGCGGTTATTTGTGTCGGGAATTCATTTACGCATATCTTCGCAGAGCATGACCGTCGTAAAGCTCTTGCCGAATTCTATGCGATGCTGAAAAATGACGGCATACTTATTCTCGATCATCGTAACTATGATGATATGCTCGACGAGGGCTTTTCTTCAAAACATACCTATTACTACGGAAGCGACAAAGTGAAAGCCGAACCGGAATATATCGATCCCGGATTGGCCCGGTTTCGATATGAATTTCCGGACAGATCGGTATTTCATCTCAATATGTTCCCGTTGCGTAAAGAATATGTACGCCGGTTGATGACTGAAGTCGGTTTTCAACGAATTAATACCTATGCTGATTTTAAGGAGACATATAAAGCAGACGATCCGGATTTTTACATACATATAGCGGAGAAGGAATATATGAAACCAGAAAACACCACAACGCACAGTGAAGAATACTCAGGCGCGGTCGATGTGACCCGCGATTATTATAATAACTCTGCCGCCGACCGGTTCTATGCAACAATATGGGGCGGCGAAGATATTCACATCGGTATGTATAAAAGCAATGATGAACCGATCTTCGATGCAAGCAGAAGAACCGTTGAAGAGATGGCCAGGAAAATACCCGACCTGAACGCCGATACTCGTGTGATAGACCTTGGTGCAGGGTACGGCGGTTCGGCACGGTATCTTGCCGATAAGTATGGATGTCATGTGAGTTGCCTGAACCTCAGCGAAGTACAAAATGAACGAAACCGCAAACTTAATAAAGAACAGGGACTGGAACATCTCATCGAAGTCATCGACGGAAGCTTTGAAGAGGTACCGTATTCGGATAACAGCTTCGATGTGGTCTGGTCGCAGGATTCAGTTCTGCACAGCACAAATCGCGGCAAGGTATTAAGTGAAGTGGCACGACTGCTTGTACAAGACGGTTTGTTTGTATTCACCGATCCTATGCAAAAAGGAAAGGGAAAACGCCCTGATTTGCAACCCGTATATGACCGGCTGCATCTCGAATCGATGGGATCGGTTGAATTATATCGAGAAATCGCAACAAAAGTCGGACTCGAGGAAGTATCCATCAATGAATATCCAGAACAACTTGTTAACCACTATAGTCGTGTGCTTGATGAGATCAACCGCCGCTACGATGAACTGGTTGAGGTTTCGAACAAAGACTACATCGAACGCACCAAAAAAGGATTACACCATTGGATTGAAAATGGGAAGAAAGGTAATTTGAATTGGGGAATTATGGTGTTCCGGAAAATATAAGAATACCAGAAGAAGTTTCCGTGAACATCTGAATAAACCGTGGCGGCAATTTAGCATCTGCCGCTACGGTTTTTTTGTCAAATTTCACCAAAAAACTAACTTTTTTCTTCGATTTATCCCTATATTGATTTATCAGGAGAATAATATTATTATTACTTGATAATTCTACTGCTAACCGAACACTTTTGGTGCTTTGATGAATTGTGGAGCGGCATATGCCGGTTTTTCAAATGACATACGGTAGAGTACTACTGTGGTGTATGTTGTTCATGGTGATCCATAGTATACCCTCTCCGGGCATTTCATCCGATGCGGAGTTGTTCAGTATCGACTACCTATCGGCGGTCACTGCGCATAATGGCACACCGGAGAGCCCGGGTTCGAGTAGTATTACCATATCGACACCGGCTGTAAATACAGGCGATGTTCTCGTTGCACAAATCACAGTCGCAACAGACTTTTCTCCGAGCAACGCTATATGCGCACCTGACGGATGGATATCTCTCTACAAGAATAACTTTGAATGGAAGATCATTCAACAGATATTCTACTTCGTTGCTGCTACCGATCAACCGGAAACCTCATACACCTGGTATTTTAAAAGAAACAACGGTGCGTGCGGAACAGATGGCAATAATCTGACAGGTAAAGGTGCAACCGGTGGAATCATTCGATATTCCGGCGTCGATCCGGTCAACCCGATCGATACCGTCAGCGGTTCAGTGGCAAATGGTTCGAGTACTATTGCGACTGCTCCTTCGGTTACCACTTCCGAGGATGGTTCTCGGGTAATTCGCTTCTTCAGTGCATTCAAAGATATTACCTTTTCCACCACAAACAACCGAATTTATACAACCGGCAGTTCGAACAATTCATCCGAACGAACGGCAGCAGCATACCACACAATCCAGCAGTTTGCCGGAACAACACTATCATTCAATGCCTCGTTATCAAGCAGTGCAGAGTGGGTTGCAGCAACCGTTGCGCTGCGCCCCGCCGTCCCTCCGGATGATGCGACCAAACTTGCATACGAAGTCCAACCCTCAAACACCGTAGCGGGTGAAACTATTTCACCGACTATCGAAGTGTCAGCAGTAGATGAGAATAATACCATAGATACTTCATTTAATGGAACTATCTCGGTACGTATCGATTCAAATCCCGGCAACGGGACACTATCCGGTACGATCCAGAAAAATGCACAGAATGGGACTGCCTATTTTAACGACCTGACTATAAGTAGTGCGGGCAACAATTACACATTGCGGGCATCGGCTAACGGATTACATTCAACGGTTAGCAATGAATTCAATATATTATCCGGTGATCCCGATGGAATCGTTATTATTTCCGGAAATAATCAACAAGGACTGATACTTACACCGCTTGTTAATCCATTTATTGTAGAAGTTCAGGATAATCAGGGGAATCCCGTATCCGGCGTCGTTGTACATTTTGCCATTACAGAAACACCTTCGGGAGCAACGGGCCAATCCATTAGTAACGCATTCGGTACAACAAACTCGAACGGCCGAACCACCACGACTTTAACTCCCGGTAATAAAGGTGGAACATACAGGGTCAATGCTTCTATACCAGGTACTGATGAGGTAACATTTACAGCAACTGTACCGGTTTATACCATATCGGGTACTATCTCCGAACGTGATATGCCATTAGGCAACGTATCTGTGGAAGCGTCGGGGGGGCATCATCAAATTGTACCAACGAATACAAGCGGACATTATACATTAACGGAAATACCGGCCGGAACAAAAGATATAACAATAACACCATCGAAAAGTGGCTATGCATTTTCACCCGAATTTTCTGTAATCGAAGGACCTGTAGTTCATAATATTACAAATATAAACTTCATCACGCTCCCACCTCCCACACCAGTACTATCTTCTCCTGAAGATGGCAGCTCAAATTTACTTTTACCAATTTCGCTCGTGTGGGAACCCAACGAACGCACCAACTCATTCAGTGTACAAGTAGCGACAAACCAAACATTTGAGTCGGGATTACTCATTGACATAACCGGACTAACAGCCACGCAATTTATCACCGATGAACTTGAATATGGAGTAACCTATTACTGGCGTGTAAGAGCGATCAATCCAAGTGGTGCGAGTGAATGGTCTACAGTACGGAGTTTTTCAACGCAAGTTATTGCATATCATTCGATCGCACTCCAAGCGGGATGGAATACGATATCAAGCTACGTCGACCCGCTTGACGATGCAATTACAGATGTATTCTCGGAAATTGCCGATAATCTGATCATCGTAAAAAACGGCACCGGTGGGGTATATTCACCGGATCTCGATATATATGAAATAACAACCTGGCAATATCAGGCAGGTTATCAGGTATACGTATATCCGGAACCGGATACACTGACAATTATCGGTATCGAAACCAGGCCCGAAGCAACACCGATACCTCTCAATAAAGGATGGAACATGGTATCCTATCTTCGTAAAAATCCTCTGCATCCCGAAGAAGCATTTAGAAGTATTGAGAGTAAGCTGGTGATTGCAAAGAATGGTGTCGGACAAATATACCTACCAGCGGGAATTTTGTGGGATGAACCGATTAATACTATGGGTAGTGTGTATCCGGGAATTGGCTATCAATTATTTCTTAAACAGGAAACAGAATTACTATATCCTGAAAATGAATTACCATCAGAACAAATTGTTACTGCATACATACAATCCTCTCCCGGTTATAGTCAACCGGTCTCACAAGTCCCGGAACATCCTGTTGGTACCGGCAACAATGCAATTCTGATTATTGATTCACATGACTTCGCCAATGGTGACGAAATCGATGTGTGGACAGAATCCGGCACTCTCGCTGGTAATGGAATAGTAGAAAACGGAATGGCAATTATTACAATCTGGGGTAAAGATCCTCACTCCAAGCAGGTAAACAATGGTGCAGAGCAAAATGAACTTCTAAGTCTTACATTACGATCTGCCGATAACAGGCAAGAGAACAAATTAAACGTGCTGTCCTTATACGATATAATCAGACAAACAGAAAATGATATAGGCCTGCGCTATAAAAAAGATGCCGTCTGGAAAGCCGTGGTAGAAATCGATGACCGGGTACCCGAGACTTTTACACTATATCAAAACTATCCGAACCCGTTTAATCCTTCCACAACTATTCAATATGCGATAGCTCAGGATACACACGTCCTGCTTGAGGTATATAATGTGCTCGGCCAGCGGGTATCGACACTCGTCGATGAGGAACAAACCGCAGGAATATATGATGTCGTATTTACCGCAAATACTATCGCAAGCGGAACATATTTTTACCGTATCCAGGCCGGTGATTTTGTCGAAACAAAACGTTTTATCGTCTTAAAATAACGTTATCAGTTAATCAGATCCATTACTTCCTGAATTGCCCGTTCAAGCTGCGGATCGTCATCGTTTAAACGGTGTTCGAAATTTTTCTCAATATAAATATCAGGTGCAACACCGGTCCGTTCCATATTATCACCGTCCAGTGTAAAGCATCCCCAGGCCGGCATACGATGAAATGATCCGTCAACAAGCAGTTCACCCGTTGTGAAAATGATCCACCGGTACGTTTCAGTACCGATGATCGTTCCAAGACCCAATTCCTTAAAACCGGCTGCTGTCATTTCGGCATCGCTTAAGCTCTGTTCGTTCATAAGAAGCACGATGGGCTGGTCGGCCGGGTGAAAGTTCGGCTGCGGTGCATGCTCTCCTCCCCGGTAACGCCAGGTCAGATACCGCTGTCTGCTCAACAATTGCAACACATCATCGTGCACGTTACCGCCGCGATTGTTGCGGATATCAAAGATCAACGCATCACTGTGCTGGATTTGTCGTGCAATTTCAATCTGGAATTGCTCAAGCTCGCCGCCACCCATGTTTTTCATATGGACATATGCAACTCGATTATCCGTTTCTTCATCAACGCGCCTTCGGTTTCTATCAGTCCACTCATTGTACAAATTCAATTTCAATGCTTCACGGCTTGTCGGTTTCAGAAGTACAGAATACACATCATTCCCCCGCCGAAACGTGAGTTCAATTTCCTCTTTACGTGACGGTGTTAGAAAATATTTTTCCCGGTTCTCATTCGTGTCAACTTGTCGACCATTAACTGCAGTGAGCACATCTCCCTGCCGTACATCGATACCTTTCCGGTCTGCCGGTGATTCACGAATCACTCTTTTTACCGTGAAAGGGTTACCATTTTGGAATACAATACCCGTTGAGTTTGTTTGCGAGCCGTACACTGTTTCCTCTTCATCACCTTGTGATGTAAAACCCATATGTGAAGAACCAAGCTCACCGAGCATATCGTTTGTAAGCAACCGCAAATCCTCACGCGAATTCAGATACGGCAGAAATGCAGCATAACGATCACGCATTGCAAACCAATCAACTTCGTGCATATCGTCGTCATAGAAATTCTCTTCGAGGTTTGCCCACGTTTCATAAAACATTTGATTGAACTCACTCTGTAAATTCCTGCGGAAGGTATGTGTTATATCAATCTGTTTCGCTTCAGCATCAGCGATATCAAGCGAATGGATCGAACCGCCGATCAGTGCATAATAAGTTCCATCTGCCTCACGAACTATCAGACTTGATGTGGATACATTGGCAAATTTTTCAGTCGTCGGGGATTCGAACGGTTCAATAACCGTCTTCCAGATATGTGCTCCTGACCCGTCATGATCTGAGATATACAATATTGTATGTTTATCGTCTTCAGTAATAACGAACGGCGAATGCTGCCGGCCATCAAATGATGTTATTTTCTCCCATCGCCGGTGCAAATCCGTAAAATTAATATCGACAATTACTTCTTCATTTGTTGATTCATCATTATTATCATCGTTAAATAATTTATCAAACCGTTCCGAACGAAATGGTTCCCGGTACCGGTCGAAGGGGATACGATATATGTCGGGTGAGATATTCCCGCGCGGGTAGCTGGGTTGAACACGATCGGATGTCAAATACAGATATTTTCCATCTGCCGACCAGAAAGGCTGAGATTCCGATACACCGCTCTGCGTGATGTTGATCGCCTCATTCTCGCGAAGGTCGTAGAGTACTATATCCTGTTCGAAGTTCCGGTGAATGTTGAAAGAGAGATACCGGTCATCGGGTGAAAACATAAGTGATCGGTTTCGAAACGCCCACAGCTCATCTTCCAGCAGCGTTTCGAATTGAAATGATTCCAGATCCATCATAGCAACCTGATCACGGCCTGTAAAGAATGCCATTTTGTTACGCTGCGTGTTCAACGTCAGATGCCGGTCGCTCATAGAANGGTCGGTGATACGCTGCTCTTCTGACGAACCGTCGGCTGCTATGCGGAAAATATTCCGGTACCCGTCGACGGTTTGCGTGTACAGAAGCGTTTTATTATCCGCAAGCCATACTACTTCCACCACCCGTTCACGGGGATCTGTAGTTAGTTTTCGAATAAATTTTCCGTCGATATCCGAAACAAATACTTCACCTCGTGACACAAATGCAAATTTTTCATTATCCGGCGCCACATCGAAAAAGGTTATCTCACCGGAAACATTATATTCAATTTCATAATCGAGTGTGAAATTACGGTTCACACGAACAGGAATGAGTGACGTTTCATCCCTTTCAGTATCGTACTGGTATAAAAGATAATCTTTTTCAAAAACGATGACCGAACCGTCTGCACTTATCTGTGGACGTTTAAGCGACGTGTCGAAATCAGTCAGTGCCGTTCTGCCATTATTATCAAGGCGAAACAGATTATATTCACCGTTTGCTTCATCGGATACATAGTAAATATTCCCATCACGGTCGATCATCGGCCAGAGATCTTTCCCATCCCATTCGGTATGCACCATGTAATCATTGGTGTCGGGATTATAGGATTTTATATCCGGACTGAACGCACCCCGATAATTCTTCCGCTCAATAAACCTGAAGCTCTCCCAGGTATCGGTAAAGTAATATGCACCCGATTCGGGATGACGGACAATGTCGTGCGGCAGATTAAAGAAATGCATAAAAAAGCGCACCGGTGTTCCTCCTTCAATCGACACGGCATATGACGAAATATAGTTGTATCTGTTGGAGGAAAAATAGATCGTTTGCGAATCCCACGACCATGCGTTTGCGAGATTTTCACCTTCGTGGTAGGTAAGCCGTTTGATTTCGCCGCCTTCAACCGGCATTACATAGACATGTGCGTTTCCGTCCTGTCTCCCGGTAAAAGCAAGCCACCGACCATCGGGAGAGAAGCGCGGGTGAGACTCCACACCCTCCATTGCAGTGATACGGCTCGCGGTTCCCCCGGAAATCGGAACCTTCCACAGATCTCCTTCGAAACTAAATACGACGGTTGAACCATCGGGTGATACTGCAGGATGGGATGTAAAATATATTTCACTCCGGTTTTCAGATTGAGATTGAAAAGTAAATAGTATGGAAAGAGTGGTGAAAATGTAAATATATCTGTGCATAGTATATAACTCCGTTAAGTGCTGTCGTATACAGGGAAATGATATAAATTTATATACTACATTTTTTCAACATTTTCCACTATTAATATGGAGTTGTTGAGTAGAAATTAATGAGGCAGGATTACCGGCAAATTCAATTTTATCGTAAACACATACGTATTCGACTAACTACCTTTGAGTATCTAATGCAATACCGCTCCCGATTACTCTCTGCCGGCAAGGTTCATAGCAGCACCTCTCGTCTTTTTTCCGACAGTTGTGAAGTTTTTCATAAACCGAATGCCGTTCACGATTTCAAAACTTCCAACCTCGAACCACTTAACCGGATTCCAGAAATGTACATACCACTTTTTCCAGATACTATGAAAATACGAACGAGTATATACGCTCTTAAACGGATTTCTCTTCTTCAACCATAAGGTTGGAATTGAAGGAATTTTGATCTCCGGTATTTCCTTTTGTATTTTCTCATAATATCCGACAAGCTCTTTTGCTTTGAGATCTCTCCAGTCGATGATATCTTTTTTTGTTGTTGCAATTGCATCGAGAAGGGCTTCCTCGGTCTGATTCTTCGGCCGGCTTCTGAGCCACACTTCCTGAAGCTGAAGATAGATACCTGCAATTCCTTTTATTTTTTGCAGAGATGCATTAAACCGTCCCCACCAGAACCGGAGGAATGCCTCTTTCGGAAAACCGGGACGCCGGTCATTTCTGTACCGCAGTGTCCAGAACCCGCAATTCATCGGGTGCAGACGTTCGATACGGGATGTGTAGATATACCACGCAAAAAACGAGAGTCGATCCCAATAATGCCATTTATCGTGGCGCCATTTTTTTAAAACATTCACCATGTGGTCGGTTGAATAAAACTGTTCCCACGCTTCGTGCCAGACTTGCTGGAGTTCTTCACGGGTCATTCGCTCGGGCTGAACTGCAACGTGTGCCGAGTCGTAGGTGTTGAAATCTTCGTCCATCCACCGCCCTTCATTCCACCACACCTGATGATCTTTCGATCCGGGCAACGGTGAGAGGATATAAAATGATGCGGAATCGAATCCCATTCGTTGGAGTTCCGCAACGTCTTCCTTTATGCTCTCCGGTGTATCGAACGGAAGTCCGAGAATATATCCTGCGTGACAGGTTATCCCGAACGAATTACAATGTTCAACAAGATCTTTGTACTGGTTTACCTGGTTTTGAAATTTTGTTTGCGCGCGGAGGTTCTCTTTATTAACGCTTTCAACACCGAAGAATACCTGATTACAACCGGCACGTGCGGCGAGTTCGAAAAAGTCACCGCCTTTCATTTTTCTCGCTGCAAGATCGCTCTGCATCATAAAGGTAAAGGGGATTTTCTCTTCTTCCCTTATTTTAATAAGCTCAGCGAAAAGTTCGCGCCAGTGCGGGTTACGTGCTAAATTGTCGTCGGTAAAGAAACAATGCGTCACACCTGCATTACGATAACTCTGCCGCACAAAATCACCGACTTGTTCTGGATTGCGAAACCGCATTGTCCGGCCCTGAACGTTAATGATGGTACAGAAGTCACAATTAAAAACACAACCGCGTCCTGTATCCAGTGTGGCAAAATTCGATGCCGATCGCTTAAAATCGTCTTTTGTAAGTTCTGGTATCGGCAAGTCAGATAGATCGGGAGTCGGGTTCAGATAATTATATAATTGTTTTTGTTGACCTTTAATCACATCCTTGAGCACTGCCGGCAAGCGTCCGTTTTCAACTTCTCCGGCTACAAGCACAATACCTTTCGCAGCGGCTTCTTTGAGATCATCGGTCTCACCGATCATTGCAAGCATACCGCTGACGTGAAATCCGCCGATGAGAACAGGAATATCGTGCGGAAGAAACCACGATGCTATATCTTGCGCGCGGGGAAATTGATTTGTCTGCACACCGACAACCATAACGATAGATTTCACACCGGGTTTATTCGAGTTTTTTATTATCTTCCTGACAGGTACGTTCTCATATGCTTCATCAATGGTGGTGACATTCACCTTGGTCCCTCTAAAAAAAGGATGAGTGACGATATCCCGTGTAAGCGCCGCCATCTGGGTCAACGTATTGCTCCGGATAACGTTGATCCTCATCTTAATCGGATAGCCGTCATCAGTGTAGTTTGTAGCCCGGATAAGTGTAACGTCAAGTTCACGTATTCCGTAATCATCGGCATGGGAATTATCGTCGGTGCTGGATACCGGCGATGTAGCAATGGTGAGTTGTGCTGTATGCTGCATGGTACCTCCCTACTGGAAATTATAACATAAATAAAGGTGCCCCCGGATCAACCTCAAAGCTGTCTGTTCCCTGAAAGTACAAAAATATATTCAAATGGTAAATAGACAGAATAGGTATAACACATTTTTAATAATTTTTTACTGCAACAAATAATCCCCTCTCGTTGGTAAATCCCTGTTTGATGAATTTTGCCTTAAAATCGTACTTTTTAAATATCGTAAGCACTTTCTGCCGATCAAATAACCCAAGTTCGTGCATATCGCGCACTTTCCGGACACCCTGTTTTGTGGCAATCAGAAAGTGAAAATCGAGGATTGCGGTGTTACCACGCCGTTTACTGACGTTCATGCGGCATATCTTTATATCCGGTTCATCAACCAGATCGGCAAACGGTTTTCCCGAGTAGAATTTATGAGGAGGAAGGAAGGGTTCTATAATTACCACACCACCGGGTTTCAGATGACGCGAGAACGTGTCGAGTGTTTTTTTAAAATTGGTGAGAGTCTTTACATATGCAATGGAGCTGAACAAACACGTGATACTATCGAACCTTCGCTGCAGATCGAAGGACATCATATTCGCAAGGTAAAACGGTACCTGCGGTAATTTTCTTTTTGCGATTTTCAACTTCTCACCGCTTAAATCCAGACCGCTGACTTTGTAATGTTTTTTCAGATACCGCAGATGATTTCCGGTACCGCATGCAACATCGAGCAGTTCATTACCCGGTGATTTTTTATACTTCCGTATCAGTTTATGAATAATAGCCGCTTCTTTTTCGTATTCTTTCCAGCTGTAAATAAGATCATAGTAACCCGCAAGTTCATTATACATTCTTTGGGTTTTCATTATCTCAAAAACCTTTCAAAGAAATCTACTGCCGCTTCGAATGACCGCATCCAGTTTTCGTGCAGCAGAAAACTATGCACATCGTCCGGGAATATAAGAGTTTCAACGTGTGCTATTCCGAGCGACTCGAGCCGGCGGACAAGATCTGTGGTCTGGATGAAATCTACGTTCCGGTCATCGTCTGCATGAATAAAGAGAACGGGAGAAGTCCAGCTATCAACATCGGCAACGGGTGAAGCTTCATATGCAAGTTGTTTTTCGTTTTCAAATATTCCCCACCCTCCACCATTTCGTCGTTCTCCACGAAGCGTCCAATCGTGCACACCATGCAGATCGACACCGGCCGCAAAGATATCCGAGTTGCGGGCCAATCCAAGCGCCGTAAGATAACCGCCATATGATCCTCCCCATAATCCAATCCGGCCGGGATCGATATCCGGACGACTTTTCAGATAATAGGCAGCAGCGAGAATATCCTGATATTCCGATGCACCGCGCGGTCCCTGATTTTCAGCGGTACGAAACTCCGCACCATATCCTATACCGGACCGAAAGTTAACCGAAAGCACAGCATATCCTCGTGCCACAAGATACTGATTACATGCATAGTTATAATGATAATAACCGCGGTCGTGCCAGCCGAGATACATCTGACGTATCGGTCCGCCATGCATATAAATTACTGCGGGTACTCTCTCTCCCTCTTGTATGGTATCAGGTAAAAAAAGTTGAGCATGAACTGTTACTCCGTCGGCTGCTTGAAATAGTATCTGTTCCGGTATAACTTGTTGTTCGACCGGAAAGGCATCAGGTATTAACTCCTTTGCCGGTACACGCACTTCACGTTCTTGCAGATCCATGACAGCAGGCAGTCCCGGTATCCGTGCGGTGGATTGCACAAAGTATAGTTTATCGCCTCCGGTTGAAACAACGGGACTCCACTCTATACCGCTCCCCGGTGTGAGTAACTCGGGGTTACCTCCTGTTACCGGTACTTTCCATAGATGACGTCTGTCGATATCATCCTTATTTGAACTGAAAATAACAGTCTGCTTATCAGGAGTTAATGTTATGTGTTCAACCTCGTATTCACCCGTTGTCAGAGGAATTGCATCCCCGGTTTCGACGGATACAGAATATATATGCATCCAACCGCTCTGTTCCGAATAAAATATCAGACGATCGTCTCCTGCCCACATTAGTGGTTGAACGGGATATGTTTGGGCAAACCCGCCTCCGGTTGAGGTTTCCCAGACCCTCTCTCCTTCACCCGTCTCAACATCAACAACATAAAGAGAGAATGGTACATCGGCCCGTCGCCATGGCGGAAGTTCACGATGTTTACCCGGTGGGGTACGAATGAAGGCCACCGACTTACCGTCAGGTGACCATACTGGAGAGACATCTCTGTATACATCGGGTAATAACCATTGGATACTATCATCCTCTATGTTGTATATTCCGATAAAACTATGTGTTTGCCGGAAGCTTACAAATAAAACACGCGTACCGTCGGGTGACCATTGTAATGAGTGATTATTACCCCGTGCCAGGAATAAAATGTCAGGCTGCCCATCGCCATCGAGGGGGATGATAAAAATTTCACCCGCTCGCGTGAAAAGTACTTTCCGCCCGTCAGGTGAAATAATGGGGTTTGTGCCCTCGGCTAAACGCTCGGGTACTTCATTATCTACACCAATTACCCATATTGCCTGTGCAGGTCCACGCGGATCGCTCAACGGATTAAACTGACTGCCGTGCGTATAAACGATTTTTGAGCCGTCGGGACTGAAGGTAAGATTGGAAACCGGTTTTCCATCATCCTTGTCATATGAGGTGATCTTCCGGGGAGTATAATCCGGGCCGTCAGCGATCCAAATGTTTCGCTTACCTTCGATATTTAAAACATATGCAATACGGTTACCGTCGGGAGCGGCAACAAGTTCAGAGGTAAACGGCGCACTCATTATATCGTTAAGCCCAAATGGTGTCGTATAACTACTATGCAATAGCAGAAATAAACAAACGATAGGTGTGAAGAATAACCGATACATTGTTATCTCCTCATTTGAAAGTTGATTGTAGGATCGTTAACAGGATAGTTACACGGGGTTAAAACCACTGCTTTTTATATATCACATACTCCTGCTCGAACTCCTGATCTGATCTGGTGAGATATATGATCCCCTCAACAATGGCTATAACGCCGAGCACTAAATTCGGTATAAACAGTACAATCCACGTTACGGCAAAGCCGATTGTATTGGTCAGCAGAAACACAAGTCCGGGACCGGTAAAACCGAGATAAAACTTATGTATTCCCCAACCACCAAGAAAGATAGCAAGTAACCCCGCGGCGATTTTATCTTTCGATCGTGTTGCCGGAGTAGTAACATCAAGATACACACCCATAGCCTGATCACCGTTAGCTTCAAAATCAACGTGGAGTCCCCGCGTTGGATATGTGTTGGCTTTCCATTCCGGACCGCTGAAATAATACCGCTTACCATCGGAAGCAGAGATGGTACCGGTGTTGGTCTGTGAGGAGTAGTCTAAGATTTGACCTTTCATGACGTATCCTTTAGTTGGTTACTAATGATGAAGTTAAATATATAAATAGATACGTGAATAGCAAGGTTTTTGTTGTGCTTTATCACCCGATCAAGCGGTCATTTATACATGAATGATAATTGATATCCGGGTCAAACACTAAAAGTAAACCGACAGTCCGAATCTGACATTGTTTGCCCTAAATACGACATTATTCGAGGTAATATTCCGCTCCACACGTACCACACCCTCCCCGTCTTTTTCGATGGTCTCATTATTTACATCACTATAGCTAATCGCATTGCTGTATTCACCGAGCAAACTCATGCCCGAAGTAAAGAACCATTCTACCCCGAGCACCCCGTTTGCACCGACAGCCCATGAACTTTGGTCCGAGGTACTCGTTACCGTTATGACACTCTGCGATACAGTCTCACGGTCTTCAGTTTGATAAGTCAGCTCATAAAATGGCCCTGCACCGTAATATACATGCAATCTCGATGAAGCTGATGAATAATAGACATACTGTGTATATATGGTCACCGATGTTGTTCTTCGCTTTATATCGAGAAAATTTCTTACCATATCATTTTCAATGGGAGAATATTGAAGCCGTTCATCCTCCATATTCATATCTGAGAACGAAAGATTAACACCGGTTCGTACGGCAGACCTGTTGGAAAAATGATATTTACCCGAAAGCATAAGTCCCTGAAAATTACTTAATCTGATAAAATCAGTTATCTGGAATTGAAGCGCCAGATTGCCGGCAACGGGTGCCATAGCATTGTGTTCGGGATGTACTATTTCTTCCGGTTCTTCTGCGGCGGATAATAATAATATCGAGATCATTAAAAGGGCCAGAAAAAATACCCGGCATGCATAAATCCTGTTTGATTCCATTTGATCCTCTTGTATTGGTTTTGAGAAAGATGGAAGGTATAATTCAATACACGATAAAATGTAATAATTCCGGTGAGCGGTGTAACCCCAGATTCGGAATTTATTATAAGGGTACGAAAATTTTCAATTCAGCACAAGCGAAGTTGTCCGGATGGTGATATGAATGTGAAATCACTCAATCGGTTTCAAATTCTTTACTATTTCATCCCGACGTGGTTCAAGAAACGGCGGCAACACTATCGATTCACCCAAAGTCTCGCGGTCTTCGTCGACATCGAAGCCGGGACCGTCGGTTGCGATCTCGAACAGAATACCATTCGGTTCACGGAAATAAAGACTCTTAAAATAATACCGGTCGACCTTACCACTGTTAGGAATACCGATCGAGTTTAACCTGTTCGCCCACGCATTATATTCGTTTTCATCCGGTGTACGGAATGCGACGTGATGCACACCTCCCGCACCCTGCCGTGCACTCTCTAAATCAGGTTCCACGGCAACATGCAGTTCCGCATGGGGACCACCGTCTGCCATCTCATAAACATGAATCTTCGTCTCATCAGCATCCGATCGCGTGTACTCCCGAACATGATGCATCCCCATTAATTTCTGTAGTATGGCATCGGTGGCTTCGAGATTCGGCACGCTCAACATAATCGGACCGAGTCCGCGTATCTGATATTCTGCCGGCACCGGGCTCTCATCCCAGGGCTCCGGATCATCTCCCTGACCTCCATCGTCGATTAATGTTAGTCGCTGACCTTCAGGATCTTCAAAATCGATTGTAAGGCGGCCACCCCTTTTGTGTATTTCTGAGGTTGTGATATCATGTTCTTCGAGACGCTTTTTCCAATAGTTCAATGCTGTTTCACCCTCTACACGCAGGTAGGTACGTATAATGCTGTGAGTTCCGCGCTTCTCACGCGGCATATCCCAATCAAAAAATGTCAGGTCGGTTCCCGGATTTCCGATTGCATCGGCATAAAATAAATGATACGCGCTGACATCATCCTGATTCACACTCCGCTTTACCAACCGCATACCTAAAACCTTTGTATAAAACCGGAAATTTCCCCTGACATCGGCAGTTATTGCCGTCAAATGATGAATTCCTTTTAGCTGCATAAATTTTCCTTTAAATTTGAAATAATTTCTTTGTTGAATAACAACAATTGAAATATAAATCGTTCCATTGTTATAATGGAAAAGTAAAGAAGTGAATACGGGAGGGAATAAATGAATGATTGATTGGATGAATGATTGGTTTATCTGCTGCTTGTCGGGGCGGCCAGATTTATCAGCCGCGGCTGATGAATCTGGCGTGAAGGTTTGGAGGGAATTGCTTCTAATGAACGTGATTGTAATTTGTCGAGTTTCCTGCTCGTCGGGGCGGCCAGATTTGAACTGGCGACCTCCTGGTCCCAAACCAGGCGCGCTAACCGGACTACGCTACGCCCCGAGTTTTAATTTTTGATTCATACTTTTTGTCGATAACAGAAGCTGTATTTTTATTCCAATAGAACTGGCGACCTTGGTGCCAAAAGCGCCACGCGCTAACCGGACGGAGTTTATCCCGCCGCTTTCTGGCGGGACTACGCCCCGAAATATTCAGACCTATAAGTTACGAAACTTCCTCCCATTTATCAAGGCGTTTATCGAAGGAGAATCATTCTGTTTCTCATAATTTCAGTATCGGTACGTAATTCATAAAAATATACTCCGCTTGCAAAACCGGCAGCATTCCAGGTAACAATGTTTTTTCCGGCCGGGAATTGATTTGCTACCGGTTTAGTTACTCTCTTGCCGATAACATTATAAATTATAAGTTCTCCATAGGTCGAAGAGGGAAGATAAAATTCTATAGTGGTTTCCAGATTAAAAGGATTAGGATAGTTTTGAAATAATAACGGTCGTCCCGCTTGCATCGAGGCGTACGAAACACGTCCCGCTCCACGGCTAAAAGGTGTACCGCCGACACCTCGCTTATTGTAGAATATAGGTTCACCTTGCAGCAGGTTCCCCTCTGCTGTTACTGTAAATTTGAAAAAATGATAATCACTTGATGCCTCTGCAAGCCACCAGTGCTCCGCCGGATCAATCACTTCGCGTAATGGCGCGCCCCATCCCCCGTCTCCAACATAAACGACACCACGTTCTTGATCTATTTGTCCATCCCGAATGGGCTCGGTACGTTTATAGGCGTGATCATGCGCTTCACACACCACATCGACATTGTACCTTTCAAAAAGAGGAACCCAGGCATTCCTGATCAACGCTTGCAGCGGCAAATTAAAATCCCGTGATGATGGAAAAGCTGCAACGTGATACTGTACGATTACCCACGGAATATGCTGGCTCATCTGTAACGTTCTCTCTAACCATTCTTCCTGTACTCCGGTTACAGACGTTGTATGACCTGAATCGAGTGTAATAATTCGTAATAACGGTCCATACTGCAATGCATAATAACTCTCCATACCTGGTAACACAAACCTGTTGTAATAGAATGGTGCATCTGCTTTGGTTCCGTTGTAACCACCTTTAACTTCATGATTTCCGATAGCTGGGATAATGGGAATTCGCCGGCCATCCGCTGTAATTAAAAGTTCATGCCAATCATCGAACCATTCATCCCACGCTTCCTCACCGACAGGATCATAGATAAAATCACCGGCAAACATTATAAAATCGGGTGATTGCACAACTGCGAGGCGATTGATTTCTCTGCGAACATCTCTATTGGAACGCGAATCACCACCGAAGAGAAAAACTATATCCCGGGTATCATCCGGTGCTGTATGAAAGGTGAACGGTTCGGCACGATATTCATCGTGATAAATCCACACTTTATATGACGTCGCGGGAGTAAGACCGACCAATTCAACAGTATGTATCCAGGCCTCTGTTTCGGTAAATGTAAACGAGCGGGCATAAGCACGGTGAGTTTGATCTGCTGCCTCATTTGCTATACGATATTCAACAAGGGTTTGAAAACCGGGTGTATCGGTGCGCCAGGTGATCGTCATTGATGTATCAGGCGAATTTTGCCAT
>SL_3KL_010_SEDDRAFT_10000513_pt1 | contig 31926 bp, 27 predicted proteins | sample SodLakKL_010_SED_2_FD_10381 | JGI IMG/M metagenome (IMG submission 10381)
GCTTTCCCGTCAACCACTTCAACCCCGTGCAAATCGTCAACCTCAGGGAAGAAATGCTGCAGCAGACCTGAAGCGCGCAGCGTCTTAATACCCTTACCTGGCGTATCAGAAAGCATGATCTTGTTGAATTCATCCATGATCCTTTCAATGGAAACAATCTGCAAGCGATGGGCATTTTTCTGTATTGCCCTGAATGAATTTTGCTCAATTTCAAAATCAAGCTGAACGGCAAACCTGACCGCACGCATCATTCGCAACGGATCATCAGAATAGGTCACATCGGGGTCCAAAGGCGTTCTTATCACGCCAGCCTTTATGTCATCGAGGCCACCAAACAGATCGATCACGGTGCCGTAATCCTGTTTGTTTAAGCTGATCGCCAATGAGTTTATGGTAAAATCACGTCTGTGAATATCATCTTTTAGTGTGCCATCTTCCACAATTGGCTTGCGTGAATCTTCGCGGTATGATTCCTTTCGCGCTCCAACAAACTCAATCTCGTAGCCCTGATAATTGAGCATGGCGGTACCAAAGTTTTTATATACTTTTAAGTGTCTGCGCCTGCCAAATTGTTCAGCAACCATTGCAGCAAGTTCTACTCCGCTTCCCACCACTACAATGTCGATATCCGACGAAGGTCTCTCCAGGTAAAGGTCACGGACCCATCCACCTACAACATAAACAGGCTTCTGAAGTTTTGCGGCAACTTCCGAAACTGTTTTCAAAACAATGTTATTCAGATGTTCTTTCAAAAAATAAAAATTTTATCGAAATCAATTTCTCAATACCCTGATCTCACCATTGGCATCTATCTTCACGATGGTAGAAGGTTTCGGTCGCGTTATGATATTCTGTTCGATTGGTACAATATAATCAACCGACTCCTTGATCTGATCAGATACAGCCCTGTAAGAGAAGGGCAGCGATCCGCCACTGATGTTTGCAGAGGTTGAAACAATGGGTCTGTTAAAAGCTTCCAGCAGCTCCTGGCAAAAGGGATGATCCGGAATCCGTATTGCTACCGATCCATCATCAGCAATCACATTCCTTGCAAGGTTCCTCCCGTCCGGATAAATAATGGTCAGCGGTTCGGAAATGCTTGATTGGAGTTCCAGGGCAATGTAAGGAACCTCTTTTACATATTTTTCAAGCATCTCAAGATTGCTGACAAGAATAATGAAAGACTTGTCTGCTATCCGTTCCTTGATCCGGTAAACTTTATCGACAGCCTTGGCATTGGTGGCGTCGCAACCAAGGCCCCATATTGTATCGGTTGGATACAATATGGTACCTCCACGCATCATCACGGAAACAATTTCCTCCAAATGATAATCCTTACTCATATGCAAAACAATCAAACAATTTTAAAAATAAAACTATAATCCGAAACAATTGCAATATCTGCTTTTACACATGCTTGCGCCCTGCAAAAATAAGCTTTAAGATAAGGTCTGAAAAAAATATTTTTAAAAATTATGGGATAATGAACATATTCCAATAACTTTCAAGACGTTAGAAAAAAGATGACGAGATGTTGGTCATACTTGCACGCCATGGGTCCTTAAAGCGTCGTTGAGGCTTGTTTTCCTATCGGTGCTTTCCTTTCTTTTCCCGATAATCAGCGCACAAGGCACGTAATAGGTACCTGCCGCGAATTTCTTTGGCAAACTGCCCGGGATCACCACTGAACGCTCCGGAACATATCCCTGGAATTCTTTCACTTCATTTCCGCTAACATCAAGAATACGGGTTGATGCAGTAAGTACTACATTGGCCCCCAATACTGCCTCCTTACCGACACGAACGCCTTCAACTACAATCGATCTTGATCCGATAAAAGCGTAGTCCTCGATTATGACAGGAGCCGCCTGGACCGGTTCGAGAACACCCCCGATGCCCACTCCCCCGCTAAGATGAACCCCTTTACCAATTTGGGCACAACTTCCCACTGTGGCCCAGGTGTCGACCATGCTTCCGCTGCCAACGTAAGCCCCAATGTTCACATATGAGGGCATCATAATAACATCTTTAGCCAGAAATGCACCATATCTTGCAATGGCATGGGGTACTACGCGCACACCAAGTTTTTCGTAACCTTTCTTAAGGGGGATCTTGTCATGAAACTCCAAAGGCCCGGCTTCCATCGTTTCCATTTTACGGAGTGGAAAATACAGTATAACAGCCTTCTTTACCCAGTCATTCACCCTCCATTTCCCATCGGCTTCTTCCGCGACCCGCAATTTTCCTTTATCCAAATACTCAATCGCATCAACAATTGCCGCCTGATGCGACTCCTGCTCCAGCAATTCACGATGCTCCCAGGTCTCCTCAATTTTTGTCTTTAAGTCATTCATGTAGCGGTGGTTTAGTTGTTTAGAGTTTAGAGTTTAGAGTTTAGAGTTTAGGGTTTAGGGTTTAATCATGTTAGATGTTAGAGGTTAGAGGTTTGAGGTTTGAGGTTGGATTTTTATTTTTTCTAACATCAAACCTCCAACTTCCAACCTCGGGTTTGCCTAACCATCGTCTCTTGTGTCAATAATCCTGTCATGGGTGTTTCATCTAATCATCTATTCATCCGGTCAAAGATACCAAATTTTGTAAGCTCTTGGTCGATTGAGGAGGGCAATGAATATAATCCGTATCTTTGCGAAAAAATTCATCATGGGCAGAATCATGGCCATAGATTATGGCAGAAAACGCGCCGGCATCGCCGTTACCGACGAGCTTCAGATGATCGCTGGCGGGTTATGCACTGTCCATGTTAAAGATATTATTCAGTTTCTTAAAGATTACATTGCAAAGGATCAAGTAGATTGCATTGTTGTTGGCGAACCTTTGGACATGCAAATGCGTGCATCAGAGGCCAGTCGATACATCGAGCCATTTGTGAAGCATTTGCGCAAACAATTCCCCGACATTTGTGTTACAAGAATGGATGAGCGCTACACTTCCAAAATGGCCATTCAAACAATGATTGATGCCGGGCTTAAAAAGAAGGCCAGGCAAAACAAGTCACTTGTTGACACCATAAGTGCAACTATCATCCTGCAATCTTATCTTGAAAAAACGGCAAATTCAAAGAAACAATGAGTGTTTTACCCATACTTGCCTACGGAGATCCGGTGCTGAGAGCCAAAGCCCGACCCATCAACAAAGATTACCCTGACCTTGATCTTCTGATCAGTAACATGTGGGAAACGATGTACAAGGCCAGCGGGGTTGGTCTGGCAGCGCCCCAGGTGGGAGAAAGCATCAGGCTTTTCATTATTGATGCCAGTCCTTTCGGAGACGAAGAAGCCGAACTGGCTGATTTCAAGAAAGTATTTATCAATGCGGAGATAACTGAATCATCGGGCAAGGATTATTCTTTCAATGAGGGTTGCCTGAGTTTTCCGGACCTGCGCGAGGACATTAAGCGTCCTCCTGTGATCAGAATGCGTTACCAGGACGAAAGTTTCAAAACACATGAAGAAACTTTCTCGGGGCTGAAAGCCCGGATCATACAGCATGAATATGATCACATTGAGGGTGTTTTAATGGTTGACCGGATCACCCCTTTAAAGAAAACATTACTAAAAAGGAAGCTTCAGAATATTTCAAAAGGGAATATTTCCGTTGATTACCTGATGCGGTTTCCGTTAAGAAAGAGATGAGCTACCTGACCCACCGGTTATCGAATGGCATACGCCTTATTCACAAGCCTGAATCTACCCATGTGGCACATTGCGGTATCATGGTGGATGCAGGCTCGCGCGACGAAAGTCCTGAAGAACACGGGATCGCTCACTTCATTGAGCACGTGATATTTAAGGGTACAACCAAACGAAAAGCGTTTCACATACTGAGCCATATGGAAAATGTAGGTGGCGAGATCAACGCTTTTACCGGTAAGGAGGATACCTGTGTTTTTGCTTCATTCCTTTACCCTTACTATGAGCGCTGGTTTGATGTGGCTTCCGACATTCTGTTCCATTCTGTCTTTCCTGAAAAGGAGCTAAATAAGGAAAAAGAGATCATCATGGATGAGATCAATGCCTATCTTGACAGTCCGTCGGAACAGATTTTCGATGACTTTGATCAAATCATTTTTAACAGTCACCCGCTGGGAAGAGGCATTCTGGGCACGCCCGAAAGGATAAAAACCTTTAACCGGGAAATGGTTCAAAACTTCATGAAGCGTAATTACACCACCGAACAAATGGTGATATGTTCCGTGGGACGGATCGCTTTTGACCAGCTTGTCCGTCTGGCAGAAAAGTTCTTTGGGAGTCAGCCACAGTCAAACAGGCAGCATAACAGGCAAGTTTTTCAGACCTATAATCCCGAATCCAAACAGGTTGTACGCACCAACCATCAAACACATTGTTTACTAGGCAATCAGGCCGACGGACTTTTCAGTTCACGAAAAACTGCCCTTTCATTACTGATCAACATTTTGGGCGGCCCCGGGTTGAATTCACGATTGAACATGTCTGTAAGGGAAAAACACGGTTTTTGTTACAACATTGAAAGCAATTTTCAGCCCTATTCTGATACTGGAATGGTTAACATCTATTTTGGAACGGACCCGGAATACACAAACAAGACCATTTCACTGATCCACAAGGAGCTTTCAGTCTTGCGAAACAAAAAGCTGGGGAGTTTGCAGATCAAGCGATCAAAAAACCAGTTGGTCGGCCAGCTTGCCATCGCATTTGAATCTAATCTCCATGATGTTTTATTCAACGGAAAGAATTTTTTACTGTTTGACAAAACGGACACCCTGGAGGAGATTCAAAAGCGAATAGAGGCGGTTACTGCAGGTGACCTGCTTGATATTGCCAATGATGTTTTTGACAAGAATTCAATGAGCATGTTAATATACAAACCCGGTTAAAAATGGATTTTCTGCCAAAAGACATTGAAAACTATGCGGCGGCCATGTCGTTGCCCGAGAACGACGTTTTGAAGCGCCTAAACCGCGAAACGCACGCAAGAATATTAAAGCCAAGGATGTTATCGGGCCATTTGCAAGGGCTTTTACTGACATTTATCAGCAGGATGGTTCGCCCACAGACCATCCTGGAAATAGGCACTTATACCGGTTATTCGGCCTTATGCCTTGCTGAGGGGCTTCGCGAAGGGGGCAAGCTTCATACCATTGACCATAATGAAGAGCTTGAAGAGTTTACCTCAAGGTACATAAAGGAGGCTGGTTACGGTAACCGGATCATTCAACATATGGGTGAGGCCATTGATATCATTCCCCAATTGGACATGACCTTTGACCTTGTATTCATTGATGCTGATAAAGAAAACTACGTCAATTACTTTAACATGGTGTTACCCAAAATGCCGAAGGGTGGTATCATACTGGCGGATAATGCATTATGGAGCGGAAAGGTTTTGGCGAAGCCTGAAGAGATGGATTCCGAGACGGCAGGTGTTGCTTCTTTCAACGAGCATGTAAAGAAACATCCCGAAGTAAGAAACCTGTTGCTTCCTTTTCGTGATGGCATCATGATGCTGGAAAAGATTTAGGGATTAAAACGGGTGCAATCCTATTTCCAGGCCGACACTGTATTTAGGAAGCTCCGGCAATGCGGATGAGTCGTTAAAGTGGTCAGACAGTTGATAGCTTCCTTTTATAACCAAATTGTTAAACCCCAGTCGGGCATTCAAGCCCCATGCAAAGGAGGCAGGATAATTCATTCCGCTTACCCGAACCCTGGTACTCAGGCCATCTTCTTCAAGAAAATATACGTGCCTTGTATGAAACACCCATGATGCATAAGCCCCAAAATCCAGAAACCGGCCAATGTAGTTTCCACGCTGGCCAAAATTTACACGCTTATAAAGGCCCAGTCCGGCATCCAGAAAAACAAGCTTCTCACTGTCTCTTTTGATATCGTCAGGCACCTCCTTGTCCTCTGTCTGTTTTATGTGAAAAGCATGGCGACGTGCAATAATTTCGCTGCCGATTGAAAAAGTGTCGTTAAAGCGTCGTTTATATCTGTAACCATATTCGAGCGAACGGGAGCGCCCGTAGTGGATATCTGCACCACTGCTTTCAGGTGGTCCGATAATAAAATGGAGTCCCAGGAAACCGTGACTGAAGTGTTTTCTGTTCATCCCATACTCAGTATCGTGACTCTTTGGTGGCTCCTTAGCAATCACCACACGCTGAGCACTAAGTGATCCAAAAGACAGCAGAAACAAAACAAGGGACAAATATTTAATTTTCAACATACACTGGTCTTTTAAAGAATCCTGAACTCGGCGGTGTATCCCCGGTAATGCACCCTGAGCAGCTGTCCGGGCAAGAAGACATCCAGACACATGCTGATTTTACGGGCTTCTTCCGGATTGATCACGTAATATCTTAGGATACGACCATCCGCATTCATTTTCTGGTAGTAAAGGTATTCATTTTCTGTTGCTGTATTTTGGTTTATTTCTCTTCCGGTGATTATTTTTCTCTTTATAATATGGATGGAGTCATTCTCACTGATAATGTCAAATGTGGGCATTGTGAACTGCTGATGCTCCTGAAAAAAACGGGATGCCTGCGGTATACCAAAGCCGTGTGCATAGTCGTAATAGGGATAGAGAGACGAACTTTGCTCAATATTCCGGAAAAGTTCCATGTTTGTCCATCCGGGGAACATTTGCCAGAGGCAAGCGGCAAACCCTGTTACAAGTGGGCTGGCAAAAGAGGTACCCATGGGTTGAGCCAGCCTTCGCCTGCTGGCGGCAACTACTGTGCCTAACGCGCTTACATTGGGTTTCATTCTGCCATCTGCCGTTGGACCAACGGAACTGTATGGAGCCCTTACCATCTCAGGATGTTGCAATGCACCGACGGTCAGCACACTATCTGCATCAGCAGGTGTAACAATGATTCGCCAATGATTGTCGTTTCCCTGATTACCTGCCGCATTAACAACAAGAATCCCTTTCCCTGCCGCTATGTTTGCTGCCCTTGCAACCAGTGAAGTCTTTCCATCCATCTCTTCGGGGAAATAGCGGTGAAAGATATAACCAAGAGAGGAATTGATGATATCTGCCCCATGCTGATCAGCCCATTCAACAGCGGCAAGCCAGTATTTTTCTTCGGCAAGGGGTTCTCTTCGAATCTCCGTTCGGGCAAGCAGAAATTCAGCATCGGTCGCCAGACCCAGTGGCTGGCCATCAATGATACCGGCGATTGTCGACAGAACCATCGTACCATGCACGCTTGAGGTGTAAACATTTTTGCGATCTCTGTGAAAGTCCCAGGTAGCAATTATCTGATTATTCTTTCGAACATGACGAAATGCAGGGTGAGAATCCACTCCCCTGAAACCAGCATCAAAGACTGCTATGCGGACCCCTTTCCCTGTAATTTCGTTGGAATGAAAGAGATTACCTTTCATGTGGCTAAGTTGATTCTTCAGCAATCCGGCATCAACACGATCCAGCATGGAAGCTTCATTGGCATCATATTCCAAAGAAGCGGGAACCAAACGCAATGAAGCCGGTTCTACAGATTTCACAAAAGACAGCGCTTCCAGAATATCCAGCTCCCCTTCGTCGGCATAAACGTGCACCGCATTAAACCATCGGCTGACAACATCTGCGCGGGGAACTATCGATTTTACAGCGGCAATGTATTTTTGGTTTACGGGAAAGTCTATGGTGTCGTACAAGCACAGTCCGTTGCGTATTCTTCTTTCAATCGCTTTCTCATCAAAAAACTGATGCGGATCAAAGTGGACATCCTCTTTGTCGGTAAAGAAAACCCAATATCCCTGCGAATGGTCCTCCAGATTGTTTGACTGTACAAAGCTTGCCGAAAAAAGTGTCAGCGTTAAAAAAAGCATATGCATTGCCAGAGTCATCCGGGTCATTATGAGAATAATTAATTAGGCGCATTATTGTTTCCGGCAGGGCGATGAAACAGATCTTCCAGACTTGTGCTAATTGAAATATGATTAGGTGCACCGGCCAGATGATAGTTAGACCTGCCATACTGAAGGTGGAATCGGGATATTCTGATTCCAAAACCCCACGAGAAGCCAACTGTTGAAAGCCTGCTCTCCACTTTCATTTCCTGCCGGCGCCGGTAGTTATATCCTGCACGGAAACTAAAACTTTCCAAAGGCATGAATTCGACCCCAAGTGTGATGTGACGCATCAAGTCATCAGCAAAGTCGGAGGCTTTATCCTGGAAGCCCCTCTCGTTATCATCATTAAAATGATCAGGCATCAGTAAAGGACTTTCATAAGACAATCCAAAGTTATGCAGGTTGTTTGCAACGAGCGAAAACTGGAAGGGTGCGTTATTGAGCTTTTTGGAAACCCCAAAGGCAAGGTCAAAAGGAAGGGACTCCCTAACACCGTCGTGATATTGCGTTATCTGCCGGCCAATGTTTCGCGCAGAAAGAGCCATGATGATCTGTTGTTCGGGTATCGCATAAGCCACAGAAACATCAACGGCAATACCAAATGAGGACTCCGGATATAAAGAGGAATAAATCATCTTCAGGTTGCTGCCCATCATCAGTTGCTCGCTTAGCAGGCGTCCCCAGCCGATTTGGAGGCTATAATCGCCGGCCGTAAACTCACCAAGGATCTGACCCACCTCATCAGCTTCAATAAAGCGGCCATAATCTACATATTGCATTGCCAGGCTAAATTGTCCGAGACGATCAAAATACTGGGAGAATGCTACAGTTCCGTAATTGATATCGTCAAAATAATCAACAAAGTTTAAACTCAGATGCTGATTTACATCTTGCGCCAGCAGTGATGGATGGGTTAACGCCATGCCCAGATCGGGGTCCATGGTGGGAAAGGCATTGCCACCCAAAGCGGTAATGCGCGCCGTGGCAGGTAGGTTGAGAAATTCGTAAACACGACCACTTTGCCCCTGTCCGTAAACAGCCGACAAAAAAAACGGTACGAAAAGCAGTGAAAAAAACAGATATTTTTTTAACAAAACAATCCTAAAAAATGGCTTGGTATTGATTCAGTATTACTTCAGCCTGTTATTAAATCAATTACATATTATGAAACGTGTCAACAATCTCTCTTATTTTATTTAAAACCTACATTGTTAAACCGATTTATTAATTAACGCAGATATTCGTTGATGAATACTTTCAACCTGGGGAATGAGAGGTTCTTTACCATCATTATTTATCACGAAGTCTGCCATTTGTACTTTCTTTTCTTCAGGAATCTGGTGTTGCATCCTTTTTCTCACATCACGCGCCGCGACGCCATCTCTTGCACAAACCCTTTGAATTCGCAATTCCTCGGGGGCTGTTACAAGGATGTTTTTATAAAACTGCTTTGCCCGTTTTGTTTCAAACAATATCGCCGCTTCCATGATAACATATGGGTGGTCAGTTTGATATCCGGCCCAGCGCTGAAAATCGACTCTCACAAGTGGGTGTATAAGTTCATTGAGTTTTTGCAATAACCGGGTATTCGCAAAAACTTTTTTTGCCAAAGCTTTTCGATCCGGCAGTCCGTTTGCTCCAATACACTCATCGCCGAAGAGCGTTCGGATATGCGAGGCCACATCTGGTTCATTAAGTAGTCTTTTTGCGTGGTCGTCCGCATAATAGACCGGAACGCCGATTGTTTCGAACAACCTGCCAGCAGTTGTTTTACCGCTACCGATGTTGCCTGTTAATCCAACCTGTATTGCTGCCATATCATTCAAGAATTATGTATTCCACAAACGATGGCTTCACGGCAATGACATCCACAAAAGGGGGATGTTTTTCAACAGCAACTTCGAGTCTGCCATCGGCTGTTTGCTGCACTTGCGGGCAAACTACCGATACCTGAAACATTTGCGGTACAACCGTGGCATAATCGCGCAAAGCCACCAGGTAGCTAACCCTTACCGTATTCGGAAAAAGACGAACTTCAGAGGTTGCATAATCCCCAGGGCAATTGATAACCACGGGAAGTTCCATGGAAGACTCAGTAAATTCGGCAACCGGCACTTCCACAAGAACCTCTTGCACGCCAAGTTCAATTGATTTGATTGCAGCAGGTTTCTGAAGCTGAACGGTAATTTGCGTTGTTTCCCTTAAAGGTGGACTCTCCCAGTTTGCTGTTGACACATACTGCAATGTATCGATGATGGTTTGCGGACCAGTGATCCAGACACTGTCGGGTTCTACCAGAATGGGCCCATAGGATCGAAACCTTTGTGCATAGCGGATATTCGCATTCAAACGTACCGGCAACTTTTTTCTTTTTGCCGGCACAAGTTCCAGGAAAATGGTATCTGGCCGGATATTGCTTACCGTTGCCGAACCTTCAATTTTTTCTGAAAGGTTTTCGAAAAGTTGGTTATCAGTAACTGCATAAAATGGCCTCCCCTGGCGTTGAACAATTGGAAGACCGTCAACCGGGATCATCAGGGTGTCTGTGGGCCTGAAAAAGTAGGCTTTCAACAGCCGAATGCCGGTGGTTTCAATACTGTATTGAACCATAACGTCGCTCTGAGATGCCGCAACGAGTCCTGTCGGGAAATTATTAAAATGGACATGAATATTAAATGACGCACTGTTTTCCTGTGACAGTTTGGAAAACAGCCAAAACAGGGCACTAAAAACTATGCAAAGGGCAAAAATGGTTACCCTCCGCTTACTTGCCGCTTCACCGGGTGTTAGTGAAGACCGTTTTCGCCATAGATATTTCCAAACCATTTATCGTTTGTCACCGAGCTGTTCAGAAGCCCCATCCATTGCGACGGCAGAGCGCTCAATGCGTAATCTGTTTCCTCCTTCTACCTCTATGGTAAAAGTACGCTCTTGTTCCTCAACAATTTTTCCATGAATGCCTCCTATGGTGATGATCTTATCTCCCTTTTTCAATGATTCACGGTATTTTCGAAGATCTTTCTGTTTCTTCATTTGCGGACGAATGAAGAACATGTAAAAAACCAGGATAATCAAGATTAAAGGCAGGAATGATACAAGAGGATTGCCGTTTTCAGCAGGGGCCATTAGTAAAATACTCAACAAGTTCATCTGTTTCTTTTTAAAGTTTAATATTGATGCAAAGTTAATAAATCATTTGGATGCCATGCATCTATCGAAGCATGTGTCCCGATATCTTTTTGTCACGAACCAGGTCCTCAACCAGTTTATCAAGCACGCCATTTACAAATACCTTACTTTTCGGTGTGCTGTACATTTTTGAAAGCTCAATATATTCATTCAGGCTTACTTTAACCGGAATTTCAGGAAATTTAAGGATCTCCGTCAGCGCCATCTGCATGATGATCATATCCATAAGGGCAATCCGTTCCACATCCCAGTTTTTTGTCTTGGTCGAAATGATCTTATCTGATTCCTCATGATTCAGAATGGTACGTTTAAACAATTCTTTCGTAAAAACCTTATCTGATGGATCCTTAAACAATTCCATGATCTGAATGTTGCCCCCTGATTCTGTTGCATTTTTCAGTGTTTTTATCACCATCTTGTTGACCAACTCCCAATCAACAAGCCAGTAAATGCTTTTTTCTTCATAAAATGCATGGAGGTTCTCAAAAGGCATTATGGTTTTCTTTAAAACACGAATTACAAACCGGGCATCATCATCAAATCCGGTTTCTTCACTTTCGAGATGGTTATGGTAAAATTGCTGTTGCCTAAGGCTATGGGCGATTTTCCTGACAAGATCTTTGTTCCCCTCCCAGTTAACATGTCTTTCTCGTGCATCCTTCAGCAGCTTTTCATTATTACGAAGCCGTTTCAGACATTCATTTTCGGCAAACCGACGGTTTGGGTTCAAGTCTTCGCTGGTGGGAAGGTGCTTGTTCAGGTTCTCTTCAATGATTCGCTCCTCTTCATCGGCCAGTTCTGCAAGCAATAGTAACTGGTGTAGATAAAGATCATAAATCTTTTCAATGGAAAGCATCAGTTCTTTTTCTCCAGTTACAAGGTCCTCATTATGTGACTGATAATAGGCGTAAAGACTTTGAAGGACTTTTACACGAAGGTGCCGTCTGTTTAGCATATCAGGGAACTTTTCTTAACTTAACGTATCAGGAATGACAAACTTTCATCTCCCGATCAATAATTGATGCAAAATTAACTGTTTTTATTCAAGAATTAGTATATTTGTTTTCCGTTGAACAAAGAACGGGTGTTCTTTAGATATGCCAAAACATTAAAAGAAAAGAGGATTCATCATGGAAGAATTTGGCACGAATGTACCAAGAGACGATATTTTTTCAAAAGCAGTAAGAGCCGGGAAGAGGACATACTTCTTTGACGTAAAGGCCACACGCGCCAATGAATTGTATCTGACAATCACAGAAAGCAAACGTCGCTTTAATCAGCAAACCGGGAATTTCTTTTACGAGAAGCATAAGTTGTTTCTGTACCGGGAAGATTTTGACAAGTTCAAAGAGGCGTTGGAGGAAACATTTGAGAAGATTGGTGAAATGCAAGGGGAAATCATCCCGAGGGACCAATTGCAGGATCAGTCAGGATCTACTCAAGTATCTGAACAATCAAAACAAGAGGAGGGGGCAGAAAAAGTGGACGATAAAACAGAAGGAGAAGAAAAAGACGAGGCTAGCGACGCTTAGTACCTGTTTTCCTTCCCCGTTTCTGAAACCTTCGTTTTGGCTTCCGGATATGTTTTTTTCCTGATGGTTTGTATTCAGGACCCTGACCTATTTTGTCCGGTAAAGGCATTTTTGCAATTTCACGTTTAAGCAATTTCTCGATTCCGGCAAATTTTTCCTGTTCCTTTAACCCGATCAGCGTGCAGGCCTTACCAAGGTTCTCCGCCCTCGCCGTTCTGCCAATCCGATGCACGTAGTCTTCTGCATCATTAGGAACATCGTAGTTGATTACCAGGTCGATATCGTCAATGTCTATTCCCCTTGAAACGATATCCGTTGCGACAAGAATACGCGTTTGTCTGCTTTTAAAACGGTTCATCACCGCTTCCCGCTCCTTTTGCTCAAGGTCGGAGTGGATCTCATCCACATCATGGTTTTCCTTCTTTAATTGACGAGAGATCTGTTTCACCCCTGTTTTTGTAGCACCAAAGATCAATATGCTTTTCATGGTCCGGTCAGCGATGAGCATTGGCAACAGCTCTATCTTTTGTGTTTCATACACAACGTATGCTTCCTGGTGAATCTTTTCGGGAGGAGTAGCCAGTCCGATGTTAATCTCCGCAGGTTTATCGAGGAGGCTTTGGCGCTTTTTGGGCAAAAATGAGATGATTTTCATGATATCATCAAAAAAACCCATATCCAGCATGCGATCCGCCTCATCAAGAATCAAAAACTCAAGTCTTGAAAAATCAACATAGCCCAGATTTAAATGGCTGATCATCCGGCCGGGTGTACAAACAACTACATCAACTCCGCTGGTCAGCGCCCTTTTTTCATTGGCATATACCTCCCCGGTGCCGCCACCGTATATTGCAATAGAGCTCAATGGGGCAAAATACGAGAATCCCTCGAGCTGCTGGGCAATCTGAACCGCCAGCTCCCTGGTTGGAACAACAATTAATGCACAGGTTTTTTCTGTTTCCGGTTTTTTAATGATGTGATCAATGACAGGCAGCAAGAAAGCTGCTGTTTTTCCTGTGCCTGTCTGGGCGCATCCAATTACATCAGATCCTTTCATCACCTCAGGAATCACTTGCGACTGGATATCGGTTGGTTTCTCAAAACGCATTGCCTCAAGGCCAAGCATCACTTTTTCATCAAAACCAAAAAAAGAAAAATCGGGCATAAAAGTCAATTTATTATTTTTACAATTGCTTGCAAAGATATTAAGATTAAGGTTAAGATTAAGGTTAAGGTAAAGGTTGAGATTGATTAAAGATGAATGTACAAGTTAAAATTGTTAAAGGGGAAGGAATAAAGCCCTACATAAAGGATCTTGCACGGCTCAGGATGGAACTATTTCGTGATTTTCCTTACCTGTACGATGGCAGTTCGGAATATGAAGAAGAATACCTGTCGGTTTATCTGCGTTCAAAAGATGCGATAATAGTGCTTGCCCTTGATGGTGAGCAAGTTGTGGGTGCGTCTTCCGGTATGCCCATGTCAATGGAATCGGATGAGGTTAAAGCTCCTTTTGTTCACACTGAATTAGCACCTGATAAGATTTTTTATTTTGGAGAATCTTTGTTAATGAAAGCCTATCGGGGAAGAGGCATCGGTCACAAATTTTTTGATGAACGGGAATCCCATGCAAAAATGCTGAAGCGTTTCAGTCACACCGCTTTTTGCGCTGTAGTGCGTCCTGATGATCATCCTGAACGACCCGTTGGCTATGCACCGTTAGATCCATTTTGGATAAAAAGAGGTTATACACGCCGTTCGGATCTCGTTACCTCATTTTCATGGCAGGATCTGAACGAAAACGGTGAAAGCCTGAAACCCATGGTTTTTTGGATCAGGGAGATCAGGTAACAACAAAAGAATGTGAAATCTTAAAACTGGTTTTGTTCGAGAATGGCATTCATTTGCATTTGAAGGGCCTTTGCGGCTTTTCCGGCTTGCAGGTCAAAATCCTCACCTGAGGATGCGTAAATAATGCTTCGTGAGGCATTTACCAGGATTCCAACCTCTTTATTCATTGCCTTTGCGGCGATATCCTCCAGATTGCCGCCTTGTGCCCCTACGCCTGGGATCAGGAAAAAATGATCTGGAACAAGGTCCCGTATGTTGGATAGCTGATCTGAATGGGTAGCACCGACTACAAACATCATGTTATCATAAGTTCCCCAGTTCATACTTTGCTCCATTACAATTTCGTAGAGCTTTTTCCAGTACACCGTTTTGATCCCCATTTTCTCAAGCAGCATAGGCAGCTGTGGTTGTAATATCTGGAAATCCAGGGCTCCTGGGTTGGAAGTAATGCCAAGGAGAATTGCCCATTTGTCTTTAAATTGCAAGAAAGGCTTCACACAATCGTGGCCCATGTACGGATTCACGGTAATTGCGTCAAAAGGCATGTGCTCAAAAAAGGCACGGGCATATTGCCTTGCCGTATTTCCTATGTCACCCCGTTTTGCGTCTGCTATGGCAAATACCGGGCCCTTGGGATGATTTTTCAGGTAATCAATGGTCTTTTCAAGGCTCTGCCACCCTTTGCTTCCGTGGACTTCAAAAAATGATGTATTTGGTTTATAGGCAACAGCATAATCGATGGTTGCATCAATGATGCGGCGGCTAAATTCAAAAAGCGGGTCATCAGCCGTACCTTTCAAATGCTTGGGGAGCCTCTCAGGGTCGGGGTCAAGGCCAACACACAGAAAGCTACGTTTTCTGCGGATCAATGCTGAAAGTTCTTTACGGTTCATAAACTGAATATGCTTTAAGCAACGCCTTCTTTAAGCTTTTCTGCATTTTCAGCCAGCTGAAGGGCGTCAATAATCTCCTGAATATCACCATCCATTACCGAACTAAGGTTATACATTGTGAGTCCGATCCGATGATCGGTCATCCTTCCCTGTGGGAAGTTATAGGTGCGGATTTTTGCAGATCTGTCACCGGTTGAAACCATGGTTTTCCTTTTGGAGGCAATCTCGTCCAGGTATTTTTTGTACTCCATGTCAAAAAGGCGTGTTCGCAGCACCTTCATGGCTTTATCGAGGTTCTTGATCTGCGATTTTTGGTCCTGGCAGGAAACAACGATACCTGTCGGGATATGTGTTAAACGAACAGCTGAATAGGTTGTGTTAACTGATTGCCCGCCGGGACCAGAGGAGCAAAAAGTTTCTTTTTTTATATCGGATGCTTTCAGTTCCACATCAAATTCACCCGCTTCAGGCAAAACCGCAACTGTGGCAGCCGAGGTGTGCACCCTGCCCTGGGTTTCCGTTTGCGGCACCCTTTGCACCCGATGTACGCCTGACTCATATTTCATCAGTCCGTAAACGCCATCCCCCGAAACATTGAATATTACCTCCTTGAAGCCACCGGAAGTACCCTCATTCATGTCAACCAATTCGGTTTTCCACTTTTTGTTCTCACAAAACTTGACATACATCCGGTAAAGATCACCGGCAAATATGGCTGCCTCATCACCGCCTGTTCCTGCACGGATTTCCACGATGGCATTTTTGTCGTCCTGCGGATCAGCCGGAATCAACATGATCCGGATTTGCTCCTCAAGCTGGTCTTTCTTTAAGGTCAGATCGTCAAGTTCAGTCCTGGCCATTTCCCGGAATTCAGGATCCTTTTCTTTTTGAAGCATCTCTCGAGATGAATCAATATTGTCGATCACATTCTTATAAGTGTGATAAGCCTCAACAATAGATTGCAAATCCTTATATTCCTTGTTCAGGTCAATGTAACGCTTCATATCGGCAATAACTTCCGGGTCAGCGATTAACCCGCCAACCTCCTCAAACCTTTCTTTGATTGCCTGTAGCTTTTCCAGTAACATAATTATGATGGTTTTAGCCTGCAAAATTACAAAAAATCACAGGACAAAAGTCACGAATATTCAAAGACACCCTCCTTATCTATGATGGTAAGTCTTTTTCCGGTTGAATATTCGACACGGCCTATAACTTTTGCCTCCAGTTTGAATGAATGACAAATATCTATTATCTCAGAAGCAGTTTTTTCATTCGTATACAGTTCCATTCTGTGTCCCATGTTAAACACACGGTACATCTCCTGTTTTGACACACCTGATTGCTCTCTGATGATCCTGAAAAGCGGTGGTAATTCAAAAAGATTGTCTTTGATGATGTGCATGTTTTGGAGAAAATGAAGCACTTTTGTCTGGCCACCACCACTGCAGTGTATCATCCCGTGAATTTCTGGCTTGCAAATCCTGAAGATCTCCCTGATCACGGGTGCATATGTGCGTGTAGGGCTCAAAACCATCTTTCCGGCATCCAGTGGTAACTCATCGACTTTACTGGTCAGGTCAAGGTTTCCGGTATATGCAACTTCGGTTTTCAGGCCCTTATCATAGCTTTCAGGATATCGGGTGGCATATTTTTTATGAAACAGATCGTGTCTTGCAGAGGTCAGGCCATTGCTTCCCATGCCACTGTTGTATTGATCCTCATAAATCGTTTGGCCTGATGATGCGAGTCCAACAATCACATCGCCGGGTTGAATTTTTTCGTTGGTGATAATTTCGGATCTGGAAGTGCGCGCCATTACGGTTGAATCAACTATCACGGTTTGCACAAGATCCCCGACGTCTGCCGTTTCTCCTCCTGTTAATATCATATTCACACCAAGGCTGCGCATTTTATCCAGAAAAGATTCAGTTCCGTTGATGATGGCTGCAATCACCTCTCCGGGTATTCGCTTCTTGTTTCTTCCTATGGTGGAGGATACAAGCATATTATCAACCACACCGGCGCACAAAAGGTCATCAAGGTTCATCACTACGGCATCCTGCGCGATTCCTTCCCAGACAGATAGATCGCCTGTTTCCATCCAGTACATGTATGCCAGTGATGATTTCGTGCCGGCGCCATCAGCGTGCATCACATTGCAGTAACCGGGATCTCCACCCAGAATATCAGGAACTACTTTGCAAAATGCGCGTGGATACAGGCCCTTATCCAGGTTTTTAATCGCTTGGTGCACATCCTCTTTGGAGGCTGAAACACCACGTTTTTCATACTTCATCGGACTGAAATTATGACAAAAATATCCGGCAACAGCATCACTGTCAATCCTCTCCGGAACGGCGTCCCGGGGTTTCGGGTGGTGGCGAGTCCGGTGTCTCTTGATCCTCTGGTGGTTCATAGTCCTCACCGATCACTCGAAACTCGGTTCGACGGTTCATCTGGTGGGCAACCTCACGATGCTCTTCATCCTGAAGGTTGTTTATAAACTCTTCAGAAAGTACTGTGCCCTCTTCAAAGAGATAGCCATCTCTTTCTATGGTTTGCACGATCTCCCTTGGATTTCTCTTTCCATACCCTCTTGCTACAAGTCTTTCCCTGTTGATCCCCTGATCTATCAGGTAATCCACAACAGCTTGTGCCCTTCGCTGCGAAAGGGTATCGTTGTATTCGTACGTTCCCCGGCTATCGGTATGGGATGCCAGTTCTATTACAATGGTAGGGTTGTCGTACATTGTTTGCACAAGGCCGTTTAGTGAGTCTTTGAACTGGGGCCTTAACACCCAGCTATCGAAGTCATAGAGAATCTCAGGAAGCTCAATGGCTGTTTCAGGTATTGGTGCAATGGCCACATCCACCACAAAATTCTGACTTCTGTCAAAACCTATGGTTGATTGCTGTGCGCGGTTAGAGAAATACCCGCTTTTATTTACAAGAATCTCATACCTTGTGTTCTCTCTTAACATGGAAGGTTCAAAGGCATATCTGCCCTCCTGATCTGTTTCCATTTGTCGCAGTGTACCGTCGGTTCCAACAAGCTGAACCGTAGCACCCGGAAGAACAAATTGTGTGCTATCGTCANACACTACACCTGATATTCTGAATTCAACAGGAGGCAAATGGAAAGAATAAATATCAAAAATAGCGCCCCTGCCTCTGTTTGAGGAAAAAAAGCCGGTTTCCCTGCCTGGTTCGAAAACAATACCAAAATCGTCGGCAGAGCTGTTTATGGGGGGTCTGAGATTNTCNGGCTCCGACCAGCCATCAGGCGTGTANTCAGATCTAAAGATGTCGAGGCCACCCAATCCGGGATGTCCGTCGGAAGCAAAATACAGGGTACCATCTTCACGCACATAGGGGAACATCTCCGTTCCTGGAGTATTTATTGGCTGCCCAAGATTCTGGGGTTCCCCAAAAGATTCACCACGACTGTTACGAGTGACCTTCCATATGTCCATCGGGCCGATACTGCCTTCCATGTTAGAAGCAAAATAAAGGGTAAGCTCATCAGGGCTAATTGCAGGATGGCCAACCGTTACAAGACTATCATCAGTAAGGGTAATTTCCTGGGGATTGACCCAATTAGCACCCTCCCTGGTGGCTTTAAAGATCCTGCATCCCATGTCGGAGTCAGCAGCACGCACACATCGTGTAAAATACAGTTCGGTAGCGGTGGCATTAACCGCAGGTGCTCCTTCATTGTATTCGGTATTGATCGGGCCTTCGTCGAGCAAAGAGGGCCTGCTCCAGTCACCCGCCCTGTCTCTGTAACTAACAAAAAAAGAGGTATGCTTGTGACCTGTCCATGGGTCATTGTCCCGGCCAACGGCATCATCACGTGAAGAAGCAAAGATCAGCGTATTGGCACGTAAATCGGCAAAAGCGGGCGTATAGTCGTCATTACGGGAGTTGAAAAGCCGGATGGCTTCAACCTCGAACGGTTCAGGATTCTCTTTCAGTTCTTCAATGGCTTCAACAGATGCGATACCATTCAAAGCACGCCAGTCGTCAGGATGATCCTTCAGAAAAAGCTCATAATTCTCGCGTGCTTCATCGTATTTACCGTTCTTCATCATGGCATCTGCCATGTAAAGTCTGGCAAGGGGTTCAGGATAATTTGAACGGATAGCCCTGTTAAACCAAGCTTCAGCAGCCCTATGGTTGTTCATATACTTATGACTTAATGCGATGTGATACACCAGGCGTGCAGCTTCAGCACGATCACGCCGACGTACACGGTTATATGCACGCTGGTAGAGATCTATAGCCTCACTGTACTGCTTAAGCTCAAAAGCCTTATCTGCTCTTTCCACCCTCCTGTTCTGGGCCTGCAAATCGTCAGGAGACAAACAAAAAGTGGCCAAAAGCATAAGACAAAAGACTGCAACTCCTTTTCCCATATTTAAGTGCTCAATATATTAACAAGATCACCTTCAATAACAAAAAATTATCTTTCAAAAGAACGGACAGGTGCAAAAATAATTGCGAAGACGGTTTCGATCAGCTATTTTTCCTCCTTATTTTTTGAATAGGGATAAGGAAGGTCTTCATCTTTTTCGGGTTCTCCACCCTGTTTTTTATCTGCTGTCGATTCATCATAACCGTTTTTATTTTGTTTTGCAGATGCTTCAGCTTCCGGTTCATTTGTCATTTCCCGGATTTCAGACTCCATCGATTTTGTTTCCTGCTCAATGTCTGAGGAATAACGGTGAATCTCCGTATTGATCTCCCGTTGCACCTTTCTCACTTCTCTCATTCCCCGCCCGATCATTCGCGCAATTTCCGGAATTTTGGCCGGGCCGAACAGCAAAAGTACCACCAGGAGAAGTATTAATAACTCTCCACCACTGATCCCGAATAAAATGACAAACGCCATAATCAAACGATATGTTTTCTTCAGCAAAAATAATGGTTTATTGCTTAGGATATAATTAAATCATTAAAGCTATTGGCTATTTTAACATCATAAAAGAATCAAAGAAAAACAACAGGAAACTTTATGCCCATATTTTTTTGTTAAATTCGCAAACGAATCTCTATTGTTTTTAAAAATGAAGCACCTTTTCTTTTTTATTGTTTTTATTGCAGCCAATAGTTTAATTGTCAATTCCCAGCATATTTACAAGGACGGATTTCTTCCGCAACATCTTACGAAAGATGAGAAAGAAAGAATTCATGAGATCTATCAGAAGCTGTCAGAAACCGCTCCCCCGTTTCAGTATGCAAGAAGTATCGCTGAATTTGAACCTATGAGTGGAGCATTGATCCGATACCCGCTTGGGATCCCCCTTTCATTGGTGGCACTTATGTCGGAAGAGGTTGAGGTTGTCACTATTGTTGCCAACGAAAGTGTAAGAAACCAGGCACTCAACGACTATCAGAACCATGGTGTAAATCTGGACAATATCAGCTTCCTTATCGCCCCCACCAACTCTATCTGGACGCGTGATTACGGCCCCTGGTATATTTTTGATGGAAACAATGAATTTGGTATCGTAGATTTTCAGTATGATCGCCCAAGGCCGCATGACAATGCCATACCTGGCGTTTTTGCCAGTGCAAATAATTTCAATTATCACCACATGGGACTGATACATACCGGTGGTGACTTCATGTCAACAGGGATGGGGATTGGTGCTTCAACCAATGCCGTTTACTCCGTTAATTCAAGTATGACACCTGCTGAGGTTGACAGCATTATGCAACTTTTTCTGGGGATAGAGGACTATCATGTGGTTCCGAACATTCATGGCGGATTAAGTCACATAGACACCTGGGCTAAATTCCTTGCGCCCGATAAGATCATGATCCGCGAGGTGGATCCAAGTCATCAGTATTATGATCTTGCAGAACAGGCTGTTGCCTATTTTGAATCTCAGACATCATCATACGGGACACCTTTTACTGTTTACAGGGTATATACGCCAAATAATGAGCCTTACACCAATTCGCTGATTTTGAATGACAGGGTTTATGTTCCAACAATTGGTAGTGCTTGGGATGATGCAGCAATATCAGCTTATGAAGCAGCTATGCCAGGTTATACGGTTTATGGCGTATACTACTCGGGATGGTGGTCGACCGATGCTTTACACTGTCGGGTAAGGGAGATTCCAGATAACGAAATGCTTTACATTAAACACATGCCAATCGTTCAGGAGCAACAGGCACACGAAGGGTATCAGATTGAAGCCCATATCATTCCCATGAGCGGAGAAGCACTTTATCCGGACTCTGTAATGGTTTACTACCAGGTGGGTGGTGGCGGATTTTCGAGCATTTTGATGACAGAAGGTGAAGATAACTGGTTTTCGGCAGTGATTCCTCAACAGGATATTGGATCTGAGATCGGCTATTACATTTTCGCTGCAGATGCTTCGGGACGCCGTGAGAACCATCCTTACATCGGCCCTTATGATCCGCACTTTTTCACTGTTACAGGGCCTTTGAATTTTGCGGTTATTGAAGGTCATGTTACACTGAACGAGGGCAAAAGTGATGTTTCCGACGTACTGGTTTCGGTTGGCAGCGTCAATACATATCCCGATGATTCAGGTTGGTATGAGCTTCAGATAGCTGAAGGAACCTATACTCTTACTGCTGAACTGGAGCATTATATTCCTTATGTCAGTGATGAATTTTCTGTTTCTGATGGGGATACCATTTTTTATAATTTTGAAATGCAACATTTGACACCCCCTGAAAACCTTATTTATGCTGTTGAAGCAAATGATATTTTGCTGAACTGGACTCATGCAGATATTCCGGCAAAAAATTATTACAAAAATAATATGGCTAATGGAAATCAGGAATTCTCCTATTTTAACATTTACAGGAGCATAGACCAGAATGATTATGATATCATTGCAACTGCTTTTGAAGCATCATATACAGATTCTGACTTGATTAATGGAGTTTACAGTTATTTTGTTACTGCCGTTTATGGTGATGTTCACGAGTCATTACCTTCTGATACAGCAACTGCTGACATAGAGGTTTCTTTTTTGGGAGACGTGGAAAACACTCCAACCGGTTTTACCCGCATTTATCCCAATCCTTTCGGCCGGCAACTAACAATCGAATTCGCTCTGGAATATCCATCCATGGTGAAGATTGATATCTATAATTCACTGGGAATTAAAGTGCATACACTCGCGGAAAATGAATATACTGCCGGCAACCATTTTATCAGTTGGGATGGCCGTAATCAATCTGGAAGGTCTTTGCCCGATGGTTTGTATTTTATCCGTTTTATCTCAGATCATCATATTAAAAATCATAGTATTATCTTTGACAAAAGCATGCAATAATCCATTGTATTAATCTGAAACTAAACTGCATCTTATGCTCCCTTTTCAAAAAAAACTGACAAATCCCTTTTACGCCATGCTCAGCCTTCCGGCGACGGCAATGGGATTTGGACTTGCTGTTCAGATTGCGGCTTTAAGCTGGATGCTGAGCACACAATTTGGTCTGGAAATCCGTGACATTGGACTGGTTTGGGCTACCGGACCTCTTGCAGGCATCATTGGCCAGGTTGTTGTAGGAATTATTTCCGACAATGTCTGGGTTTGGAACGGTCGTCGCCGGGCTTTTATCCTTGTCGGAGGTGTTCTGGCCGCGTTAGGGCTTCTGGCTTTGCCAAACATCGGTGTCATACAGGCCTCTATGGGGTTGCAAGGGATTCTCGGTGTTGCCATCGTGGTGTCACTGACCATTGACCTTGCCATCAACATCAGCTTTAACCCTACACGGGCGATCATTGCCGATGTAACGCCTGAGGGACGGCCTCGAACAAAAGGATACACCTGGATGCAAACAGTTTCGGGATCATTTGGTGTTATGGCCTATCTGATAGGAGCTGTATGGGATAATTTTGTTCTGATCTATTTTGGTGTTGCACTGGTATTTCTGTTCTCTGTAATACCTCCATTCTTTATCAAGGAACCTAAACATTTAGGACAATACGGCAAAAGTGATGAAGAGGCTGAAAAAGCAAATAAATTGCTTAGCAAAGCCAAGGAAGGTGGTCGCAATGAAGCCAGCCTTATTGAGATCATGAAAACGATTCTCCCGCTTTGGGGATTTCTATTGTATGCTGTTTATGGAATTTTTGGCCGTTTGGGACTCATCCCTACCATACCGAATTATGGTTTTGAAATTGTTTGCCTGATCATCACTGCAGTGGTGATCATATATACCATGACACGCAAAGAGGACGGTATATCTCGGGAAAAAGACGGCTTGGTGGGCTTCCGTAAGGTGCTTGCAGCGCATTCCTTTACATGGATCGGTGTACAAACAATGTTTATTTACCTGTTTGCCTTTGTGCGTTTCAGAGTTCCAGAGCTGGCTGATGTGCAGATCGATCCGCTTTTGCTTGAAGAGAACGGCGCCCTTGAATCGGCGCGCCTCGCTGAAATCAACGAAACCATAGGACGCATTGTAAATTGGAGTTTCTTTAGTTTGAACCTTGTCGCTGCAATAATTCCTGTAATGATCCTTGAACCGCTTGCAGCCCGCTTTGGCAGGGTAAGAACACACACTGTCAGCATTGCCATCATGGCTTTGGGCTATTTTGGCATTCTTCAGTTTGGATATGCGCCGGCACTTATTTATGCACTAATGGCTGTTGTCGGCATTGGCTGGGCAGCAACTATAAGTCTTCCATTTGCCATCATGTCTCAGAAAGTTTCGCAGGCGCGCATGGGGCTTTACATGGGCTTGTTTAACCTGAGTGTTGTACTGCCTCAGTTTGTTTCAAGCTTTGGTGTAGGTGAAATTGTAGATGATGCTGCCGATAAGGGGATTATATTTATTGTGAGTGCATTGACTGTGGGTATCTCTGCCCTTCTGTGGGCATTCGTTAAAGAACCAAAAGATGTATTTACCGAAAATCCGGTTTTGGTCGACGCGGAAGAATAATAGTAAGTTGCCATTATTACTTACTAAACGCTGAACGCTAAACGCTAAACGCTAAACGCTTAATCCGCCTTCAGCTTCCGGTACTTAATCCGTTTGGGGCCTTCATCGCCAAGTCTTTTCCGGCGATTTTCCTCATAGTCGGAATATCCTCCTTCGAAGAAGTAAACCTCTGAGTTCCCTTCAAACGCAAGGATGTGCGTTGCGACACGGTCAAGGAACCACCTGTCGTGGGTAATGATGACAGCACAGCCTGCAAAACTCTCAAGGCCTTCTTCAAGTGCCCTGAGTGTGTTGACATCAATATCGTTTGTTGGCTCATCAAGGAGCAGCACGTTGGCTTCACTTTTAAGAGTCATTGCCAGATGAAGTCTGTTACGTTCTCCTCCTGACAAAACACCGCACTTCTTACCCTGATCGGCACCGGTAAAGTTGAAGCGGGCAACGTAGGCGCGGCTGTTCATTTGTCTGCCGGCAAGGTTAATATGCTCATTGCCGCCGGAGATTACTTCCCATACACTTTTCTCAGGATCAATCTCCGCATGGGCCTGATCCACATAACCGACCTTTACTGTGTCTCCCATTTCGAAATGCCCGTCATCCGGCCGAACCTGTCCCATAATCATACGGAAAAGGGTTGTCTTGCCAGCGCCATTTGGTCCAATGACACCAACAATGCCTGCAGGTGGTAATGAAAAATTCAGATCACCGAACAGCAGTTTATCATCAAAGGCTTTTCGGACACTCTCTGCTTCAATCACTTTGTTTCCAAGTCTGGGGCCATTGGGGATAAAAATCTCCAAACGTTCCTCCTTTTGTTTGACATCTTCACCCAGCATCCGTTCATAGGCATTCAGACGGGCTTTTCCCTTTGACTGTCTCGCTTTTGGAGACATCCTGACCCACTCAAGCTCCCGCTCCAGGGTTTTCCGTCGTTTGCTTTCCGACTTCTCCTCCATCTCCAGTCGTTTTGCTTTTTGCTCCAGCCATGAGGAATAATTTCCCTTCCACGGTATCCCCTCTCCCCTGTCGAGCTCGAGTATCCAGCCAGCCACATTATCCAGAAAATATCTGTCGTGAGTAATGGCAATTACAGTACCCTTGTATTGCTGCAGATGTTGTTCGAGCCAGGCAACACTTTCAGCGTCCAGGTGGTTTGTAGGCTCATCAAGGAGCAAAATATCTGGTTCCTGCAACAAGAGCCGGCAGAGTGCGACCCTGCGGTGTTCTCCGCCACTCAGGTTCTTGATGGGCGTATCGGGTTCAGGACAGCGCAATGCATCCATCGCACGCTCCAGCTTGCTGTCAAGATCCCAGGCATCATGCTGCTCAATCAATTCTGAAAGCTGTCCCTGACGCTCAATGAGCTTATTCATCTGATCATCGTCCATCGGCTCAGCAAACTTCATGTTTACCGCTTCATACTCCTTGAGTATGTCAACGATGGGTTGCACCCCCTGTTCAACAACCTCCTTAACGGTAAGCGACGGATCAATTACCGGTTCCTGGGGAAGATAGCCTGTCGAATAACCCGGTGAAAATGCAACTTCTCCCTGGTAAGACTTCTCTTCACCGGCGATGATTCGCATTAGCGTGGATTTCCCGCTACCATTCAGACCAATGATCCCGATCTTTGCACCGTAAAAAAAAGAAAGATAGATGTCCTTTAAGACTTGCTTATTGCTTGGGGGAAACGTTTTTCCTACTCCAACCATTGAGAAAATAATCTTCTTGTCGTCGCTCATGAAAATTAAAAATTATTCGTTAGTTTGTGAATCCCTTATAAGTTTTTCTAATGCCCTAAGAAAGTCTTCCGGTTCAAAAGGTTTTTGCAAAAACATATCAGAGCCAGCATTCATAGCCAATTCTTCATCTTCTGCTGCTGCATAAGCAGACTGGGTGAGAATTGGTATATCCGGATCAAATGCCTTTATTGTACGGATTGCTTCAAAACCATCCATGCCAGGCATTTTCAGATCCATGATTACAAGATCAAATTTTTCAGTCATTATTGCATCCACGGCCATCCTTCCATCAGTAACCCATTTAAAACCCACCTCCAGGTCTTTTATTATATCACTGATATACAGAAGGCTTGTTTGGTCATCTTCGGCGATTAAAAAATTGAGACCCTTTAGCCTATCTATGTATTCCTGCCTTTCAATCTGGTTGCCGGCTTGTTCAGGTTGTTCCGTATAAATGACATCTTCAGGCAGCAAAAGTGAAAATAGCGCACCCCTATCCTTTTCTGAAATAAACTTGATATCATAGCCGCAAAAATCGGCCAACCCCTTTGATATGGATAAACCCAAACCTGTTCCTCCATAAAACTTTTTTGTAAATGCTTCATACTGCCAAAAACGGTCAAAAACCTTATCATGGAACTTTTTATCAATGCCAATACCTGTATCCAGCACATTAATGGAAATACCATTGTTTTCTTTTTTTAAAAACAACTCAATACTTCCCTTCTGGGTAAATTTCAGGGCATTATTCATAAAGTTGATGATGATTTGAAAAAGCTTTTCCTTGTCAGCATATAATCTTTCCCTACCTAAACCATCGTGGGCAATGAGAATGAATTCGAGTCCTTTGTTTTTAACTTTTGAAGCAAAAATATTGTTGATATATTCCAGGAACTCTTTAACCGAGAAAACAGACTTGCTCAGCCTTAGCGTGCCGCTCTCAATCCTGGATATTTCCAGCACATCATTTACAATGGCAAGCAGGTTTTTTGATGAATTTTGAATGATGTCAATATATTCTTCAATTTGTTTTTGGTTATCTGCATTTTTTTTTATGTTCTTCAGCAATGAGCTAAAACCCATGATTCCGCTAAGTGGTGTTCGGATCTCGTGCGACATGTTTTGCAGAAATGTGTTCTTAAGTTTGATGTTTTCTTCTGCCACAAGTTTTGCAGAGATAAGTTCTTTTTCAGCTATATCCTGCTCAACTGCCAATCCGGCAATACGGGTTGACCATTCCAGTACTTTCAGGTTATTTCTGTCAGGTGGTCCTGTTTGATTGCTGTAATTTGCGATCGTACCAAGCAGATTGCCTTCAGAGGAAAAGAATGGCAAAGACCAGCAGGCATTTAAACTGTATTTTTTTATGAGTCGTATATATTCCTTGTAGGGTAACCATCTGGGATCATTTGATATGTCTTCGGCGATGACAAGTTTTTTATGATAGGCGGAGGAGCCACAGGAGCCAACTTCAGGACCAATTGGCAATCCCTTTTTCAGCAATGCATTATATTCTTCAGGCAATGATGGCGCAACGCCGTGAAGCAAAACTTGCTTTTCCCTATCAAACAACAAAACAGAAACTTTTATTTGCGGATCCAGCTCTTCACCAAAAAGCGCAATTTGGTTCAGAATGTGTTGAAGTGGTTCCCTTTTGCCGATTTGAGTCAGAATTTTGTTTTCCTGTTCCTCCCTTAAATTAGCCTCTTTCAGTTTGGATATTTGTTGCTTCAATCCTTTGCGCATCTGGTCAAAGGAGGTGGCCATCGATTGCATCTCCTTTGTGCCGGAGATTTTTAAGGGCAAATCGAGGTCGCCAGAAGCCATTCTTTGAGCTGAAAAGGTCAGGTTTGCAATTGGCCGGGTGAATCGTTTCACAAAAAGAAGGGAGATTGCAAAAACAAACAAAAAAGCCAAAAACCCGATCAGGATCGATGTCGTAACAGCTTGCTTTAGCTGTGCTTCAAGCTCTTTAAGCTGCATGCTAGCGCCAAAAATATAGGTTCTGCCATGTTTGTCCAGACGGGGGATGAGCACCATTCTTCCCTTTCCCCATTCATTTACAAAGGTGGAAAAAACCGGCTTTCCCGGATTTGCATTCAAAGCGGGCAGAAAAGCATCAGGGTCTCGATGTACTTCAAAAAACCGGGCAAAATCAGATTCCGGATCGTCCAGATCTGTTCGTGTAGCAGAGGTGAAAACGATATCAGACTCCAAAACCAATACACTCCATAGATATTGCAAATCAAGCCTTCGGCAAAGTTCATCATTCCTGTCAACGATTTGTAAAAACTCAAATTCGCTGACAGAATTGTTGTTCTCAATTCTGTCGTGATAATCGGTTCCAAGAACTTCACGCTTCATCTCGGCTGCAGCATGAAGACGCGCATCTGCTTTTTCAATCAGTCCGGTACGTTCCGATCGCATCAGTAGTTGTGTAAAAAAACCAGTAGAAACAATCACAGCAAATGACAGTATCAGCATCATGGCGGTGATTGTATTTAACGAGTACCATTTTCTTTTCTTTAGCATAGGAAAATCGTAAAATCCACTAACTATTTATCATGCTACCCTAATGAAGGATAAGCCACCCGGACGTGATAAATATTCATCAACATCCTCTTAAAGATCTTTTTTACCATAGTGATGTCTTTAAAAGTGATATTGGCATTATCAAACTGCTTTTCCCGGACCTGGGTGTCTATAATATTATCAACCAGCTGATTAATGGCTTTTTCGTCAGGTTTGCCCAAACTTCTTGAAGCAGCTTCCACCGAATCAGCCATCATTACCACNGCAGTTTCCTTACTGAAAGGTCTCGGACCAGGATAAATGAAATCAGACTTTTCAACTTCTTCATCAGGATTCTCTTTCATTTGCATGGTATAAAAGTATCTGGCCGTTGTGGTTCCATGATGGGTTCTGATAAAATCAATTATGTACTCAGGCAGATTGTTTTTCCTGGCCATCTCTATTCCATCTATTACATGATCGATAATTATACGTGCACTTTCCTTGTAAGAGATCTCGTTATGGGGATTGTAACCGACATTCTGGTTTTCAGTAAAATAAACGGGGTTTTTCATTTTGCCTATATCATGGTACAGGGCACCTGTTCGTGTCAGCAAACTGTTACCGCCAATGGCAATAACCGCTTCTTCCGAAAGATTTGCAACCTGCAGTGAGTGTTGAAATGTACCGGGTGCCTGCATTCCCAGGTTTCGCAATAAAGTATTGTTTGTATCTGCGAGTTCGAGCAATGAAAAATCGGTAGGCATTCCAAACATCCGTTCAAACAAAAAGATGAGAGGATAAGCGAACAATGTTAGGAAAGCGCCACCGGCAAAGTAGAGAAAATCAATCCAGCTAAGATTTTCAAAAGATCCGGTATGCGCCAGCGATAACCCAAAGTAAACGGCAGAATAGGTTAAAAAGATCAATATCACCGTAATAAACAACTGTGATCGTCGCCGCAGACTTGCCATGCTCAAAATGGCAATGATCCCGGCAAGAAACTGTAAAAAGACAAATTCAAAACTCCGCGGTATCAGGAATCCAATCAAAATTATTGTGATTATATGAATATACAGAGCCAGACGATTGTCGAAAAATGCGCGTATAATTATTGGGACAATACATACCGGCACCAGATAGAGATAGTCCACGTTGTTCCGGATGATCAGGCTCGTGAGAAATACCATTAACAAGACCGACATCAGGATCAGCAAAATCCGCCGGTTATCGGAAAACACGTCGTGACGGAAGAAATAGAGAAACAGCATCAAAACCAGCAAGGAAATACTCACCAGGATAACCTGCCCAAAATAGAGCCAGGCCTGCATTGCTGAATCACCAACCTGCAGCTGGTATTCGGTTTTGAAAGATTCAAGTATCTGATAAGTTCTGGCGCTGATCAGTTCACCCTTGGAAACGATCTTCTCACCCTCCTGAACCATTCCACGGCTTAAGGGGATTTCGGCTAGTTCAGCCTCAAGCGTTCTTACCGACAGCTCTTCATTATAAAACACATTATGATTCAGAGATCTTTCAAGCAAAGGTCTTAATAATTCCCCATCAACCGTATTTCCAAGTCTTTCCAGTGTAGCGATTACATAAACATAGGCTTGCTGAATGGTATAAAGTTCGCTAAGTGGTTTGCTTCGTGCCACGTTTCCGTCTACTACCCGGATCCTGTCAGATGGGGCCTTACCAATAAAGTCCTCATCAAGAAAAACAACACCCCTGTCGTAAAGATGCAAAAGGATGTTCACACCGGCATCACGGGTTCTTTCCTTTAGGGCACGCTGCCTTGTATCTGAATATTTTTCCATCCATTCCTCGTCAAATGCGTCTTCAAAAGCCTCCAGCATCTCAACAGCTACTTCGGGTCTACGGCTAAAAAATGGCAAAAAAGCCTCTCTCACTGCCTGTCTCTCTTCCGTAAGCTGCTCTTCACTTTTGAGAATGGCAAAACTAAACGGCGCGATCAAATCCTCATACAACCACGGTCTTGCCTGCTGATATTCATAATCAAACCCAGGTTGGCGCGGAAACAGCTGAACCAGAAGGAATACGCTGATCAACAGAACCACTGCCTTGGTAATGTTGGAAAAATGTTTCTGAAGCCAAACGATAATCCTGCTCATGCTTATTTGTCTTTTAAAAGTGGTACGAATTTACATAATTTTTAACTGAAACGTTTAAGAGGGTTAATGGTTTATCAAAAATCGCTACTTTTATGGTTCCACAAAACATGAAACGCCCATGACAAGATTATTGACACACGGGAGGATGATTATTCAACCCAAGGTTGGAGGTTGAAGGTTGGAGGTTGGAAAAGAAAACATCTAACCTCTAACATCAGTTCCTGATCTTGGATAGATTAGTAATTTACAGAAAACAAAGAACTTAAAGAATTATAAACAGATAGAACAATGAATTTCGGAATTTGTCTGATCACCGCAGCACCGCTTCGCAGGGATCCCAGCCACAGAAGCGAGATGGTAAATCAGGTTCTGTTTGGTGAATGTGTACAGATCATCGATAAAAAAGATGATTGGATTCTTACTGAAACGCTTGACGACCAATATCCCGGGTGGTTCCACCGGACTCAGCTCACCACACTTACCGCTGAAGGCTTTGAGCAGATTGTAAAGAGCAAAAGGTTGATAAGCAAAACTTGTCTCACATTTGTCACTGAGGAAAAGACCGATCTGAAAGCAGGCCATATGCCCGGACAACCACTTATGATCAGCGGGGGAAGCAGTGTTTATTTACAAGAGGACAGGAGGATGTCAGTGGCAGGCAGACGTTTCCTCTTCTCTGATGAGCTGATCGATACCGATTTAATGAACAAAGGCGGTATCCCTGACTTTGCCAGAAGTTTTCTATCGGTTCCTTACATGTGGGGTGGCCGCTCAGCTCTTGGTTTCGACTGCTCCGGCTTCGTTCAGCTTGTTTTTAAAATGGCAGGCATACAAATAAAAAGAGATGCTGCAATGCAGGCTAATGAAGGGGAACAGGTCCATTTGCTTCAGGAGACCTTTCCTGGTGATCTTGTTTTTTTTGATGATGATGAAGATAGGATCACCCACGTGGGGATATTGTTGAACGAAAGCCAGGTGATCCACGCTTATGGCAAGGTGCGCATCGACCCCATCGACCAGCAGGGGATTTTTAATCCTGAGCTTAAAAGGTATAGTCACCGGCTCAGGTTGATTAAAAGAGCTGGGAGCTGGGAACTGGGAGCTGGGAACTGGGAGCTGGGAGCTGAGAACTGAGAACAGGGAGCTGAGAACTGAGAACTGGGAGCTGGGAACTGAGTTGTATAGGCTGGGCTTGACCAGCCTGACATGTATTATTTTTGAGCGTTCGTAGGGCCAGGGCTTGACCTGGCCAAAAATAAGGAAAA
>SL_3KL_010_SEDDRAFT_10000514_pt1 | contig 31875 bp, 41 predicted proteins | sample SodLakKL_010_SED_2_FD_10381 | JGI IMG/M metagenome (IMG submission 10381)
AAAAAAAAGGTTCATCGCGGACTAGCGGGAAAATGAAGAGGACGGCGGCGAGAGCGGCTATGGTGGAGTTCGCCAAAACATCACCAGCCACTGGGTCGCCGCCGTCGCCATGGATGCTAGTCTGCTTGAGCTGTTCTGGGAAGGGTTTGAAGTCGAAAGCCATGAGCATGTCGATGCTCAGACCCTGTGCCTTCGCCTAAAGCCCCGGGCTTCGCACGCGCCTTTTTGCAGCGGCTGTGGGCAAAGCACCTTCCTGATCCACGATGTGAGCTGGCGCCGGGTGCGCGAACGGGATCTGTTTGATTACCGGGTCTGGCTGGAGATTCCGGTGCGGCGGGTGCGTTGCCCGCGGTGTGGGCCCCGCCGTGAGCAGATCCGCTGGTTGGCGGGTCGCAGGCAATTGACCCAGGGGATGGTCAATTACATCGAGGCACTAGTTCGGCTACTGCCGATCAAGCAGGTCGCCGAGCTTGTTGGGGTGCATTGGCACACGGTGAAGGCCATTGACCGTGACCGGCTCGCCCGGGAGCTTGAGCCACCGGATCTGAGCCGGGTTCGGCGGCTGATCATGGATGAATTTGCCCTGTTCAAGGGGCACCGCTACGCCACCGTGGCCATCTGCGCTGATACCCAGCAGTTGTTGTGGATTGGGGAGGGGCGCTCCCGTGCGGCGGTCCGGCCGTTCTTTGAGTGGCTTGGCGAGGACGTCTGTCAGCAGATTGAAGCGGTGGCCATGGATATGAATACGGCGATGGACCTGGAGGCAAAACACCACTGCCCGAAGGCCCGGATCGTCTACGACCTGTTCCATGTCGTGGCGAAGTTCGGTCGCGAGGTGATCGACCGGGTGCGCGTGGACCAGGCCAATCAATTGCGCGAAGATCGCGCCGGCCGGCGGGTGATCAAGCGCAGCCGCTGGTTGCTGCTGCGTAACCGCGAGAATCTCACCGAAGAGCAGGCAGTTAAACTTGAAGAACTGTTGGCTGCCAACGTCCCGTTGACCACCGTCTACCTGCTCAAAAGTCAGCTCAAGGAACTCTGGTATGCACCGAGCGAAGACGAGGGCCGAAGGCGCTGGAAAGAATGGTTCCAGATGGCCATCGACAGCGGCCTGGCCCCACTCATGGCCTTTGCCAGGCGGCTACGTCCCTACCTCGAGGGCATCCTCTCCAGCGCTCTGTACCGGATGAACACCAGCGTCCTGGAGGGCATGAATAACCGCATCAAGGTCATCAAACGAATGGCCTACGGCTACCGCAATACCGACTACTTCTTCCTGAGGATCAAAGCCGCCTTTCCCGGTAAAGCGCGATGAACCAAAAAAAAGCCGGGCATGAAGCCCGGCTTTCTTTATACGGCGGCTGCTTCCGACCTTCAATTGGTCTCGGCGGCCTCTTCTTCGGTTTCCTCGTCCTCAACCTCGACGGGCTCGGGACGATCCACCAATTCGACAAACGCCATAGGCGCGTTGTCCCCAGGGCGGAAGCCGCACTTGAGGATGCGCAGGTAGCCGCCCGGGCGGTCCTGGTAACGCGGACCCAACTCCTCGAACAGCTTACCGACCACCTCTTTATCACGCAGCCGATCGAATGCGCTCCGCCGAGCGGCAACGCTATCGTTCTTGGCCAAAGTGATGAGCGGTTCGGCAACGCGGCGCAATTCCTTCGCCTTGGGCAGAGTGGTTTTGATCGCCTCGTGCTTGAACAACGAGGCCGCCATGTTGCGATACATCGCCTTACGGTGCGCGCTGTTGCGCCCCAGCTGACGTCCGGATTTACGGTGACGCATTTTCCTGATCCCTTCCTGTTCGGTTTCCGACCGGGCTTCAGCCCGCCACGCGATCGTCGCCCAGACCCGCCGGCGGCCAGTTCTCCAGCCTCATACCAAGGGACAGCCCATGGGAGGCCAGCGTCTCCTTGATCTCGGTCAGGGACTTCTTGCCCAGGTTTGGTGTCTTCAGCAATTCAACCTCGGTGCGCTGCACAAGGTCGCCGACATAGTGGATGCTCTCCGCCTTCAGGCAGTTGGCCGAGCGCACGGTGAGCTCCAGTTCGTCGATAGGCCGCAGCAGAATCGGATCCACCTCGGGCTCCTTTTCCTCCTGCTCCGCCTCGAACTCCCCGCCTTCGAGATCCACAAAGACCGACAGCTGATCCCGAAGCAGGCCCGCTGCCAACCGGACGGCCTCTTCGGGCTCGAGGACCCCGTTGGTCTCTACGTCCAGCACGAGCTTGTCCAAGTTGGTCCGCTGCTCGACCCGCGCACTTTCCACCGTGTACGCGACGCGCTTGACCGGGCTGTAGCTTGCGTCGAGCTGGAGCCGCCCAATGACCCGGTCCTCTTCACCCTCGCGCTGGGTCGCCGGCTCGTAGCCGCGCCCACGGGCCACCACCAACTTCGCCTTGAAGGCGACGTCCTTGGTCAGGTTACAGATCACCAAATCGGGGTTTTTCACCTCGACGTCGTGCGCGCCCTCGATATCGCCGGCCTTCACCGGCCCGGGCCCCTGCACTTCCAGCGAAATCTCCGCCTCTTCCCGATCGTGCATGCGCACGGCCAGAGACTTCAGGTTGAGCAGGATGTCGACGACATCCTCCTGAACCCCTTCCATACTGCTGTACTCGTGCTCCACGCCCTCTATCTCTGCCTGGACAACGGCGCTGCCCGGCATGGAGGAGAGCAGCACCCGGCGCAGGGCGTTACCCAGCGTGTGGCCGAAACCCCGCTCAAGGGGCTCCAGCACGATCTTGGCGCGGCGCTCCCCCTGTTCCTGGATATCGACGGTGCGCGGCTTGAGGAAATCCCTGAAGGTCCCCTGCATCGGTGAAACCTCTCTACGACTGGACGCACGGGCGCCGGAGCGCCCGCGACGGCATTACTTGGAGTACAGCTCGACGATGAGCGACTCGTTGATCTCAGCGCTCAGGTCAGCGCGGTCCGGACGGGCTTTGTAGGTCCCCTCGAACTTCTTGGGCTCGACCTCGACCCATGCCGGAAGGCCTTGCTGCTGCGCCATTTCCAGCGCAGCCTGCACACGCAGCTGCTTCTGCGCCTTCTCCTTGACCCCGACCACTTCGCCCGGCTTCACTTGCATGGACGGCACGTTGACCACCCGTCCATTCACCGTGACGCCGCGATGACTGACCAGCTGGCGCGCTTCGGCGCGAGTACTGGCAAAGCCCATACGGTAGACCACGTTGTCGAGCCGGCTTTCCAGAAGCTGCAGCAGGACCGTGCCGGTAGCACCCTTCTGGCGTGCCGCCTCTTTGTAATAGTTCCGGAACTGCTTCTCCAGCACGCCGTAGATCCGACGCACCTTCTGTTTTTCGCGCAACTGCAGCCCGTAGTCGGACATCCGGCTGCGGCGCTGAACCTTGGGCCCCGGGGGTTGATCCAGCTTGCACTTGCTGTCGAGCGGACGAACCCCGCTCTTCAGAAAGAGGTCTGTACCCTCTCGACGGGCCAGCTTACACGTGGGACCGATGTACCTTGCCATGATTTACTCCTGGATCAGACGCGGCGCTTCTTGGGCGGCCGGCAGCCGTTGTGCGGGATAGGGCTCACGTCAGAGATATTGGTGATCCGGTAGCCCACGGCGTTAAGGGCGCGTACCGCCGACTCACGCCCCGGCCCCGGCCCTTTGACCCGGACCTCCAGGTTCTTCAGACCGTAGTCCAGAGCCGCCCGACCGGCCCGCTCGGAAGCAACCTGGGCCGCAAAGGGCGTGCTCTTCCGGGAGCCACGAAAACCACTGCCGCCAGCGCTGGCCCAGGCCAGCCCGTTGCCCTGACGATCGGTGATCGTGATGACCGTGTTGTTGAAGGTCGCGTTGATATGCGCGATACCGTCAACCACCGTACGCTTGGCCCGCTTACTGCGTGACCGGGTCGCTGCTTTCGCCATTTGCTAAATCCTGATCTTGAAGATTCACTCGAACCCTTTAAGGCCCTGCCCCGCTGGGCACCCAGGCTTTTACTTGCCTGCCGGACCGCGCCGCGGGCCCTTGCGGGTGCGGGCGTTGGTCTGGGTGCGCTGCCCACGCACCGTGAGACCACGACGGTGACGGATGCCGCGATAGCAGCCCAGATCCATCAACCGCTTGATATCCATCGCAACGGCGCGACGAAGATCGCCTTCCACCTCGAACTTGCCGATGGCGGAGCGAATCGCCTCGAGCTCCTGCTCAGTCAGCTCCTTCACCTTGCGGTCCCGCGGCACGCCTGCATCATCACAGATGGCCTTGGCCCGGGTACGGCCGATGCCGTAAATGGAGGTCAGCGCCACCCAGGCGTGCTTGTGGACGGGAATGTTGACACCTGCAATACGGGCCATGAACCCTCTCTCCCAGTCTCAGTCCGCGGAAAACCCGCGATTGTATCTAAACCAATAGGCCTGCTGCAATACCGGCCGCTTAGCCTTGCCGCTGCTTATGGCGACCATCCGAGCAGATCACTCGCACCACACCGTTGCGGCGAATGATCTTGCAGTTGCGGCAGATCTTCTTGACCGACGCACGTACTTTCATGATTCGTCTCCAAAACCAAAGCCATTCACCCGCCTGCCCGGATTCGGGTGGGCGCGAAGCATATCAGAAAATCCCGTTAAGCGCGCCCCCGGTAGCACCCGAGGGCGCCCGGACTCATCGGAGGAGCCCACCGCCGGCGGGACCCTGTCCCTTCAGGTTTGCCTTCTTCATCAGGGGCTCATACTGGTGAGAAACCAGGTGCGCCTGGAGCTGCGCCATGAAATCCATGATGACGATGACAATGATCAGCAACGACGTCCCACCAAAGTAGAACGGGACATTCCAGTAAAGGATCAGGAACTCCGGGAGCAGGCACACTGCAGTGATGTAGATCGCACCCCAGAACGTGAGGCGGCTCATCACCCCGTCGATATACTTCGCTGTCTGCTCCCCGGGACGGATACCCGGAATAAAGGCGCCGGACCGTTTCAGGTTGTCCGCCGTATCCCGTGCGTTGAACACCAACGCGGTATAGAAGAAACAGAAAAAGATGATCGCAACCGCGTAGAACCCGACATACAGGGGCTGCCCGGGACTCAGTGTCGCCGCCAGCGGCCCCAGCCAACCAATGCCTGCACCCTCGCCAACCCATTGCCCCAACGTCGAGGGGAACAGGATGATGCTCGATGCGAAAATCGGCGGGATCACCCCAGCCATGTTCAGCTTCAGCGGCAGATGGCTGCTCTGGGCCTGGTACATCTTTCGGCCCTGTTGCCGCCGGGCGTAATTTACCGTGATGCGGCGCTGCCCTCGCTCGACAAAGACAACAAAGCTCACCACCGCCACGCCGAGGACAGCCAGTGCCAGAATAACCCCAGCGCCGATCTCGCCCGTGCGGTTCAACTCCAGGGTGCCGCCGATCGCGCTGGGTAGGCCCGCCACGATCCCGGCGAAGATGATGATCGAGATACCGTTACCGATACCCCGCTCCGTCACCTGCTCGCCAAGCCACATCAGGAACATCGTCCCGGTAGCCAGCGTCACCGTGCTGATAAAGACGAAGGCCGGCCCGGGTGTCGCAGCGACCCCTTGGCTCTGCAGCGCAATGCTGATCCCGATACCCTGGAAGATGGCCAACGCCAGCGCACCGTACCGGGTGTACTGCGTTATCTTCCGGCGCCCCGCCTCACCCTCTTTCTTCAGCCGCTCCAGCGTCGGAATGACCGCGGTGAGCAGCTGCATAATGATGGCGGAGGAGATGTACGGCATGATGCCGAGCGCGAAAATGGAGAGCCGCTCGAGCGCCCCACCCGCGAACATATTGAACATCTCCAGGATCGTCCCGCGCTGCTGCTCCACCATGGCAGCCAGCGCATCGGGATCGATGCCGGGAATCGTGATGTGCGTGCCAATGCGATAGACGATAAGCGCCAACAGCACGAACACCAGGCGCTGCCGAACCTCGGTAAGCTTACCGAGGCCGCCCAGCGCCGCCGCATTGCTACCGCCGGTGGCCACTTACGCCTCTACCTTTCCGCCAGCTGCTTCGATGGCCTCGCGCGCACCCTTGGTCACGCCGACGCCCCTCACGGTCACGGCCCGCTCGACCTTGCCGGACGCAATGATCTTCGCGGTGCGGACACCGTGGTTGATCACGCCAGCCTGTTTCAGGCTGAGCAGGTCAATCGTGTCGCCCTCGACGCCGTTCAGCTCAGAAAGCCGCACCTCGGCATTCCGCAACGCCTTGCGGGAGCGGAACCCGACCTTCGGTACGCGCCGCTGCAACGGCATCTGGCCGCCTTCGAAGCCAACCTTGGTGAAACCACCGGAACGGCTGTGCTGCCCCTTGTGGCCCCGGCCGGCGGTCTTGCCGTTCCCGGTGGCCGCACCGCGGCCCACACGGTTGGCATCCGGGCGGCTGCCCTCTGCNGGGCTAAGCGTATTCAGTCGCATCTCAGCACTCCTCGACGTTCAGGAGGTAGGCCACCTTNTTGATCATCCCACGGTTTTCCGGGGTATCGGCCACCACCACGCTGTGATTGATCCGCCGCAGGCCCAACCCGGCGACGCAAGCCTTGTGGCTCGCGAGTCGCCCGATGGTGCTGCGCGTCTGGGTCACCTTGAGCTGCTTTTGAGTCGTCATGGCTAGCCTACGATGTCCTCAACCTTCTTGCCGCGACGGGCCGCGACCGCGTCCGGGGAATCGACCTGGGTCAGGCCATTGATCGTCGCCCGCACCACATTGATCGGGTTACGCGAACCGATGGCCTTGGCCAGAACGTCCTGTACGCCGACCACCTCGAAGACCGCGCGCATGGCACCGCCCGCGATGATCCCGGTACCCGCGGAGGCGGGCTGCATGTAGACCTTGCTGGAGCCGTGGTTAGCGGTCACCGGGTACTGCAGCGTGCCACCGTCGAGATGAACTTGCTTCATGTTGGCACGGGCCTTCTCCATCGCCTTTTGGATGGCGGCAGGGACCTCACGGGCCTTGCCGTAACCGAAGCCCACTTTGCCCTCGCCATCGCCAACGACCGCTAGCGCGGTGAAGCCAAACTGCCGGCCGCCTTTTACGACCTTGGCTACGCGGTTGATCGCGACGAGCTTTTCGCGAAGGCCGTCACTCTGTGCGTCAGTATTCGCCATGAATCCTGCCCCTGATTAGAATTGCAGGCCGGCCTCGCGGGCGGCATCTGCCAACGTCTTCACCCGGCCGTGGTACTTGAAGCCGGAGCGGTCGAAGGCCACGCGCTCGATGCCCGCTGCCTTGGCGCGCTCAGCGATGAGCTTGCCAATCTCGGCAGCCGCCGAGCAGTTCCCGGTCCCTTCGGACCGGCCACGCAGGTCCTTCTCGACCGTGGAGGCGGCCACCAGGGTCCGGCCCCCTTCCGGCGCGACGATCTGCGCATACATGTGTCGCGGCGTCCGATGCACGGTCAACCGGTGCACCTTGAGCTCAGCGATCTTGGCGCGGGCCCGGCGCGCACGCCGCAAACGGGTTGCTTTCTTATCCATACGCCTGAACCTGCCTACTTCTTCTTGGCTTCCTTGAGGACCACGCGTTCATCCGCGTAGCGAACGCCCTTGCCCTTGTAGGGCTCCGGCGGACGGAATGCTCGAATCTGTGCCGCCACCTCACCGACCTGCTGCTTATCGGCGCCCTTGACGACGATCTCGGTCTGGCTGGGCGCTTCGATCGTGATCCCCTGCGGGATCTCGTACGCGACCGGGTGACTAAAGCCCAGCGTCAGGTTCAGGTTGGCCCCCTGCACCTGGGCGCGGTAACCGACGCCGCGCAGCTCAAGCTTGCGCTCGAAGCCGGTGCTGACACCGGTCACCATGTTATTCAGCAGCGCGCGGGTTGTGCCTGCCAGCGCCACGGCGCGGCGGTCGTCCAACTGGGCCTGGACACGCAGCTCCCCGTCCGCCTGCTCAACGGCCACCCAATCGTGCACCGTCCAGCTCAGCTCCCCTTTCGGGCCCTTCACCTTCAGTTGCTGCCCGTCAAGCTTGACCTCCACTCCGGACGGCACCTTGACGGGTCGTTTCGCTACTCTCGACATTATTCAACCTGCCTTAGAAGACGTAGCAGAGCACCTCACCACCGTGCCCGGCCTCACGGGCGGCACGGTCGGTCATCACGCCCTTCGAAGTGGAGACAATCGCGACACCCAGCCCATTACGTACCTGGGGCAGGGACGCCTTGTCCTTGAACAGCCGGAGACCAGGCCGGGAGGCCCGCTGCAACTCCCGGATCACGGGCTCGCCCTGGTAATAACGCAAGCTCAGCTTAAGCTCCGGCTTTTTCTCATCGCCAACCACCTCAAACGACTCGACATAGCCTTCGTCTTTGAGGACACCGGCGATAGCCTGCTTGATCTTGGATGACGGCATGCTGACCTCCGCTTTCTCCGCGCGTTGCGCGTTGCGGATACGGGTCAGCATGTCAGCAATCGGATCGGTCATGCTCATGGTTTTACCTGCCTGTGTGGGTAGCGCGGACCGGCTTACCAGCTGGACTTGACCAGCCCAGGGATCTCGCCATTCATGGCGGCCTCGCGAAGTTTGTTCCGCGCCAGCCCGAACTTCCGGTAATAGCCGCGCGGGCGGCCAGTGACACGGCAGCGGTTTCTCCCCCGGACAGGGCTGGAGTCACGCGGCAGCTGTTGAAGCTTCAGCTGCGCCTCGAACCGCTCCTGCTGGGTGGCATCAACGCTGTTGATAATTGCCTTCAGCGCCTCGCGCTTGGCTGCATAGCGGCGAACCGCGCGCTGCCGCTTGCGCTCGCGCTCAACCATCGAAACCTTTGCCATCGCCGGAACCTATCTCGTCTGTTTACTTGCGGAACGGGAAGTTGAAGCCTTCGAGGAGGGCCTGACCTTCCTCGTCGGTCTTCGCCGTAGTGGTAATGGTGATGTCCATACCGCGCACGGCGTCCACTTTCTCGTAGTCGATCTCCGGGAAAATCAGCTGCTCCCGGACACCGAGGTTGTAATTGCCCCGGCCATCAAAGGACCGCGGGTTGAAGCCGCGGAAGTCGCGGATGCGGGGTGCAGCCACGTTGACGAACCGGTCGAGGAATTCGTACATCCGCTCACGGCGCAGCGTGACCTTGCAACCGATCGGCCAACCGTCGCGGATCTTGAACCCGGCCACGGACTTCCGCGCATAGGTCAGGATCGGCTTCTGACCGGTGATCTCCGCCAGCTCGGCCTGCGCGCTCTCCAGGACCTTCTTGTCGCGCACCGCCTCGCCAAGCCCCATGTTCAGGGTGACCTTGGTGAGCCGCGGAATCTCCATGACGTTTTCGTAGCCGAAGCGCTCCAAAAGCGCGCTCTTCACCTCGGCCTGATACTGTTCTTGCAGCCTGACCATCACCGCACCTTACCCGTCGACCAGTTCGTTGTTCGACTTGAAGTAACGGGCTCTGGTCCCGTCCTCAAGCACCCGGATACCAACCCGATCGCCCTTTTCCGTCGCCGGGTTAAAGAGCGCCACGTTGGACTGATGGACCGGCTTTTCCTGCTCGATAATGCCGCCGGCCTCCCCTTGCTGCGGGTTGCCTTTGCGGTGGCGCTTAACCACGTTCACGTTCTCGACCAGGACCTTCTCCTGGTCTGGGAAAACCCGAATGACGCGCCCGCGACGGCCTTTGTCCTTGCCGGCGATGATGACGACCTCGTCGCCTTGCCTGATCTTGCGCATGACTACCTCTTCAAAGAACCTCGGGCGCCAGGGAGATGATGCGCATGAACTTCTCGCTGCGCAGTTCCCTTGTCACCGGCCCGAATACGCGGGTACCAATGGGCTGAAGCTGGTTGTTCAGCAGCACGGCAGCATTGCCGTCAAAACGGATTACGGAGCCATCAGGACGGCGCACGCCGCTGCGGGTGCGAACGACGACGGCGTTGTACACCTCGCCCTTCTTCACCCGCCCCCGCGGGATCGCATCCTTGACGCTCACCTTGATAATGTCGCCGATGCCGGCGTAGCGGCGTCGGGAACCCCCGAGCACCTTGATACACTGGACCTGGCGCGCGCCGGAGTTGTCGGCAACACCCAGGGTGGTCTGCATCTGAATCATGGCGAAATCCCGCTATCTGTGTCCGCACTGCGGCCGCTGGGGCCGAGACTACCGCGCGCTCACTGAGCCGCGCGCTCCAGAACCTTGACGAGCCGCCAGGCCTTGCTCTTAGAGATGGGCCGGCACTGCTCGATGGAGACCACATCCCCCACGCGGCACTCATTGCTCTCGTCGTGGGCGTGCATCTTGGAGGAACGCCGGATATATTTCCCGTAAAGCGGATGACGAACCCGCCGCTCCACCAGCACCGTGATGGTCTTGTCGGCCTTGTTGCTGATTACCCGGCCCTGGAGGTTCCGAGTTACCTTCTGATTCTCAGTCATCACGCCTTACCTGCAGTCTTCTCGTTGAGCACGGTCTGGATCCGGGCGATATCGCGACGAACCTTCTTGAGCTGATCCGGCCGCGCCAGTTGACCCGTTGCCTGCTGCATCCGCAGGTTGAACCGCTCTTTGAGGCGCTCACCGAGCTCCGCCTGCAGAGCATTGGTGTCTTTCTCTCTGAGTTCGTTCGCTTTCATCACAGCACCGTCCGCTGCACAAAGGTGGTCTTAACCGGCAGCTTTGCGGCCGCGCGGCGGAAGGCCTCGCGCGCAAGCTCCTCGGATACGCCCTCGATCTCATAGAGCACACGGCCGGGCTGGACCGGGAAGGCCCAGTGATCCACGTTGCCCTTACCCTTACCCTGACGCACCTCCAGGGGCTTGGCCGTGATCGGCTTGTCCGGGAAAACCCGGATCCACACCTTGCCGCCACGCTTGACGTGACGGTTGATCGCGCGACGACCGGCCTCGATCTGCCGGGCCGTGATCGGGCCCCGGGTCACGGCTTTGAGCCCGAACTCACCGAAGGAGACGGAATTCCCGCGACTCGCCAGACCGTGGTTACGGCCCTTCTGCTGTTTCCGAAATTTAGTTCTCTTCGGCTGTAACATGACTTCAACCCTTGCCCGGCCGGGCGCCTTCACCGCCAGCCGCCGGCTGTGCGTCAGTGTCGATGATCTCGCCCTTGAAGACCCAGACCTTGACGCCGATTACGCCATAAGTCGTGTGGGCCTCGGCGACCCCGTAGTCGATATCCGCGCGGAGCGTATGCAGGGGCACGCGCCCTTCCCGATACCACTCGCTGCGGGCGATCTCCGCCCCGTTCAAGCGCCCGGAAACGTGCACCTTGATGCCCTGCGCCCCCAGGCGCATGGCGTTGCCGACGGCCCGCTTCATCGCGCGCCGGAACATGATGCGCCGTTCCAGCTGCTGCGCCACGCTCTCGGCCACCAGCTTGGCATCGAGCTCCGGCTTGCGGATCTCCTCGATGTTGATGTGCACCGGCACACCCATCAGCCGGGCAACCTGGCCGCGCAGCCGGTCGATATCCTCGCCCTTCTTGCCGATCACAATGCCGGGCCGGGCGGTGTGGATGGTCACCAGCGCGTTTTTCGCGGGCCGCTCGATGCGGATCCGGCTCACCGAGGCGTGCGCCAACTTCTTACGGATGAAGTTGCGCACCCTCAGGTCGGTGTTCAGATACTCACCGAAGTTGCTGCTCCCGGCGTACCACATGGACCGCCAGTCTTCGGTGACACCGAGACGAAAACCCGTAGGATGTACTTTGTGCCCCATTACGGCCCCTCTTTACTGCTGCTCTGCCACCGTGACGGTGATGTGGCTGGTCCGCTTCAGGATGCGGTTGGCCCGCCCCTTCGCTCGCGGGCGAATCCGCTTGAGCATCGGCCCTTCATCCACGAAGATGCGCGATACGCGCAGCGCGTCGATGTCAGCGCCATCATTGTGCTCAGCATTGGCGACCGCCGAATCGAGCACTTTGCGAACGATGGCAGCAGCCTTCTTCGGGCTGAACTCGAGAATCTCTAAAGCCTTCTCAACCGGCAGCCCGCGCACCTGGTCCGCGACCAACCTGGTCTTCTGCGGCGAAATACGCGAGAACCTGAGTTTGGCGGAAGTTTCCATGCCTTACCCCTACTTGGATTTCTTGTCCGCCGCGTGACCGCGATACGTGCGGGTCGCTGCGAACTCACCGAGCTTGTGGCCGACCATGTTCTCGTTGATCAGCACCGGAACATGCTGGCGACCGTTATGGATGGCGATAGTCAGGCCCACCATTTGGGGGAGGACCATAGACCGCCGCGACCAGGTCTTGATCGGCCGCTTGCTGTTGCTCTCGCGCGCCTTTTCCACCTTCTGCAGAAGGTGGCCATCAACGAACGGACCCTTTTTGACTGAACGTGGCACGGTAGACGACCCTCGTTAATCCTTAGCGTTTCCGACGGCGCACAATGAACTTGTCGGTGCGCTTGTTGGTGCGGGTCTTGTGACCCTTGGTAGGGACACCCCACGGAGATACCGGGTGGCGGCCACCGGACGTCCGGCCCTCACCACCACCGTGCGGGTGATCTACCGGGTTCATCGCGACACCGCGAACGGTGGGACGAATACCCTTGTGGCGCGTGGCGCCGGCCTTGCCGAGAGAACGCAGCGCGTGCTCGGAGTTACCTACCTCACCAACGGTGGCCATGCACTCGGCGAGTACCTGGCGCATCTCGCCGGAGCGGAGCCTCAACGTGGCGTAACGCCCCTCGCGGGCCACCAGCTGCGCGCCCGCACCCGCCGAGCGGGCCAGCTGCGCACCCTTACCCGGCCGCAGCTCGATACAATGCACCTGCGTACCCACCGGAATGTTCCGAAGGGGCAGGGCATTGCCCGGCTTGATCGGCGCCTCGATGCCCGAAACGACTTCCGTGCCGGTCGAGACGCCGCGAGGCGCGATAATATACCTTCTCTCGCCGTCCCGATAAAGTACCAATGCGATATTCGCACTGCGATTGGGATCATATTCCAGGCGTTCGACCCGGCCGGGGATACCGACCTTGTCCCGCCGGAAGTCAATCACCCGGTAGCGTTGCTTGTGCCCGCCGCCACGGTGACGCGTGGTAATCCGGCCGGTATTGTTCCGACCGCCCTTGCGGGTCTTTTTCTCGACCAGCGGCTCGTAAGGTGCCCCGGCATGGAGCTCCTTGTTCCGCACCGTCACTACGAAGCGGCGCCCCGGAGAAGTCGGTTTTGCCTTAACCAGTGCCATTATTCTGCCCGTTCCAGTCTGGGGCAGCCTGCCGCTGCCCGTGAACGTTACTCGGCCCCGCCGAGGAAGTCGATCTCGTTACCCTCTTCCAGGGTGACGTAGGCCTTTTTCCAGCCGGGCCGCTTGCCCTCAAGCCGGCCGAAGCGCTTGCGCTTTCCCTTCATCTTGACGGTGCGCACATCGCGGACCTTGACGTCGAACAGCTGCTCTACAGCCTGCCGAATCTCCGGCTTGCGCGCGTCGACGGCGACCTTGAACACGACTTCGTTGCGTTCCTCGGCTGCCAAAGTGCTCTTTTCGGAGATGTGCGGAGCTCGCACAACCTCATACAAACGCTCAACTCTCATGACAGCCACTCCTCAACCTGACGCAGGGCCTGAACGGTGATCACCACTTGCTCGGCGCCGACCAGGCTGACCGGGTCGAGACCCGGAACGTCCCGGACGTCCACGCCCGGCAGATTCCGCGCGGCCAGATAGAGGTTCTGATCAACCTCGTCGGCCACGATCAGCGCCCTTTCGACGCCGAGCTGGGAGAGCCGCTCCGCGAGCTGGGCGGTCTTGGGGGCATCCACCCCGATGGACTCGACGACCACCAGGCGCTCCTGGCGGGCCAGCTCAGAGAAGATGGAGCGGATCGCGCCGCGGTACATCTTCTTGTTGACCTTTTGCCCATGATCCTGCGGCTTGGCCGCGAAAGCGCGGCCACCGCCGACCCAGATCGGGCTGCGGATCGTGCCCGCACGGGCCCGGCCGGTCCCTTTTTGCCGCCAGGGCTTGGCGCCGCCGCCCCGAACTTCCGCGCGCGTCTTCTGCGCGCGGGTGCCGGCGCGGGCGCCAGCCAGGTAGGCCACGACCACCTGATGGATCAGCGCCTCGCGGAACCGGTCAGCAAAGGCCGCATCCGCCACCTGCACCGAGCCGTCGGCCTGACCCTGCGCGTTCGTAAGCTGAAGTTCCATCAGCTATCCCCCTTCTTTCGCTGGTTGCGCGCGGGGCGCACGATGACATCACTGCCCACCGCGCCGGGAACGGAGCCCCGGACCAGGAGGAGATGGCGCTCCGTGTCAACACGCACCACCTCAAGGTTCTTGACGGTGTTGCGTTTGTTACCCATCTGGCCGGCCATCTTCTTGCCCTTGAAGACGCGCCCGGGGGTCTGGTTCTGCCCGATGGAACCCGGCGCACGGTGCGCCAGTGAGTTCCCGTGGGTGGCGTCCTGGGTGCTGAAGTTATGGCGCTTCACGGTACCGGCGAAGCCCTTACCCTTACTGGTGCCAGTGACGTCGACCACCTGGCCCGCCTCGAAGCCCTCTACGGTGAGCTCGCCACCTGCCTCGATTTCGATGGCCTGGCCGTCCTGCAGGCGGAACTCCCACACGCCACGCCCGGCATCAACACCCGCGGCGGCGAAATGGCCCGCCAGCGGCTTGCTGACGCGGTTGGCCCGGCGGCTACCGGCCGTGACCTGGATTCCGCTGTAGCCATCGCGCTCCGGGGTACGAACCTGGGTCACCCGGTTCGGCGATGCCTCAATAACCGTAACCGGCACAGACGCGCCGTCTTCGGTAAAGACGCGCGTCATGCCGGCTTTGCGGCCGACTATTCCGATAGACATGATTAACTCCTATCAACAAAGCGTACCCCCCGCCGGCGAGTGCGGCGGGGCGGCATAGGCTTTGACGGACGGGTTCAGTAAAGCTTGATCTGAACGTCTACGCCAGCGGCGAGATCGAGCTTCATCAGGGCATCGACCGTCTTATCGGTGGGATCGATGATATCCATCAGACGCTTGTGCGTGCGGATCTCGTACTGATCCCGCGCGTCCTTGTTAACGTGCGGGGAGATGAGGATCGTAAACTTTTCTTTCTTCACTGGCAATGGGATCGGGCCCTTTACATGCGCGCCGGTCCGCTTGGCAGTCTCTACGATCTCTCGCGCAGACTGATCGATCAAGCGATGATCGAACGCCTTCAGCCGAATTCGGATTCTCTGATTCGCCATGATTTTACTCGATGATCTTGGCGACGACGCCGGCACCCACGGTGCGGCCGCCCTCGCGAACCGCGAAACGCAGCCCGTCTTCCATGGCGATCGGGGCAATCAGGGTCACCGTCATCTTGACGTTGTCACCCGGCATCACCATCTCCACGCCCTCAGGCAGCTCGCAGGAGCCCGTCACGTCCGTCGTACGGAAGTAGAACTGCGGACGGTAACCGTTAAAGAACGGCGTGTGACGACCACCCTCGTCCTTGCTCAGAACATACACCTCACACTCAAACTTGGTGTGCGGCGTGATGCTCCCAGGCTTGCACAGCACCTGACCACGCTCCACCTCGTCACGCTTGGTACCACGCAGCAGCGCACCAATGTTGTCGCCCGCCTCGCCCTGGTCCAGCAGCTTGCGGAACATCTCAACACCCGTGCAGGTGGTCTTCTGGGTCTCCTTCAGACCCACAATCTCCACCTCTTCGCCGGTCTTGATCACACCACGCTCCACACGACCGGTCACCACCGTGCCCCGACCCGAGATCGAGAACACGTCCTCAATCGGCATCAGGAACGGCTGATCCACCGGACGCTCAGGCGTCGGAATGTACTCATCCATCGCCTCGGCAAGCTTGATGATCGACGGCTTGCCAATCTCCGACTCATCACCCTCCAGCGCCTTCAGCGCCGAACCGGTGATCACCGGGGTGTCGTCACCCGGGAAGTCGTAATCGCTCAGCAGCTCCCGAACCTCCATCTCCACCAGCTCGAGCAGCTCCTCGTCGTCCACCATGTCCGCCTTGTTCAGGTAGACCACGATGTACGGCACACCCACCTGACGACCCAGCAGGATGTGCTCACGGGTCTGCGGCATCGGACCGTCAGCAGCCGATACCACCAGAATGGCACCGTCCATCTGCGCCGCACCCGTGATCATGTTCTTCACATAGTCCGCGTGACCCGGGCAGTCCACGTGCGCATAGTGACGCTCGTTGGTCTCGTACTCCACGTGCGCCGTCGCAATCGTGATACCACGCGCCTTCTCTTCCGGCGCGTTGTCAATCTGGTCAAAGGCCCGGGCGTCACCGCCAAACGCTTCCGCCAGCACCACCGTCATCGCCGCCGTCAGCGTCGTCTTACCATGGTCCACGTGACCAATGGTCCCTACGTTTACGTGTGGCTTCTTACGCTCAAACTTGCTCTTGGACACGACACACCTCGTTACTTATTTGCCCGGGCGACCAGCGCCCGCCCGTATAAATTTTGCTTCGCTTCAGGATGCGCTTTTGACGATCTCGTCGGCGATGCTGGCCGGCGCTTCCTGGTATTCGTCGAAGAACATCACATAGGACGCACGGCCCTGGGTCGCGGACCGGAGATCAGTGGCATAGCCAAACATCTCCTTCAGCGGCACCTGCGCCCGAATGATCTTGCCGGACGGGCCATCTTCCATACCCTGGACGGTACCGCGACGCCGGTTGAGGTCACCCATCACGTCACCCATGTACTCTTCCGGGGTAACGACCTCGACGCGCATGATCGGCTCCAGAAGGACCGGATCGGCCTTCATGAAGCCCTCTTTCATCGCCATCGAACCGGCGATCTTGAACGCCGCTTCGGAGGAGTCGACATCGTGATACGAGCCGTCGTAGAGCTCTACCTTGATGTCGATAGCCGGGTAGCCGGCGAGGATACCATTTTCCAGCGCCTCAAAGGCACCCTTATCGACGGACGGGATGTATTCCTTCGGAACAACGCCCCCGACGATGGAATTCTTGAACTCGTAGCCGGCGTTGCGCTCCTGCGGCGAGATCCGCAGATGAACATGGCCGTACTGACCGCGACCGCCGGACTGGCGCACGAACTTGCCTTCCTGCTCGACGGTCTTGCGGATGGTCTCGCGGTACGCCACCTGCGGCGCGCCGACGTTCGCCTCGACCTTGAACTCGCGCTTCAGGCGGTCGACGATGATATCCAGGTGCAGCTCACCCATCCCGGAAATGATGGTCTGGCCTGACTCTTCATCGGTGCGAACCTGGAAGGACGGATCCTCCTGGGCGAGCTTGCCCAGGGCCATGCCCATCTTCTCCTGGTCGCCCTTGGTCTTGGGCTCCACCGCGACGGAGATCACCGGGTCCGGGAACTCCATGCGCTCCAGGGTGATCTTGTTGGTGATGTCGCACAGGGTATCGCCGGTGGTGACATCCTTCAGGCCGACCGCAGCGGCGATGTCACCCGCACGCACCTCTTTGATCTCCTCGCGGGAGTTGGCGTGCATCTGGACGATACGGCCCAGCCGCTCCTTCTTGCCCTTCACCGGGTTGTAGACGGTGTCGCCCGTCTGCACCACGCCAGAGTACACGCGGAAGAAGGTCAGCGTGCCCACGTAGGGGTCGGTCGCGATCTTGAACGCCAGGGCGGCGAACGGCTCGTCGTCGCCGGCCTGACGAGAGGCAACGGTCCCTTCGGCATCGTCCAACTCACCCTCGATCGCCGGCACGTCCACCGGGGAGGGAAGGTATTCAATGACCCCGTCGAGCAGCGCCTGCACACCCTTGTTCTTGAACGCACTGCCACAGAACGCCGGAACGATCTCGTTGGCGAGGGTGCCAACGCGGATGCCCTTGTTGATCTCCTCGACGGTGAGCTCACCCTCTTCGAGGTACTTCTCCATGAGCTCCTCGTCCGCCTCGGCCGCGGCTTCCATCAGGAATTCGCGGGCCTCGGCCGCCTGGTCGGCGAGCTCGGCCGGAACGTCGGTCTGCTCATAGGTCGCGCCCATGTCATCCTCGTTCCAGTAGATCGCCTTCATGCGGATGAGGTCGACAACGCCCTTGAACTCGTCCTCGGCGCCGATCGGCAACTGGAGCGGAACGGCGTTGGCGTTGAGCCGGGTGCGGATTTGCTCGACGACGCGCCCGAAGTTAGCGCCGGCACGGTCCATCTTGTTGACGAACGCCATGCGCGGCACTTCGTATTTGGTGGCCTGCCGCCACACCGTCTCCGACTGGGGCTCCACACCACCAACCGCACAGAACACCGCGATCGCACCATCCAGAACCCGCAGGGAGCGCTCCACCTCGATGGTGAAGTCCACGTGCCCAGGGGTGTCGATGATGTTGATCCGGTGCTGGGGGTATTGCTGGTCCATACCCTGCCAGAACGCAGTCGTCGCGGCAGAGGTGATGGTGATCCCACGCTCTTGCTCCTGCGACATCCAGTCCATCGTCGCGGCGCCCTCGTGGGTCTCCCCGATCTTGTGGGAGATGCCGGTGTAGAACAGGATGCGTTCGGTCGCAGTCGTCTTGCCGGCATCGATGTGCGCCATGATGCCAATGTTGCGATACCGATTAATGGGTGTCTTGCGTGCCACAGCTAATACCCCGGTTGGCGTTGCTTACCAGCGATAATGGGAGAAGGCCTTGTTGGCCTCCGCCATACGGTGCGTGTCCTCACGCTTCTTCACGGCGGACCCACGGCTCTCCGCAGCATCCAGCATCTCGCCGGCCAGACGCAGCGCCATGGTGGTCTCACCGCGCTTGCGAGCAGCGTCGAGCAGCCAGCGCATGGCCAGGGTGGTACGACGCTCGGGGCGCACTTCCACCGGCACCTGGTAGGTGGCACCGCCCACGCGGCGGGACTTCACCTCGACCTTCGGCTGGACATTCTCCAGCGCAGTCTCGAGCACCTCCATGGGCGTCTCGTGACCCTTGCTCTCAATGCGCTCAAGCGCGCCGTACATGATCCGCTCCGCGACGGAACGCTTGCCGTCGCGCATGACCATGTTGACGAACTTGGTCAACAACTCGCTTCCGTACTTCGGATCCGCAAGAACCTTACGCTTGGGAACCTCTCTTCTTCTCGGCATGGTCTTTACCTAACCCTTGAGAAAACCGGACTGCCGACCGCGTGGCCGATCAGGACTTGGGCCGCTTGGCGCCGTACTTGGAACGGCCCTGGCGGCGCTTGTCGACCCCGGCGGTATCCGCCGCACCACGAACCACGTGGTAGCGCACACCCGGCAAGTCCTTGACACGACCACCCCGAATAAGAACAACGGAGTGCTCTTGAAGGTTGTGCCCCTCACCACCGATGTAGGAGCTCACCTCGTAGTTGTTGGTAAGCCGCACGCGCGCGACTTTACGCAGCGCCGAGTTCGGCTTTTTCGGCGTAGTGGTGTAGACCCGAGTACAGACGCCGCGCTTCTGAGGCGAAGCCTCCAGCGCTGGAACGTTGCTCTTGGCCACACGGCGCTTACGCCCCTTACGGACCAGCTGATTGATCGTCGCCATAGGAAACGCTCACTTCCTGATTAGAATAAACGACAGGCCGGGTGCGGCCCGGCCTGTCGAAGGTCGGCAATTTTAGGCTTGTACACCCTGAGTGTCAACAGCCTGCGGGCCGGAAAGGCCCGCAGGTTACAAGCCCTTACCCTTCCTCCGACGTATCGGAGCCCTCAGAACCCGCGTCTGATTCCGCGGGCTGTGCGCTACCGCTCAACCCCATGGCGGATTCCGCCGCCGCGATCGGGTCGGCCTGTGCCCGCCGACGCTCCTCGTGGTAGGCAAAACCGGTGCCGGCCGGGATCAGGCGGCCAACGATGACGTTCTCCTTGAGCCCCCGCAGGTCGTCCCGGGCGCCACGGGTGGCCGCCTCGGTCAGCACGCGCGTGGTCTCCTGGAACGAGGCTGCGGAGATGAACGACTCGGTTGCCAGCGATGCCTTGGTGATACCCAGCAGCAACGGCTCGAACGTCGCCGGCGCCTTATCGGCATCCTCGAGCGTGTCGTTGATCTCCAGCACGCGGGCGCGATCCACCTGCTCGCCGCGCAACAACTGGCTGTCACCGGGATCCTTGACACCGACCTTGCGCAGCATCTGTCGGCAGATCACCTCGATGTGCTTGTCGTTGATCTTCACGCCCTGCAGGCGGTAGACGTCCTGGATCTCCTTCACCACGTAGGCAGCCAACGCAGTGACGCCCAGCAGCCGGAGAATGTCGTGCGGGTTCGGCTCGCCGTCGGCGATGACCTCACCCTTCTCCACGTGCTCGCCTTCGAACACCGTGACGGTGCGCCACTTGGGGATGAGCTCTTCGTAGGTCTCGCCGTCCGCCTTGGTGATGACCAGACGCTGCTTGCCCTTGGTGTCCTTGCCAAAGCCGACGGTGCCGGAGACCTCGGCCAGGATAGCCGGCTCCTTGGGCTTACGCGCCTCGAACAGATCGGCCACCCGCGGCAGACCACCCGTGATATCACGGGTCTTGGAGGACTCCTGCGGAATACGCGCCAGGGCGTCACCGACCTTCACCTCCGCGCCGTCCTCGAGGCTGATGATCGCCTCGGCCGGCAGGAAATAATGGGCCGGGATGTCGGTACCGGCGATGTTCAGGTCGTTACCGTCCGCGTCCACCAGCTTGATCATGGGCCGGAGGTCCTTATAGGCAACGCGCTCCTCGACCTGCTTGCCGCTGGCGTCCGTCACCATCCGGCGGTGCTCGCCGTTGCCCCGGCTCTTCGGATCGGTGACCACCAGGCTGGAGAGCCCCGTAACCTCGTCGACCTCGCGGGACACGGTCACGCCCTCTACGAAGTCGTAGAAGCGCACCCGCCCCTCCACCTCGGTGATGATCGGGTGGGTGTGGGGGTCCCAGTTGGCGACGATCTGGCCGGACTCCACCGGGTCACCGTCCGCCACGGACAGGACCGCACCGTACGGGATCTTGTAACGCTCACGCTCACGGCCGTGATCATCCATCACGGTAACCTCACCGGAGCGGGAGACCGCAACGTAGTTGCCGGAGTGGTGCTTGACCACCTTCACGTTGTGCAGCCGGACCGAGCCGGTGTTGCGGACCTGGACGTTGTTGATGGAGGCCGCGCGGGAGGCGGCACCACCGATGTGGAAGGTCCGCATGGTCAGCTGGGTGCCGGGCTCGCCGATGGACTGGGCGGCGATAACACCAACCGACTCACCGACGTTGACCCCGTGGCCCCGTGCCAGGTCACGCCCGTAACACTGGGCGCAGACACCGTGGCGGGTGGCACAGGTGATGGGCGAGCGCACCAGCACTTCATCCACGCCCTGCTGCTCCAGGTGCTCCACCCAGTCCTCGTCCAACAGTGTGCCGGCCGCCGCAACCACCTGGTCGGTGCCAGGCTTGTAGACATCTTCGGCGACCACACGGCCGAGGACACGGTCGGCCAGGGTCTCCACCACGTCCCCGCCTTCGATGATCGGGGTCATGTGCAGCCCTTCCGTGGTGCCGCAGTCCTCCTCGGTCACCACCAGGTCCTGGGAGACGTCCACCAGCCGCCGGGTCAGGTAGCCGGAGTTCGCCGTCTTCAGAGCGGTGTCGGCGAGACCCTTACGGGCACCGTGCGTGGAGATGAAGTACTGCAGCACGTTTAGCCCCTCACGGAAGTTCGCCGTGATCGGGGTCTCGATGATCGAGCCGTCCGGCTTGGCCATCAGGCCCCGCATGCCGGCCAGCTGACGGATCTGCGCTGCCGAGCCACGGGCGCCGGAGTCGGCCATCATGAAGATGGAGTTGAAGGACTTCTGCTCCTTCTCGGCGCCGTCCACCTCGACGACGTCTTTACCCATCTTTTCCATCATCGCCTTGGCGACCGCTTCGTTGGTGTGGGACCAGATGTCCACCACCTTGTTGTAACGCTCGCCGTTGGTGACCAGACCCGAGGCGTACTGATCCTCGATGTCCTTCACCTCCTCCTCGGCCTCGGCCAGGATTCGCTCCTTCTCGGCCGGCACCTCCATGTCATTGACGCCGATGGATACGCCGGCGCGGGTGGACATGGAAAAGCCCATGTACATGAGCTGGTCCGCAAAGACCACGGTGCCCTTGAGCCCCACCCGCCGGTAGCAGGCGTTGACCAGCGAGGAGATCGACTTCTTGGTCATGTCCCGGTCCACCAGTTCGAAGGGCAGACCATCCGGCACGATTTCGTAAAGCAGCGCACGCCCGGCGATGGTCTCCACCCGGTGGACACGCTCGTTCATGCCGCCTTCATCGTCGAAGACCGCCTCGCGAATCCGCACCTGCACACGGGCGCCCAGATCCAGCTGGCCGTTCTGGTAGGCCCGGTGGACCTCCTGGACGTCGGCGAAGAGCATGCCGCGGCCCTTGGCATCCAGACGCTCGCGGGTCATGTAATAAAGGCCCAGCACCACGTCCTGCGACGGCACGATGATGGGCTCACCGCTGGCCGGCGACAGGATGTTGTTGGTGGACATCATCAGGGCGCGGGCTTCCAGCTGCGCTTCCAGCGACAGCGGGACGTGCACGGCCATCTGGTCGCCGTCGAAGTCGGCGTTGAAGGCGGTGCAGACCAGCGGATGCAGCTGGATGGCCTTACCCTCGATGAGCACGGGCTCAAAGGCCTGGATGCCCAGACGGTGCAGCGTCGGTGCCCGGTTGAGCATGACCGGGTGCTCCCGGATCACCTCGGACAGGATGTCCCAGACCTCGCCGGTTTCCCGCTCCACCATCTTCTTGGCCGCCTTGATGGTGGTGGCCAGGCCGCGCAACTGCAGCTTGGAGAAGATGAAGGGCTTGAACAGCTCCAGCGCCATGCGCTTGGGCAGACCGCACTGGTGCAGGCGCAGCGTCGGACCGACCACGATGACCGAACGGCCGGAGTAGTCCACCCGCTTGCCCAGCAGGTTCTGGCGGAAGCGGCCCTGCTTGCCCTTGATCATGTCGGCCAGGGACTTCAATGGGCGCTTGTTCGTGCCGGTGATGGCCCGGCCGCGGCGACCGTTGTCCAGCAGCGCGTCCACCGACTCCTGCAGCATGCGCTTCTCGTTGCGAACGATGATATCGGGCGCGGAGAGCTCCAGCAGCCGCTTGAGGCGGTTGTTCCGGTTGATGACCCGGCGGTACAGGTCGTTCAGATCGGAGGTGGCGAACCGGCCGCCGTCCAGCGGCACCAGCGGCCGCAGGTCCGGCGGGAGCACCGGCAGCACGTCCATGATCATCCAGTCCGGCTTGTTGCCGGACTCGAGGAAGGCCTCGATCAGCTTCAGGCGCTTGGACAGCCGCTTGATCTTGGACTCCGAGTTGGTGCCCTCGATCTCCTCGCGCAGGGTGCGGGCCTCGCCCTCCATGTCCAGGCTCTTCAGCAGCTCCAGCACTGCCTCGGCGCCCATCTTGGCCTCGAACTCATCGCCGTGCTGCTCGATGGCGTCGAGATAGGCCTCGTCGGAGAGGAGCTGCCCGCGCTCCAGCGGGGTCATCCCCGGCTCGATAACGACGAACGCCTCGAAGTAGAGGATCCGCTCGATATCGCGCAGGGTCATGTCCAGGAGCAGGCCGATGCGGGACGGCAGGCTCTTCAGGAACCAGATGTGGGCGACCGGGCTGGCCAGGTCGATATGCCCCATGCGCTCGCGGCGCACCTTGGCAATGGTGACCTCAACGCCGCACTTCTCGCAGACCACGCCGCGATGCTTGAGCCGCTTGTACTTGCCACAGAGGCACTCGTAGTCCTTCACCGGGCCGAAGATCTTGGCGCAGAACAGCCCGTCGCGCTCCGGCTTGAAGGTGCGGTAGTTGATGGTCTCGGGCTTCTTCACCTCCCCGTAGGACCAAGACCGGATCATCTCCGGCGATGCCAGTCCGATTCGGATGGCATCGAAGTCCTCGAGTTGTGCGCCCGGTTGCTTGAACAGATTCAGCAAGTCTTTCATATCCGCTGCCTGTACAGATCAGTGGTGTCAGTGAGTCCCCGTCAGACGGGCGCTCAGTCCTGTTCCAGCTCGATGTTGATGCCCAGCGAGCGGATCTCCTTGACCAGCACATTGAAGGACTCGGGCATGCCGGCCTCCATGCGATGGTCGCCGTCCACGATGTTCTTGTACATCTTGGTACGGCCCGCCACGTCGTCGGACTTCACCGTCAGCATCTCCTGCAGGGTGTAGGCCGCCCCGTATGCCTCCAGGGCCCAGACCTCCATCTCGCCGAAGCGCTGACCGCCGAACTGCGCCTTGCCGCCCAGCGGCTGCTGGGTGACCAGGGAGTATGGCCCGGTAGAACGCGCGTGAACTTTATCGTCGACCAGGTGGTTCAGCTTCAGCATGTACATGTAGCCGGTGGTGATCGGCCGGTCGAAGGCCTCACCGGTGCGGCCGTCGTACAGGATGGCCTGGCCCGACTCCGGAAGCCCCGCGAGCTCGAGCATGCTCTTGATCTCGGGCTCCTGGGCGCCGTCAAACACCGGGGTGGCCATGGGCACGCCGCCCTTCAGGTTGTTGGACAGCTCTATCACTTCATCGTCGCTGAGGCTGTCCAGATCCACCTTCTGACCACTGGCGTTGTAGATCTTCGCCAGGAACTCGCGCAGCTCCTGCATCTTGGTATGGGCCTCCAGCATCTCACCGATGCGTCGGCCCAGGCCCCGCGCCGCCCAGCCCAGGTGGGTTTCCAACACCTGGCCGACGTTCATGCGCGAGGGCACGCCAAGGGGGGACAGGACCACGTCGACGGGCTCGCCGTCCTCGGTGAAGGGCATGTCCTCCTCCGGCACTATCATGGAGATGACGCCCTTGTTACCGTGGCGGCCGGCCATCTTGTCGCCCGGCTGCAGGCGGCGACGGACCGCCAGGTAGACCTTGACCATCTTGACCACGCCGGGGGCCAGATCGTCACCGGCGGTGATCTTGCCCTTTTTCTCCTCGAAGTGGCGCTCCAGGGAGTCGCGCTGGGCCTCCAGCTGAGCGCGCACGGCCTCCAGCTGGCGGTTGGCCTCTTCGTCCCGCATGCGGATCTCGAACCAGCGCTTGCGGTCGAGCTTCTGCAGGTACTCAGCGGTCACCTCGCTGCCCTTGGCCAGACCGGAGGGGCCACCCTCGGCCACCTGGCCCACCAGGGTGCGCTCGAGACGGGCAAAGGCATCGTCCTCGAAGATGCGCTCCTGGTCCTTGAGGTCCTTGCGGATGGCGGCCAGCTCGCCCTGCTCGATGGCCAGCGCACGGCTGTCCTTCTCCACGCCGTCGCGGGTGAAGACCTGCACGTCGATCACCTTGCCGTCCATGCCGGTGGGCACGCGCAGCGAGGTGTCCTTCACGTCCGAGGCCTTCTCGCCGAAGATCGCGCGCAGCAGCTTCTCCTCCGGGGTCAGCTGGGTCTCGCCCTTGGGCGTGACCTTGCCCACGAGGATATCGCCGGCCTTGACCTCGGCGCCGATGTGCACGATGCCCGCCTCGTCCAGCCGGTTCAGGGCGGACTCGGAGACGTTCGGGATATCGGAGGTGATCTCCTCGGTGCCCAGCTTGGTATCGCGGGCGACACAGGTGAGCTCCTCGATATGGATGGTGGTGTAACGGTCCTCCTTCACCACCCGCTCGGAGATCAGGATTGAATCCTCGAAGTTGTAGCCATTCCAGGGCATGAAGGCCACCAGCATGTTCTGACCCAGGGCCAGCTCACCCATGTCGGTGGACGGGCCGTCCGCCAGGGCATCGCCGCGGGCGACCACGTCGCCCGGCTTGACCAGCGGCTTCTGGTTCATGCAGGTGTTCTGGTTGGAACGCAGGTACTTGACCAGGTTGTAGATGTCGACACCCGGCTCGCCCGCCTCGGTCTCGTCGTCGTTCACCCGGACAACGATCCGGCCGGCGTCCACCTGCTCGACAACACCGCCCCGCTCCGCGGTAACGATGACCCCGGAATCCCGGGCCACGGCACGCTCCATGCCGGTGCCCACCAGCGGCTTGTCGGCGCGCAGCGTCGGCACGGCCTGGCGCTGCATGTTCGAGCCCATCAGCGCGCGGTTGGCGTCGTCGTGCTCGAGGAAGGGCACCAGGGAGGCGGCCACCGACACGATCTGCTTCGGCGACACGTCCATGTACTGGACCTTGTCCGGGGTGGCCATGCCGAATTCGTTCTGGTGCCGGATGGAGATCAGCTCATCGAGCAGCCGGCGGTCCTCACCGACCCGGGCGTTGGCCTGGGCGATGATGTAGCGGGCCTCCTCGATGGCGGAGAGGTAGTCCACCTTGTCGGTGACCACGCCCTCTTCCACCCGCCGGTACGGCGTCTCCAGGAACCCGTACCGGTTGGTGCGGGCGTAGCTGGCCAGGGAGTTGATCAGCCCGATGTTCGGGCCCTCCGGCGTCTCGATGGGGCAGACCCGGCCGTAGTGCGTCGGGTGCACGTCGCGCACCTCGAAGCCGGCACGCTCGCGAGTCAGCCCGCCCGGGCCCAACGCAGAGACGCGGCGCTTGTGCGTCACCTCGGACAGCGGGTTGTTCTGGTCCATGAACTGCGACAGCTGGGAAGAGCCGAAGAACTCCTTGATCGCCGCCGCTACCGGCTTGGCATTGATGAGCTCCTGCGGCATCAGGCCCTCGCTCTCCGCCAGGGACAGGCGCTCACGCACCGCACGCTCCACCCGGACCAGGCCGACGCGGAAGACGTTCTCGGCCATCTCACCGACACACCGCACGCGGCGGTTGCCCAGATGGTCGATATCGTCCACCTGACCATTGCCGTTACGGATGTTGATCAGCTCGTGCAGGACGGCAAGGATATCGTCGTTGTCCAGCACGCCGGGGCCGGTGACCTCGTCACGCCCCACCCGCAGGTTGAACTTCATCCGGCCCACCGGCGAGAGGTCGTAGCGGTCGGAGCTGAAGAACAGGTTCTCGAACAGGTTCTCCGCGGCCTCCTTGGTCGGCGGCTCGCCGGGTCGCATCATGCGGTAGATCTCGACCAGCGCCTCCAGCTGCGTCCGGGTCGGATCGATCGCCAGCGTCTGGGAGACGTAGGGGCCCCGGTCCAGGTCGTTGACGAACAGCGTATCCACCTGCTTGACGCCGGCGTCGGTGATCGCCTGGACCAGATCGGCAGTCAACTCGCTGTTAGCTTCGCAGATGATCTCGCCGGTGGCGGTGTTCACCACATCATGGGCGACGATCTTGCCCTCCAGGTACTCCGCCGGCACCTCCAGGGATTCAATACCGGCCTTGGTCAGCTCCCGGATGTGGCGCGCGGTGACCCGGCGCCCCGCCTCCACGAGCACCTGGCCGTTGGCCTTGATATCGAACGCCGCGGTCTCGCCGCGCAGGCGTTCCGGTACCAGGTCCAGCACCACCGTGCCATCGTCACGGAAGTGGAAGGTGTTCTTGTCGAAAAACAGATCCAGGATCTGCTGGGTGTCAAAGCCCAGCGCGCGCAGCAGCACGGTGGCCGGCAGCTTACGCCGACGGTCGATGCGCACGTAGATGTTGTCCTTGGGATCAAACTCGAAATCCAGCCAGGAACCCCGATAGGGGATGACCCGGGCGGAGAACAGGAGCTTGCCGGAGGAATGGGTCTTGCCCTTGTCGTGATCGAAGAAGACACCGGGGGAGCGGTGCAGCTGGGAGACGATCACGCGCTCGGTACCGTTGATGACGAAGGTACCGTTGCGGGTCATGAGCGGCAGTTCGCCCATGTAGACTTCCTGCTCCTTGATGTCCTTGACCGACTGGCCGTCCTTGTCATAGATGACCAGGCGCACCAGCATGCGCAGCGGCGCCGCGTAGGTCAGCCCGCGCGACTGGCACTCCTTGACGTCGAAGCCGGGGTCACCGATGCGATAGCTGACGTATTCCAGGGCAGCCGTGCCGGAGTGGCTGGTGATGGGGAACACGGAGCGGAAGGCACCGTGCAGCCCGACGTCCTCACGGCTCTCCGCATGCCTGTCCTCCTGAAGGAACTGGCGATACGAGTCGATCTGGGTCGCCAGCAGATAAGGCACTTCGAGGATATTCGGCAGTTTGCCGAAGTCCTTGCGGATGCGCTTTTTTTCGGTGAACGAGTAGGCCATCGAGGTTCCTCAGCATTTGGCTCTAGGGTTGGCTGGCCATACCCGGCGGGCAGACCCGGACGGGTGGTTTTGGACCACGCAACCCTGATAACGTTTCAATGCCCTGACTGACCGCGGGTTTAGCGGCCGATTTCTGCTGCCTTCGGGGCAGGCACCCGAAAACAGGAAAAGGCCGGTGGCGGAATCCGCCACCAGCCATGCACGCCTGAGGCGTTGGACGTCGTCCAGGACAAGCGTTACTTGACCTCGACGCTGGCGCCCGCCTCTTCCAGCTTGGCCTTGATCTCCTCGGCCTCTTCCTTGGAGGCGCCTTCCTTGATCGGGGAGGGCGCACCTTCCACGACTTCCTTGGCCTCCTTCAGGCCCAGGCCGGTGATGCCGCGAACCGCCTTGATGACGGCGACCTTGTTGGAGCCGAAGCTGGACAGCACCACGTCGAACTCGGTCTGCTCTTCGGCGGCAGCGGCTTCGCCACCACCGGCAGCCGGGGCAGCGGCCACGGCAGCAGCGGCGGTCACGCCGAACTTCTCTTCCATTTCCTCGATCAGCTCCACGACCTCCATTACGGTCATGTTGGAAATGGTTTCGAGGATATCTTCTTTGGAAACGGCCATCGTTGTGTCTCCTGTGACGCGTTCTAGTCAACAGGCCCCTGCAGGGCCCACATTGCGTGATTAACAGAAAAGGGCTTGGCTTCAGGCCGCCTCTTTGGCGTCCTTGACTGCGGCCACCGTCCGAACCAGCTTGCCCGGAACCTCGTTGAGGGTGGTGGCGAGCTTCTGGACCGGCGCCTTCATGGTCGCCAGCAGCATCGCCAGTGCCTCATCGCGGGTCGGCAGGCTGGCCAGCCGCTCCAGCTCGGAAGCCGGATAGACCTCACCGCCTACAGCAACCAGGCGGGTCTGCAAAGCCTCGTTCTCCTTGGAATAGGCCTTGATGACGCGCGCGGCGGCACCCGGCTCTTCCAGGGAAAAGGCCAGCAGCAGCGGACCGGAAAGCTCGGACTGAATGCACTCGAACTCGGTCCCCTCGACCGCCCGCTTGGCGAGGCGGTTCTTGACGACCCGCAGGTAGACCCCGTTTTCACGGGCCTGCTGGCGCAGTTCGTCCATCTGGCCGGCAGTCAAACCACGGTACTCGGCACCAACGGCCGAATAGGCCTCCTTGGCCACCGCGGCGACTTCCTGAACCATTGCCTTTTTCTGTTCCAGACTCAGTCCCATCTGAAAAAACCTCCTGGAACACTCGTTGTCAGAGCCGCCGCGACTGCGACGGCCCGCGTGGCACCTGCCCCGGAGAGCAGGGCCTGCACCCCGGCATGCCGGGGTGCCAACGGTGGCCTCATGCAGGGATATCCTGTCTGAGCTGCACCGTCTGCGCAGGCGGTCGAACCTTTAAGCGCCGAAGCGCACCGTGCGGTCTAAGACGGCTGCCGCGTCTAATATCGACAGCCTCCAGACATCGTGGGCGCCGCGAGGGCGCCCGGGTAATGCGTAATCAGATCTCCAGCGAACCCAGGTCCACCGCCAGGCCGGGGCCCATGGTGGTAGCCACCGAGACCTTCTTCAGGTACACACCCTTGGAGTTGGCCGGCTTCAACTTCTGCAGGTCGGTGATCAGGGCCTGCAGGTTCTGCTGCAGCGACTCAACTTCGAAGTCGACCTTGCCGATCGCGCAGTGGATGATGCCGCCCTTATCGGTGCGATACCGGACCTGCCCGGCCTTGGCGTTCTTGACCGCCCCGGCCACATCCGGGGTAACCGTGCCCACCTTGGGGTTCGGCATCAGGCCGCGCGGACCCAGGATCGGGCCCAGCCGCCCCACGACACCCATGGCGTCCGGCGCGGCAATCACCACGTCGAAATCCATGTTGCCGCCCTTGACCTCTTCGGCCAGGTCGTCCATGCCGACCACGTCGGCGCCGGCTTCCTTCGCCGCCTCCGCCGCATCGCCCTGGGCGAAGACGGCAACGCGGACGCTCTTACCGGTGCCGTTGGGCAGGACGGTGGAGCCACGGACGATTTGGTCCGACTTGCGGGGGTCAACACCCAGGTTGACCGCAACCTCGACGGACTCTTCGAACTTGGCGCGGGGCAACTCACGCAACAGGCCCAGGGCCTCGGCGACCGGGTACTGATGGGTCAGGTCGACCTTCTCGCGAATAGCCTTCTGGCGCTTGGTCAGACGTGCCATATCACAGACCCTCCACGTCCAGGCCCATGCTGCGGGCCGTGCCGGCGATGGAACGCACGGCGGCGTCCAGGTCGGCAGCGTTCAGATCGGGCTCCTTGGTCTTCGCGATCTCTTCCAACTGCTCGCGACTGACGGTGCCCACCTTGTTGGTGTTCGGCTCACCACTGCCCTTCGGGATGCCGGCGGCCTTGCGCAGCAGCACGGCGGCCGGCGGGGTCTTGGTGATAAAGGTGAAGCTGCGGTCGTTGTAGACCGTGATCACCACGGGCACCGGCAGACCGGCTTCCAGGCCCTCGGTCTTCGCATTGAAGGCCTTGCAGAACTCCATGATGTTGACACCGTGCTGACCCAACGCGGGGCCGACCGGCGGGCTGGGGTTGGCCTTGCCGGCGCCAACCTGCAGCTTGATGTAGGCAGAAACTTTCTTCGCCATGGATAGACTCCTTGCGGGGTGCTAGCGCCTCTCGGCTCCCCCTGTGACGATTGGGAACGTGTCGCGATTAGGGCTCGCGATCAGCCCTTTTCCACTTGATCGAACTCAAGCTCGACCGGGGTGGAACGCCCGAAGATCAGCACCGCAACGCGAAGGCGGCTCTTCTCGTAGTTGACTTCTTCAACGACGCCATTGAAGTCGGCGAACGGGCCATCGGTGACCCGGACCATTTCGCCCACCTCGAACAGTACCTTGGGCCGGGGTTTCTCGGCGCCTTCCTTGACCCGGTCCAGGATCTGCTCGGCCTCGCGATCCGAGATCGGCGCCGGGCGATCACTGCGCCCACCGATAAAGCCCATGACCCGGGGCACTTCCTTCACCAGGTGCCAGGTCTCGTCGTCCAGTTCCATCTGCACCAGGACGTAGCCTGGGAAGAACTTGCGCTCGCTGCGGCGCTTCTGGCCCTCGCGCATCTCCACCACCTCTTCGGTGGGGACGAGGATCTCGCCGAACCTGTCTTCCATGCCGGCGCGCTTGATGCGCTCCTCAAGAGACTTCTTAACCTGCTTCTCGAAGCCGGAATAGGCGTGGATCACGTACCAGCGCTTCGCCATCGATTAGACTCCCAGGCCGATGATGCGCCCGATACCCCAACCGGCCAGCAGATCCACCAGCCAGAGGAAGAGGGCCACGAGCACCACCATGACAAACACGATAAGGGTGGTCTGCAGGGTCTCCTGCCGATTCGGCCAGACCACCTTGCGCAACTCCTGGCGGGAGGTTCGCGCGAATTGCCACACGGCCTGGCCCGCAGCGGTGGTCATCATGACCCCGCCGGCAGCGGCCACCACGGCGAGCAGACCAAGCACCCTGAAGAGCAAGGGCTCGTCGCCGTAATAGTGGAAGCCGGCAATGGCCCCGAAGACCAGGGCGATTGCGACAATGATCTTGGCCTTGTCTAGACCGGAACTCTGGCTCTCTACGCTGGATTTCATTCGGGGACCGGTTGGACGAACACGTGAAAGCCCAGCGAGCCACCTAGGCCCGCTGGGTTTTCGTATAGATGGCAGGCCAGGAGGGACTCGAACCCCCAACCTGCGGTTTTGGAGACCGCTGCTCTGCCAATTGAGCTACTGGCCTGTAACACGGGCGGGGCATCAGCAGACACCCCGACCCGAAACTCGACTTACTCGATGATCTTGGCGACGACGCCGGCACCCACGGTGCGGCCGCCCTCGCGAACCGCGAAACGCAGCCCGTCTTCCATGGCGATCGGGGCAATCAGGG
>SL_3KL_010_SEDDRAFT_10000515_pt1 | contig 31855 bp, 28 predicted proteins | sample SodLakKL_010_SED_2_FD_10381 | JGI IMG/M metagenome (IMG submission 10381)
AGGTTTCGTAAAATATGTAATAGAATCAGTTTTGCTAAAAAAGTAATCAAAAATAGTGCCAGTGTCAAGAAATTCAACACTATGCATATTTTGAGCAATTTTTTTATATAAAATACCAAAAATTATTGAAATTCTAAACGATTTTTTTGAATTTTTGGATTCCCGTTCTTATCTTTGATAAAACTCTGAATTAAATGTAGTCAATCCCCAACCTACCGAAGCAAGGAGTTCCTGATGAACAATATCATATCATACATTGAAGAAAACAAAGACCGCTATATAGACGAATTAAGCAATTTTTTGCGGATGGAAAGTATCAGTAGTTCGCCCGACCACAAGGACGAAACCTACCGGTGTGGCAAATGGGTCGAGACTCATTTGCGTGATATGGGTATGGAGGAGGTGGAGTTTATCGAGACCGAGGGGCATCCCATAGTTTATGCTGAATGGATGGGTGCACCGGGTAAACCGACTGTGTTGTTATACGGGCACTACGATGTCCAGCCGGTGGATCCGGTAGAGTTATGGACCTCCGGACCGTTTGAACCGACTATTCGTAACGGCGACATCTATGCACGCGGTACAACCGATGATAAGGGACAGGTGTTCACCCACTTTAAAGCCGTTGAAGCATATATGAGGCAGAACGGTAGCTTACCCGTTAATCTCAAAATGGTTATCGAAGGGGAAGAAGAAATCGGTTCGGCTAATCTTGACAAGTTTGTGCGTGAAAACAAAGAAAAGTTGAAAGCTGATATTGTCCTGATTTCGGATACGGCAATGTATGCCAAAGGTGTGCCGACAATTTGCTACGGATTGCGCGGTCTTTCTTACTTTCAAATTGATATGGCCGGTCCGAATCGCGATCTGCATTCGGGTTCGTTCGGTGGTGCGGTGCAAAACCCCGCTCAAGCACTTGCTGAAATGCTCGCATCATTGAAGGATAAAAATGGTAAAATCAAAATCAAAGGATTCTATGATGATGTGCTCCGGCTTACGAAGAAAGAACGTGAAGCATTTGCCAAGCTGCCGTTTAATGAGAAGAAGTATGCAAAACAACTTGGTGTAAAAGAGCTTTTTGGTGAGAAAGGATATAGCACCCTCGAGCGTGTATGGGCACGGCCGACATTTGAGATAAACGGAATGTGGAGTGGTTTTACCGGCGAGGGAGCCAAAACCGTACTTCCATCAAAAGCCCACGCAAAAATTAGCATGCGCCTTGTCCCGAATCAGGACCCGAAGAAGATAGCACGATTGTTCAAAAAACATATCAAAGAAATAACTCCGAAAAACGTTACCGTTGAATTACACGAAATGCACGGAGCCAAACCCGCCCTTGCACCTATCGATAGTCTCGGTGTGCAGGCCGCAACCGAAGCATTACGAAAAGGATTCGGCAAAAAGCCGCTCTATCAGCGTGAAGGTGGTTCAATACCAATAGTCGTTACCTTTCAACAGATGTTGAAAGCAACACCGGTGCTGCTCGGATTCGGTCTGCCGACAGATAATCCGCACTCACCGGATGAACATATGCATCTTGAAAACTTCCACAACGGAGTGAAGACATCAGCTTATTTCTTCGATACACTTGCCGAAATGAGCAATAAAAAATGAAAATCTATACACGTACCGGTGATGAGGGAGAGACATCCCTGTTTGGGGGTAAGCGGGTTTTAAAAAGCTCCTTACGGATACACGCGTATGGGACTGTCGACGAACTCAATGCCATTATCGGTGTTGCGATCGCATCATCCGATAATGAACCTCTTATTGCGGTATTACAGCAACTGCAAAAAGAACTCTTCATAGTCGGCGCGGACCTTGCAACACCGCTTGGTGTATTGGAAGCGAAGACGGTACGTATTAAACAAGCAGATAGTGAGCGGCTCGAGCAAGAGATCGACCTGCATGAGAAAGAACTCGAGCCGCTGCAATATTTTATTCTTCCTGGCGGTACGCACTGTGCCGCTTCATTGCATCTTGCCCGGACTGTATGCCGGCGTGCCGAGCGTGAAACGTTTGAATTATCAAAGCAGGAAGAGGTTAATAAATATGTACTTCCATATTTAAACCGGTTATCTGACTTGCTATTTGTCCTTGCACGGGTTGCAAATGTTCGTGCAGGTCAGAGTGATGTACCCTGGCATCCGGATAAATCCTCACCATCATAGTTGCACTTTTCATTCTAGGCATGCGTTAATATAAATAGAAGAGAAAAATAAGATGTGCATAACAAAATGTACTATGAAAAAGTTTCACTGAGTTGCTTTTTACATATTACCTTTGTATCTTGAACTAACTTTTTAGGTGTACCTGCATGAATAAACCGCACGCAATAAGGATGTGATCATATGCTTACAGAGTTTGGTTATGTTTTTCTGTTTTTGTTAATCGGGATAGTATTTGTTGCAGGTGGGTTATTTGCAGCGTGGCTTCTACGACCGAACAGACCTTCCTTTGAAAAATTGACTACCTATGAATGCGGTGAAGATCCCGTTGGCAATTCCTGGATACGTTTTAATATAAGATTTTACGTGGTTGCATTACTTTTTCTTATTTTTGATGTGGAGGTTGTATTGTTATTCCCGTGGGCAGTCGTCTACCAGGATTTTGGATGGTATGCTTTCGGTGCAATGGTGGTATTTGTCTCACTCATCTTTATCGGTTTTGCATATGAATTAGGAAAAGGAGATCTCAGGTGGGATAAACCTGAACCACGTATTCCGCGTTACGAGAAAGGAATTGGTGTCATTGAAGAGAAGGTGCGGCAACAAGAACGCGAAGAAGTCGTTGCCTGACGATATGTGATACAATAGAAACCGGAGTTTAGTATGGGTTTGCTCGACAAGAAATTTGAAGATAGTAACATAATTATCACTTCTCTCGATAAAGCGTTTAATTGGGCACGCTTATCGTCAATATGGTATATGCAGTTCGGTTTGGCTTGCTGTGCCATTGAGATGATGGCGACTGCTGCATCCCACTATGATTTCGACCGGTTTGGTATTATTCCGCGTTCATCGCCCCGTCAGGCCGATGTGATGATCGTTGCCGGGACGGTAACAATTAAAATGGGACCAAGGATAAAGCGATTATACGAGCAAATGTCCGAACCGCGCTATGTGATCAGTATGGGATCATGCGCTACCTGCGGAGGTCCGTATTGGGAACATGGATATCATGTTTTAAAGGGGGTTGATCGTGTGATCCCGGTCGATGTGTATGTGCCCGGATGTCCGCCGCGCCCCGAAGCGTTGTTGGAAGGATTTTTAAAACTACACGAAAAGATCCGCTCCGAAAGTCTTGCAAAGAAAAAAACTGCTTAATGAATCAGTAAACTTCAATGTAAATCCATCAGAAAATGTAAATAGTAGCACAGATGAAAGCTCCCGAAGAAATTTATGCGATTTTAAAAGAGAGGTTCGGAGAAGAGAAGATTGAGTTTAAAGAAGACGGAAAAGTAGTACCATGGATTATTGTCACACCGGATGCAATAAGAGACGTTACGAAATTTTTACGTGATGATGACGATCTTGATTTCGATTATCTGATGTGTCTGAGCGGTGTGCATTATCAAAAAGAGAACACTCTCGGTGTTACCTACCATATTAATTCCACTCGTAAGAAACATTCACTAACATTAAAATGTATTGTCCCCGAAGATAACCCGCATGTGCCTTCGATTGAATCGGTCTGGAAAACGGCAAACTGGCACGAACGGGAAGCGTACGACATGGTAGGTATTATGTTCGATGGGCACCCGGATCTCCGGCGTATTCTGTGTCCGGATGACTGGGATGGATATCCGTTACGTAAAGATTATAAAGTACAGGAATATTATCGCGGTATGAAAGTACCGTATTAAAACAGATTATTAAGAGTTCTCGACTATGCCTGAATTACGAACCGAAGAAATGGTCATCAATATGGGGCCGCAGCACCCGTCGACACACGGTGTGCTTCGTGTGGAGCTGGTTCTCGACGGTGAGATTGTTGTGGATGCCATACCGCACATCGGTTATTTGCATCGCTGTTTTGAAAAACACTCAGAATCGATGAACGATTATCAGCAGGTGATTCCGTATGTCGATCGTATGGATTATGTCGCTGCTATATCAAACGAGCTCGGTTATGCCATTGCTATGGAGCGGATGCTGGATATACAAGTACCCGAACGTGTGGAATATATCCGGGTGATCTTTGCGGAGCTTCAGCGTATCGCGAGCCATTTGCTTGCCCTCGGTACCTACGGTCTCGATATCGGTGCGTTTACTCCGTTCCTTCATTGTTTCCGTGAGCGTGAACGAATCCTTGATATTTTTGAATCCACGTGCGGTGCACGACTGCTGTACAATTACATATGGGTCGGCGGTTTGTCCCATGATGTGCCCGACAATTTCAAGAATAAAGTGCGTGACTTTATTAAATATTTCCCGCCAAAGATTAAGGGATACAACGATCTTTTAAGTTATAATAAGATATTTATCGATCGCACAGCAGATGTCGGTGTATTGCCTGCCGATGTTGCGGTCAACTGCGGTGCATCAGGACCGGTACTGCGAGGATCCGGTGTGGAGTGGGACTTACGCAGGCATGATCCGTATTCGATATACGACCGGTTTGATTTCGATATCGTTGTGGGTAAGGGTGAGATGGGAACGGTTGGCGATTGCTGGGATCGGTATATTGTTCGCGTGCGTGAAATGGAGCAAAGTCTTCGCATTATCGAACAAGCAGTGGAGCAGATGCCGGATGAGGGCGATGTAAAAGAAGCAATACCAAAGCGTATACGACCGGACGCAGGCGAAGTCTATGCTCGAACCGAGACACCGCGTGGTGACCTTGGTTATTATATTATAAGCGATGGCTCAATGAGCCCGTATCGTGTAAAGGCGCGGTCTCCCTGTTTTGTGCACACCGGTTTGATACCTACGATTTCCCGCGGTGCAATGGTTGCTGATGTCGTTGCAATAATTGGTAGTGTTGATATTGTGCTCGGAGAGGTGGATCGCTAATACAATGAATTGCTATTTACTCAGGTAAATTATGGTTGAAATTTTACAAGAATATCTCCCGTTTCCGATAATGGCGTTTGCCATCCATGCGTCAATACCGCTGATAATAATATTGCCGTATGCATTAGTCGCCATCTGGCTGGAACGAAAAGTATCGGCCCACATGCAGGACAGACTCGGTCCTATGCGTGTAGGCGGGTGGCACGGTTGGGCACAAACGATAGCCGATATGGTAAAGTTGTTGCAAAAGGAAGATATTGTTCCGAGAAATGCAGACAGGTTCCTTTTTAAATTCGGTCCTTATGTTGCATTTATGGCTTCATATGGTGCATTTGCCGTGATACCATTCAGCAGTGAATATGTCGGAGCACATCTCGATGTCGGTGCATTATATGTCGTCGCAATTACCTCACTGGTGACATTGGGGATTCTGATGGGTGGTTGGGCATCAAATAACAAGTGGTCGCTTCTCGGTGCAATGCGGACTGCTGCGCAGATAGTTAGCTATGAAATACCGACCGTAGTTGCTGTGCTGTCGGTGGTTGTAGCTGCGGGAACATTAAACCTGATGACGATAAGTGAAATGCAATCCGGTTCTATTTTTAACTGGTTGGTATTCCACAGTCCGTTTATGTTCCTTGCATTTATACTGTTTTTTATAGCGGGAATTGCCGAATCAAACAGAAACCCGTTCGATCTGCCTGAGTCCGAATCGGAATTAGTTGGCGGTTTCCAGACCGAATATTCGGGAATGCGCTGGGGAATATATATGCTGACCGAGTATGCCGATATGTTTCTCGTATCACTGCTTGCTTCGGTGCTATTCCTCGGTGCATGGAATAGTCCCTTCGGCGAGTTTATGTCGGGCCCGATCTGGGGTGTGTTCTGGATGATTGTAAAGGGTATGTTCTTTGTCTTTGTGATGATGTGGCTCAGATGGACCTTACCGCGTCTGCGTGTCGATCAGTTGATGGATGTATGCTGGAAATATCTGATTCCTTTTGCATTTATCAATCTGGTATTAATTGCATTATGGGAAATGATTTTTTAGAATAAAACACTGTGCCGAGTGATCGAAGAGAAAAAAGGAGTGATGAACAATGAAACGCTATTTCAAAAATATCTGGGATTCATTTTATACGATCGCGATAGGAATGGGGGTGACCTTCCGTCATCTGTTCAGCCGTGCGGTAACGATCCAGTATCCGGATGTGAAACCTGAGCTGACCGATCGTGCCCGTAACCGGTTATATGTGAATATGGACGATTGTATCGGATGCGATCAATGTTCCAAAGCATGTCCCGTTAATTGTATTGAAATTGAAACAGTCAAAGCGGTGCCGCCGGACGATCTCGGTGTCACCTCGACCGGTAATCCGAAACGTCTGTGGGTAACCAAATTTGATATAGATATTGCAAAATGCTGCTATTGCGGATTGTGTGTCTACCCGTGTCCCACAGAATGTATCAAGATGACCGATGTTTATGAATTCTCGGAATTTGACCGGCACAACCTTGTGTATAATTACAGCACAATGACTCCTGCCGAGATCGAAGAAGCAAAACAAAAATTTGAAAAATGGCAGGCAGATAAAGCCGCAGCCAAAAAAGCAGCAGCGGAAAAGAAAAAGGAGGGGGGAGAAAAACCTAAAGCTAAAAAACAAGAATCCGATGAATCATCGGATAATACTAAATCGGAATCCTAAACTATGGATCTCTACGCGTTCTTCTTTTATTTTTTTGCAGTGCTGACTGTCGGTTCAGCGTTTGTTGTAGTTTTTTCACGAAATATTATTTATTCAGCATTTGCACTGATGTTTACCTTTTTCGGCGTCGCGGCATTGTATGTGCTACTCTATGCCGACTTTGTTGCCGTTACGCAGCTTCTGGTGTATGTGGGCGGCATACTTGTTCTGATAATTTTCGGTGTTATGCTCACAACAAAGGTGTTCTCGGTAGAGATGAAGACCGGTACATTGAATTTGCTGCCGGCAACATTGTTCACCGCGATTATTGCCGGGATGCTCATCTTTGTTTTTTCTGCCACCGATTGGAATGTTGTTCCCGATCAGGAGTGGGATACAACGGTGTACGGTATAGGCGCATTGCTGGTTAATGAATTTATTTTACCTATGCAGGTTGCGGGTGTGCTGCTCTTGGTTGCGATGATCGGAGCGGTTATGATGGCTGCCCGCGATTGGACGAAATTAAAATCTAAATGAGATAAACCTTTATGACTTACTGTATTGCACAAATCCCTCAATGGCTCGCTGAACCGGGATTAACGCACTTTCTTGTAATCAGCGCAATACTTTTCTCTCTCGGGCTACTCGCCGTATTAACTCGCCGGAATGTGATCATGGTTTTGATGGGAATCGAGTTATTGTTGAACTCGGCAAATATTAACTTTATAGCTTTTGCCCGGTATACCACGCTTGCACTCGATGCACATCTGATTGCGCTGTTTGTGATCATTCTGGCGGCTGCAGAAGCAGCAATTGCACTCGCCATTGTTCTTAATATTTATCAACAATTTAGTACCGTCAATGTAGATGAAGTCAGTACATTACGTGAGTAAATTTTTATGGTTATCGGTTGATCGTTAATGGATAGTAATCCCTCAGATACCGAAAGCACCTAACCATTAACAAATAACCTGTTACCTAGAAAGTAAAATGTGATAATTATTCATACTTAAAAATTACAACACATGACATCCGATACACTCATACAATTTGCGCTCTATATATTATTCCTGCCGCTGCTCGGATTTTTATTGTTAATATTTTTCGGCAAACGGCTTCCGCGACAAGGTGACTGGATTGCGACCGGAATCCTCGGTGTCACGTTACTGTTGTCATTAATCATCTTGTTTGTCAAGCTGTTATCGTATCCGGCAGAAACCTTCATCAGCCAGTTCACATGGATTGACTTCGGGGATGTTCCGTTTATCGGACCAATCTCCGTTGAACTGGGTATTATGCTTGATAATCTGTCGGTTATCATGCTGGTGGTTGTTACGCTCGTCAGTTTCCTTGTGCACGTCTTTTCAATAGGATATATGCAGGGGGATGTGCGGTATTCACGTTACTTTGCGTATCTCGGTTTATTTTCATTCTCGATGCTCGGTATCGTCATCACGCATAATTTTCTGATGATGTACATCTTCTGGGAGTTGGTTGGTCTCAGTTCATATCTGTTGATCGGTCATTGGTATGAGAAAAAGACAGCCTCGGATGCGGCAAAGAAAGCTTTTATAGTAAACCGGATCGGTGATGCCGGTATGTTTGTCGGTATAATGATTATCTTTGTAACCTTCTCAACATTCACCTTTGAGAAGATATTCGATTCGATTGCCGTCGGTACGATACCGTTTGGCAGTGAAGCGTGGTTGACTGCTGCAGGTATTCTAATCTTCTGCGGCGCAATCGGAAAATCGGCACAGTTTCCGTTACATACCTGGCTTCCCGATGCGATGGAAGGTCCGACACCGGTTAGCGCATTGATCCACGCTGCGACAATGGTTGCCGCCGGTGTATATCTCATCGCCCGTACATTTACCATTATGACCGGTGATGCTTTAATGGTTATCACCTATATCGGTTTGATCACGGCTATTATCGGTGCGGTAATTGCAATTACACAATTTGATATTAAAAAAGTGCTGGCCTATTCAACGATCAGTCAACTTGGCTATATGGTAATGGCACTCGGTACCGGTGCATTCACCGCAGGATTCTTTCATCTGGTGACTCATGCTTCATTCAAAGCCGGATTATTTCTCGGTTCGGGCTCGGTGATCCACGCGATGCACGAAGCATTGCATAAAAAACATGATCATCAAACCGATCCGCAGGATATCCGTAATATGGGTGGATTAAAGAAGAAAATGCCCGTGACCTATCTGACCTTCCTGATATTTACGCTGGCGATTTCCGGCGTACCGTTCACCTCGGGTTTCCTCAGTAAAGATGAGATCCTTGCAGGTACACTCGGTTTTGCCAGTGTAACCGGACATTACCTTGTTCCCGTGCTTGCTTTTCTCGTTGCCGGTTTAACAGCATTTTATATGTTCCGGTTATTGATATTGACGTTTCATGGTGATCACGCAGACTCATCACGCGAAAATGATATACACGAATCACCGGGTGTGATGACAATTCCGTTGATAATTTTTGCGGCTCTTTCACTCTGGTTCTTTTATAGCTTTAATCCGTTCGGTGCATCGTCGGGTTGGTTTTACGCGGCAATTGAGCGGCCGATGAGTGTAGTACCGTCTGTTGTGCAGCCGGTTGCTGCAGAGGTATTTAAGGATGCTGTCCACCACGCACACACCCTTGCGATGGTACTTTCGATCCTTATTGCTGGTCTCGGCATCTTGTTTGCATTTGTGGTGTATCATTTCAGAAGGGTGGATGCCGATAGGTTGAAAAATGCCGCCGGTCCATTGTACGACTTCTCATATAATAAATTGTACTTCGATGAAATGTATGACAGGTCGGTTGTCGGTGGCACGATGGGGTTATCAAATCTATCAAAATGGTTTGATGACACGATCATAGATGGAATCGTTAATGGCTCTGCTGCAATTACACGATGGTGGTCCGCCTTTACCGGCAGATTTGATAATGTTGTGATTGACGGACTTGTGAATTTCTCTGCATACTTTACCGGATTTATCGGTTTGATCCTGCGTAAATTCCAGACAGGTAAAGTACAAACGTATATCGTATTTGTGATTTTTAGCATAATCGTATTCTTCTTTATTTTCAGAACATTGTAAGTTTGAATTAAAAGCGTCATCATTTTGGAGGATTAATCTTTAATGGAATTATCAATATTAGGTATCGGAATTTTAACGTGGGTCGTTTTTCTGCCTGTATTGGGAATGATTGTCGTATTACTTCTTCCCAAAGAAAATGGTCTGGCGATCCGTGCAACAACAGCAGCCGCAACCGGTTTACAATTGTTGCTCTCGATAGTCATTTTTATGCGGTTCGACCGGGCTTTACTCGGCATCAACGATCCGGATAGTTTCCAGTTCGTTGAGATGTACCGCTGGATATCGGTCGACGCGGTGCCGTGGGTCGGACGCATCGAGATTAACTACTTCCTCGGAATTGACGGATTAAGCGTGCTTATGGTCATCCTGACCGCGCTTATCAGTTTTATCGGTGCGATATCATCATGGAATATCAAGCGTCTTGAAAAGGGATATTTCTCGCTGTACCTGTTGCTGGCAACCGGTATGATGGGCGTCTTTGTAGCGCTTGATTTCTTCCTCTTCTTTGTATTCTGGGAAGTAATGCTGCTTCCGATGTACTTTCTCATTGGTATCTGGGGTGGTCCTCGGCGTGAGTATGCGGCGATCAAATTCTTTATCTATACATTTGTCGGTAGCGTATTGATGCTGATAGTGATGCTGGCACTCTATTTCAGCGTTACCTATGTTGATCCGACAACGGGAGAGAAGGTACATACATTTAATATCCTTATGATGATGGATCCGGCAAACTTTGAGCCGGGAACGGTACTGTATGGTGTGGATACCACCTGGCGATATGCAGCCTGGATACTTCTGTTTATCGGGTTTGCAATCAAAATTCCGCTGTTTCCGTTTCACACCTGGTTACCCGACGCCCACGTGGAAGCGCCGACACCGATCAGCGTTATCCTTGCCGGGGTTTTACTTAAAATGGGTACCTATGGACTGCTACGAATTAGCTATCCCATCTTCCCCGATGCGACGGTACATTATTTATACCCGATGGCAATACTCGGGGTGATCAGCATTATTTACGGCGCATTGTGTGCTATGGCGCAGAAAGATTTTAAAAAGCTCATTGCTTATTCATCGATATCCCACATGGGGATCGTTGTGCTCGGTATGGCGGCACTCAACACACAGGGGATGGTCGGTGCTGTGTTACAGATGTTCAATCACGGAACGATCACCGCAATGCTCTTTTTGATTGTCGGAGTTGTCTATGACCGTACCGGTAAGCTCGGATTATACGACTTCGGCGGCCTGGCGAACCAGATGCCGAAGTATACCGGTGTGGTTATGATCGCCTTCTTTGCCGCCCTTGGCTTGCCGGGATTGAGCGGATTTATCAGCGAGTTGTTCTCATTTCTCGGTGCATTTGATACATTCCGAACGCTTGCGATAATTTCGGTTTCGGGAATTGTCCTGACAGCAGCGTATATGCTCTGGACATTGCAGCGTGTTTTCCTCGGCGCTCTGAAAGAAGAACATAAAACATTACCGGATCTCACGACACGGGAATTGATAGCGTTTGTTCCACTTGCAATCATCGTGATTTTCCTCGGTGTATATCCGGCACCTGCAATTGATTTAATGAATGCCTCGCTAAGCTATCTGGTTGAGGTTGTTCGTACCGGCGGTGAGTTTGTAATTATTCCTTGACATTTGATTAAAATAGATTATGGCAGAACATATTCTTGAAAGTATTTCGTTATTCCTGCCCGAGATCGCACTTACGGTAACGTTGTGTGTTGCGATCATTGCAGATCTGATTCTCAAAGAACGGAATCAGAACGTTGCGTATGTCGTGATCGCAGGATTGGTTATAACGACTATCTTTGTTTTACGGCAAACCGGTCTGACCGAGACGATATTCAGTGATATGGTTGCTGTCGATCCGTTTGCGGTCTTCTTTAAGATTGTCCTTGCAGTCAGCGGCTTTTTCATAGTGTTCTTTTCAATGAAGTGCCGGGAGCTTGATGCAAATAAAAAACGAATCGGTGAGTATTATATGCTCATCGTGGCGATGATGCTGGGCATGTTTATTATGGTCGGGGCAACAAACTTACTGTTAATGTACCTTGCTCTCGAGTTGTCCAGTATTGCATCATATATCCTTGCAGGATATACAAAACGTGCCCGTGATTCGGCGGAAGCTTCATTGAAGTATGTAATATACGGTGCGGTATCATCGGGTATGTTGATCTATGGTGTTTCGATACTGTATGGAATTACCGGTGCCACCGATATATATGGCGTGAACGCGGCCCTGCAAACAGGCGACTTCAGTCCGCTCGCCTTGTTGACGGCAGGAATACTCATTATAGCCGGCTTCGGGTACAAAGTGACCGTGGCCCCGTTCCATTTCTGGTCGCCCGACGTCTACGAAGGAGCACCTATTACGATAACGGCTTTCCTTGCCGTTGCATCCAAAGCAGCCGGTTTTGCAATGATGATCCGTTTCTTCAAAGTATCCTTTATCGATACGGCATTACTTGATACAGCGGGTGTCTGGGATATTGTTGAGGGATTCCAGTGGAACATCATTCTCGCGGTGATGGCAGTTCTTACAATGACCCTCGGTAATCTTGTTGCAATCTGGCAGAACAATATCAAGCGGCTGCTAGCTTACTCAAGTATTGCACATGCCGGCTATATCCTTATGGGATTGGTTGTCCTGACCGATCAGGGTATCGCTTCGATGATGCTGTATTTTGTAATGTATCTCTTTATGAATTTTGGTGCATTTTATATTGCAATGCTTATATCCAATAAATTGGATACTGAAGATATCGAGGATTACAAGGGGCTCGGCTATCGTGCACCGCTTGTCTGTGTTGCAATGGCAGTATTTCTCATCTCGTTGACGGGTATTCCGCCGACAGCAGGATTCATCGCGAAGTTTTATTTGTTTGCGGCAGTGATCAGTGCAGGATGGTATGGTCTGGTACTTATTGCTGCAATTAACACTGTTATATCACTTTTTTACTACGTCCGTATATTCCGGAATATGTTCCTGATTGAGCCGGAAGGAGATACCTCAAAGATCGAATTTAGTCTGAGCTCTAAAATCCTTGTATTTGCATTGCTAATACCGACAATATTTTTTGGGGTTTATTTTAGAGACATAGTCGATTTAGCTCAGGCGTCCGTAAAGATGTTTGGTTTATAATTAATTTCATCTTTTCTCTTAACAGGGTTATCCGACAAAATCGGATAACCCTGTTTCATTTCATACACATCCGGCATGTAACTTTTACAAACCAGGTTCCCATCTTAACCGGTAAAAAATATTTTTTCACACATCTTAATTAGAAAATTGCTTATTTTGTGCATTTTTACACATAATTTATCGTGGCATTTGATTTGCTGTATATAATTATTGATAGCTATTCCATAGTGAAAATTATTCTATATAGTATAGTCAGGAAGGATATCCGGATGCCACTGTATACAAAAAAAATTGTATCCCGGGCAAGTTTAATCTTCTTGCTCGTCGTATTTTTATTTTCCTCTTCATCGGGACAGAACTCGATTGAAGAAACGATTGAGCAATTATCATCCGATAATGTCAGAGGATATATACAACCATTATTGGATGGTTTTGGTGCTAATATTAATTCGGGCTTTCCCGGCTCGGCCCGCATCAGAAGTAGTGGATTGACATTCAGGGTTCAATTTGTCGGAATGGGAATGCTGGTTGGTGATTCTGAGAAGACATTTTTTGCAACACCACCCCAACCATTCCCGCAGGAACCCGTCGAAACAGCAACTATTTTTGGCGGCGAGGGAACAACGGTCACTCACCAGTCGGGGGTTCGATACAAATTCCAGAATGGGCAAGTGGATACCCGTATATTACCATTTGCTGTACCGCAACTAACCGTTGGAGATTTTTTCGGGACGCAATTAACCTTACGCTATGTACCGCTGCCATCTATCAGTGATTTCCCCGAAGTTAATTTATTCGGTCTTGGTGTACGGCACAGTGTAAGTCAATATCTTCCAGTGACACCGATTGATATTGCAGCGGGCGTGTTTTATCAGACGTTTTCAATTGGTGAGTTTATGGATTCTAAAGCGATGGCGTTGTCATTGCAGGCAAGTAAAACATTGCTGCTGTTAACACTTTATGGCGGAGTGCAATATGAGACCGCTGATGTGAATTTGTCGTATACCTATACCGGTCCGTTGCCGCCCGGTGATACTTCAGATCGTAACATATCGCTTGATCTTAGGGGGGACAACAGGTTCAGGGTTACGGCAGGAGCAGGGCTGGCACTCGGTATATTACATCTTCATACAGATATAAGTTTTGGAGCTGTCACGGTTGTAAGCGCGGGACTTGGATTTGGAATATAACTTGAAAGGGTTCTTTTTATGAAACGCACATTTTTTACCGGAACTGTACTAATGGTTATTCTCTTCTTCGTAGCTGCGGGATGCGATGTCTCCGTCAACCCGCTTGTGTTCGATGGTTCACCCATTAGTACCCGCATCGAAATCGATACAGAGCAAAACACATTTGAATACTCAAATTCAATTAATTTGAATGCGGCAGTAGTAGATTTCGATGATGTAGTTGACTCGATATCGGTGTATAATGTAACACTGAAGGTTGAAAACCGTTTGTCACCTTCTGCAGAAACACCATTCAATGCATACCTGTATATTGACGACGTGAAACTTGCCGATATTAATGGTCTGACATTCGCAGCCTTTGAATCGGAGCAATCGCTGTTTACTGATGAGCTGTTAGAGTATATTACAATTAATTTGAATAGTGTTGAGTCACTGAGTACAAAGCTGGCCCAATCCCCGTTACCAACGGTTAACGTAAAGGTTGCAGGCAATGTCGAGGAAGGGCCACTGACATTTGATTTATTAGTCACGCTGTATACGCAGGTATATACAACTCCATAAGCGAGTTGTTATCTTCCTTTACAGATATTGTAAATTATGCGTACACCATCCAGTACGAGCGTGGGTTCTACGTGATCGATTACGGGGGTGCGACTTGCAATCAGTGAGGCATATCCGCCGGTTGCGATTACTATTACCTCTCCATCGAGTTCTTTTCGGATACGCTGTACCATACCGTTAATACTATCGACCGAACTGAACATAATACCCGATTTCATACTTTCCACGGTATTTCGACCGATTGTTTTAACCGGAAATTCGAGTTCGATTTTCGGAAGTCGCGCCGCTCGCCGGTGTAAGTCGGCTGCAGAGGTTTCAAGCCCGGGTGATATCACTCCGCCAAGATATTCCCCTTTTTTTGATACGACATCGAATGTATTAGCAGTACCGAAATCGATAATAATGAGGGGACCGCCATATTTTTTATATCCTGCGACAGCATTACAGATTCTATCTGCACCCACAGCTCCTGGATCGTCGTATAATATAGGCATACCTATATCGCAATGAGCTCCAACGACAAGCAGGTCATTTTTATCGATATATTTTTCTGCCATTCTTTGTGCTGCTATAGTTAGGTTTGGAACTACCGAGCTTATTCCCATGGCAGTTATATCGGAAATATTCTTTCCAATATGATCACAAAAAAAACCGACCTGCACAGCGATCTCATCCTCAGTTCTGGAAATAATACTCGTAACCCGCCAGTGGCCAAGCAGCTCATCATTTTGATACAGTGCAAATGATGTATGCGTATTACCAATATCTACTGCAAGAAACATAGATTACTTTCCGTTTACGTTGTGTTGATTGCTACCGATGTTACATCACCGGCAATTATTCGATTTATTGTACCTTTTTTATCTTCAATGAGCAAAGCTCCTTCCCGGTCGATATCTTTACATATACCGGTTTTGACTTTTTTGCCTTCAATAACTTGAACCGGTTTCCCGAACATTGTACAGTGCGACTTCCACCGTTCTACAATCGAATCGGGATCTGCTTCTATTGAGTTATAGACCAACTCAATTTCATATAATATTGAATGCAGTAAGGTAATCCTGTTCAACTCCTTGCCGGTTGCAATATAAAGTGATGAAGCCGTGGTATTGAGTTCTGATGGAAAAGTACTCTGGTTTACATTAATACCCGCTCCCACAACTATACGAAGATCGTTGTCATATGTATGTGTTAGCTCGGTTAATATGCCGCCGATTTTTTTTCCTCCTGACAGCAATATATCATTCGGCCATTTAACAATAACGGGGCAGTCCGGGATGTCTTTTTTAATACTATTAACAATGCATACCGATACCAGAAGGGGAATAAGGTAATATCTCCGTTCTTTGATCTTGGGAGCAAAGATTATAGAGAATAGAAGGTTTTCACTTTTTGCTGAAATCCATTTTCGCTTTAACCTGCCGCGACCGCTGGTCTGTTCCTCGGCGTACACAACGGTCCCCTCTTCGGTTCCGCATTCGGCAAGTAAACGAGCGCATGTGTTTGTGGAATCGATTGTGTCGAACACAAACACCTTTTTACCGAATTTTTTGGTCTTTAAACCGTCAGCTATTGTGGATATTGTCATGTACCTTTCGCCGTAGAACTTCAATAACGGCTATTAATTTTAAAATATCAATATAAAACCTAAAATACTTATAATCAAAGATAACCTGCTATTTTGTCTATACTTAGGAAAGCAGTCTGACAGACTCGCGGATATGGTGACATTATGGCTGTTTGATTCTTCAGGTGAAAATAGATGAGGTTTGTTGTAAACCTATGAGAAATATAAGTTTACGGGGATTTTTTTGTTGTTGGCACGAACTTTGTGAGTATATATAGGTGATTATGAAAAATTTAGGAATAACTATGCTTTATAATACATGAAAGGAGTGAGTTTATATGGGTAAAATAATTGGAATTGATCTGGGTACAACCAATAGTGTGGTATCAGTGATGGAGGGTAACGATCCGGTTGTTATTACTAATGCTGAAGGATCCAGAACTACCCCATCGGTTGTTGCATTCACAAAAAACGGAGAAAGATTGGTTGGCCAGGCAGCGAAACGTCAGGCAGTGACAAATTCACAGAATACTATCTCCTCAATCAAACGATTTATGGGTCGTTTTTACAATGAGGTTGAGCATGAGATTGAATTAGTTCCGTATAATGTGATCAAAGGCGATAACAATACAGCACGTGTGAAAATCGGCGACAGGGTATATTCACCGCCCGAGATCAGTGCAATGGTATTGCAAAAAATGAAACAAACCGCCGAGGACCATCTTGGTGAAAAGGTAACCGATGCGGTCATTACCGTGCCTGCATACTTTAATGATGCACAAAGACAGGCAACAAAAGAAGCAGGCGAGATTGCAGGATTCAACGTGCGGCGAATTATTAACGAGCCGACAGCAGCATCGCTCGCATACGGCTTGGATAAAAAGAACAAGGACGAAAAAATAGCCGTGTTCGATCTTGGTGGCGGTACATTCGACATTTCAATTCTTGAGTTGGGTGATGGTGTATTTGAGGTGAAATCAACCAATGGTGATACACATCTCGGTGGCGATGACTTTGATCAGCGATTGGTTGATTACATTGCCGATGAGTTTAAGAAACAAGAGGGTGTCGATCTTAAAAAAGATCCGATGGCATTACAGCGTTTGAAAGAAGCTGCTGAAAAAGCAAAAACCGAGCTTTCATCGTCGAGCCAGACTGATGTAAACCTGCCGTTCATCACAGCAACGCAGGAAGGCCCGAAACACTTGCAGATAAATATTACACGGTCAAAATTCGAGCAGCTTGTTGAAGATCTGATTCAACGTACTGTTGAGCCGTGCAAGAAAGCCTTAAAGGATGCGGGATTACAAGCTTCAGATATCGACGAAGTGATTCTCGTTGGTGGTTCGACGAGAATACCGAAAGTTCAGGAAGTGGTGAAAGAGATATTCGGTAAGGATCCGCATAAAGGGGTAAACCCCGACGAGGTTGTTGCAATCGGTGCGGCAATTCAGGGTGGTGTGCTTGCAGGTGATGTGAGCGATGTTCTTCTGCTTGACGTAACGCCGCTCTCGCTAGGTATAGAAACACTTGGCGGTGTGATGACCAAGCTGATACCTTCAAATACCACGATACCGACACGTAAGAGTGAAATATTCTCTACTGCGTCGGATAACCAGACATCGGTCGAAATTCACGTGTTACAGGGTGAACGAGAAATGGCTCGGGATAACCGTACGCTGGGTCGCTTCCATCTTGACGGTATACCACCTGCACCGCGTGGCGTACCGCAGGTTGAAGTGACATTCGATATTGATGCCAACGGTATTCTCAACGTGTTTGCGAAAGACAAGGCAACCAATAAAGAGCAAAGTATACGTATTACTTCATCGAGCGGTCTCTCAGAAGCTGAAATCGAAAAAATGAAAAAAGATGCAGAACAGCATGCAGAAGAAGACAAAAAGCGGCGTGAAGAGATCGAAACCCGTAATCAGGCGGATAATCTCGTCTACCAGACCAGAAAGCAGATCAAAGAATTCGAGGATAAGCTTGATGCAGCGACTAAAGAAGATATCGAAAAAGCTGTCAGCAAGCTTGAAGAAGTGCAGAAGAGCGGTAGCATAGACGAGATTAAGAAAGCGATGGAGGAACTGAACGAGAAATGGAACGAAGCATCGACCAAGATGTATCAGCAAGCATCCGCCGATGAAGGACAACAGCAGCAGGGGCAACCCGGAGAACAGGAGCAGCAAACATCGGGCGGCCAGGAAAGCAAAGATGATGTCGAGGATGCAGACTACGAGGTAGTCGACGATAAGGATAAGAATAAGAATAACTAATCCGGAAAGCGGAGTTCACTTCGCAGAAGGATAGTAATGTGTTTATCCCGCACCATCGTCAGGTGTCGCCGGGTGCGATATTCCTGTTCGGTGCGGGAAAATTTTCAAGAGGCTCCATCGTGCGAGCCTCTTTTATTATGTAGGTTACTTGTGCGATGCGTTATATCCGAATATACGATGCAGTATCTTATGGGTTATAATACTCATACTAAACTGTGCATCAAGCAGGTAAGCGGGAAGAAAAACACAAGAGGTGATGAACTATGAACATTATGAATAAATTAACATACAAGTCTCAGGAAGCTGTACAACAAGCACAGGAGATAGCTTCGGGCTACGGTAACCAGGCAGTTGAACCGGTACATATTTTTGCTGCAATGCTGCAGGATGGTGAGGGGATTACTACATCAATTCTGAAGAAAATAGGATCGAATATTGATACTATTAAGATCAAGACTAATGCATTGATAGAGAAACTACCCAAGGTAGAGGGTGCCGGACTCGGTAACCAGTATGTCAGCCAGACAACCGGNGTTGTCCTTGAGAAAGCACTCAAAGAAGCGCAGAACCTAAAAGATGAGTATGTGAGCCTTGAACATTTACTGCTGGCAATGACCGATAAGAAGGCCGGTGATATATCGAAACTGCTCAATGAGCAAGGTGCATCCCATGATACGGTTTTGAAAGTATTGCAAGAAATACGCGGTTCTCATCGGGTTACCGACCAAAATCCCGAAGAAAAATATCAGGCGTTACAAAAATATGGACGGGACTTGAACGATCTTGCACAACGGGGTAAGATGGATCCTGTTATCGGACGTGATGAGGAGATACGCCGCGTATTGCAGGTATTGTCGCGTCGTACAAAAAACAATCCCGTACTTATCGGTGATCCGGGTGTTGGTAAGACCGCAATTGCCGAAGGCATTGCGCATCGAATTGTTCAGGGAGACGTTCCTGATGGATTGAGAACAAAACGAATCGTTGCCCTTGATATGGGTACACTTGTTGCCGGAACGAGTTTCCGCGGGCAGTTTGAGGAACGTATGAAGGCGGTTCTGAAGGAGGTGCAGGAATCCGACGGTGAGATCATTTTATTTATCGATGAACTCCATACCCTTGTCGGTGCCGGTTCGGCACAGGGATCCGTAGATGCAGCGAATATGCTGAAACCTGCGCTTGCAAAAGGTGAACTGCGGGCCATCGGCGCGACTACACTGGATGAGTACCGGAAACATGTCGAGAAAGATCCTGCGCTTGAACGCAGATTTCAACCGGTATTTATCGGCGAGCCGAGTATTGAAGATACTATTTCGATTCTTCGCGGTTTACAGGAACGGTATGAAGTGCATCACGGGGTACACATTACCGACGGCGCTATTGTTGCAGCGGCGCAATTAAGTGATCGTTATATATCAGACCGGTTTTTACCCGATAAAGCGATCGACTTGATCGATGAGGCAGCTTCCAAGCTTCGTATCGAGATCGATAGTATGCCTGAAGAACTTGATAACATAGAACGTCGTATCAAACAACTCGAAATCGAACGGGAAGCGGTGAAGCGCGAAAAGGATCAACAATCACAGGAACGGCTTGAAGAGATCAGTCGTGAGCTTTCTGAATTAAGTGAAGAACGGAACAGGTTACGCTCACATTGGGAGCATGAGAAAACCCTGATCCAGAATTTACGTTCTATGAAAGAACAGGTCGAACAGGCTAAAATTGATGCGGCACGGTATGAACGTGAAGGCGAACTCGGTAAAGTAGCAGAACTTCGCTACGGTACAATCACCGACCTTGAAAACAAAATCAAGCAAACTACCGAGGAGCTTGCGGAAGTACAGAAGGAAGTGAAAATGCTCAAAGAAGAAGTCGATGCTGAGGATATCGCAGAGGTAGTGGCACGGTGGACGGGTATACCGGTAAACCGGATGCTTGAAAGTGACCGTGAAAAGTTGCTTAAACTTGAAGAGCGGTTGCATCAGCGTGTTATCGGTCAGGATGATGCGGTTTCTGCGGTGGCAAATGCCATTCGCAGGTCACGGGCAGGCCTGCAGGATCAGAACCGGCCTATCGGATCGTTCATCTTTTTAGGAACAACCGGGGTCGGAAAAACCGAACTTGCGCGTGCGCTTGCCGAATTCCTCTTTAATGATGAGACCGCGATGGTACGTATTGATATGTCTGAATATAGTGAAAAATTTGCCGTTACGCGGCTGATCGGTGCGCCACCCGGCTATGTTGGTTATGAAGAGGGTGGACAGTTAACCGAACCGGTACGGCGGCGACCGTATTCTGTTGTACTTCTTGATGAAATTGAGAAGGCACATCCGGAGATTTTTAATGTGTTGTTGCAATTACTCGATGATGGCAGGTTAACCGATAGTCAGGGAAGAACTGTAAACTTTAAAAATACAATCGTTATTATGACGTCTAATATCGGTTCACATCTTATTCAGGAACGTATGCGTGAGATAAGCGAGGAAAACCGTGACAATATTATGTCTGAATTGCGATCACAGTTGATGAAATTGTTGCGGGATACGATCCGTCCCGAATTTTTAAACCGGATAGACGAGATCGTGCTCTTTCAGCCGTTAACACAGGAAGAAATCATACAGATTGTGGATTTGCAGCTCCGGTATGTTGAACATATGCTCGCTGATAAGAACTATGGCTTTGCAATAACCGCCGAAGCAAAGGAATGGCTGGGTAAGATGGGATATGATCCGTCATTTGGTGCACGGCCATTAAAGCGGGTAATACAAAAACATCTTGTCAATCCACTTGCACTCAAACTGCTTGAAGGTGAGTATGCAGAAGGTGAGACGGTTGAGGTGGATGTCAATGATCGGGGCGAAATCGTCTTTTCAAAAAAGGCAGAGGCAATCGCGTAAAATATCTATAACAAAACCGTAGTGACGCATCTAAGATGTGTCACTACGGTTATTTTTACTATTAATCTCCAATCCCTAATTCACCCTCTTCATTACCGACAGTAATTACATCGCGGCATCCTGCGTAGAATCCTTCTTTGTAAGATTCATAATGGATATTCTCCAGCTTTATTTCTTCATCGGTTTTAATAAAGCCTTTGTAGTAAACGTCTTCATAATCGAGTTTTGGATTACGAAGTTTTTCCAATAATTCGTCGATGTCATAAGTTTTGATCATGTTATCGCCGCAACGTTGTCCATCATGAAAACCTATATTATATGATTCCTCGCGTGACTTCATAACTCCTCCTTTAGGGATGGTGGATAAAATATCTCGCGGCTGAAACAATTTCGAGATTGTTTATATATTCAAGGTATGTTTTTTATAATCATCTGTCAAGACCATATCTGTTCAATAATTGGTATATAGCGAATAATTAAAGAAATTTGCTTGCTTTTCAGGTTCTATTTCAATACTTTTTTATAATATGCAAAAATCGATTATTGTAATACATTATGGAGAGATAGCGCTGAAAGGCAAAAACAGAGCGTTGTTTGAAAAACGCCTGCAGCAAAATATTCGACAAGCATTGCGTGACATCGAATATAAAGCCAAGCTTAAGCGAGTGAGTGGAAGATTTATTTTATCTTTGAATGATGCCGAAGAGGAGGTAATTTCGCGGGATCGCATATTACGCAGGCTGCGTGAAATACCCGGTATCACATATTTTGGTGTAGGATTTGAAGTTGGCAACTCAATCGATGAGATTATTGACGGTGTTATCACGCTTAGTAAAGACTTGCCGTCGGGAAGTTTTAAAGTGGATACGCGGCGATCAGATAAAACCTTTCCAATGTCATCACCGGAAGTCAACAGGCAAGTTGGACAGGCAATTGTCGATCGTTTTGGATTGCAGGTTGATCTGAACGATCCCGACAGCATTATTCGTATCGAAATTGCATATACCGGCGTATATATATTCTGTACAAGATATCAGGGCATAGGCGGGTTGCCGGTCGGTGTGAGTGGTAGAGTACTCTCGCTGATATCAGCCGGATTTGATTCACCGGTTGCTTCCTATCTTATGATGAAACGTGGTGCACGTGTGTACTTTGCGCATTTTCACAGCGCTCCGTTTGTATCGCGTAACTCGATCGATCAGGTACAATCGCTGGTACAACGATTATCCGATTTCCAGCACGAATCGATCTGTTATATGGTTCCGATTGCTGAGATTCAAAAAAAAATAATTACAATTGCACCGGCGCAGTATCGTGTGCTGCTGTACCGTCGTGTAATGATACGTCTCGCAGAACGGTTGGCACAGTGGCATAAATGTGAAGCACTGGTTACCGGCGAAAGTCTCGGTCAGGTATCATCCCAGACATTGCGAAATATGCGTGTTGTTGACGAGTGTGCATCGATGCCCATACTGCGTCCATTAGTAGGTATGGATAAGGAAGAAATAATTTCGTTATCACGATCCATCGATACCGAGGGTATTTCTGCCGAACCATATGACGATTGTTGCTCGTTTTTGATGCCCCGCAAAGTAGAAACGTGGGGGACTATCGAAGAGGTAAACGAGATCGAATCAAAGATAGAAGTATATGAAGAATATGATGAAGCGCTAAAGCAGGCAGAAAAAATTGTCGCATCTAACCGATATGCAACCCAGGTTGCAGATAATCATTAAAGCATTATAGTGTTTTAAAACTCCGCATGAATACAGCACAACCTGAGGCACAGGAAAAAAGAAAACTTCATCAAAGGTTTGGACTTGTCGAGCAGTTACAGGTGGTAGCATCGACGGCCGTTGTCGTTGCGATGATCACGATTATCAGTATTTACATTATTACCGGCCGTGAGTTTACCTACATCGACTTGCTGACTATCATAACTGTCGGCCTGTTTGGTTTTTTAACTGTCATTTTTGCATTACGATACGGTCGCAAACTTGATGAGCAACGCCGGGAACTTGTCGCGATAAATACTATATCCGAAGCGATTTCCCACTCGGTCAGACCAAAAGTAATTTTTATGAATGCGCTCAAGACCGTGGTGAATTTACTCGATGCGGATTACGGCTGGATATACTTAAATAAAAATGACAAGCTTTTGCTCGAATACCATGAGGGTACATCATTAGATGTTATCGCGAAATTTGAAGAATCGAAAGCGAAAAGCCCGGATTGGAGAAAACCTGTTGTGAAATGGCAGGGTATGAAGAGTGATCCGGGAGCGGTCCCGCCACAACTCCGACGTATCGGTGTAAGAGTTTGGATATCACAGCCGCTTGAAACTTCTAATGGATTTGCCGGTGTATTGGTATTTGCAAGCAAGGATATCCGAAAATTCGATGAAAAACAGATGAACCTGTTATCGGTATTTGTCAGTCAAATTGAGGTGGCACTTGATAATGCACAGTTGTTTGAGAAGGTGCGGGAATCAGAGCAGCTCTATGCAGATCTTTACGAACATTCACCCGATATGTATCATATCATAGACAGGAACGGTACGATTATTAGCTGTAATCAAACTGAAGTAGATTTGCTTGGCTATACAAAAGATGAATTGATCGGCTCAAATGTGCGTATCCTTTATCCTGAAGAAAATCGATCCGAAATTTCCAATCTGCTTCAAACCATCTTTGAGCAACAAAAGAATCTTACCGGTCACGAAGAACGAATCCAGAGAAAAGACGGAAGTTTACTCGATGTTAGTATTAATACCTCACTGATGTATGAAAATGGTGTGCCTATAAAGCTGCGAGTTGTCATGCGCGATATTTCCGAAACAAAAATGATGCAGGAAAAATTGTCACAGATTCAACGCATCGATAGTTTGGGAAATCTCGCAAGCGGTATCGCTCACGATTTTAATAATGTGCTTGTTTCAGTACTTAGTGCAGCATCTATTATGAAACGGAAAATGAAGGAGGATGATCAGTGGTTTGAGTATGTTGAAATGATAGAGTCTTCGGCCAGGCGGGGTGGTGCCCTCACGCGGCAACTCCTTACGTTTGCCCGGCAGAGCAATGTGACATTTCATCCGGTTGATGTGAATGAAGTTGTTCGCGAAACCGTAAAACTTATGGAGCGTAGTCTTGATAAGAGTATCAAGATGCATGTAGATCTTACCAGGAATTTTGCTGTTGTTGAGGGTGACGAACGTCAATTACAGCAGGTGTTGATGAATCTGATTCTGAATGCACGTGATGCGATGCCGGGTGGTGGTAAGGTAACGCTTTCATCCTCAATCGAATCACTTGCACACGGAAATAATAAGACTCCGTTTGGAAAAGCCGGTAAATATCTCAGAATTCAGGTAAAAGATACCGGAATTGGTATGAATAGTGAAATACAGGAAAAAATATTTGAGCCGTTTTTCACAACAAAAGATTCAGGTAAAGGGACAGGGCTTGGTCTATCTGTAGTCTATGGTATTATAAGCAAACATAAAGGCGGTATCACAGTCGATAGCGAACCGGAAAATGGTTCTGTTTTTAATATATACATACCCCTGTTTGATTTCGACGTTCGACCGTCAACAAAGAAAATAAAATCCAAAGAAAAAGTGACCGGGGGTTCGGAACACGTACTTGTCATTGAGGATGAGACACCGGTCGGACGAATGATCCGGGATATGCTGAGCGATTTCGGCTATAATATTACCGTTTGTAATTCAGGTGAACAGGGATTGCGGGAATTGCGTGTCAATGAACGGAAATATGATTTGCTTATCCTCGATTTAAATATGCCGAATGTGAGCGGACGGGAAGTTCTGCAACAACTCCGTGAGTTCAACGAAATGATACCGGTTATTATTTCAACCGGTTACGGTGATCATATTCTCGATGAACAGAATATCAGACCGATGACACAGGGTTACATTCAAAAACCATATGATGAGTATGAGATAGGTCGTCTTGTTCGCCGCGTTCTTAATGAACGTAAAGCCCCGACTGTTCATTAAGTGGTATGATATATCAGGTAGTATTCCGCAGTCGTGTATATAATGTATCCTGATCGAGCACGGTCAGAAATTCATTATAGTCAATTCCTTCCTCAAGTATGTACTCGGTTAAGAGGGTACGAACTTTATTGATAAAATCATGGGTCTCCCATGGTTTACCAACATAGCGGTCGATTTTCGCCTTGTTGATCGCTTCTATAGTATCTTCGTGGGTGGCAAGTCCGGTTAACAGAAGTTTTTTAGTTTTCTGAAAACGTATATCGTTATTAACCTCACCCAGGAATTCTACACCGCTCTTACCGGGCATAACATGATCGCAAATAATAACAGCCAGGTGTTCTCCTTTAGCATCGATTTCATCAAGAATATTTTCGGCTTCATCGGCAGATTCACAGTAAAATATCTTAACATATTCTCGAAAGAACTGAAGTTCTTTCTTCAATGTAGCAAGAATATCTCGTTGGTCGTCGACACAAATGATATTCGGTTTAGCCATTGGTTACTCCTGTAGGAATAGTAATTGTAAAAATAGTATTACCCGGTTCACTGTACACGGAGATTTTTGCACCGTAACTGTCAAGTATTCGTTGTACGATTGTCAGCCCCAACCCAAGACCGAACGATAAACCCTCAACTTTTGTGGTCACATTTGGTTGAAATATTTTATCCTTAATTTCCTTGGGTATTCCCGGTCCATTATCTTTCACCGAAACGACGATTTTATTACCTTTAAGCTCCGATGTGATGACAAGCTGCGGTTTTTCTGTCTTTGCATGGAGCATACTTTCACAGGCATTTTTTATGATATTCGACCATACCTGGATCAACTCACCGGTATTTCCAATTATAGAAGGTAGCGTTGAAAAATGCAAGTCTACAGTAATTCTTCGTAAGTCACTTTGCAGCAAGGTAAGTGATTCTTTAATTGTCTCGTTAATGTCCACCTCTTGATTACGCTGGGAGCGTTTTATCCCGAGTTCCTTAACTGATTTTACCACATAGGTAGCATGATGAGCTGCAACAAGCATATCTTTTATTGTTGCACCGGTTTCCCAATAGCTGCTAATNAATGGTGCAAGTTTTTTAATATCCTTCTTGATTTTTTTGAGTTCGTCTTCATGCATGCTGGTTTGTGCGAGTATATCTGCAGTGTCCTCGGGAAGCTTGAATATNGATTGATANCGCTGCTGGCGTGCCCGAATTTCANTATTCGACAGNGTTCTGCCTTCGTGTAAACCCGTACGGAAATATTCAAGCATATCNGGATCGTGCNTACTGATAATTTCATCAATTTGTTCACCAAGCCAGCGGGTATTTTTTTCAAGCACGGCAATTGCATTGTTGAGTTCGTGTGCAATTCCGGCAGCCATTTGCCCGAGCGATGCAAGTTTCTCCGATTGAATCAGTTTTTTTAAGGTTTTTTCTTTCTCGGCACCTATATCCATCATACGACGCTGCCGGAAGGTGAGTTCGCTGACTATCACCGGCAGGAATTGCTCGGCGAGACTCGCACTGCCACCGGCAAGATAAATTGCATCTTTATAGCCGATATATGCTATTTCCGAATCTTCAAGGGCTACGACACTTGTCATCGTCTTTGAGGTTGAAAAGAAACTGTTTACCCCGACAAACATATATTGTGTTGCAATGAAGAACTCTACTTCACTCCCGTCCGGGTTTACACCAAAACCGCGCACCTTTCCTTTTTTAACAAGAAACAATCGATCGTTGAATTGGTCTTGTTTGAAAAGAAATTCTCCTTTTTTCAGTGTAACAACACGTTTCGGATCGGAAAAATAAATATCAATCAGAAACTGTGTATGGAAGTTTTTTATAAATTTGCTCATAGAAGATCGACCACATCTGCTAAAACATATAGGTAAATGTAGGCAAAAGCCAAACCTACCGCTCCAACGATAATACCCATTTTAAGCATGTCCTGTGTTCTGAAAAATCCGGAGCCGTAGGCGAGTGCATTCGGAGGAGTACTGATCGGCATAGCCATACCAAGTGAACAGGCAAACGTTACGGTCAATACAATGTACCGTAATCCGCCGACATCGTATAATTCCGGAACACTCACACCCAGTGCGACCATTATCGGCAACAATAAATTTGCCGTGGCTGTATTTGATATAAAATTAGACATTATTATTGTAAGAATACTGGCAAAAGCAACAATTAATAAGGGAGCAAATTTACTAAACGGAATGCTTGCAACAATACTCTCGGCAAGCCCGGTTTGTTCAAGGGCAAGGCCAAGTGCAAGTCCGCCGGCGACCAGCCAGAGTACATCCCAGCTTATATTCCGCAGATCATCTTTATTTATAATAGTTGTTGCCGAAAAAACCGCGACAGGTATCAATGCAACTATATACGCATTCATACCATGCAGAAAATCAAGAAGCCATAAAATTATCGTGACGGCAAAGGTACAATAGACAATTATTGCTTTCCAGTTTTTTAAAAATTTCCCGCCGATCTGCAAGTTGATCGTTTCGGTTTCTATGGGATAAAATCGAAGTAATAAAAACCATAAAAACACCATCATAATGATGACAAAGGGCAATGCCATAACCATCCACTGACCGAAACCCATTGCGTAATCACCGGTCAAATACCGGACAGCAATGGCATTCGGCGGGGTGCCAATGATCGTTCCGATACCGCCGATATTTGCGGCAAACGGTACTGCGAGCCCGAATGCAACCTTGCCCCGATCACCCGGTTTAAATAGTTTGAGTACCGGTACAAGCAGTGCCAGCATCATTGCGGTGGTGGCGGTGTTGCTCATAAACATGGAGAAAAGAGCAGTGATGACCATAATCCCGACCAGAACGTATTTAGGGTTGCTTCCGAATGGTCTGAGCAAAACGTTTGCAAGATTGAGGTCGAGACGGTACTTCGTTGCCGCCATAGCAAGAAAAAATCCTCCCAGAAATAACATAATTATCGGTGAGGCAAATGTTCCCATAATATCCTGATAACGAATCAATGTTCCGAAGTCAGGATCTCCGGCTGCAAGTTGAAATATAATGAAACTTCTATCGGATGTAGTGATAAGCAGTAACACCATGACCGTTATAGAGGTGGCATAAATTGGTATCGGCTCGAGAATCCAGAATAATGCAGCGAAAAGAAACAATGCTATTACACGGTGTTCGACAACGGTGAGGTCTTTAATGGGAATTAATTCAGTAGGAAGTATCCATACAAGAAGCGGTATAATAATCGCAATATATAATTTAATATTTTTCTTCATTAGTTAAAGAAATATATTCCTGGACGGGCTCTGTGCAGATATAGGTACTATGAAAATTACAACGGCTACCGCTGTATTGTCAATATTGTCGGTACAGAACCACCACTGGTTAGCTAATTCTTTTTCGATCCTATACGAAAATATGGTTTAATATGTTTAAAAATTCGCTGGAAATCAACTGCTGAAATATTTACAAAAATTTCTTATCATTACATATCTCATATGAAAATAATTATCTGGATAATACTTTTAATTGCAGCTTCCAAGGTGTGGGGTACCGAACCACAAGTCTGGACTAATCAGTCTATACATGCCGGGATCGGGTATTTGTCTCATTATTTTATTGACCATCACTCATCACCTTTGCGCTACAGCAACAAGACATTGATGTATACCCTTCAATATACACATGAAGGACGGCGCGGGAGGCATCGAATCGTTTTCGGATATGACGGCGGCGAATTTAATACTCCAGGTGCTGAGCCGGGAGGCATGTATGAAGATTATTACCGTCTCTATTTTGAAGGTGGCTATGTACATCATCTGACCTCATATTTTAACGATAGACTTCGAATATTGGGCGGCTTTTACTTTGATAATATCCTTACGTACCGGGAGCATTTTTATTTTGAAGATCGCAGCGATATCTATATCGAATTTATCAGCGCCTTCCATCCCGCAATAGAGATTTATTACCGGATCGGTAATCAACACCGGATCCGGTCACGTGTGGGCGTTTCCCCTGTTGCCTATATTTACCATTCACCGTATTCAATACGGGGCTCGGCTCAGAATACGTTTGAATTTTTTGAATCATTCAGAAAAATGGGTGTGATGATTTCATATCAGCGCATTTTTTCTGAACGGCTGCAAACAGAATTATTCTATACGCTCAATTATCACCGGCATAGGGTACCCCGACTTGCACGTTTTGCTTCTGAAAATATTATAATTCAATTTGGATACCGGTTGTAAAATATGAGAAAAGAATTAAAATACTTATTACTTGTCTCGATATGTATATCGTTTTTGTTTACCGGATGTTCTGATCTCTTAATCGAAGCAGAGCCGTCTGCAAAACCTGAAGATGTCTTTGAAGCGTTATGGACTGAGTTTGACCGTTATTATCCTTTTTTTGTTGATAAAAATATAGACTGGGATTCGGTTTACACACTATATGCATCACAAATAGATAACTCAATTAATGAAGAGGATCTCTTTTTTATACTCTCAGATATGGTGAATATTTTAGAAGACGGCCACGTGAATATATATTCACCGTATGGAACTTCTGCCTATACAGGTTGGTATGATCAGTATCCGAGAAATTTTAACATTCAGATTGTGATGAATCGATATTTAAGCGTAACAAGAAGGATCACCGGCGAGGGGAATATTTTGTATGGCAGAATCGGCTCGATTGGGTATATATATGTGCAAAGCTTTACCGGTGCGGGTGGCTGGGTGAATTCAATAGATGATGTGCTGGATGAATTTCACGATCTGAATGGACTGATAATTGATGTTCGGCATAATGGAGGGGGAAGCAGTCAGGATGCACGTGATTTGGCCGGCAGATTTACCGACCGCGAGCGGATATATTCGTATATTCAGTTCAGAAATGGCCCGCGACATACCGATTTTACTGAATTGGAAAGCAGAAGAATAGTTCCTCAAGGTCGAAAACAATATCTTATACAAGTAGCCCTGTTGACGAACCGATCGACCTATAGTGCAGCTGAAGATTTCGTGCTTGCAATGAAGGAACTCCCCAACGTGAAACACATCGGAGATACAACGGGAGGTGGTTTGGGAAATCCCATTCACCGGGAATTACCCAATGGATGGAGATACCGACTGCCGGTTTGGCGGCAGTTTCCGGTGGATCTATCACCGATTGAGGGTATCGGTATAAGTCCAGATTTGCAAATTGATATTACACAGGAAGATGCACAATTGTTCCGGGATACTATTATAAATGAAGCCGTTAATTATTTGAACAGCCAATAAAGAATATGTGTAAAAGAAATAATAAACAAACACTTGCAATACTCCTGGTAATTATAATTGTACCATTACTTGCTTTGTTTTTCACATGGAATTATCTACTTCGATCGCCTGAACCCGTTTCAATTTCCATTACCATTGAGGAACCAAAGATTATAGCTGAGGGATTTAGAGGCGAATCGAGTGCTATATATCTTATGAATCTTGATGGATCAAATCGGATGCGACTATTTAGCGGCAGTATGCCGGATGTTTCACCCGATGGTAAACGACTTGTCTATGTCGCAACTGATAAGAAGCATTGTCTCCATATGGTATGGCTTGAGACTATGCGAGATGTTTGCTTAACGTCGCCGGTATCCGTCCGGGATCCACGCTGGTCGCCGTGTGGCAAGTATGTAACGTTTACATCAAGTCATGCCGGTCGTCATCAGGTTTTTGTATTGACTGTTGATGAATCGGTCGATGTTGATGACGCACCGGTAATGAGACGCATCACAGATGAACCCTACGGGGCAATGTATCCTGTATTCTCACATGACAGTGAGTGGATCTATTATAACCTGCCGTTCAGACATCGGAACCTGATGCGGGTACACAGTCGTGGAATAGGTGAATCCGAAACGGTTGCCGAAACAAGATCGGATTGGTATAGTTATGCCACAGAGCATCCGGAAGGGGATGGTATCGTATTTAGCGGTGTCCGGTCACGGCGTTTGTTTTATATAGATAGTCCGGGGGCACGCTTACAGACATTACTGTCGATGCCGATTACGGCAGATCCCATTTTGTATCCGCGATGGGTGCGTGGAAGTGATACAATAATTTTTAGCGGACAACTTGAACGGGAATCCACACCACAAATTTATTTCGTTGATATTACTGACCTCGAACCGTGGCGTGTTACCGATCCGCGCGAAGGGATACGCTGGCGATCACCATCTGTAGTGATACCTGGAGAATATAATAATGCGGAATAAAGTGAAGTGATAANAATGCAATAAATTTGCCATAACATTGTACTTTTNGTATATTTATAGCACGTAAAACGTAAGCCGCAGTGGCGGAACTGGCAGACGCGCTGGACTCAAAATCCAGTGGGACTAAAATCCCGTGTGGGTTCGA
>SL_3KL_010_SEDDRAFT_10000516_pt1 | contig 31826 bp, 28 predicted proteins | sample SodLakKL_010_SED_2_FD_10381 | JGI IMG/M metagenome (IMG submission 10381)
ATGCTGTCAATATCTGCCACGTACATATTTCCCCGTTGATCCAGCTCCTCACTGCTCAGAAAATTGTCTGAGGGGTTGGTGTGGTGCACCCACTCCACGGGAATGCCGGCGCGTCTGGCATAGTTTTCCATTTGTTCCTCACTGGTGCCGGAGTCCTGCATCCTGTTGACGGAGTGCCGGATTCTTTGCGCATACTCACGCATGTCATTCGTGGGCGAATATCCGTTATGCAGGTGCTGAATGTCTATGCTGCCATGTTTTGTCAGCAACGCCACATCCAGTTCTTCACGCTGCAATTCGTTTGTCAGGTGGGCTTTTATGTGGTTATCCATTCCGAACGTCATATACCGGAAAGAGTTTCCGGGCTTGCTGAGGTGGGGAAACTGTTGGGCGAGGGCGATTCTTTCTGAAGCCCAGGCCACCATACATTCAGAATTGGAAGCATAACCCAGAAAAGTAAGCAGATGGTTCAGCTCGTTATGCTGCCGGCGGTCTTCAATCACTTTGTACAGGTAGTCCTCAACCTGGCGGTAAGGGTCGCGTCCTTCTTTCATGGGCCTAATGCGGCCAGAGTAAATGTCTGAACTGATTTGCTGGGCGGAGTTTTCTGTCAGCCGGTAATAATGCCAGGAAGGTCTTTCTTCGTCCTGACCAAGATATTCAAAATCCAGGTCAAAATCGTCATAAAACCGGTCGGAGGCAACAGATGAGCGCTCGCGGGGAAAGTTTTCTTCATGCATCTTGAATGCGGTGGTCATGTGTTGCGCTTCACGCACCATGGCCACAGGGATGTCTCCCACAAAAACGACTCCTTCAATCCTTGGGTCAGCAGCGTGTAATCTTATGAGTTCTTCGCGGACATGCATGGGATTCTCCCATTGATCTGACACGATGTAGGTGGAGAGGTTTTCTGTTGATTCCAGCATTTCCCTGTAGGCGTGAACGGCCTCACCTGCCTCTTCATAGGTGTCGTGGTCAATAAAAATAGCAAAGGCTGCCTGGTGGCTTTGGGCGGGTTCAGTTATTTGTGACTGAGCCTGCGTCTGATTTGCTGATATGATAAGGGTAAAAATGCTGAAGAGGAATGCTTTGGTAGAGATTGGCATAATGTCGGGATTGAGATTAAACTATCTGAATGCGTGATGTGACGATAGGGATAAAATATGTAGCGATGAATCATGACATGCCGGTAACAAAAAAGATGCCAGAGTTAGTCCCTGATTGTTCCCGCATCATATTTTCAGCGGAGATACGGGGTCTTTTGTACCTTTGCCGGATTAAATTTTCTGACGGGAAGCGGCATGATACAGGAAGATCATAAACCAAAGGGAATTCACTGGCTGGCACTGGCGTTGCTGGTGCTTGTCTGGGGGAGCTCATTTATCCTGATCAAGCGGGGGCTGGTTGCTTTCAACAGTATGGAGGTAGGGGCCCTGCGGATCGGTATTTCTTTCCTGGTACTTTCCCCCCTGCTGTTCCGTCACCTCGGAAAAGTCCCCCGGAATAAACTGGTGTATTTTATGGCAGCCGGCCTGATCGGAAACGGGCTGCCTCCTTTTTTGTTTGCCAAGGCACAAACGGTGATCGACAGTTATATGGCCGGGGTCCTCAACTCCCTGACGCCGTTGTTTACGCTGCTGATCGGGGTGGCTCTTTTCAGCGTGAAGACCCGCTGGGTCAATGTGGTGGGAGTTGTTGTAGGCCTGGCCGGGGCCATCGGGCTAATGACGGCAGTGAACGGCGGGGAGCTTAACAACATGTGGTACGGGTTGTTTGCGGTGGCTGCGGCTGTATGTTATGCCACCAATATGAACCTGATCAAGCAGTACTTATATGGGTTCAATGCCCTGACCATCACTTCAGTGGCTTTTATGTTTATCGGGGTTCCCTCGCTGATCTGGCTGTTTGCCGGCAGCAGTTTTCTGACTGTACTGGCAGATGATCCGGCAGGGTGGTCAAGCCTGGGCTATATTGCCATTCTGGCCATTGTGGGCACTGCACTGGCCATGATCATTCACAACTGGCTGATCAAACAAACTTCGGCGCTGTTTACTTCTACGGTCACTTACCTGATGCCGGTTGTTTCGATCTTCTGGGGGGTGGCCGACGGAGAAGTTTTCCTCCCCCTTTATATCCTCTGGATTGCCATGATATTGCTGGGTGTGTACCTTGCCAACAGGCGTCAGAGGAAACCCAGGCAGCCAGTGGGCTGAAAGTCACCCGGTGCCCCGGTTGAAAGGGGGTCTGGTCACGTGCTGAATGCGAATCATCATGACCCGGTGAGCGCGGATCAGCACCACTGGCTGAAAGCAAATCAACCCCATGTGCTGTAAGGATTTCTGGCCAGGGAGGCATTGTAATAGCGGGGGTTGCCGGTGACTTCTTCTCCCAGCCAACCGGGCCGTTCAAATTCTTCATGCGGTGATCCCAGTTCTATTTCAGCCACGATCAGCCCCTTGTTGTCTCCAAGGAATTCATCCACCTCGAATGTATGGCGGCCGGCCGGAACACGGTGCCTGATCTTTTCAATCATGCCGGGTTCGCAGATCTCCAGTAATTCAAGGGCTTCCTTTTTTGGGATCTCTTTTTCCCATTCGTAGCGGCTGGTGCCTTTTTGCCGGGCTTTCCCCTTGATGGTCAGAAATCCTTTTTCTCCTTCAATCCTGACCCGCACTGCCCGCTCCGGCTCGGAAGACAGGTATGCCTGGGTAATCCGGGTCTGGCTGGTTGTGTGCGGACGGAAGTCTCCGCTTACCAAAAATTTTCTTTCAATTTCCTGTGCCATAAGGGGTGGTTTATGCAAAAAGCCGGGCTGAACTGCATGACTGCCGGCCCGGGGGTTTGTTGCTGACAATTGGTTACTGCCCGCAACCGGGTTGAGTGGTTTACTGATCGGTTTGGCAGAGGTGGTGGATTTATAATCTTCGGTGAAAATATGAAAAAGCCAGGGAGAACAGCAACTATACAAAGGTAAGTAAAAGGTAATCAATATTTCCTGTGCCGGGGGTGCTTGTTGCCGTTATGTAACTGTATCGGGGGTGTATCTGTGCCGGGTCGCCGGGAGGTTACCTGCAGCGGAGGCGACCCTTTGCGTTTCCCCGTCTGCAGGGGATGTGGCCCTGCACCGGTTGTGTACCGCGGATGATTCCGCCCAGGACATCTCATAAAACACAGAAAGAAAAATATTTAACCGGGGCCTTGCACCTTGGTATTTTTTGTTTAACTTTGCACCCCAATATTCGAGTAACTCATTTTTAACCAAGGATAAGAGATGTACGCAATTGTTGAAATAGGCGGCCAGCAATTCAAGATTCAAAAGGACCAGAAACTTTTTGTAAATCTGCTGGATAACGAAGCGGGCAATGACCTGGAGTTTGACCGGGTGTTGTTGCTGGCTGACGGCGAAAATATTCAGGTGGGAACACCCGTTGTGGAAGGCGCAAAGGTAAAGGCCAAAGTGCTGGAGCATGTGAAAGCTGATAAGGTGCTTGTTTTCAAGAAGAAAAGGCGCAAAGGCTATCAGAAAATGAATGGTCATCGCCAGCCGCTGACGCATATCCAGATTGAAGAAATTACCGCATAACAGATTGGCAACCGAAAACTAAGAAACTATGGCACATAAGAAAGGAGTTGGTAGCTCACGTAATGGTCGCGAGTCGCATAGCAAAAGACTCGGTGTTAAAATATTTGGCGGATCTGTGGCCACTGCAGGAAACATTATTGTCAGGCAGCGTGGTACAAAGCACAACCCGGGCCGCAATGTAGGCATGGGCAAGGATCATACCCTGTACGCCCTGATTGACGGCAAGGTGGTTTTCAAAAAGTCATACGGTAACAAATCTTATGTTTCTGTTGAACCTGTGGCAGAGGCACCGGTTGCGGAAACAACCGATAGCAAGCCTGTGGCTGAAGCCAGTGTGGAGAAAACTCCGGAAGAGCCAGTTGCAGAGGCTTCCGGCGAGGGTGAAACCCCTGCTGAAACCCAGGCATAAGGTGCTTCAGATTTCCGGATTACCGGAGACCATCGCAACATATAATCCTGCCACGGCAGGATTTTTTTTTGCCGTGGTTTTCGTAATTTTGACTCTTTAGCAACAACTGAGTAATAACAGTCCAAATAAAGACCATGATTGATATTCAACTTATCAGGGAGAACAGCCGTGAGGTGATCGAGCGGCTTAAGGTGAGAAATATGGATGCTGCCGGCCTGGTTGAGCGCGTCGCGGAGGCTGACAGCGAACGCCGGCAAATGCAGAAACAGCTGGATGATACACTGGCAGAAAGCAAGGTGCTGGCACGGCGTATCGGTGAATTGTTCAAATCCGGGAAAGGGCAGGAGGCAGAAGGCTTAAAACAGGAATCAGGCCGTTTGAAACAACAGGCCAGAGTACTCCAGGAAAGACTTGATGTGGTTGCCGGTGAACTCAATGAGCTCATGACCCGTTTACCCAACATTCCCCATCCTTCGGTGCCTGCCGGCAATACCGAGGCTGATAATGAGATTGTCAGGGAAGAGGGAAAGGCTGAGGCTGCCCCCCCTGAAGCGTTGCCGCACTGGGAGTTGTGCAAAAAACTTGACATCATTGATTTTGAAGCGGGAACCAAAATCACCGGTGCGGGTTTTCCTGTGTATAAAGGGAAAGGAGCCAGGCTTCAGCGTGCGCTGATCGCTTTTTTTCTGGATGAGGCCGATAAGGCAGGATACACAGAAATCCAGCCACCGCTCATGGTCAATGCGGATTCTGCCTACGGTACCGGGCAGCTTCCCGACAAGGACGGACAGATGTACCATGTGCAGTCCGACGACCTTTACCTGATCCCCACTTCCGAGGTTCCGGTGACCAATTTGTTCCGCGATACAATCCTGAAAGAGGATGAGTTGCCGGTGAAGTATACTGCGTATTCTGTTTGCTTCCGCCGGGAAGCGGGATCATATGGAAAGGACGTACGCGGGCTGAACCGTTTGCACCAGTTCGACAAAGTAGAGATTGTGCAGGTGACCCATCCGGAGAAAAGCTACCAGGCGCTGAAGGAAATGGTTGACCATGTGGCTGTTTTGCTGAAAAAACTTGAGCTTCCCTTCCGGGTTGCCCGGTTATGCGGCGGTGACCTGGGGTTTGCAGCTGCGCTGACATTTGACCTGGAAGTTTGGTCCGGAGCCCAGGGGCGCTGGCTGGAAGTGAGTTCGGTATCGAATTTTGAGACCTATCAGTCGCACCGGCTAAAGCTTCGTTACCGTTCATCTGAAGGCAGGAACCTTCATGCGCACACCCTTAATGGCAGTGCGCTGGCCCTGCCGCGTATTTTGGCCGCCCTGTTGGAGAATAACCAGGACAAGGGTGGCGTTATCATACCGGAGGTCTTGCGACCTTATACAGGTTTTGACAGAATTTAGGAATTAAAAGTGTTTCTGATGCGAAGGATGGTTGCCATATTTTTGTTGTGTTGCGGCTTCCTGCTGATGATGCCCGCCGGTATTGTTGCTTCTGCCACCGGTATTGTTGCTTCTGATACGACAGATGAGCGGCTGGCGGCTCAATATTTCAGGGAGGGCGACTATGAGCGTGCTGTGGCAATCTATGCGCAGTTGTACGAAGAAAACCAATCCCCTCTTATTTATAATAATTATTTAATCAGCCTGTTGGAGGTCGAAGAATTCAGAAGTGCCCGGCGACTAACTGAGGCTCAGCAGGACGCCAATCCCGGTGATATCCGGTATGCTGTCGACCAGGGGTGGGTGGAGCAGCGTGCAGGGAATGACAGGCGGGCCCGTCGTCATTTTGATGGTCTCATTGGTGACTTGCAGGCGCGTTATCCTGATGTGGTTGACCTGGCCACTGCGTTTGAGGCGCGGGGGTATGCCGACAGGGCACTGGAAACCCTCAAACGAGGAAGAGAGTTGTTGGGCGGGGAATATCCGCTGCATTTGCACCTGGCTGAGCTCCATGAAAAAAGGGGAGATTACCAGTCGATGATGGAGGAGTACCTGGATTACCTGAACGAATACAGGGAAGATATGGACAGGGTCAGGGGAATGATACAGGATGCCATTGCCGGTGATCCGGATTTTTCGCGCAATGAGGCTTTGCGAAGGGTATTGCTGACCCGTACCCAGCGTCATCCTGACAATATATTATATGCGGAGATGCTGCTGTGGTTGTCGATGCAGCAACAGGACTTCCGGATGGCTTTCCGTCAGGCCAGGGCCCTGGACCGCCGCCTGGGCCGGGAAGGGGAATTGGTGCTGGAAGTGGCTGAGCTCAGTGCCCGTAACGAGTATTATGAGGTGGCCGCTGAAGCCTATCAATACCTGCTTGATCAGGGCGAGGAGGCCCCTTTTTACCTGGAATCCCTGGTGGGGTTCCTGAATGTGAGATTTCTGGCTGTTACCAGCGGCTATGAATATGAGCGGGAGATATTGGAGGAGGTGGAGCAGGAATATATGGAAACCATTGACCGGATGGGAATACATGGGGCCACCGTTCAGCTGGTAAGGAACCTGGCCAGACTTCAGGCTTTTTACCTGGACCGGACCGGCGAGGCCATCGGACTCCTGGAGCAAATTCTGGATCTTTCAGGTGTTTCCGGCAGGGTGAAAGGGGAGTGCCGGGTAGAGCTGGCTGACATTCTGCTCCTGACGGGTGAGGTTTGGGATGCCACATTGCTTTACTCCCAGGTAGACCGGATGTTCCGGGATGACCCCCTGGCTCATGAGGCCAAATATAAAAATGCCCGGCTTTCTTATTTTATCGGAGAGTTCGACTGGGCCAAGGCACAGCTCGATGTGCTGAAAGCCGGAACGTCCAGGCTGATCGCTAATGATGCCATCAGGCTTTCCCTCCGGATACAGGACAATGTAGGCGGAGACGGAAACACCGAACCACTGGAAATGTTTGCCAGGGCCGAGCAGCATATTTTTATGCACCGTTATGGACAGGCTGAGCAGGTACTGGATTCCATCAGGGATCGTTTTCCCGCCCACCAGATCAATGACGATGTGTTGTTTGCCCGGTCGGAGATCATGGAAAGCAGGGGAGAATATGCAGCGGTTGACAGTTTGCTGGCCGTGATCGCAGATGATTACCCTGACGGTCTGCTGGCGGATGAAGCTTTATTCAGAAGGGCGGAATTGCAACATCATTATTTTGAGAACCATGACAAAGCCATGGAGTTGTACCAGCGGGTTATGGTCGATTATCCCGGGAGTATATATACCCTGACGGCCAGAAACCGCTTCCGTGCGCTTCGTGGTGATATGGTAAACTAATCATACAACTGTGACACATCATGTTAGCCCCAAAAAGTCGCTGGGTCAGCATTTCCTGGCCGATGCCCATATAGCACGGCAAATTGCCGGCAGCCTGACAGGTCACGGTAACTATACAACCGTTCTGGAGGTGGGCCCCGGCACCGGAATGCTCTCGCGCCACCTGATAAACCGGAAAGATATCCGTTGGTACGGACTGGAAGTGGATGGTGAATCTGTGCTATACCTGCATGGCAGGTACCCTGAAATGAAGGACCACATCATTAAGGGAGACTTCCTGAGTTGGGATATCTCAGCCATTTCAGGAAATGAGCCTGTAGCTGTTATCGGCAATTTTCCTTATAATATTTCCTCTCAGATACTGTTTCGTGTGTTGTATAACAGGAGCCAGATTCCTGAAGTTGTTGGGATGTTCCAGAAGGAGGTGGCCAGGCGGATTGCGGCACCACCGGGAAGCAAAACCTATGGCATTCTCAGTGTGCTGATGCAGGCGTTCTATGAGGTGGAGCTCTTGTTCGACGTTCCGCCTCATGTGTTTGTGCCCCCGCCCAAGGTAGATTCCACCGTGCTGCGTTTCACTTCCAGGCCGGATATGTCGCTTGATTGTGATGAGGCGCTGTTTTTTGCCGTGGTGAAAACGGCTTTCAACCAAAGAAGGAAGACGCTCAGAAACTCCCTGAAGGGGATGCATATTGACTGGGAGGAACTCGACTCCCGGATGCAGGGAGAACGCCCGGAGCAACTCACGGTGCAGGAATTTGTGGAGATTGCCCGGCAGGTTGGTTAAGGTCTGCTTTTATTTCCGCTTAAAAGATGTATTTTTGTTTAACAAGGGAAGTTGCTGCTTATGACAACCAGGAAGTTTAATTCGTTTGAATACATTGGCCGGGCAACCGGTCCGGATCCCGGTGGCCTGCACCGGGAAGACATGTTTGAAACGCCTCATGGATTTGCTTTTGTGATTGCTGCCAGCCAGGGAGAAGGTGAGCAGGAAGCCGGCCGGACGGCCACTGCACTGGAGCGGATCAGGTACTACCTGGAAAATGAGACGGATGATAAGGTGGAAGAAGTATCCCGGAATGCCCTGATGTACACAAGCGGCTATCTGTATCAGACGTATCAGAAAGAAGCGGAAGGTGATCTGCCCCCACTAAGTTGCTTGTGTGTCATTGTCAGTGATGGGAAAGTGCATTATGCCTGGGTCGGCAATATCTGCCTGTATGTTTTTACAGGCAAAAGGATGATTCCTCTGTCGTGGACAGTGGCTGAATCGCAAGGCCCTGATGCTTCCGTGGCTTTTATGGGTGAACAGCCTGTGGTTGCCCCGCAGTTTCCCACAGACCCGCTGATTCCAGTAAATGAAGACCTGTTGCTTGCAGGGTCAGGAAGAAGTTGTGAGTTGTTTTGCCTGAAGCAGACAAAGAAAATCCTTCAGGATTCCATGCCATCCCAGACAAAAGTGGCACGGATGACACGCCTGTTTGACGGAGAAGAAAGCGAAAAGCAGGCCCTGGCCTTGCAAATGCTGCGTTTTTACAACCTTGAGAACCGGCAACGGAGTTTTGTTACAGGTCAGGAGCAAGCAGCTCCCCGGCCGAAATCATCAGCTGAAAAAGAAGATATGCCCGGGAAGAAATCCAAAAAGCAGCTACCTGATATGGATATGCTGCAAAAAATCAAATACATTGCCTACCTGGTAGGGATACTGTTGGTGGGGTATATGGTGTATGACCTGTTTCTATATGATCCGAAGCCGGCGGTGAATATTCCCCTTGTCATTGAAACAGAGCAGGTGGGGGTTGAATCGCCAGATGATACCCTCTCGCTGGCCATGGATGAGCCCCGCGCCTTACCTGAGGATATTCCTTACACCGTGCGTGGGGGAGATACCTGGGGGAGGATTTATACCCAGTTTGGCGTATGTTCATGGTTCATCATTAACCACCCTCCGAATACCGGGCGATTTGGCCGTGATGGTGCCCTGATCGCCGATGCCCGTTTGCAGATTCCGGTAAGGTATTCCAGTGACCCTGAACTGAACCCGCACTATTATACAGAGTTTACCACCGAGGTGGTCGGTGCTTCCTGTGAAAATGCCGGTCAGGAATTGCTGGACAATTTCCGGGAAATGGTGCAAACCCAATAACGACAATTATGCCAGCATCCGGAGATGTGTTGTTTTTGGACAGTGCCCACCCCCTGCTTTCTTCTGATCTGGAAGGGCTTGGATACAATTGTATTCATGATCCGGAAATTACTCATGAAAAATTACTTGACCTGATGCCCGGGCTGACCGGTATTATTGTCAGGAGCAAATTCTTTTTGGGCGAAAATGAACTTCAGCGAGCCGAAAAACTGCGTTTTATTGGCCGGGTCGGAAGTGGTCTTGAAAATATTGATGTGGCATATGCCGGCCGCAGGGGTATCGCCTGCCTGAATTCACCGGAAGGGAACTGTGATGCCGTAGGTGAACACGCCACCGGCTTGCTCTTGTCGCTTGTTAATCACATCTGCAAGGCGCATCATGAGGTTTGCAGCGCTTCCTGGAAACGTGAAGAAAACAGGGGAACAGAACTCAGTGGCAAGACCATGGCCATTATCGGATATGGTCATACGGGAAGTGCTTTTGCCCGTTGCCTTGGCGGATTCGGAATGGATATCCTGGCTTACGACAAATACAAAACAGGCTATGGTTCTGAATGGGTGGAGGAAAGCAATATGGAAGAGATTTATCGCCGGGCCGATTTTTTGAGCCTGCATGTGCCGCTGACCGCTGAAACCCGTTACCTTGCAGATTTTGATTACCTGAACAGCTTTCGGAAAAATATCTTCCTGATCAATACCTCACGTGGCCCGGTGGTGAATACGGCGGATCTCTGCCGCGCTCTGCGTTCTGGCAAGGTGCGGGGTGCCGCGCTGGATGTCCTTGAATACGAACATCTCTCTTTTGAAGACCTGGACTTGTGGGATCTTCCTGAACCTTTCCGTTTCCTGGCCGGCCATCCCCGCGTGGTGCTTACTCCTCACGTTGCCGGATGGACCCATGAATCCCATCTGAAACTTTCCAGGGTCCTGGTGGATAAGATAAAAAATCTGGATGAATAGGGCTCAGTCCCGGGTTTTGACAAGCAATTGCAGGGTGGTCCGGCTTCTTTGCTCCATCATAACCTCCCCGTCTTTCACCAGATCCTCCAGCTGTGCATTCTCATAGTGCCTGACGGTGATCAGCCGGAGTCCTTCGTTGTAACGAATGGTAAAATTCTGTTCCAGGTCTTTAAGCAACGCAGGTGTTTTTGTTTTGTCAAAATCAAAACACACGGAGAAGCTGATGGCAGAATTCTGCATCAGGTTGATCTTCACACCGTTTTGTGCAAAATCGGCGAAGATCCGTGAGAGGTTATCCTCGGCAATAAAACTGAAGTCTTTCGGGAAAATGGATGCCAGCACCTGATTGAACTTGACAATATAGGAAGGACATGCCCCATCATCGGAGGAGTTGTCATCGATGACCGATCCGCTCAATTCAGGGTTTTCAAAGGATCTTACCTTCAGCGGGATGTTTTTGCTCAGCAGTGGTTTGATTGTTTTGGGATGGATTACCGTAGCCCCGTAATAGGATAACTCAAGAGCTTCCTGATAACTGATGTTTTCGAGCAATACAGAATTCTTCAGTAATTTCGGGTCCGCATTCAGCAATCCCGGCACATCCTTCCAGATAACTACCTCCCTGGCCTGCAGTGCGTAGGCAATAATGGCGGCGGTATAATCGGAGCCTTCTCTTCCGAGTGTGGTGGTAAATCCCCGGGGGGTTCCCCCGAGAAATCCCTGGGTAATGACCAGTGATGGGGTGTTCTTGCCCGTTCCCGGTTTGAGGAATGGAGCGAGTTGCTCCTGTATGGTCTGTACACTCATGATCCAGTCAACTCGTGCATCCCTGAAACTGGCATCCGTGATGATCAGTTTCTGAGCCGGGAATAAACGGTTCGACAACCCGGTTTCAGTCAAATAAGCGCTGAGGATCTGGGTGGAGACCATCTCGCCGGTCGATACAATGCGGTCGTACTCGTAGTTGTAATTGCTTCCCGCTTCTTCGCTGATGTAATAATAGAGGTGGTAAAACAATTGCTCCAGGGTGTTGAAAACCGGGTGATTGCGATCGGGAAAGAGTCCTTCAGCGATCTTAATGTGCCGGGTTTTGATCTGCGTGAAATCCTCCATCATGGCTTCCCGGTTGCCTTCCATGAAATGTGCGCACAGACGCTCCAGGGCATTGGTGGTTTTGCCCATGGCTGAAAGCACAACCACCAGGGGCCCGGTGCCGTGATGGTCTCTGATGATCCTTGCCACATTTTTTACAGAATCGGGATCTTTTACTGAGGCCCCGCCAAACTTGAATACACGCATTTGTTGTCCTGGTTCTGATCGGCAATTAACTGTCATCCCGCCGCACTAAATGCAAAGTTAGAAAAAATTGCGTCAGCCTTATTGAAGAATCCCCGGCCTGAAAACCAGGACCGGGGATCGATGCATGAAAGGAAAATATAGTGATTGATAATGGCTCCGGGTTATTCCTCTTTAAGTGCTTCCATCAGTTTCTTGCGCGTAAAGAAGATGCGGCTTTTGACGGTACCGATAGACAGGCCCAGTTCGTCAGCGATCTCTTTGTATTTATAACCCTGATTGTACATCTCAAACGGGGTCCGCTGTTCGGGGCTGATCTTTTTGATCGTGTTGTTGATCTCTTTAGTGGTATAGTCCGAGTCCGGCAGCCCGATGCTGCTTTCTTTTGACAGATTCAGGTAATAGAGGTCATCTGTTTTATCCAGGATGGTGTTTTTCCGCACACTCTGACGATAGTTGTTGATAAATGTGTTTTTCATGATGGTGAAGGTCCAGGCTTTCAGGTTGGTGTTGGCCGCAAACTTCTCCCGGTTGGTCAATGCCTTCAGATAAGTCTCCTGCACAAGATCCTGCGCGTCTTCGTAATTGGAGGTCAGTGTATAGGCAAAATATTTCAGGTTGTTCTGCAATCCCATCAGCTTATAATTGAATTCGAGTGTTGTCATGGCGATAGAGTTTTAGTTTGTTCAATTAATATATACCAAAGTTAAACAAAAAAAATTGAACCGCAAGCGATTTTTGATTTTTTAACAAAATTCATAGGGCAAAAAGGCTTGCTTGGTTGCCTAAAAGGCTGTTTAGCAAAGTAAAAATAGGCAATAAAATGCCTGAATGAAACTTTTTGGATTTAAAAATTGTTAAAACTTTATCTGTTTTTATATGCGACATTGCTCCATGGGATGGTTTCCCCGCTGGCAGGCTTTTAGTGGGGGAACGGGTTGGCCGGAATGATCGGGGAGCGCATTGCAGGAATACCGGGCCGGGAGGGGTTACCCGATTTGCATGATTTCCTTGAAATGCTTTACATCCCGGACAAGTATCACATTGGCGGGTAGTGAGGATTTGTATTTGTGGGCCTGGATCCCTGTAATATAAATTATTTTACCGGGGAAAGCTGCCGACAGCCTGTCAAGGTAAACAGGAATTTCCTGTGTTGAAAGGGCGGCCACAAAATAGGTAAACAGGAAGTCTATTTGTTTGATATTTGCTACTTCCTTCAGGTCATTGAAGGGTACAGATTGTCCGAGGTAGATTACTTCATAGCCGCCTTTTCTGAGGAGATAGTTGTAGAAAAGCAGGCCCAGTTCGTGGAGCTCTTGTTCGGGCAAATACAACAAAAAGGTTTTTGATTGGTCATCACTGGTGCGTATCTGGCTATCGATGGCAATAATCAGTTTTTGCCGGATCAGGTTGGTGACATAGTGTTCCTGAGCAGGATGGATCGTGCCGGCCAGCCAAAGTACGCCTACTTTCTCGAGAAAAGGGTAAAGAATTTCTGTAACGGTTTTCTCAAACCCCAGCCGCAGGATGGCATTGTTCAATATCTGCTCGAAAGTGGTCTCGTTCATATCGATCATTGAGACCGTCAGGTTGTTGATGTGGTCTTCCTGGCTGCCTCCATCCTGTGTCATTTCCGCGACTTTCTCGTTGATCTCCCGGCTGTCCATCGCGGCTATTTTGGATATCCTGAACCCGTGACTGTAAAGCGTGCTGATATTCAGCAATTTTTTCAGATCAGCGTCATTGTAACACCGTATATTGGTTTTTGTCCGTTCGGGGGTGATGATGTCAAAGCGCTTCTCCCACATCCTGATGGTATGGGCTTTTATGCCGGATAATTTTTCCAGGTCTTTGATGGAGTAGCAACTCATGGGTTAAGAATAATTAAGAAATAGTTCTTCCGCTTGTTAAGCCTCTGATAGCGGAGTAGTTTTGTTTAACCACAACGATTTAACGGGAATTATTGCAAAAAGTTCAATAGGAAATCCGAAAAAAAATACTTATATTGGCCTTCTGGAATATCCCTTTTAAAACAATAATATATATGGAAACAAACACGCTAGAAATCACAGAGCAGCCAGAGGGTTTGGGGTTTACCAGTATCAGAGAACTGGTAAACCAGACCCTGAAAAAAAACTTTGGCAACAAGCTTACTCCTGATGGAGTATCCACCGGTTTTTCAGCACTTGATCAAGCCACAGGTGGTCTACAAAAAGGACAATTGTACACGATTGCGGTCCGCCCTGGAATGGGGAAGACCGCATTTTTATTGTCCCTTACCAACAATATGGCCGTCAAGGATGATTATTCCGTGGCCATCTTCTCTTCCGAACGCTCCAACATCAAAATGACCAACCGTTTGATTGAGAGCGAAACGGGTATGTCTCTGGATAAATTACAGTCCGGTACTTTTAAGGACAGCGAAAGGGATCACATGTTGTCTCTGCTGAGCAACATTGCCAAGGCAAAGATCTACCTGGACGATACCCCGGCATTATCCATAGACCTGCTTGCCAAAAAGGCAAAACACCTGAAGGAGCAGCACCAGCTTGATCTGATCATTGTGGATTACCTGGAGTTGCTGACAACGGGAGATGTTAACGGTGATGATCAGTTGACGCAATTTGCCGCCATGGTTCAATCCATCAAGTCGCTTGCCAGCGAGCTGGGCCTGCCGGTATTGTTATTCTCCCAGGCTTCGGTACCGGTGAACGGCAAAACCCCGCGACCGGCAATTTCAGACCTTCCGGATTATATTCAAAAGGATTCAGATGTGCTTATGATGCTTCACAGGAATGATGCTTTTCCTTTCCCGGGAAACAGTGAGGGGAAAAATGCTGTTGAGCTGGTGGTAAAAATCAATCAATCGGGAGGAGCGCAGGAAGAGATGGTATTGCCGATGACATTTATTGAAAGTATTGCTAAATTCGCAGATTTTTCTTAGTGTATGGCCATTATTAATGAGAATGAACTGGGGCATGATGCACTGGTGAATGCCGCCAAAAGAATGATCGTAGCTGCCCGGACAGCTCCCAAAGCAAGGGGGGTCGACAACATAGGGATGTCTATTGTTACAGGCAGTGATGTGCATGCACTGGCAAAGACCATGGAAAAGATCGGGAAAGATGAAGACAACCCTATTTTTACCCGTGATGCCGGAAATGTGCAAAATGATACGGCAGTGGTTTTGCTGATCGGGACAAAAATCCGGTCACTTGGGTTAAAAACCTGCGGATTGTGTGGGTTTTCAGACTGCAGTGCCAAGGATGAACACCCGGAAGTACCCTGTGTCTTTAATACGGGAGACCTGGGTATTGCGGTAGGGTCTGCCGTCAGTACAGCCATGGATGCAAGGATCGACAACCGTATTATGTACACCATCGGGGTGGCTGCCAGGGAAATGGGCCTTTTGGGGAAAGATTACAAAGTGATATACGGGATCCCCATGAGTGCCACTTCGAAGAACCCGTTTTTCGATCGGAAAAAAAAGAAGTAACAAAAAAAAAGGGCGGATCACCAGGATCCGCCCTTTTTTTTGTTACAGAAAGTATGAATTACTTCACTTCCTCAAAATCTACATCCTGTACATCATCGTCGTCATCTTTCTTTCCGCTTTCCTGCTTTTGTTGTGACTGCTGATCTTCTCCCTGTCCGGCCTGCTGCCCCTGCTCCTGGGTGTTTTGATACATCTCGGAGCTGGCGGCCTGCCAGGCATTGTTCAGGGTCTCCATGGATGAATCAATGGCCGCTATATCTTTGTTCTTATGGGCTTCCTTAAGCTCTTCCAGGGATTTCTCTATCGGCTCTTTTTTGTCAGCCGGCAGTTTTTCGCCGAATTCCTTGAGTTGTTTTTCCGTCTGGAAGATCAAGCTATCGGCCTGATTCAGCTTGTCGATCTCTTCTTTTTGCTTTTTGTCACTTTCAGCATGTGCTTCCGCTTCGGCCTTCATTTTTTTGATCTCTTCCTCACTCAATCCGGAGGAGGCTTCGATGCGGATATTCTGTGATTTACCTGACGCTTTGTCCTTGGCAGACACATTCAGGATTCCGTTTGCATCGATGTCGAATGTGACTTCGATCTGCGGAACACCTCTTGGTGATGGCGGAATGCCGTCGAGATGGAAACGTCCGATGGTTCGGTTATCTTTGGCCATGGGTCGTTCACCCTGTAATATATGGATCTCCACAGATGTCTGGTTGTCAGCTGCGGTGGAGAATGTCTCCATTTTTTTGGTGGGAATGGTGGTGTTGGCTTCGATCAGTTTGGTCATCACACCGCCCAGGGTTTCAATACCCAATGAGAGGGGAGTTACATCAAGCAACAGCACATCCTTGATCTCTCCGGTAAGCACACCACCCTGAATGGCAGCACCAATGGCAACCACCTCATCGGGATTGACCCCTTTGGAGGGCTTCCTGCCGAAGAATTTTTCCACCACCTGCTGAATAGCCGGTATACGGGTGGAACCGCCCACCAGGATCACTTCATCAATATCTGAGGCCTGTACGCCTGCTTCCTTCAAAGCGATCTTACACGGTTCCAGGGTGGCCTGGATCAGTTTGTCGCTCAGTTTCTCAAAGTGGCTGCGTGTCAGTGTGCGAACCAGGTGTTTCGGGATTCCGTCAACCGGCATGATGTAAGGAAGGTTGATCTCTGTGGAGGTAGCACTGGAAAGCTCTACCTTGGCTTTTTCTGCAGCTTCTTTAAGCCTTTGCAGTGCCATGGAGTCTTTTCTCAGGTCAATGCCTTCATCTTTCTTAAACTCATCGGCGAGCCAGTTGATGACCACGTCGTCAAAGTCGTCACCACCCAGGTGCGTGTCACCGTTGGTGGATTTTACCTCGAATACGCCGTCACCCAGTTCCAGAATGGAGATATCAAATGTACCACCACCGAGGTCAAATACCGCCACACGGATATCCTTGTCTTTTTTGTCGAGTCCGTAGGCGAGAGAAGCCGCTGTGGGCTCATTGATAATACGACGCACCTTCAGCCCGGAGATCTCTCCGGCCTCTTTGGTGGCCTGACGCTGCTGGTCATTAAAATAGGCCGGTACCGTAATCACTGCCTCGGATACTTCCTGCCCCAGGTAATCCTCTGCTGTTTTCTTCATCTTCTGAAGAACCATGGCAGAAATTTCCTGCGGGGTATAATTCCGGTCGTCGATCTTGACGCGGGGGGTGTTGTTGTCCCCTTTTTCGACCTTATAGGTCACGCGTTCCCTCTCCTTCACAGAGGTGTCATACGTTTCCCCCATGAAGCGCTTGATCGAGTAAATCGTTTTTTCAGGGTTTATGATGGCCTGCCGCTTGGCAGGATCACCTACTTTTCTTTCACCGTTTTCCGTAAATGCAACAATCGAAGGGGTTGTGCGGCGCCCTTCACTGTTCGGGATCACTACCGGTTCGTTGCCTTCCATAACAGAAACGCAAGAGTTGGTTGTTCCCAGGTCAATACCAATAATTTTGCTCATTGTTTATTCCTTTTTTATGTTTGTTTAGTCAATTTGATTCCAACTCTGTCTTTTCAATGATTGTGCCATTCAGACCAAAAGCCCTTATTTTGAAAATATGACACCTCCCTGTGCGTTTATTGCCGGGAATGTGGCAGAAAAATGACAAAAAGGCAGGTTTCAGAAGCGGGCAATGAGCTTCAGGTTGATCAGCCTGGAGGTAAGGTAATTCGGAATGGCAAATTGTTGGTTCTGTACATCCCTGATCCATGTATAAGAAATGGTGTTGTTGATTTCCAGCAGGTTAAAAACCTCTGCAGTGAGCCACACCGATTCCAGGTGGCCCCATGGGCCCGATTGCCGGTTGGCGTTGCTGCCGATCAGCTCTTTGGAAAACCCGATGTCGACCCGCTGATAGGAAGGCATCCGGCCGATGTTCCGTTGTCTGTCGCGCTGCGGTGCCCAGAATGGCAGGCCTGTTCCGTAGAAAAACCCCAATTGAACCTGGTAACTGGGGTTGCGTGGCAGGAAATCCTGGAAAAATAAACTGAAGCTGAATCGCTGATCTGTTGGCCGGGGCAGATAACCGGCCGGTTGTTTTTCACCTTCTTCATTGGTTACATAGGCTCCCTCAATTATTTCCCTGGTTTGCATCAGCGACATACTTGCCCAGGATTCAATTCCCGGTACAAACTCTCCGTTGATATGCATATCCAGGCCAGTGGCATACCCCCGGGAACTGTTGTCGGCGTAATAACGTATCCTGACATTGTCAACCTCATAAGGGATCAGCTGGTTCATCAGCTTGTAATAAGCTTCGGTGGTGTACCTGAAGGGTCTGCCCCAGGCGGTGAAGTGATAGGTGGATCCAAGTACGAAATGGATGGATTCCTGGGCCCGTATATCTTCATTGAGCTGCCCCTCCATGTTTCTGAGTTCACGGTAGAACGGTGGCTGGTGGTAGTAACCGGCAGATCCCCTGAACGACCACTGAGGTGCCCAGACCGGTTTATACAGCAGGGTGGACCTCGGGCTCACCACCCATTGCCTGTTCAGATCCCAGTAATGCGTTCTGACCCCGGCAGTCCATTCAAAACGTCCATGAGGCCTTAAAATTTCCGTGGTGTTCTGTAAATAGGCCGTTAACCTGTTTGACCGGGTATGGATGTGCGTATTGAGGGTGTCCTGCAGCCATATTTCGTTTGGCGGGTGCTGTGGCAGTGAGTAGCCGGCTGAGTCCACAAGACTCCATTCATTCAGCCTGTCGTATATGTCTTCGTGACGGAGGCTCATGCCCCAGCGCAAATCGGTTTCTTCGGGATTCCAACGGCCTTTGATCTCTGTGGTCCAGACAATGGCATTGAGGTAATTCCGGGCATGATCCAGGAACGTTCCTACGCCGAGCGGATCACCCACCGGCTGTCCGAAATTGTCCCTGCCCATATCTGTTTCCACGCGATGCAGCCAGTATTGTCCCATCACATCGAAATGTTCATGTTCGTCGGACTGAAAAACGCTGGTGATGAGCTGCATTTCGGTGTTTTCGCGGGGGGTATATTCAAGTGAAAGAGCACCGGTAGTGGTATTGAACAGGTTAACCTCCCGGCCGTCGAAATAAACGGTGAATTCACGTACCTCTGAAACGGTACCAAACCGTGTACGCCTGACCTCGGGTTCGAAACGAAAACGGTTGTTGTTGTAATTTCCCAGCAGGCTGAGCGACCACTGATCGGATATCCGGTACCGGAGAAGACCCTGTATGTCTGAAAATGAAGGCTGGTAATCACCCTGGGCATCCAGGGTTCCGAGGAGGTACTGGTTGGATTTATACCTTACGCCGAGCAGGTAGGAAAAGGACTGGTTACCTGATGCTCCTTCCAGGTGCAGTGACCCTTCCAGCAGGCTCAGCGAAAAGGACCCTCCGAATTCATCCGGTGTCCGGTAGGTAATGTCCAGTACTGATGCCATTTTGTCGCCGTATTCAGCATTAAAGCCTCCGGCGGAAAATTCGATGGAGGAAACCAGGTCGGGATTCAGGAAACTCAGCCCTTCATGCTGTCCGGATCTTACAAGGAACGGCCGGTATATTTCGATGCCGTTCACGTATACCAGGTTTTCATCATAGTTGCCTCCCCTTACCGAATACTGTGACGAGAGTTCTGTGGTGGTTGACACCCCGGGCAGTGTCTGGATAAGGGACTCCACGCCCGCACCCGGCCCGGGCAGTATGCTGGCCAGCCTGGGGTTCAGCCGGGTGATGTCTCCTGAAAGTATCTGCCTGTCAATGATTTCAATATCGGGAAGGTCGGTCATTAAAGACTCCAGCACGATGTCAAGCTGACGGGTTTCGTCGGGGCTGAGTAACAAGGGAACCGATTTTGCCCGATAACCAATATAGGATATATTCAGAACGATGGAATCATTGGCGGGCACCCTCAGGGAGAAAAAACCGCCTTCGCCGGTGCTTGTACCGGTTGGCTTTCCCCGAAGTGACAGGTTGACATAGCTCAACGCTTCACCGTCAGTGGTTCTGACATGTCCTTCAATGGTTGCTTGCTGGCCAATGGATGCCGCGGAGAAGGTTAAAAGAAGAGTAAGCCCGAAAAAAAATCGCAACAAACGCATGGAATCAACACATTGTCCTCAGCCATCGTTTCCCGGGAATCCCGTTTGTGTGGCTGGCTGTACCATTATATAACCTGCGGGAGTTTAAATTATTGTCTGAATCATCAATTAATCGCTGCGCCGGAACCTCCCTTCCCGCCAGGCTTCAATAAACTGAGCCCAGGCCAGGGGGTCAAAAATCCGCATAGGGGGTCTTTGCCCGGCATAATAAAGCTGACTTGTGTGTTGCTGAACGTGATTTCGGAAGTTCATACTGCCGTCCATGGGCATTTTTTCAAACCTTTCCCGCATCTCTGCATGTGCCAGGTTGCGCATAGCGCGGTCGTAGTCATCAGAAGGGATGTCGGTATGGATGAAAGCATGCCTGAACTGTTCGCGGGTCGGCCACGGATAAACAACGGTTTCGGGTAGCTGGATGGTATCTGCCGTCATGATCTGAACGGCCGAATACCTGGTTTGGGAAAGGGTGTCCGGAACCACGTAATGGGCTTCCATGTAGCCTACGGAGGTAAAACGAAGGGTGTCATTTTCAAAAACCGGGATGGAGAAAAACCCATAATAGTCTGTGGTTGTACCCCTGCTGGTGTTCTTTACCCATACGGACGTATAGGGAAGAGGCTTCAGGCTGTCTCCGGTCAGAACCAGCCCTGAGAACTGAATTACCCGCCTGTCTGAAGACTGGGCAGAGGCATCCCCTGCCGGCAAAAACAGGTAGCCGGCCAGCAACGATATGACGAGTAAGCGTCTCAGGTTTCGAGACATTGGTATCCCAAATTTTGGTTAAATGTATAAATAATCGGGCACATCAGAAAATTAACGGACGCTTTATAACTTCAATTATAATAGTTTAACAATCGTGCCATGTGTCCGATACGCAATTTCTTCGTCTCCGGGCAACAAAAAAGCTGTTACACGAATCGCGCAACAGCTTTTTTGCCGGTCTTTTGAAAAAACTTACTTGACGAAACCTTTTTTGCGGGCTTCCTGCAAACAAGCATAAATACCTTTCTTGTTGATTGTGCGGATCCCTTTCGTGGACACCTTCAGGGTGACCCAGCGGTTCTCTTCCGGGATAAAGAATTTCTTCTCCTGGATATTTGGATAAAACCACCTGTTGGTCTTGACGTTAGAGTGGGATACCTTGTGTCCTGTGATGGGCCTTTTTCCGGTTATCTGACAAATACGTGACATTTCTGAATATATTTTGATGACAAATGAACGCCTTTTTTAAGGAGTGCAAAGTACGCAATTTTTTTTGTGACGGACAAGTATTTTTTTAAAATCCGCAGCACTTCTTGTAAATTTTCGGGAGTTTGCCTATTTTCGGTAGTGTTTTCCTATCAAAGGGGGCCCTGCAGTTGACAAATTATTACCATATATTGGGCGTGCATGCCAATGCCACGCCGGCTTCCATCAAACGTGCTTTTCGTCAGAAGGCCAAGCATCTGCATCCTGACGTAAACCCCGGCATGGAATCCACCCGCAAGTTTCAGCTGGCCAATGAAGCCTACCAGGTGCTGATTGACCCGGATAAGCGGCGCTTGTATGATCTTCGTTTGCGTCACGGAATAAAGGGTGCAACGGTTTATTACCGTCCCTCACCCGCGCAGCAGGCTGCTGCACGCAGGTATGCCTACCAGCGAAGAGAACCGGAGGTCCCGCATGTTCCCACCCGCTTTGAAAAACTCTTTGACAGGTTCCTGTTCTTTTTCATGCTTTTGTCGGGGCTGGGTGCCATATTTTTTGGCATATATCGTGCGGCTGTGGAACCGGTAGATGGGGTGAATCCGTACGTGGGAATTGTATTCGGGGTGGTATTTACTTCCCTGTTTCTTTACTTGTGGGACAAGAAACAACGGCTCGGGATGTAGGTTTGATGGTGGTTTGTCTGCCTGGAAGCAGTACCCTGTATTAGGCGCACCACTATTTTTGCCGACGGCTCATAAGGGTAAACCCCAGGATCAGTATCAGCCCGGCAAGCGCTGAAATAACTACGGGAAGCACCCGGGGATCGTGCCCGTAAATTTCTGCGTACATAGCGGGGGAAATGCTTTGCTCCAATAGGGGTACTTCTTCTCCCAGGCTGTTGATACGTGTTTCCAGCACTTTTTTCCATGGCCACAATTTGTTGAGCGATCCGGCCATGAATCCTGCCAGCAGTGCAAGCGTGGAGTTGGGATGCTTTTTGAACAACCAGCCGATCACATTGGAGAAGGCCAGCACTCCCGCAATTCCGCCTGCGGCAAATACTGTGATCACTTTCAGGTTGAGGTCAACCAATGCGTTGAGCATAAACTCATATTTTCCCAGGAAAATGAGGATGAAAGCGCCGGATAGCCCTGGCAGTATAAGTGCACAGAAAGCAATACTGCCGGCAATGAAGATAAACCACAGTTGCTCCGGGGTGGTGGCGGGTGTGGCAATGGTAAGGTAATAGGCAATGAAACTCCCTGAAAGGAAAAATGCCAGGCCGCGCAGGTTATACCGCTCCATGCGGAGTATTACATAGATGGCGCTTCCGATGATCAGTCCGAAGAAAAATGACCAGACCATCATGGGATGATTGACCAGCAACCATGATACCGCCTTGGCCAGTGAAAAGATGCTGATCAGAATACCGGCAACAACGGCCAGCAGGAAATTGCCGTTCATTTGTTGCCAGGCAGCAGCAACCCCTTCTTTGCGGAGGGTATTGAACAACCCGGCGTTGATGGATCTGATGCTGAATATCAATTCCTTATATATGCCGGTGATCAACGCGATGGTTCCGCCTGACATGCCAGGCACCACATCCACGGCGCCCATGGCCATGCCTCTGAGGATCAGTAACAGGTAAGCTCCCGGGGTTCGACGCATGAATTCAGAGCTTACGTTCATTAAAATGTTCAGGCAGGAAATTGAAAAACGTATCTCCCCGCAGCCCGAGCCGGAGGGTTTCCAGTGCAGCAATTTCAGCAGGCGCAATGTTGCCCAGGTTCACATTCGCCCCCAACAGCTGAATGAACCACGTTTGCTGGTGTTTGGCCGGGGCTTCCCAGATTACTTTTTCACCCGGTACCCTTGCCACGATTTCCTGAATCAAAGCTTCGTCGGCACAACCGTCTTTCCCGTAAATACCAACGGTGCCACTTTCGCGGGCCTCGCCGATCACGAAACTGCTGCCTGCTTCCAGTTCTTTGTTCATGGCTTGCACCCAGTCGCCTGCAGCCATGACTACATCATCGGCTTTGGCCCCCACTTCAGATACCACCGTGTAGTCTTCTGCCAGCTGCCTGATAATACGACATTTTTCTTCATGATCCATCCGGATACACCCGTCAGAGATCTCCACGGCGTCACATCCAAGTTCTTCAATGTAACCGAGGTATTCATCAAGCTGGTCACGAATCAGAAAGGCTTCAAACAACGTACCCCCCACAAAGACTTTGATGTCATGCTCCCGGTAAAGCCAGGCTTTGTCTTTCACCTGCCGGCATACCAGGGAAGTTCCGAACCCGAGCTTGATGAAATCGATGAGGTGACCGGATGTTTCTACCAGATCCTGGGCCTGTCGCAGCCCCAATCCTTTGTCCATGACCATTGTGACGCCCGAATGCCTTGGTTTTTCTTTTCTTTCAGGTAAAAGCTTAATCATCGTAAAGAAGGTTTAGTAGTTGCCGGCAAGGAGTGTGATTAAACGCAAAGGTTGGTTGCCGCATCAGTAAAATCAGGGTGTTCACAAAGCTTTGGGAAGCGCTTCATCAACAGGGACAAGCCATTTGGGTCAATGTGGTGGGCCTCCTCCAGACAAACACTGCCCTCCTGTGTTTTACCACGGGTAAAAAGCAGCGCTGCTGTCAGATAAAGCAGCCCGTTTTTTCCGGGAAGGGTTTCCATGGCTCTTTCGGTGACGCTGCCTGCTCCGGCTGTATCACCTGTTTTTACAAGTGCTTCCGCGTATTCCAGCCAGGTTTCTTCATCGTTTGGTTCAATACCCAGGGCTTCTTCGTACGCGGCGCATCCTTTGTCATATTCTTCATTCAAAAACTGCGTACTCCCCAAAAGGCAAAGATAACTTACGTTTTCAGGGTCCATTTTCAAGGCCTTTTCCAGGTAGATAACGGCCCTTGCCGCATGCCCGGTTTCCATTTCACATATGGATATGCCTACCCATGCATCAGCCAGTTCAGGGTCTATCCTGGTACACTTCAGGTAGTAATTTTTGGCCTCATGAAAATCTTCCAGTTTTTCATAGCACTCGCCGATGTAATAAAACTTCATGGCGTCGGATTCTTCTTCATCCATTGACTCCCTGTAGGCGGCAATGGCTTCGGTGTGCCTGTCAAGGAGGCTGAGGGTGTATCCTTTGTGAAACCATGAGTGTTCATGGTCCTGGTCGATGGCCAGGGAGTAGTCCAGGGCGTCCAGGGCTTTTTCATACAGCCCGGCATTGATATAGGAAACGCCCAGGTTAAACCATGCCTCTGTGCTGTATGGATTTCGCTCTATTAACCGCCTGAAAAAGGAAATCCCTTCTTCTGTAAGAGAAAGCAGGTCAAAACAGTAGGCTGCCTCATAAATGGCCAGGTCGTTATCGGGGTTGATCTTCAGGGCTTTGTCAAGGTACTCAATGGTTTTGTCAAAATTGCCCATGTTTTCATACTCAAAGGCAATGTTGCAATAGACAAAATCGGGTTCATCCGCACCATAAACGGCCTTATTGTACTCTTCAATGGCTTTTTCATAGTCCATCATCTGTGAGTAAATTGCCCCCTTGGTGAGAAAGATGTCATGATTGGTGGGGTCAAGGGTTTCTACCCTGGTCAGAAGCTCCAGGGCATGATTTTCCTTGTTGAAGGATGCCAGTAACTGGGCTTTCTTCAGCATGAGGGGGATGGATGACGGATGCACTCTGCCTGCATAGTTGGCAACTTGCAGTGCCTGATTATATTCCCCTTTGAGGAGGTAATGCTCTACGATTTCCTCAAAGTCATCCACGTCAAAGTAAATGGACGAATCCCGGCCGGTGAGGTCTTCATATTTTTTTACCTGCCAGGGGGTGTTGAACAGATCTTCCGTTTCTCTTTTCATAGTGCAATGGAGGACGACAATGATTGTGCGCACGCGATGTGTCGCGACAGGATTCTCCCACCAATGCAAAGGTAAGAAAAAACAAAGAACGAGGAGTAGGTATTTTATATGTGAGAATAGGAGAATAATTGGTAATTTTGCACAAAAATTACGGACGGATATGTTTGAAAATCTTAATGATAAGTTAGATAAGGCGTTTAAGGTGATCAAGGGTCAGGGCCACATTTCGGAGGTCAATGTGGCTGAATCTCTGAAGGATGTGCGCCGTGCCCTGGTGGATGCTGATGTCAACTATAAAATTGCCAAGAATTTTACCGAAAGGATCAAGGATAAGGCCATGGGCCGGGATGTGCTGAATTCGGTTTCTCCCGGGCAGCTCATGGTGAAAGTGGTTCATGAGGAACTGACTGAGCTGATGGGTGAAACCCATGAGGAGATCAACCTGAAGGGCAACCCGGCCATTGTATTGGTTGCCGGTTTGCAGGGTAGTGGTAAAACAACCTTTTCGGCCAAACTGGCCAACTATCTGAAAGGGAAAAAGGGCAAAAAGGTGCTGCTGACAGCCGGTGACGTTTACCGGCCTGCTGCAATCGATCAGCTGAAGGTGCTCGGGGAACAGATCAACGTGGAGGTGTATACCGAGGATGGTGTGAAAGATCCGGTGGCCATTGCCAAAAGATCTGTAAAGCATGCCAAAACGATGGGGCATCAGGTGGTTGTGGTGGATACCGCCGGCCGGCTGGCCATCGATGAGAATATGATGAACGAGATCTCTTCTCTGAAAGAAGCCCTGAACCCCCAGGAGACGCTCTTTGTGGTGGATGCCATGACAGGTCAGGATGCGGTGAATACAGCCAAAGCATTCAATGAACGGCTGAATTTTGACGGGGTGGTGCTGACAAAGCTTGATGGTGACACCCGCGGTGGAGCGGCTTTGACGATCCGTTCCGTGGTCAATAAACCCATTAAATTTGTGGGTATCGGCGAAAAAGTGGAAGCCATCGATGTGTTCCACCCCCGGCGGATGGCTGACAGGATTCTTGGGATGGGGGACATTGTATCCCTTGTGGAAAAGGCCCAGGAGCAATACGATGAGGAAGAAGCGCAAAAGCTGCAGAAGAAAATTGCAAAGAATCAGTTCGATTTCAATGATTTCCTTTCCCAGCTGCAGCAAATCAAAAAGATGGGGAATGTGAAGGATCTCATGGGGATGATTCCCGGCATGGGCAAAGCGATCAAGGATGTGGATCTTGACGATGATGCCTTCAAGGGCGTGGAGGCCATTATTCACTCCATGACCCCCGCGGAAAGGGAAAACCCTGCAATCATGAACGGAAGTCGCCGGAAAAGAATTGCGCGGGGCGCAGGAACCGATATCCAGGAGGTCAACAAACTGCTGAAACAATTTGAAGACATGCGCAAGATGATGCGCACCATGCGCTCCGGAGGCAAGGGCAAAATGGCCAATATGATGCGGAATATGCAGGGGATGAAGCGATGATGGCCGGTTTTTTTGCCGGTCACCGTTCATAAAGGTGTTAATGTTAACCAAATAAAACGTTTATTATGGAGCTTATAAGCGGTAAGGAAATTTCCAAAGCGATCAAGGAAGATATTGCAGAAGAGGTGAGGCGCATCAGGGACAAAGATGGTAAGGTGCCCCACCTGGCTGCCATCCTGGTGGGAGAAGACCCGGCAAGCGAAACCTATGTGAATAATAAAGGAAAATCCTGCAAAGAGGTGGGGTTTGATTCGTCTACCTATCGCTTCGAATCTGATGTGACTGAAGCAGAGCTGCTGGAGGCGGTTGGATTTATCAACAAAGATCCTGAGGTAGACGGGCTGATCGTTCAGTTACCGCTTCCCTCGCACATTGACGCCCAGAAAGTAATCCAGCATGTGGCCCCGGAAAAAGACGTGGACGGATTCCATCCGGTCAATGCCGGGAGAATGATGATCGGTCTTCCTGCCTATATTCCTGCCACGCCCAACGGAATACTGGAGATGATCAAACGCAGCGGCATTGAAACAAGCGGAAAGAACTGTGTTGTGCTGGGCCGGAGCAATATCGTGGGTAAACCCATGAGCCTGCTTATGGGGAGAAATGATGACCCCGGTAACGCGACGGTCACCGTTTGCCACAGCCGGACCAGGGACCTGGAGAAGATTACTGCACAGGCGGATATTCTTATCGTTGCCATCGGTAAACAAGAGTTCGTCACTGCAGATATGGTCAAGGATGGTGCGGTGGTGATTGATGTGGGCATCCACCGTGTGCCTTCTGCAGAAACCAAATCCGGTTTTCGCCTGATCGGCGATGTGGCCTTTGACGAGGTGTCACCAAAGACCTCTTACATTACCCCGGTTCCCGGAGGGGTTGGTCCCATGACCATTGCATCGCTGCTGATGAATACCCTGAAAGCATCTAAAAAAGAAATATACGGCCCCGTTGAGTGATTGTGAACTGATAAACCTGACTCCTGAAAACAGCCGGCAACTTGAAAAAGGGTTGCTGCTGCCTGTAATGGAGATGTTTTACTCCCTCCAGGGAGAAGGGTTCAATACGGGAAAGCCTGCCGCCTTTCTGCGTATCGGCGGTTGCGATGTGGGCTGTCACTGGTGTGATGTGAAAGAATCATGGAATGCCGCCCTGCATCCCCTGACGCCTGTCAGCGATATCGTGGATTATGTGCATGCCTTTCCGGCCAATGCAGTGGTCATTACAGGGGGGGAACCCCTCAGGTACAACATGAATCCCTTGTGTGAAAGTCTTAAAGACAAAGGGGTGAGTATTTACCTGGAAACCTGCGGGGGGTACCCGCTTACCGGTCAATACGACTGGATATGTCTTTCCCCGAAAAGGAATATGGAGCCCAGGCGCGATATGCTTCACATGGCGGATGAGCTGAAGGTGATTGTGCATGATGAGGATGACCTGGAATGGGCGGAGCGGAATGCCGAAAGGGTGAAACAGAACTGCCGGCTTTACCTTCAGCCTGAATGGAGTAAGTATACGGAAATCCTTCCGGTGATCGTTGATTATATAAAGTCGCATCCCCAATGGATGATATCTATACAGGCCCATAAGTTCATGCATATTCCATAACAACCATATCCAAAGTGGTCGCATCCACAACCAATGCATCCACCGGCATATTATTATCACAAGTCAATAATCACCGTACTGATCACTGCTATACCTATACCCGCGCTGTGTGCCTGAACCGAACAAAACGCCTCCCGACCATTATTCTGCCCGTGCTCGTCGCGGGGCTGCTCATCATGGGCATGTCCCTGCAGTTGCCGGCCCAGGAAAGGGGGGAGCTGACCACCGACAGCCGCAGGGCCCGCAGGGCTTATGAAAGAGCCGAAGAGGCCTACCTCAGGTATAACCGCGGGCAGGCGCTGATTGAGCTGAGTGATGCGGTAGACCGGGATCCGGAATTCATTGAAGCCCACCTGCTGATGGCAGAAATTTATTTTGCCGGAGAGAATTATGCCGAAAGCATTGCTCCATACCGGAATGCCGTTGAAATTGATCCTGCCTTCTTTCCGCCGGCTGGTTTTTACCTTGGGAAGGCCCTTTATCGGACAGGTGAATACAAAGAAGCACGTGAACGTCTGCAGGCATTTTACCTGCGTGATGATGTGAGTTCTGCCCTGAAGGTAAGAGCCGAAAATCTACTGAAACGTTGTGATTTTGCCATCGAAGCGATGGCTGAGCCCGTGGCGTTTACGCCGGAAAATCCCGGACCGGCGATTAACAGCCGGCTTGCTGAATACAGTCCTGCCCTGACTGCGGATGAAATGACACTCATTTTTACCCGTGAAAAGCCCAGGGAAAGCGAAAGGGGAGGTACGATCATGTTTGAGGATTTTTATATCAGTCACTTCAGGAACGGGGAGTGGACGGAAGCCGTGAACATGGGTCCGCCCCTGAATACCCGTGGAAACGAAGGGGCCCAAAGTATTACCGCCGATGGCCGGCACCTTTATTTTACGGCCTGCAATCGAAGCGATGGAGTGGGGAGTTGCGATATCTACTATTCCCGCCTTGAAGGGGGGAAATGGAGCCGGCCGGTCAATCCCGGTCGCCCGCTCAACTCTTCTGCCTGGGATTCCCAGCCATCTGTGTCGGCAGACGGGCAAACGCTTTTTTTTGCCAGCAGCCGGGATGGAAACCTCGGACAAATGGATATCTGGAAAGCTACCCGCAATGAAGCGGGTGTGTGGAATGAGCCCCAAAACCTGGGGCCGGTTATCAATACTTCAGGCCGTGAAATGTCTCCTTTTATCCATCCGGACAACCAGACCCTCTATTTTGCCTCTGATGGCCATATCGGGATGGGAGGACTGGATATTTTCTACAGCCGGAAAGATGAAAACGGGAGTTGGACTGAACCCGTTAACCTGGGATACCCGATCAATACCCATGCGGATGAATTCGGAATGATCGTGGGTGCTTCCGGTAAAACGGCCTGGTTTTCTTCAGACATGGAAGGGGGGTATGGAGAAAGTGACCTGTACACTTTTACCCTTTATGAAGAGGCCCGACCCCGTCCGGTCACCTATATGAAGGGCAGGGTGACGGATGCTGAGAGCGGAGATCCCCTGGGGGCAGATTTTGAGGTGTCTGATGTACAAAACGGGCGGACCCTTGCTGCTTCCACGGCAGACCCGGTTGACGGGTCATTTTTGGTCTCTATCCCGACTGATCGCGACCTGGCACTGAATGTGTCCATGACGGGCTATTTGTTTTTTTCTGAACATTTCAGCTACGAAGGGGTGCGGACGGTGGTGGAACCTCATCTGAGAGACATTGCATTGCAACCGGTGCAGGAAGGTGCGGCTGTGGTACTGCGCAATATCTTCTTTGAAACAGATCATTATGCTTTGCAGGAGGCCTCTTATCACGAACTCGAACGCCTGAGGCGTTTTATGGAAGATAACCCGGATGTGTTTGTGGAGATCAGGGGGCACACCGACAGCACCGGGAGTTTTGCCCACAATATGGAATTGTCGGAAAACCGGGCCAGAAGTGTATACAGCTATCTTACCGAACAGGGGATATCACCCGACCGGCTTTCCTTTAAAGGGTTTGCCGACACCATGCCGCTGGATACCAATGAAACTGCTGAGGGCCGGGCGAAAAACAGGCGCACGGAGTTTCGTGTAATTTCCGGTAATTAAGGCCTGTGGTCATTGTTGATAATTATTTGCCGGCCAAATTGTCCGGGCACACGATTGATTGATTATTTTTGAGGTATGGAAGAAAAAGGGCAAAAAGTCCGGGAGTCGTCCGGCAAAAAGGTCAGAAAATCGTTTTATCCGGCAGATTATGCAGACCACGGTCGGGTGCCTCCCCAGGCCACCGACCTGGAGGAAGCTGTACTGGGTGCCATGATGCTGGAGCAGAATGCACTGACCAATGTGGTGGATCTGCTGAAGCCCGAGGTGTTTTATAAGGACTCGCATCAGAAGATCTTCTCGGTGATCCAGGACCTTTTCTCGGCAGGCCAGCCTGTGGATATTCTGACAGTTACCGAAGCGCTTAAGAAGAAAGGGGAACTGGAGGTGGTCGGCGGGGCCTACAGCATCACCATGATGACCAACCGGGTGGCCAGCGCTGCCAACGTGGAATACCACGCCCGGATCGTTTTGCAGAAATTTCTGCAGCGCGAGCTGATACGGATCAGTTCCGGGATCATCAAAGATTCTTATGAGGATACCACCGATGTTTTTGATATACTCGACAAAGCAGAGCAGCAGTTGTTTGCGGTAAGTGAGACCAACCTTCGCCGTAATTATGATGACATGCACTCCCTGGTGAAGGAGGCGGTGAAACAAATTGAAGGAGCCAAGAACCAGGAAGGGCATATCAGCGGGATTCCCAGTGGCTTTGCCGAACTGGACCGGGTTACGGCGGGCTGGCAGAAATCTGACCTGATCATTCTTGCTGCCCGTCCCGGAATGGGTAAAACGGCTTTTGTGCTGTCAATGGCAAGGAATATGGCGGTTGACTTCAAGAAGCCCATCGCGGTATTCTCACTGGAGATGGCCGGGGTTCAGCTGGTGACCCGTCTGATTGCCAGCGAGGCTGAACTCGCGGCAGATAAACTCAGGCGCGGGCAGCTGGAGCAATATGAATGGGAACAGTTGAATGCGCGACTGAATACCCTTACAGATGCCCCCCTCTTTATTGACGATACCCCGGCGCTTTCCATTTTCGAACTGAGGGCAAAATGCCGGCGACTCAAGGCGCAGCATGACGTGCAGCTGATCATTGTGGACTACCTGCAGCTGATGAGCGGAGGTAACGATAACAACCGGGGCAACCGCGAGCAGGAGATCAGCAATATTTCACGGTCAATGAAAAGCCTGGCCAAGGAGCTGAATGTGCCGGTAATTGCCATATCTCAGTTAAGCCGTGCCGTTGAAACAAGGGGCGGATCCAAAAGGCCGGTACTCTCTGACCTTCGTGAGTCAGGGGCCATTGAGCAGGATGCCGATATGGTGCTGTTCATTTACCGACCGGAATATTACCAGATCACCGAGGATGAACAGGGCAACTCTACCGAAGGCCTTGCCCAGCTGATCATTGCCAAGCACCGGAACGGTGCCCTGAAAGACATTGATTTGCGTTTCATTCAGAATTTCGCGAAATTTACGGATTACGAAACCGCCGGTTATGGTGCCGGAGGTGAGATGAAGCCATCGGATTCGTTTGATGACCAGAATACCTTTACCGTCCCGTCCAAAATGAATGACATGGACGATGATGAAGTTCCATTTTAGTTCGGGGCTGACGCCCCTCACGGTTAGTCGGGTGCTTCGCACCCTCCGGTTAGTCGGGGCTGACGCCCCTCCGGTTAGTCGGGTGCTTCGCACCCTCCGGTTAGTCGGGGCTGACGCCCCTCCGGTTAGTCGGGTGCTTCGCACCCTCCGGTTGTTGGTTCTCATGGGCGGAGGATGGTGGGGGTAGCTCATATTCGGTGGACGAGGTTGGGCGG
>SL_3KL_010_SEDDRAFT_10000517_pt1 | contig 31773 bp, 26 predicted proteins | sample SodLakKL_010_SED_2_FD_10381 | JGI IMG/M metagenome (IMG submission 10381)
GAAGACACTGGCCTGAAAGGTTCTCCCACCCAGGTTAAAAAGATTACTATCCCCCCTCCAGTAGAACGAAAAGGGCAGGTATTTTCTGCTGAAGAAATGGAAAAAGCACTGGCAGCAATAGAAAAAATTTGCCGGGAAAAACAGATCTCAGGAGGCCAATCATGACTCAACAGGACTATAAAGGATTAATGGTTATAGCAGAACAAAAGGACGGCACTATTCACCCCGTTGCCTTTGAGCTCCTGGGTAAGGCAAGAAAACTGGTGGAAAAAGATCCCCAGGAAATCATGGCTCTGGTTTTAGGACCGGAGAGCCTTAATACAAAAGCCCTGATTGAGCGGGGAGCAGATAAGGTTTTTCACGTGGCAGGAGAAATTTTTAATCATCCCGACGAACTGATTTGCAAGGAAAATATCATTCCCCTTCTCCGGGAAATTAAGCCCGCCATTGTTTTAATTGGAGCAACAACTTTTGGTAGATCTCTTGCGCCGCGCCTGGCAGCGGCCCTTGATACAGGCCTTACTGCTGACTGCACCGACTTACAGATAGATGAAGACGGCAAACTCGTCCAGATCCGGCCAGCTTTCACCGAAAACATCCTGGCCCACATTAAAACCAAAACTTTTCCCCAGATGGCCACAATCCGCTACCGGGAATTTTCCCGCCCGGACCCTGATCCGGAAAAAAAGGGCGAAATTATCATCCGGGAACCTTCTGTTAAAGAACAAAACCGGGTTGAGGTCCTGGAAAAGATTGCCCGGGAGGAAATCAATATTGCAGAAGCCGAAGTGGTTGTTGCCGGAGGCAGAGGAGTAAAAAACGCCGGGGATTTTGCCAGGCTGAAAGAACTGGCTCAGGTTTTAGGCGGGACCATTGGCGCATCCCGGGACGTTGTTGACGCTGGTTTTATTTCCAAAGCCCACCAGGTTGGCTACAGCGGCCACCGGGTAAAACCCAGACTTTACATTGCCTGCGGTATTTCCGGAGCACCCCAACACAAAGCCGGGATGAAGGAATCAGAAACTATTATTGCCATAAATACTGACCCATCGGCCCCTATTTTTTCCATAGCTGATATTGGAATTGTGGGTGACTGGTATGAGGTAATCCCCAGGCTTTTAGAAATATTCAAAGAAAAAACCGATTAAATATCCTCCTGAATTGAAAAAGCCGGCTTTCTGCCGGCTTTTTATTATTTCTTGCTCAATTCATACATGGCCCTGGCTGAAATCTCTATCCCCTGGTAAAAACATTCCAGGTCCAGGTTTTCATTTGGAGCATGGTTTGCTTCATCAGCATTGGCATAGGGCACTATTATCGATGGGACTCCCAAAATCTTTGTCCAGACATAATCGGGAAGACTGCCTCCCATTGCTGGTAAAGCAACTGGCTTTTTCCCCGATGCTGTCTGGGCAGCTTTGAGGATCTTTTCGGATACCGGTAGAGCTGGATCAGTTCTTGAGGGATGCATATATCCCTGCATGACAACTTCTGCGTCGGGATTCATTTTTTCCACGTGGTGTTTTATTGCGGCAAAAACCATTTCCGGATCTTGATCAGCTACCAGCCGGCAATCCAACTTGGCACTGGCTCGGGCGGGAATTATGGTCTTGGTCCCCTTGCCCTGATAGCCGCTGGTCAAACCATTAATAGACATGGTTGGTTCCAGGGTCAGGCGGCGGTAGAAATCTTCTTTTTCCATCTCGATTTTCTTTACCCCAAAGTTTTTCGCAATCTGCCAGGGGTGGTATTCCAGGTTCTCGATCAACTCCAGGTCCTTTGTTGATGGTTCTCGAACCTGTTCGTAAAACCCGGCGACCCGAACCCTTCCGTTTTCATCCTTCATGGAAGAGAGAATCTTTACCAGTTCCCAGGCAGCATTGGGGATTACCCCACCTTTGTTGCCAGAATGGTTATCCCAGGAAGCAGTCTCCAGGCTGATTTCCAGGCCCAGCATTCCCCGCACTCCGTAATAAACGGCCGGAGCTCCACTTTCATGCAGGGGCCCATCGGAAGTGTAAGCCAGGTCTGCTTGTAAAAGTTCCTTATGCTCCGAGACAAAATCGGCCAGATAAGGGCTGCCGCTTTCCTCTTCCCCCTCAAAGACAAATTTAATTTTGATAGGGATTTCACCCAGAACCTGCAGGTAGGAATGAACGGCCAGCAGGTGGCTTAAAAGCTGTCCCTTGTTATCTCCGGTACCTCTTCCATAAAGGCGCCCCTTGCGAACCGTTGGCTTAAAAGGCGGAGAATCCCAGGCCTCCAGGGGTTCTGGCGGCTGGACGTCATAATGGCCGTAAAATAAAACTGTAAAATCTCCCTCTCCTATCTCCCCGTAAACCACCGGATGACCTTCAGTTTCATAGGTCTGAGCTGGAATGCCCAGGCCCTCCATAATATTAACCAGGAGTTCAGCGCATTCCCTGACTCCTTCATTCTGGGCGCTGATACTGGGCTGAGCGACCAGCCTCTGGAGTAGTTTAAGGTGTTCTCTCTTGTTCCTGCGGAGATGGGCAAGGACTTTTTGATACCCCAACATCGGTACTCCTCCGTGGGATTTATCCAATGTACTCTAACCCCCCCATATAATCCCTTAGAATCCCGGGAATATGAACTCGACCTTTACTATCCTGACAATTTTCAATAATTGCTGCTACTGTCCTGCCAACTGCCAGACCAGAACCGTTAAGGGTGTGAAGAAAGCGGGCCTTGCCTCCCTCTGCCGGGCGAAAGCGCAGACCAATACGACGGGCCTGGAAATCTGTAAAGTTACTGCAGGAACTGATTTCCCGGTATTTCTCCGAACTGGGCAACCAGACTTCCAGGTCATAAGTAAAAGCCGCGGAAAAACCAAGGTCTCCTCCGCAGAGAATTACCCTGCGGTAGGGAAGCTCAAGGAGTTCGAGCATTTTTTCCGCTTCACTGACCAGGATCTCTAATTGTTCAAAAGAACTATCCGGGTGAACCAGGTTGACCAGTTCCACCTTGTTAAACTGGTGCTGGCGAATAATTCCCCGGGTATCCCTTCCGTGTGCCCCTGCTTCCGCCCTGAAACAGGGACTGTAGGAACAGATTTTTACCGGTAATTCTTCCTCCTCCAGAATTTCATCCCGGTGCAGGTTGGTCAGAGGAACTTCAGCAGTTGGGATAAGGTAAAAACCGTTGTTTTCTACCCGGAACATGTCTTCTTTAAATTTGGGTAATTGGCCCACTCCATAAAGGCTGTCAGGATTAGCCATAAAAGGTGGGACCAGTTCCTTATAGGAGTGGTTTTGGGTGTGGTAATCAAGGAAAAAATTGGTCAGGGCCCGCTCCAGGAGAGCGCCTTCATTTTTCATAAAATTAAACCTGCTGCCGGCAACTTTGGCCCCTCTTTTTACATCAATAATATCCAGGTTTTCACCCAGATCCCAGTGGGGAAGGGGTTCAAAATCAAATTTTGTTGGGTCTCCCCATCTTTTTACTTCTTTATTCTCTTCTTCGTCTTTGCCGGGAGGAACTCCTTCCGCCGGCAAATTGGGAATCCTTTCCAGGAATTCCTGCCAGTTCTTTTCTGTTTCTTTCCTCTCTTCCTCAAGTTCTTTAATCCTGGAAGCAACTTTTTGCATTTCAGTTATTTGTTCTTCTGCACTTGCTCCCTCTCTTTTAGCCCGGGCAATTTCCTGGGAAACCTGGTTTCTTTTCTGTTTTAGGGTTTCCTCCTCCTGTAATAAATCCCGCCTCTTCTGATCCATTTCCGTAAAAGGAGTAAGGTCCAGTTCTGGATCTTTAATTTTCAGGCGGCGAGCGCATTCATCCAGGTTTTCTCTCAGCAATCGATGGTCAAGCATGCTATCCCTCCTCGGATTTTAAATATAAAAAACCTCCCATCCCCGGAAAGGGGACGAGAGGTTAATCTCCCGCGGTGCCACCCCAGTTGGCAAACACCCTCTTTTGAGTCTTTAACGGAACTACCCGGTGCAATGCACACTCCCGGAGTGGATTTCAGGTTTCTCCAGGCCGCCTTCCACCTTCCGGCAGCTCTCTGTAACTGGAGTTTCACCTTACTTGGCTCCGATCATTGTTTTACCACTTTTTATTATTATAATACAGGAACGGGCCAGAGGCAAGGGAAAATTCTTTCTCCCTACATCAGGTATCCCAGGAATTGATTGGCCAGGACAAAATAAATTAAAAGGCCAGAAATATCCTTGATGGTGGTAATAAAAGGAACTGAACCTGCAGCCTGATCCATACCAAACTTATAAAGAACATAAGGAACGATAAAGCCCAGGCCGGTAGCAAGGGTCAGAGTTAAAAACAGGGCCAGCGAAACAACCAGGGCCAGTTGAGCAATTCCCTGCCAGAAGCCGGTTATTAAAAACACCATTAACCCCAGTAGCAGGCCCATGCTGGCACCTACCCAGATCTCCCGGGCCAGGTGTTTTAAAAACCGCTTGGTATTAATTTGACCCAGAACCAGGGCCCGGGTAAAAATTGTAGAAGACTGGGTCCCAATATTTCCCCCCATGTCCATTATGACTGGAATAAAGACCGCCAGGGCGGTTACCGCCTGCAAAGAAGCCTCAAAAGAATCAATAACAACTCCTGCCAGCAAACCACCAACCATGGTAATAATCAAAAAGGGGAGCCGAACCTTCCAGCTGTGAAAAATCGGTCCTGAAATGAGACGCTCGCTGCGGTCGGATTCCCGCCGGGGAATAAGTCCGGCAGTTTGAAAAATGTCTTCAGTGGTTTCCTCTTCGATAATATCCATGGCGTCGTCAAAGGTTACAATTCCTACCAGGCGATTTTCGCTGTCAACAACCGGAATTGCAATCAAATCTCTTTCCTGGAGCATCCGAGCAACTTCTTCCTGGTCAGTATCAGTAGTTACACTGATAACATCTTCGTGCATAATATCCCCGATTTTTTCCTGGGGGCCAGCACGTAGAAGGTCTCGTAGGGAGAGAACACCCTTGAGTTTTCTTTCTTCATCCGTAACATAGATAGTATAAATTATTTCTCGTTCTTCTGCTATTTTTTTTATCTTTTCCAGGCCTTCCCCGGCAGTTTCGCTTTCCCGCAACCGGGTATATTCCGGGTTCATTATCCGCCCGGCGGTTTCAGGAACATAACCTAAAAGGTCAGCAGTTTTTCTTCTCTCCTCTTTATCCAGGGCATTCAGAAGCTTTTTGGCAACTCTGGCCGGAAGCTCATCTAGAATCCTTGCCCTGTCATCGGGAGCCATTTCCGAAATTATTTCATTTACTTTTTCATCGGCCAGGGAATCAATTAAAGCTTCCTGGAAAGGAAAAGAAAGATGCTCAAAAACTTCCATGGATTTTTCTTTTTCCAGGAGCCTAAAAATGAGCCCCATCTCTTCTTTTCTATCTTCTCCCCGGAATTCTTCCAGGAGGTCAACAATTGTCATCATGTCGACTTCCTGCAAAAGTTTGTTTACTTTTGTTAAATCCTTTTTCTCAATAAGGGTTTTGATGTTTTCCATGATTTGAACCATTGGTAAAACCTCCTTTGGGTATTTCTATCTTCCATCTTCTTACTACCCGGTTCCTCTATCAGGAAAACCACCCCCTTTTGTCCAATTAAAAAACGGCTCAGAAGAGCCGCACCAATAATCCATTCCACGGGTTAAGAACCCAGAATGAAAAATCAGCTCTTCATCCAGGCTTTGGCACTTAATGACGTAGACCCTTACAGGGTCAGCTGCCTTAGGCAGACCTTAACTCGATCATGCCTGTTCTACCCATTGGCGTCTCTGGACGTTTCCGGGCAGCAGCCTGTGTTCATTAAGGAGCCTCACCCAACAAGCTTCCCTAATTAATTAATTTTTGGAACCATTATTTATTATAAACAAATCGATAGGATTGTCAACCCCTGAAATTCATAACTCCTCTTCCGGCTCCAGGAGAATTACAGGTGCAGAACAGGATCGGATTACCTGTTCGGAAATATCACCAATTCCTTCNCCGTTATTACCCTTACCCATAAAAATATAATCAACGCCTATTGATCCGGCCATCTGAGGAATAACATCCTCAGGATTACCCCGAACCGTTTCCAGTTCGTAGGCAATATCACTGGCCAGGTTTTCCATGATATTCCTCAGCTGTCTCAGGGTAAAACTTTTTTCGCCACCCGAGTGGACATTAAGAATGTATAAATGGGCATCCATCTGCCGGGAAAGGCGGGCCGCCTGACGCAGGGCACTTTCTGCAGAAGGCGTTCCGTCAAAGGCAACCAGGAATTTATATTTTTCCTGCACCCGGACTTTTGTGGGATCCACTTTTCCTTTTTCAAGGACGCGGGGGGCAAAAAATAGGGTTCCCCAGGCCCCCAGAGGAGCTGATAAAAGGATTGCTAGAACAGAAATAGCCAGTATATATTCTCCGTTGGGAACCCCCATTGCCAGGGGAATACCACCTATTGCTGCCTGCACAGTCGCCTTTGCCATATCCCCTATAACCATAAAAAACCTTTCTTTGATTGTGATAATCGAGCCCCAGGTAGAAGCAAAAATCCCCGCCCATCTTCCTACCAGGAGACCAATTCCAATTACAGCAAGACCCGCGGGTCCTGCTTGCAGGATAACTCCTGTATCAACCTCCGCCCCAATTAAAACAAACAAAAATATCTGGCCCACGACCCAGATATCATCCAGGTAAGAGCGAACACGCCTGGCCAGGACCGGGTCCTTTTCCAGGAGGGAAAAACCCAATACCATTACAGCCAAAAATGCGGAAAAAGGCATTATATCCCCAAGGAGGACCAATAAGAGGCCTGCTCCGAGACTGATTATCAGTTTATGGATTATGTTCCCCGCAAGCCGAATTTTTTTTATAACCAATAAAACCAGGCGGGCTGCTAAATAACCAAGGGCAATTCCACCAACAACCTGGAGAGGAATGCTCAACACCTGGGTTGCCCAACCTCCGGAAAAATCACCGGTAACCCAGGCCAGGGTAATACCGAACATAGTTACCGCTACCGCATCGCTTGCGGTTCCTCCGGCAAGGATAAGGTCGGGAATGCCCTTATTAACTCCCCACCCTTCGGATTTCAACCGCAGCATCATGGGAACAATAACAGCCGGGGAAGCAGCACAGATAATCCACCCTAATAACCAGGCCAACAACCAGTCCCAGCCTAAAATTAAGTGGGCTGCAACTGCAACAACGGATGCTTCAATAACAGCAGGTAAAAAAGCAAGGCGAATGGCAACACTTCCCTGGGACAAAATCTTGTTCTTGTCCAAACCCAGGCCGGCTTTAAATAAAATTACGAGCAGGGCAAAAAGGCGGATCTCTTCGGAAAGATTCATTATCTCCCGGGGCAAAATCCCCAGAGCATGGGGCCCAATTATTATCCCGGCAATTATCATCCCGATTAACCGGGGCAGCCGCAATCTGCGGGCAATTTCACCGGCAAAAAAACCAATAATAGTTATAATCAGTATTCCCTGTAGCATCTTTTCCCCCCCTTAAAAACGAAAAGCCCCTGTCTACCAGATATGGTAAACAGGAGCCATCAGCACAAAGGCGGTTTGGGCGAGCTCCTTCGCCCTGTTGCATTTAACAAATATTATTATACCTTTCCAGAGGTTTCAAGTCAAGAAAAGACAGGGGTTTTATTGCCTGATTTAATTTTTTTTCAGGATTTGTTCTTTTAACTGTTTTTTCTCCTCCCGCAGTTCATTAACCATTTTATGCAGAAGTTCATTTTCTCCTCTTAAACCAGAAACACGCATTTCCTGGGTTTTTCTTGTCTCTTCCAGCTCCGATATTCGGAAATTCATTGCAGCTAGGTCCCGGTCAAAACTTGCCAGTTCACTCTTTGCTTTCTTTTCTGCCTGTTGAGCCCGAGTCAGTTTTTCTTTTAATTCTTCCAGCCCCTGAACCTTTTTTTCCTCCTCCAGATTTTCCTGGAAAAATTTTTTCGCTCGTTCTTTTTTAATTTTTTTCTCTCCAGGGCCTATCATTGCTGATAATCTCTCTCGATCCATCCGGATTGGTATCAGGCGGGTATAAGAATAATAGAGGGGAAAAGCCGCAGAAATTAAAGCCCCAAAAAGAAAGACCGGGTTGGAAAAAATACTCCACAAAAAGAAAAAACCTAAAGGCAACAACCAGAAATTGAGGTGTTTTCCGGGAAAATACACAAAAAAGTCCAAACTTGCTCCCTCCCCCAAAAAGAAAGCTCCTGCATAACAGGAGCATTTATTAACGAACTATTTAAACCTGCCGAATGCTATTCTACCACAATCCATTAAAAAGGGTCAATAGAGAAGGCGAACCCCGTAGTTATATAGAGGAAAAAGCAGTTCCTCAATCTGCGGAAGCCTATTCAGGTTCAACCCGATTAATCTTTCGAAAAAAGTTTTTTCTTCCAAAGTAATTACCGGTGGTGCTACTGGGAGCCCGAGCTTTTCTGCAAGGTAACGACGGGCGTCATTGGAGTTGCCCAGTTTATCAACCATTCCCAATTCCAAAGCTTCAATCCCCAGAACAATTCGGGCATCTGAAATCTTTTCTACTACTTCCTCCTCCAGTGGCCGTGCTTTTAAAACGTCTTCCAGAAACTGCTCGTGGATTGCATCAACCATGGCCTGGAGGTACTCCTCTTCTGATTCTGTCATGGGCCTGCTGATAGACCCCGCATCTTTTAATTCACCAGCTTTTAAGGTTTTAATATCTATCCCCAGCATATCCATTAGTTCGCTGGTATCAAATAACTCCATTATCGCTCCAATACTTCCCGTTACCGTTGCCGGGTTGGCAAAAATATAATCTGCGGGGGCTGAAACATAATAGCCCCCAGAGGCCGCAGTTTCACCCATCGATACCACGATGGGTTTCCCTGTTTCCTTAAAACGTTCCAGTTCCCGGTAGATTTCCTGGCTGGCCGCAGCTCCTCCTCCGGGACTATTAACAACAAGCAGCAACCCTCTAACCCGGTCATCTCTTGCTGCCCGGTCAATAAGGCTGGTAATTCGAGGGGCTGAAGCCATTCCCTGAGATAAAATTCCAGCAGCAGGAGTGGCTGTAATTACTCCATCCACCCTGATTATTGCTATCCCCTGTCTTCTCTGGCCGGGAACCGGAGCTGAAACAAAAAGGGAATAGGCGGTCATAATAACCAGGACTAAAAGAATAAAACCGATGATAACATAAAGAACTTTTTTTCCCAAAAAAATCCCTCCCACCCGTGGGGTTGTTTCCTAAAAATTTCTACATTTTAATCTTTTTACCCTTTAAATATTCTCTCCGGGCAGGAAAAGAACGGTTAAAAAAAGAAACTAAATTTGATATCACAATGACGGGAGGAATACCATGGAACGAACACTGGGAAAAAGTCTTGGACAAAAAGGTTACCAGGATATCCGCTGGGAAGACCTGATCCAGACTTCCATTAATTTCAGAGGAAAGGAACTGGACAGTGTTGCCAGCACCCGGGAAAGGGGTGGCCTGGCCAGGGTTTTGAGCAGAGGAGGCTGGGGTACCTTTGCTTTCAGCGATCCTGATAACTCCACCCAGGCCGTAAACAAGGCTCTGCTCGCCGCGGAAGCCATCCCCGGGGAAACAAAACTTGCCGAAACCCCCGTAGTCCGGGAGAAAATTGCAGCGAAGCCAGAGAAAGACCCCAGGGAAATTTCTCTGGAAGAAAAAAAAGAATTGGTAGAACATTACAATCAACTGGTTTTATCTCACAAGGGAATCCAGTCCACTGACGCCCGCTATTACGAGATAATTCGGGACAAGAACTTTTTTAGCAACGAGGGTAGCGAAATATTCCAGGAGCAAATTCTGACGGGCATTGTAATCAGGATTATTGCCCGCCGAGATGATGTAATCCAGCGCACAGCGATAGCCCTGGGAGGATCCCCCCACTATAATTATCTGCAAGGTAAAGAAGAAGAAATTGAAAAAAAGGTCAAAGAAACCCTTGACCTCCTTGATGCTGAACCCGTAAAAGCGGGTAGTTACGATGTCATTCTCGACCCCGAATGTACTGGTGTTTTCATCCACGAAGCCTTTGGACACCTCAGCGAATCCGACAATCTGACCAATAATCCTACCCTGCGCCAGGTTATGGTAATGGGACGGGAGTTTGGCCCCTCCTTTTTGAACGTTCTCGACGATCCTACCATCCCCAATGTCCCCGGTTATTTCATCTATGACGATGAAGGAGTTCCGGGAAGGAAGACCCACCTGATCAAGGACGGAAAATTAAATGGGCGCCTCCACTCCCGGGAAACTGCAGGAAAGCTGGGAGAAGAAACTACGGGAAACTGCAGGGCAACCAACTTTTCCTTTGCCCCCATAGTCCGAATGACCACAACCTTCATTGACAACGGCCCCCATAACTTTGCAGAAATGCTTTCTTCCATTGAAGATGGCCTTTACCTTAAAGGAGCCGCCGGCGGCCAGACTTCTGGAGACTACTTTACGTTTGGCACCCAGATTGGTTACCGGATCAAGAATGGAAAAATCGGCTCCATGGTCCGAGATGCAACTCTTTCCGGAAACCTCTTTACCACCCTGGAAAATATTGAAATGGTGGGCAATGACCTGGACCTTTCCCGAGCCGGAGGTTGCGGCAAGGGTGGACAGATTCTCCTGGATGTGGGCCACGGGGCTCCTCATGTAAAAATCCGGGACATGGCAATAGGAGGTAGATAGTTATGGAAAACATTCTGAAACTCGCGGCCCAAAAAGCCGATTCTGCTGAAGTTGTTGTAATGCGAGATAAAGAAACACCGGTTTTCTTCGAAAGAGGAGAGATTAACAAGATATCAAAAAAAGACACCACAGGAGTAGCTCTCAGGCTCATAAAGGACGGTCGCCTGGGGTTTGCTACCTCTACCACTCTCGACGATTCCAGGCTTGTTGAAAGGGCTCTGGCGACGGCTCAATTTGGAGAGCGAATCGAAATTGATTTTCCCAACCGGGAAATTTCTGAAGTTGAAAGCTACGATGCATACCTGGCTTCCCTGACTGAAGAAGAGCTAATTGACGATGCCCACTCCATAATGGATCGAATGGCCGCATTCGATCCTTCAATCCTCGTTGATCTCTATATAAACCAAACGGAAAAGGAAATTGAGATTGGGAACAGTTCGGGTTTTAGGGGAAAATATAACAAGACAAATCTGGGGATAATGCTTTCCACCCGTTCTGCCCAGGGATTCAGGGAAGTGGGAAGCGGTTATTCTTCCAGCCGTTATTTCACCTTCCCCGAAATGTGGTTAGCCCAGCTGGCAGAAAGACATCACCAGGCCCAGAAAAGACAGTCAGTTCCTACCAAAAAAATGCCCGTTATTTTCAGCCCAGGAACCTTTGGCACACTTGTTACAAGGCTACTCGCGGGAATTGACGGCACCAATTTGAACGCTGGGACCTCCCCTCTGGAAGGTAAAATCGGCAAAAAATTGTTTGACGATAAGCTTTCCATCCTGGAAGACCCTCACAGGACCTGGGGAATTTTCTCCTGTCCCTTTGATGATGAGGGCGTTCCTACAAACCCCAAGGAAATCATAAAAGACGGTGTTCTGCAAAGTTATCTTTACGACCTGAAAAGCGCCCGGGAAGCCGGATGCGAAAGTACAGGAAATGGTTTTAAAAGAGGTTTTTGGTCTTCAGGAGCCGGAGACAAGCCAACCCCGACTCCCACCAACATTGTAATTCCCGGGGGAGCTGTTCCTCTTGCCGACATGATCGGAAAGCTCGACGAAGGAATTTTGATCGAGGGAGTAATGGGAGCCCACACCGGGAATATAAACGCGGGAGAATTCTCCCTGAACATCAATCCCGGTTTTTACATCAAAGATGGAAAAATTTCCGGAAGGGCAACTGATGCCATGGCCAGCGGCAATATCTATGAAACCCTCACTAACATAGAAGCAATGAGTTCAGAACAGGGTCTACTGGCAATGTTCGGTCCGATTGGGTACGGCCCCTATGTCCTTTTGCCCGAAGTTTCCGTGACCGGAAAAGGACAGTAAAATTGAACTGGCGGGCTCTATGGAATCCGGAAATTTTTCACGGTCATAAAAAGGGTAGGGGGTTTTTCGAGGGATGGTACTTTAAGTTGGTTGATGGGGGAGAAAATCATCCCTTGGCTTTTATTCCAGGGGTTTTTCTGGGGAAAACCCCTGGAGAAAGCCACTCTTTTGTCCAGGTATTACAGGGTTCTCCCCCGAAAAGTTATTATTTCTCCTTCCCCCGGGAAGATTTTTCTGCCCGGAGGGATAAATTTGAAGTAAAAATCGGTAACAACCTCTTTACCCGGGAGGGTATTGACCTTGACTTAAAAGGAACAGAAGGAGAAGTTAAGGGCTCTGTGAAATTTTCAGGCCACTCTCTCTGGCCCCGCAGGTTATGGTCACCCGGGATAATGGGTCCCTTCAGTTTTGTCCCTTTCATGGAATGCAACCACGATGTTATTAGTTTCGGCCATAACCTCGAGGGAAACCTCCAAATCAATGGCAAAAACAGAAACTTTTCCGGAGGACAGGGTTATCTGGAAAAAGACTGGGGAAAATCCTTTCCCCAGAGTTGGGTCTGGCTGCAGAGCAACCACTTCTCCACTCCCCGAACCTCCTTTGTGGCTTCCCTGGCTAAAATCCCCTGGCTGGGTTCTTTCTTTCCGGGTTTCTTTGCCGCTCTTTTGCACGAGGGAAAACTCACCCTTTTCTCAACCTATAATCGGTCCCGGGTAACGGAACTAAAAATTAGGGAAAACGAATTAAACTTTAATATTAAAAAACCCTCGGGACTTGAACTGAATATTCGGGGCAAAAGCGGGGGAGGCGATTTTTTATATGCCCCCTCCCGGCAGACCATGGAAGAAAAAGGTGTAAAAGAAAGTATTACCGCTACTGTTGACTTAACTATCTTAAAAAAAGGGGAAATTATCTTCCGGGATAGAGGAACCAGTGCAGGGATGGAAATATCGGGAACACCGGAGGGTATTCTTAAAACTAAAGGAGCCGGTTAATAGCGGCTCCTTTTACTTTTTAATAATCCGGGCTGGCATGCCAACTGCAGTTGCTCCCGGTGGGACTTCTTCCATCACCACCGCTCCCGCTCCAATCCTGGCACCTTCACCTATTCTAATATTTCCCAGAACTGTAGCTCCAGCTCCCACCAGGACTCCATCACCCAGGGTGGGGTGTCTTTTTACTTTTTCTTTTCCAGTGCCTCCCAGGGTGACACCATGGAAGAGGACAACATCGTTTCCAATTACCGCGGTTTCTCCAATTACTACACCCATGCCGTGGTCAATGAAAAACCTTCTCCCTATTTTTGCTCCTGGGTGTATTTCAATCCCCGTAAAAAAACGGCAGAGCTGAGAAAGAAACCGGGCCAGGAAGTAAAAACGGGCTCTGTAAAACCTGTTGGCCACCCGGTAACCCCAGATTGCGTGCAACCCCGGGTAGCAAAATATAGCTTCCGGGGTGCTTTTTACAGCAGGGTCCTTTTCTTTTACTGCCCGAATATCTTCTTTTAATCTTTTAAACATCGCCCTCACCTTCAGCAAAAAGGTCTGTACTCAGGTATTTTTCCCCTCCATCAGGAGCAATAACCAGAATTGTTTCTCCTTTTTTTCTTTGCTCTGCTTCCCGCAGGGCAATATGCAAAGCAGCCCCCGTAGAAATCCCTGCAAGGATCCCTTCCAGTCTGGCCAGGTCCCGGGTAGACTTTTTTGCTTCCTCTCCCTTAACTGCTGCTACCCGGTCAATTATTTCCCGGTCGAGGACAGCAGGGACAAATCCGGGGCCAATCCCCTGGATCTCATGGGGACCAGCTTTGCCTTCGGTCAGGACGGGGGATTCTGCGGGTTCAACAGCCACAATTTCCAGTTCAGGCCAGAGTTCTTTTAACACCCTGCCCGCACCAGATAGTGTTCCCCCGGTTCCAACCCCTGCTACCAAAACATCAACCCGATCCAGTTGTTCAATAATTTCCCGGGCAGTTGTTCGGGCGTGGATTTCCGGATTCGCCGGATTATCAAACTGGCCGGGAATAAAACTGTTTGGCTGTTTTTCTTTGATTTCCCGGGCTTTTCCCATCGCCCCCTCCATTCCCTTATCTGCAGGTGTAAGGACTATTTCCGCCCCAAGGGCAGTCATTACCTTTCTTCTCTCCGGGCTCATGCTCTCCGGCATTACCAGGATTAACTTCATTCTCCTGGCTGCCAAAACCATGGCCAGGCCAATACCTGTATTGCCACTGGTGGGTTCGATCACTAAAGTATCTCTATTGATTTCACCATCTTTTTCTGCTTGGTCAATCATACTCATGGCAATCCGGTCTTTAACGCTTCCCCCCGGATTAAATGCTTCCAGCTTCAACCACACGTCTGCTCCGCCGGAAGCTACCAAGCGATTCATTTGGACTACAGGCGTGTTTCCAATTAGATCGATAATTGATTTTCCTCTCCTTACCAATTCGATCCACCCCTTTCTACTATAACCCTATCAAATTAATAGGTTTTGTTCAACAATTGATCCTTTTAGATTTCTGAATAAAGGATTCCGGGTTTTTATCTATAAGGTTATATTAAACAGGACAAATCCACTTAAAAAATAAAAGGAGTGTTGGCCATGCAGATGTTTAACCTGCAAAGATTTACCCGGCGGGGATTTCTTGCCCGGGCCGGCTGGTTAATTGCAGGCCTGAGCCTGCTCCCGTTAATGCAAAATTTCCCCCTCGGAGCCAGCCCGGGTTCTCAGGTAGGGATAATCAAAACCGGCAATCGCAAAGAAGCCCTGAAGCGCTCACTGGAATTGATTCCTCCCCCTGATGTTCGCGGAAAAAAGGTTTTAATTAAACCCAATTTCAACACTGCTGACCCCGCTCCAGGCTCTACCCACAACGATACGCTGGAAACCCTAATTGACGAGCTCTGGGACCGGGGAGCGGGACATATTATTATCGGGGAGAGAAGCGGACCTCCTGATTCCCACGAAGTAATGCAGGAAAAAGGAATCTTCGAACTTGCTCAGGAAAAAGAGGTTGAAGTAATCAACTTTGACCACCTGAAAGAAGACGAGGTCGTTCATTTCCAGGATGATCGCCTGCACTGGCGGGAGGGTTTCCATATTCCCCGCATTCTGCAGGAAGTTGACCATATTATCGCAACTCCCTGCCTTAAAACCCATCAATTTGGCGGAGTCTTTACCCTGGCCCTGAAGTTAGCCGTGGGGATTATTCCCAACGTGGGCACCAATTACATGCGGGAACTGCACGGATCTCCCCACATGCGCCGGATGATTGCTGAAATCAGCCTTGCTTATAAACCCGATCTTTTTATCCTTGATGGAGTGGAAGCCTTCACAACCGGTGGGCCGGCAAGCGGAACCAGGAAAAACGCTGAAGTTACCCTGGTCAGCAGCGATCCCGTGGCTATTGACGCTGCAGGAGTGGCTGTGCTGAAAGAACTGGGATCAACCAATCAAATCATGGATAATCCTATCTTTGCCCAGGAGCAGATCGAAAGGGCTGCTGAAATTGGATTGGGGGTTAGTAGCCCCGATCAGATCAACCTGATTTCCGACGATTCTGCAGGCGAGGATTATGCTCGCAAAATAAAAGATATACTGGATGAAGGTTAAAAACCCGGCCGGGGGAAAGTCCCGGCCGGTTTTTTTCTTGTAAAAAAAAGATGGCCCTACTTAGAGGCCATCCTGAAAAAATTACGGGGTAACCCGGTTATTTTTTTCGCCTTTCCATTCTTTTTAGCCCCTGTGGTTCCAGGCTTGTGGTTTCTCCATTGAAAAGGCTTGCTATGCCTTCCCCGCCTCGGTGTTCTTCTCCGCAGATATCGCACTTTTTGCCTTCCCGCCGGGACTGGGCCTCGGGGTAAGCAGCAATAACTCCTTCGTAATTACGCAATACCACATACTCCGGGGAATGGGATAACAAATACTGGGGATTAATCGGGATCTTACCTCCCCCACCTGGAGCATCCAGGACAAAAGTGGGAACGGCAAATCCGGAGGTATGTCCCCGCAAACTTTCTATTATCTCCAGCCCTCGGGCTACAGGAGTCCGGAAGTGGTCAATCCCCCGGGAAATATCGCACTGGTAGATATAATAGGGCCGCACTCTGATCTGAACCAGCTCATGAACCAGTTCTTTCATCACCCGGGGGCAATCATTCACTCCCCGCAAGAGAACACTCTGGTTCCCCAGGGGAATCCCTGCATCCGCGAGTCTGGTGCAGGCGGCCTTGGTCGCTTCGTTTATTTCTTTGGGATGATTGAACTGAGTATTTACCCAAATAGGGTGGTATTTTTTTAACATTTCGCAAAGTTCGTCATCAATTCTCTGAGGCAAAACTACGGGAGCCCTCGTTCCCAATCTTATTATCTGGACATGGGGAATTTCTCGGAGGGCCTTGATAATTTTTTCCAGGTGCTGGTTGGAAACTAAAAGCGCATCACCCCCGGATATAAGAACGTCCCGAACTTCGGGGGTTTTCCGTATATATTCCAGGGCATTTTCAATCTGTTCCCAGGGCAGGGCCCGGTCAGTCTGTCCGGCCATGCGGCGCCTGGTGCAGTGCCGGCAGTACATTGAGCACTGGTCGGTAATCAAAAACAAAATTCTGTCCGGATAGCGGTGGGTAATACCCGGGACCGGACTATCAACATCTTCACTTAAGGGATCATCTTTTTCCCAGGCCGGTCTCTCCAGTTCCAGAGAAGTGGGGACGGCCTGTTTGCGAACAGGGCAGTCCGGGTCTTCGGGGTCCATCAGGCTGGCATAATAGGGGGTAATGGCCATCCTCAGATTGGCCAGCGCTTCCCTTATTCCCTCTTCTTCGGAATCCGTGAGGCTAACAACTTTTTTCAGGTGGTCAACATCGGCTACCCGGTTTTTCACCTGCCACTTCCAGTCGTTCCATTCCTCTGGCTTTACATCCTTCCATATTGGGATCTGCTTATAATCACGAACCATTTTTTCCCTCCTTAATTCCAGAACCTGCAGGTTAAGCAAAAATCCGGGTGAACATCTCTTTAAGTTTTGGATTTTCCCGCAGGGTATGGAGCGCAATAACCGCGTGATCACGTGTATAACCGTTGCCGATAATCATGTTCACATCAAGGCCTACGCCTTCTGCTCCCAGGGCGGCCCGGGTAAAAGAAGTAGCCATACTGAAAAAGTAAATTGTACCTCCCTGTCGGGTGGGCAAAATCGAACCCATTTCCGTCCCGTTAATATTTACGCAATTAATTGTCAGATCCACTGGCTGACAATCATTAACCTCCAGAACCTTATCTCTAACCTCCAGGGCATTCCGAGCATCGGCCTGAATGGCTGCATCGGCCAACCCTGCTTCTGCAATCCTATCCATACTTTCGGCAGTATAATCGAGGCCAATTACCTTCCCGGAAATACCCGCCCTCTTTTTGGCTTCGTGCAGGCATAACAGGCCTGATTTACCTCCGGCCCCAATAATTAAAACCCGGTCCCCCGGCCGGACCAGTTTTGCAGTTTGGGCTGGAGCTCCTGCCACATCCAAAACAGCAAGAGCAAGGTTCTGAGGTAAATCTTCGGGGAGCTTGGCATAAATTCCGCTGGCAAAAAGTATTGCCTTCCCTTCGACATCTACCTGGTCAGTCTCTTTCCTTATTGCCTTGATTTTATCTATCCTGAGGGGTGTCAGGGACAGGGAAACCAGAGAGGCAATTCGATCTCCCGGCTGGAGTTCCCTATCTTCAAGGGCAGGCCCGATTTTCTCTATTGCACCGATAAACATCCCCCCCGATCCAGTAACAGGGTTATGGTGCTTGCCCCTATTCTGAACCAGATCCAGCATGATTTTTTTTATCTCTTTTTCGCTGCCTCCGGCCTGCTCCTGGATCTGGGTAAAGCTGGCAGAATCTATATTCAAAGTTTCTACGCTGACCAGGATTTCATTGTCGTAAATATCCATTGTGTTATCAATTATTTCTGCGGCCTGGGGTAAAACACCTTCCGGTGTAATTACCCGGTGGCTTCCAAAAGGACAACCTTTTTGCATGCTCCCCCTCCTCTCTAGTCGAGTCCGAGGCTTTCTTTGATAAGTTTCAGGGCTTCTTGGGGCCTTTCCCTGCTGAGAACTCCCAGAGCAGCCAGCAGGTAATTTTTGTCAATTAAAACCCTTGCCTCCAGACGCGGTAGCAATCTCTTTCCCGTTTCCTGGCGTAAATCACCTAAAATTTCGGGGCCCTCTTCCAGGGAAGTTAAAGCACCCCCGGTTCCAATTATCCACTGCACCCGGGTTAAATCCTTACCCTGGGCCAGGGTTGTTTTTCCTGAAGGCCCGTAAAATTCTTTTAACTTTCCCGCATGGCGAAAAACTGCCTGTTCCACGACATACCTGGTAAGTTCTTCAAGCAGCCTTAATTCCTTTTCATCCCGGGGAATTGGAGATGGCCTCATTCCATCGATTTTAAAACTGAGCCTTTCTTCCAGCTGCTCCCGGCCCATGGCTTCAATTACATTTCCGGCGTTGATAAAAACTCCCAGGTCCCCTTCCACAGTCCTTTTAGCCCGTGGTTCAGGAGCGACCATAATATCCTGGATCTCGGGGGAACCTTCTGTCACTGAGTGGACATCCGTGGTTGCCCCCCCAACATCAACAACCATCAGGTCTCCAATTTCTTTCTCCAAAAGCCCGGCCGCTTCCATAACCGCTCCTGGCGTGGGCATAATTGTTCCCTCAACCATTTCCCGGATCCTACCCATACCCGGCCCTTTGGTAATATGCTTCTCAAAAGCCTGTTGAATCAATCTCCGGGTAGGCTCAATATTGAAGGTGTCTATTTCGGGGTAAACGTTTTCTGCCAGAAGGACCTCATACCCACCTTCTTCCAGGATATCAGCAACTTCTTCCTTGATTGCCTGGTTGCCGGCATAGATTATCGGGATTCCCAGCTCCAATTCAGCCAGGGCTTCTGCGTTCTGGATGATTACATTTTCTTCTCCGTAATCTACTCCTCCGGCCAGGAGGATAATATTTGGTTGTAATTCCTTTACTTCCTTGAGCTGGCGGGAGCGGAGGGCACCCGCAGTCACTTTTCTTACCACGGCACCCGCTCCCAGGGCCGCCTCGCGGGCGGCTTTAACCGTCATATCATAAACCAGCCCGTGGACTGACATCTTCAAACCACCGGCAGCACTAGAAGTAGCGAGAATCCTTTTTGGGTTTAATTCCCGACCCAGTTTATCTTCCAGGTCTTTTTTTGCTCCCTCCAGGCCGATGTTAACGTCACCCTCCTCTACAGAGGTGGGAGCCTGGCCCTGGCCCAGATAGTTCAAGCATTCATGGTTTGGGGCAAAGGCACTTACTACCGTCGTGGTACTTCCTATTTCTGCTACTAAAAGTTCGTTTGCCAAGGCCAGATTCCTCCTTTATCCTTGGATTTCTCTTCTTCTTTTTACCAGGAAGCTGGCCACGTTATGTCCCTTGCTTCCGCGACCAAATCCTGCATCCATCCCACAATCTTTGGCAATATCATTGGTTACCTGGGTACCTCCGGCCACCAGAATGACCCGATCCCGGATACCCCGTTCTACGCAGAGATCGTGGAGTTTTTTCATATTCAAGCGGTGAACATCACCGTGGGTAATTATGGTGCTGATCAGAATTGCGTCAGCATTAACTTCCTCGGCCGCGTCCACTGCTTTTTGCAGCGAAACCGAGGTTCCCAGGTAGGTGGCCTTGATTCCAAAACCTTCAATTCCACCGTGCTTGATGTCTATTATTTCTCTCATTCCCACGGAGTGCTCGTCCTCGCCTACTGTTGCGGCAACGACACGCATCGGCTTGTCCTTGATTTCCTTGAGGATTTCATCCTCGGGGATCAGTTCTTCCTCCTCGGGTATTTCAATCTGGGAAGGATCAATATCAATATTGACCTGACCTTTCAGTTCGATGAAAGTTCCCTCGGCAGGATGCATGGTCTGCTTGTGAATTACTTCAGGGTTTTCCATGCCCAGCTTTTTAGCCCATTCAATTGCAGCGGCTTCGGCAACCTTTGGTTCTGCGGGCAGGAACAGGTGGGTATTTACCCAGCCATCACCATACCATTCTACTTCAGGGCGAATAAGGCCTTTTTCCCTGTGTTCTTGCATCTTGGCAAGCCTCTGGTTGGCGTTGTCTTCTTCGTCAAGTTCGTCTATATAAACTATTTTTTCGGGATTGCAGAGGGTACATTCATCGATAGGATCGCAGGCTTTTTTCAGGCCCTCAGGCAGTTTGTTGTAGCCGAAGTGGTCGCAAACCGGAGCCATGTACTCCTTGTCGCGCTCAATTATTGTATTTGCTCCTACTCCACCATTGCTATCCCGGGCGATTCCATCGCCGTTCCGCTCGGGGTAGCGTCCGGAATCCACAAAGAACCCATCTTCAACAGCCTTGAAATACCCTCCATCTTCCAGGATTTCTTCAAGGAAGAGGACGGCTCTTTCCTTGATCTCCCGTGCCTGGTCCCGAAGCATTCCTTCCTCCTTGAGCTGAACCATTTCCAGAAGGCCGTCCATGCCGTTTAAAGCCTGCTTGGCAGTATTTACAGCGTGGATACTGTTGTAATGCCAGGGGACGTTCCTTCCTTCGTCAGGAGTAATTGTGCTCTGGATATGGGCATTGGTCAGGCGGGAGATTAACAGGTTAAGCACATGGGTTACCGTTGCTTCGCGCGTATCGGATTCCATGTACTTGGTATTCATCTGGGCTCTCATTTTGTAATTTTTGAAAAGCTCCCGTAGGGCAACTGCATAGGGCAGGTCCATGCGCAGGACAGGCCCGGGTGTTCCCGTCGGGGGGACAGTTGACAGATAAATTTTATCCGCAGGAATGCCCACCAGTTCAGAATACTTGGAGTTAAGGGCATGCTGGACCAAAAGCTCCGGCATTACCTTCCAGGCTTCGCGGGCAGTTGCATTGGCGTTGTGAGCTCCATCTATCTGGGCAATTCCGGCACCAGCCATCAGTTTCTTGGCCACGGCGGCATCAACAAAGCTCCGCAGCATGTTAACATTGCGGTACAGGACGTTGTACTGGGGGTCCTGGTGGGCTCCATTTACGCCTTCTTCAGCAAACAGGACCGCAATTTCCGGACCAGCAACACCACTTACATAGGAGTGGAAGTTGATCGGTCTTCCCACTTCATCCTCGATCATATCCAGGGCTTTGCGGGAAGCGCGGACCTGCTTCCGGGTAATGGGAACTCCCCCCACACCTTCAGGGGTTCCTTCGATCAGGCCGTCGTAATGGCTCTGCCCGGTGGTACGGATAACCATCATATGGTCAGCGCCGTGCCATGCAGCCATGCGCATCCGGCGAATATCGTCTTCAAAGCGACCTGAAGCGATTTCTGAAGTAATTACAGCGTCAGGCTGGGGATCGATATTCTGCAGGGCGTGGGCAACCGGGAGGGGAATACTGTTTTTAAGGTTTTCAGATACCTGATAGTATTCAAAGGGGCCGATTTTTGTTCCTGGGGGCAAAGGTTTGCGGTCAGTCCATCCTTTGCGCCGCGGATGGTACTTATCCAGGTCCTTTAAAATTTCTTCCATGTTAAGCTTTTCATTCTTGTCCAGGGTCATTATTTGCCACCTCCCCAATGTGCATCAACTATTTCCCAGTAGCGGTCTTCAATAAGTGCCTGGGCGGCTTCTTTTACGTCAATTCCTTTTTCCTGGGCAACTTTCAGCAAAACATGACCGGCCCCTTTACTCAGTAATTCCCGGTCACCAATTTTTTTGACCAGTTCTTTGGCCTGCATGCTATCAAGGCCCATGCGCAAAAGAACCGACCGTTCAATAGATGGTGAGGTATGGGTCTTGGCCATATCTACCAGGGGTGAGACTATTTCCTCAGTCAACTGCCAGAAGCGCTGGTAGAGTTCCTCCTCCGACAGGTCCTTCAAGTGTTCGCGTCTGCGAGCAAAATCATCTTGCCTTTCCATCAAATTTCCCTCCTCTTTCTCAAAGCAGGAGGCCCCGGGGGGCCCCCTTTTTTTTGGTCTTAATTTGAATTCAGGAGCTTTTCCAGTTTTTCCTGATCTACTCCCAATTCTTCAGTCAAAAATTCCTTTTCTTCCTCGGAATAAGGGCCGGGATGGTTTTTCTGCAGGGCTTTCAGGTAGGTTTTGCGGAGTTTATCCAGGTCCATCTCCTTGTAGAAAAGATCTCCAGGCCCCCGGGGAATAATTATATTCTCGCCAGGTTTTTCCTCGTGGGGATCACCCCGCCGAACATCAATACCTTTTTCCCGGGCAAAGGTAAGTTGAGCTGTGGGATGCTTTCCTGCCCCGGTATACTCCGTTTCCTGGACCACGAGAATTTCATCCCGGTCCATTTCCTGGGCCAGAGCAATTGCCGCTGCCAGGGAGGTGTTCCCTGCAGGCCCTCTTTCCAGTCCCTCTATCTGGGCCAGAGCTTCAGTGGCATAGAAAACCTGGCCCTGAGTCACGGTTAAATACCTGTCAATGTAACGCAGGGAACGTGCGGCATTGCGGGGAACATCGGCGCGGTCCGGCCAGGTGGTAAAGGGGACTCCAAAACCGGTATGTCCTGTTGTAAAGGATTTGCGGTTGAAATCATGGTCGCTGGCCGAATGCAGGCCGGTCAGGTCCACACTTACCCCAACAATTTCCGTATCCTCTGCTCCGGCTTTTTTCAATCCGCGGGCGGTTCCGGTAAGATTTCCTCCTCCGGCGTGGGTAATCAAAACCTTATCCGGGAAGCGACCTTCTTTTTCCTTGATTTCAGTTGCCACTTCATAGCCCAGGGTCTCTACCCCTGCGATACCAAAGGGGGTATAGAGGGAGGCGTTAAAAAACTTGGTTTCTTCCAAGACCCGGAGAAAAGTATAAAAGAGTTCCGGCCCTACAGTAAGCTGGAGAACTTCTGCCCCGTAGGCCTCACACTTCCGGCCTTTTTCCAGGATTTCAGGTTGACCGTCGCCCTTGCTGTCAAAAACCTCCTGGACTACAATACATTTCATATTCCTTTTTACCGCCTGGGAAGCTACCGCGGCGCCATAGTTTCCGCTGGTTGCTGATACAACTCCTTTATAGCCCTGCTTTTTGGCCCTGTATACCGAAACCGAAGCCCGCCGGGCTTTAAAACTCCCCGAGGGGTTGGCGGCTTCGTCCTTAATGAAAATACGGGCTCCTTTTCCTGCAGGGGCCAGTTTGCGGACCAGGCGGGTCAGGTTTTTCATTTCCCAGAGCGGGGTCTGGCCGACATCCGTTTCCCGCTGAATCGCCCGGATTTCATCAAGGGTGTAGCCCACTTTCTGCATCATTTCTTCATAGGCAAAAGCAAATCGTCCCCGGGCAAATTCTTCATAATTTATACCAACAGCCTGTTTCATTATTTCATTACGCCGATCCATAAGCGCGGCAAAACTCATATCTTTCATTCTGTCCCCTCCTCTTCCAGCAATTCACGAAGTTCGGGGCCAATTTCCAAAAGTTCAGGAACCGGCTCGCCAAAACCATGGGTAAAAGGAGGATTGATTGAGACCAACCGCCCCTCGAGTTCCCGCCCCGCTGGAGTTTTTATTACAGCATCTTCTCCGATACGGGCCTCGGGAATTACCAGCCAGCCTTTAACCCGCAACTCCAGGGGAACCTTTCTGGTTTCTTCGGGTATGTTGGGAGCCCTTTCCCCAGGCGAGAAAACCACCTGATGAATCTGCACCCAATCACCCTTTAGGGCTTTTTCCATTTTTCTCCCTCCCTAATTCCGGAAAGATTTCATGATGTCCCGAACGTCACCCATAATTGTTGCCGGGACCGGCAGGTCCTTCATGGAGACAAGTCCGGCCTGGGCGGTAATGACCCGGGGAATCATGTTTACAGTTACGGCCATTGTTCCTATTCCCCCCGGAACCTCAGGGGTTCACCTTCGATCCAGACATAATCCCCGGTATCCTGTCCCTCCAGGTGGGGGTGGATCTGCTGGGGGTGTTCCATTTCAATCAAGACCTTGCCATCTTTGCGGCCGAAGGCTATGTGCCGACAGCCTGCAACCATGCCGGGCTTGACCTTGACATGGGGAGTTTCTCTTTCGGTATTGCTGATGATCGGCTCGCGCTTTTCTTCGATTTCATCTAGTTCCCAACCGAGAGCATCGGCAATCATTTTAATTGATTCGGGAAAGCCTACATGTCCTACAATGGTTCCTTCCTTGATTCCTTTTTCAAATTCTTCAGGTGTTGTTCCAACGCCCTGGGTTTCCATAACCGTGGGGCCGAATGGTGAAAGGTCATTAACCCGGGCCGCTTTAATTTTGTCAACTCTGGCGCAGGCCCCACTCAGGGCAATAACCAGAAGGTCCATTACAAAGCCCGGATTGATTCCAGTCCCCAGGACAGTTACATTATTTTCCCGGGCGACCTTATCAATCTTATCTGCAAATTCTGGCTCCTGGGCCCAGGGATAGGCCATTTCTTCGGCAATCGATATGACATTATGGCCCGCTTTTGCAGCCATTTCAATCTGGGGATATACTTCCCGGACAAAAGAAGAGGTGGCGATTAAAACTACGTCTGCTTCTGTCTGCAGGACCTTTTCAGGGTCATCACTGACTTGAACTCCCAGGTTTTCAGAATCGAGAACCTTTCCCAGGTCTTTTCCAACTTTTTCACCGGGCCGCTCAATTCCACCTACAAGTTCAATTCCTTCTTTCTGCAGCAGGTATTTTCCCATACCGCTACCCATGGCCCCAAGGCCCCATAAGATTACTTTTACCTTTTCCAAATCAAACACCTCCTGAATTATAGTTAACTGAACTTGCCTACTCCCTTTTATGCATAAAAGCATAGAAAGAACCCTCTTACCCCGGAGGCAAGAAGGTGTTCCAGACTTCCACTTATTAACTTCATTGCAACATCCCGGATTCCTGCTTTAATTTCGTTAATTTTAAAAATTTTATGCATCTTCGTATAATCCCTGAAAAAAACAAAGACGGATGGCTCCGCCTTGGTCAATTATCCTTCGGAAATTCCACAAATATCAATAATCAGACCCACATAAACCTGCAAGGCAGTAATCAGATTTTTGATTTCAATTCCTTCGTCAGCAGCATGGGCTTTTTCTAATAGTCCGGGGCCAAAAACTACAGAGGGTATATCCAGGTCCCGAACCAATAGAGCTGCATCACTCCAACCCCGGAATGATGTTGAACCGAGGTCGGTACCCGTAAATTCTTCCAGGTTGCGGCGAAGTGAATTTACCAGGGGGATGTCGGGATTCACATCAAGAGGAATATTACGCAGGGGGCAGGTCCGATCATCCATAGAGAGAAGTTCGTATTGATAACCGGGATAGGCCAGCTTCAACCGGTTCAGGATACGCTCTACATCCTGGTACAGGCTTTCCAGGCTTTCTTCCGGGGTCCAGCGTCGGTCAATTTCCAGAAAACATACCTGTGGGACGATATTCGGATCGTCTCCCCCCGAGATCACCCCAACATTGATTGAGGGGCTTCCCACAAGGGGGTGGTGTTTTTTCTGCAGGATTTCGTTGAGACTTTCAATTTCCCTGGCCACCCGGGCGGCCATATATATGGGGTTTCTTCCCTTGTCCGGGGTACTACCGTGGGCTGACTTTCCCCGGATGACAACCTTCATCCATTCCATTCCCTTGTGGGCTACACAAATTTTTAAATTCGTCGGTTCACCCACCACAGCATAATCTACTTTAAAACCCCGCCGGACCAGTTCAACAGTTCCCAGAGAACACTGCTCCTGGTCAATGACTCCCGTAAAATGAAGGTCGCCCTGGAGGGTCAATCCCGATCTTCTCACCAGGACCATTGCCAGTAGCATTGCTGCAAGGGAACCCTTCATGTCAACGGCTCCCAGGCCATACAAAAACCCATTTTTTATCAGGGGCTGATAGGGAGGAAGAACCATATTATATGGGGGAACAGTATCCAGGTGCCCGTTGAAAGCAAGGCTTTTCCCGCCCCCTTTTCCGGGGAGTAAAGCCAGGACATTGGGGCGGTTTTCCATAATATAGTCCAGTTTAAGGTTATCAAAACCTTCTCCCCGGAGATAATTCAGGATAAATCGGGCCAGCCGATCTTCCTGCCATTCAACCTGCTTGTGGCTGGGGATTTTAATCAGTTCCTTTAAAAGATCCAGCAGTTCATCCCGGTCAAACAACTGCAGTATTTTTTCCCTGGCTAGCTCCCTTTTCACTCCAAAATCCCCTTTCCCGGGACGAGGTTTCCTCAGGCTTTTCTCCGCAAAACTTTCCCGGGCCTGTTACCTGTAACCTCGCCCTCCTGGCATACAATTTTACCTTCGATAAGGACATACTTAATACCTTCAGGAACTTTATCCGGCTCTTTAAAAGTCCCCCCGAATCCAATTTCTTTCTCATCAAAAATAACTAAATCGCCTCTGTAACCCGGAAGGATTGCACCTGTTTTTTTCAGGCCAAAGGTTTCTGCAGGAAGAAGAGTCATTTTGTTGACCGCTTTCTCCAGGCTTACAACCCTTTTTTCCCTGACTATTTCCCCTAAAACCCGGGGATAGGAACCGAAACTCCTCGGATGGGGTTTTTCTCCAACCAGGATACTATCAGTTGCAATAGAGCAATATGGATCTGCAAAAATCCTCTGCCAGTCTTCCTCACACTGGTCAAAAAGGACTACTGTCCCGGAACCGGTGTTTTCCAAAACCAGGTCGATAAACACATCGGAACAACTAATTTTTCTTTCTTCTGCAGCTTCTTTTATTGTCTTCTGTTCCAGTTCCCTGGTTTTGGGCAGGCTGTTCAACATAATATTATCCCAGCCAGTTACAGTTATTAATAGATCTTCTTCACCCTCCAGGTCCTGTTTTATTTTTTCCCTGATTTCCGGCTTATTCAGGTTTTTAAGAACTTCTTCCTTCTCTTTATTCTGAACCCACTGGGGGAGCAGGGCCCACAGCATAGTGCTTCCAGCCTGGTAGGGATACTGATCTAAAGTTACCCGGATACCTTCAGCCCGGGCTTCCCCAATTAAAGCCAGTGTTTCTGCTGCTTTACCCCAGTTTTCCTTCCCATCAATCTGGTGGTGCGAGAAATGAACATGCACTCCTGTTTCCCAGCCCAAAAGGAGAGTTTCTTTTACCGCCTCAATAATCCGGTCAGCTTCACTGCGGATATGGGTAACGTAGGGAACCCCAAAATCAGCGGCCACGAGGCACAGTTCTTTCAGTTCGGCAAAGTCAGCATAACAGCCCGGGGAATAGATCAGGCCAGAAGAAAAACCCCAGGCTCCCTGTTTTAAGGCCTTCCTTAAAGCTAAAATCATCTGTTCCCGTTCTTTTTGGTTCGAGGGCCGGGATGCCAGGCCCATTACGCCCAGTCTCAGGGTTCCATGGCCGACCAGAGTGCCCACATTAAAAAAGGGCAAAGTTTCTTCCAGGTTATCCAGGTAGGATTTTACCTCCACCCAGCTGTTGGGCTCTTCCCTGCCCAGGACGGGAGATAAAACTTCGGCTGCAATTGCAGCTTTTTCTTCTGGAATTGGAGCAGCGGAAAAACCGCAGTTTCCAACTATTTCCGTAGTTACCCCCTGGAGAAGCTTTCCTTCCACCCGGCCGCGGATGGCCATCAGGTCGGAATGACTGTGTAAATCAACAAAACCCGGGGCCAGCACGGCACCTTCGGCATCAAGAACAGGGCATCCTTCCATTATTATTTCTTCTCCTATTTCCCTTATTTCTCCATTGGTAATTAAAACCTCGCCCCTGAAGGAGGGACCACCGGTTCCGTCAACAATTTTTGCGTTTTTTATAATTAAACTTTGCATGGTTTTACTCCTTCCCAGCCAGACACCTCCAGCTTAAATCAGCCCCAGAAGACGGGGTACGGTAAGCGAAATTGCAGGAACGAATGTTATTAACAATAGCGCGGCCAGAACAGCCAGGATAAAGGGCAGAATTTCCTTCGATATTTCCTCCAGGGACAGCTTGGTAATCCCGCAGGCAACAAAAAGGCAGGCCCCCAGAGGCGGTGTCATCAGGGCAATATTGAGGTTAACCACCATGATTATACCGAAGTGCAGGGGATGGACACCCATACTTACCGCGAGGGGATGAAGGATGGGCCCCAGGATAATAATTCCCGCGGTCATATCCATAAACATTCCCAGTATCAAAAGGATAGCGTTGATAATAAGCATTACGATGTAGGGATTTTCGCTAATGTTTAAAATCGCTGCCCCCACCAGTTCCGGGATCTGCTCCATGGACAGAATCCAGCCCAGAATTGCTGCCGAAGCAAGGATAATGAAAACAGAACCATTGTTCTTGACCATCTCATACAACAGGTCGGGAATATCCTTTAACTTCAGGTTGCGGTAAACAAAAAAACCAATAATCACGGCGTAAAGAACGGCAACAGCCGCAGCTTCAGTAGGAGTAAAAACGCCTCCCAAGATACCCCCCAGGATAATTATGGGCATCAAAATGGGGATAAGTGCACCCTTGGCACTTTGACCAACTTCTTTTAAACTTGCTCTTTTCTCACCAATGGGATAGTTTCTCTTTTTGGAGATAATCCCCGCAAAAACCATTAAAACCAGCCCCACCAGGACTCCCGGAACTATTCCTGCCGCAAAAAGACCCGCAATTGAAACCCGCATCAGCGAACCGTAAATAACCATAATGATACTCGGGGGAATAATCGGGCCGATAATCGAGGACGCAGCTGTTACAGCAGCAGCAAAACTGCGGTCATACCCTTCCCTTTCCATGGAAGGTATGAGCATTGTTCCCAGTGCAGCCGTATCAGAAACAGCAGCCCCGGTCAGACCCGCAAAGAAAATACTGACCATTATATTAACATGGGCCAATCCACCCCTTATATGACCAACCAGAGCATTTGCTAATCTCACCAGTTTATGGGTGATTTCAATTCGGTTCATTATATCACCAGCCAGCATAAAAAAGGGCATGGCCATAAGTGCAAAAAGGTCAACCCCGGAATAAAAACGCTGGGGTACCATAGTCATTAAATGCGGTGCATCCATCCGTAAAAAGGTCAGCACTGCAGTTATTCCAACGGCAAAAGCGATAGGTGTTCCTGCCAGCAGAAGCAAAAAGAAAACAATTACCATAAACTCAACCACGACTATTCCTCCCCTCCGGTGAGGTCAATTATCACCTGCAGGATCAGCTGAACCAGGCAAAAAAGCCCGGTAAGAGGAACTGCAAGGATCGGCCAGAACATGCTGATTCCCAGTGCTGGTGAAACCTGAACCTGTGACCTCAACGCCATCTGCCAGCCATAAACCATAAGGATATAAAGAAAGTAACCCATAAAAATATTTGTAATCAGCCTGATAGCAATTTTCGCCTTGTCCGGAAACAGGTTGAAAATTACATTAATTCGAACATGTTCCCGGTGGCGCATGGTAACACTGGCTCCAATAAGAACAACCCAGATCATCAGGTAGCGAGCACCCTCTTCTGTCCAGAGAAGAGGATCATTTAAAACGTAACGCCAGAAGGTTCCGGCTAAAACAACTACAACCATTGCTCCTCCCAAAACTATCAGGGGATAGGCCGTAATTTTTTCTACTATATCTGCGGTTTTCCGAGCCAGGGAATTGATTCGTTGCAAATCCATTCACCTCTCTCTTCAGTAAGAGGGAGGGGGATTGACCCCCTCCTCCTCACTACAAAATCTTACTTGGAAAATAGTTTTTCCTGGGCATTCTCAACAGCAGCAAGAAGGGCATTTGCAAGGTCTACACCTTCCTGGCCAAGATCTTCTTCAATGGTTTCCATTACAGCCGGAACAGCAATATCACGGAAAGCAGCGAGTTCTTCAATTGAAGGGGCATAAACTTCAATTCCGGCCTCTTCAAGGAACTGCACGCCCTGTTCAGTGGCATCAGCCAGGAGCTTCGTTCCGTTGGCTACTAAATTTGCAGCGTAAAGGGCGTCATTGAAAATTTCACGTTGTTCATCGGTAAGGTTTTGGTAGAAGGTTTCGCTGGTTACCCACCAGTCAGCACCTACCATGTGGTTGGTCAGGGTTGCATACTTCTGGACTTCCTGAAGGCCACCGATTGCCATTATGGGGATCGGGTTATGCTGTCCGCCGACAACACCCATCTGCAGGGCCGAATAAAGCTCGTCCCAGGGCACTGGAGTTGCAGAAGCACCCAGAGAACGCATCATTGCAATGTGGCTGGGAACGGACATGGTGCGGAAGCGGATCCCCCTCATGTCTTCGGGAGTTCTAATCGGTCGTTCATTGTTGCTCAATACGTAAAAACCAGCAGCATTTACACTCAAGAGGCGGAAGCCGGTTTTTTCAAGCAGTTCAGCACGGAGTTTATCGCCAAATTCTCCATTCATTACTTCGTAGAATACAGAGTGGTTGGGGAAAGCAAAGGGAAGATCGACAACATTAATCAGGGGATAAAACGGCGCAATACCACCGATTGAGGCCACATTTACCTGGATAATATCTCCCAGGGTTTGATCCATCCTCTCTCTCTGGTTACCCAGGGCGCTGGCAGGATAAATCCTTACAACCATTTCGCCCCCGGACTGGGTTTCAATAATGTTTTTGAAAACAACGGAAGCCGCGTGAACACTGGAGGTTGCGACATCTCCTGGTTCCTCGTGGGCCAGTCTGATTTCTAAAACCTGGGCCATGGCAGATGCACTCATCAGGGCAATACACATAACCATAGCGACAATTAATAGTTTTTTCACTTGATAAAACCCCTTTCTATTGCTTTTAGTTTTTACAAAATCCCGGTGGGCCAATCCTCCCTCGTGCCACCTCCTTTGAAACTAATTTTAACTTGGCAAGGCACAGACCATAAAAACCGAATTTACTGACAATAAAAACAATATGCAATAAGCGTGCCAGGTCATAGCAACCTGGCAAAACATACACAAACCAGCACTTTAAATAAATTAAAGTCGGCGAAAATAAAAAAAACCCGAACAGGGGTTTTGTTTTAACGAATAAATTCCCGTTTTCGGGATCCCATTTCCCGGAAACGGGAATTACTGAATTCCCAGATTTTTGAGCTTATTATACAAAGTAGTTTTACCTATACCGAGAGCTTTGGCTGCCTTTAACTTGCCCGGGGTGTCACGGCCGTAAATATCAAGGTATTCGGTGATTAATTTCCGTTCATATTCTTCCAGATTTTCCCGCAGATTACCCTCAGTTACCGGAATTTGCGGGGTGGCTTTAATCATTCTTGCGGGGAGGTTTTCCGTGGTAATATAAGCCGACGGCTCCATATTGATTGCGTATTCAATAACGTTTTCCAGTTCCCTCACGTTGCCCGGCCAGTCATATTCCTCCAGAGTCCAGCGAGCCCCTTCGGTTACTCCTTCAATTTTTTTGCGGAGCCTTACATTGTATTTCTGGATAAAGTGTTCAACTAAAAGCATAATATCTTCTTTTCTTTTTCGGAGGGGAGGAATTTCCATGGGGATTACGTTCAGCCTGTAGAAAAGATCTTCTCGAAATTTTGAAACCCTGATCAACTCCTCCAGATCCTGGTTGCTCGCCGCCAAAATCCTCACATCAACATCAATTTCTTTTACTCCCCCGATTCGGAAAAACTTCCGATCCTGAATGACCCGCAGGATTTTTACCTGTAGTTCCAGGGGCATATCCCCAATCTCATCCAGGAAAATCGTTCCCCGGTGGGCCAGTTCAAATTTTCCCGGCTTCCCACCGGTGAGAGCACCGGTAAAAGCCCCGGCCTCATAGCCAAATAACTCGCTTTCCAG
>SL_3KL_010_SEDDRAFT_10000518_pt1 | contig 31768 bp, 25 predicted proteins | sample SodLakKL_010_SED_2_FD_10381 | JGI IMG/M metagenome (IMG submission 10381)
GGAAGCTTGCCCTGAAGCAACATGCGGTGAAAGGGGTAGGCGGATTTTTCGATGCAGCCGCGGATGTGCAGCTGCCGCTGCAGGGCCGCCGGGTCGACCCGTATCCCCATGGAGGATATTTCTATGGCGTTATTCAATACCGGACTCCAGAGTATCAGATCGCCGTTCAGTCCGGTACTCCCTTCTTCGTTCACTGTAGACCAGTCGTCGTAATCGGGTGCCCGGCCATCGTGGGCTTCGCCGCTCGACAACACCGCTCCGATCCCGTTGATGAAAACTGCCCCGTATTTTTTGGCGATGGCCGTTTCCCTTTGTTTGGGGGTGAGATCCGGGTATGTTTGCAGCAGTTCTTCGGCATGGATAAACCGGAGGCTTTTTGGCAACAGGGGGGTGATCTCCGGAAATTCGAGACAAAGGCGATGTTCGGTCTCTTTCAATGCCCCGTATATATTATGGACAACATTCCTTAAATAGGAGATTGTCCGGTATTTGGGATGGATGCGTTTTTCCCAGTCCCACTGGTCTACGTAGATCGAGTGGATGGGTGAATAATCCTCTTCCGGCCTGAGGGCCCGCATATCTGTCAGCAGGCCCCTGCCTGGTTTGACACCGATTTCTTTCAGGCGCAGCCGCTTCCATTTCGCCAGTGAATGAACGATGACCGCCAGACTGCCGTTGCCCCATTTTGTATTGAAACTCACCGGCCGTTCGACGCCGTTCAGTTCATCGTTGAGGCCGGTATTTTCCATTACGGCAATGGGCGATGAGATCCTGAACAGCTTCAGCCTCCGGGATAATGCTTTTTCGAAACTGTACTTGACAAAGGCAATGGCCTTTTCGGTTTTCAGTACACCTGTTGTTTCTGCCATGGGGTAAGGGCTTTGGGTGAAAAAAAAAGCCCGCCAAACAGGCGGGCTCCGGTATAGTTATGCACACAACAATGCAACCGCCTGTGTTTAGGGAGGGGAATTGTTATTATTGTTGTTGCTGAAGAAATACACTGTCGCGTTCATGGGTGGCTGTTTTTGCTTGCCGGCTTCAAAAATACGTCTTTTTTGCAAACAGGCAAATTATATTTTATCGGCTGCTTGGGGGTAGTGGAGCAAGCCAGTGAAGATAACGGAAGAGACGGAGGAAGGATTTTTTCTTTTTCTATCTTCTGCCTTCTACCCGCTACCTTCTGTCTGCCGTCTTTTGTCTTCGACCCCACCGGGAAAAAATATGACCGCCCCGGCTTTATGCCAGACTCCCGGTTAAGCGGGCTGTCTGGCTTGTCGTACCCTGCCTGCCCGGCCTGATTTTTGGGTGTGCCAGACAGGGGCTGCTTTTTGTTTCCTGCCATGCCCGTTGGCAACAGGGCTTTTATGAACTACCGATTCGATGCCGGGAACTCCTGCATACGGATGTGTTGCCACGGGGATGCTCTTTCCGGTAGCTTTCTGAATGTCTTTCAGGTACATCCGCTCGTCGGGGCTGCAGAACGAATAGGCGATGCCATTCTGCCCCGCACGGCCGGTCCGGCCAATGCGATGGGTGTAGGTGTCTGTCTGCTCGGGGATGTCGAAGTTGATCACATGCGAGAGATCCTGCACATCGATACCCCGCGAGGCCACGTCGGTGGCCACCAGCATGCTGAGCTTGTAGCTCTTGAACTGATTGAGCGCTTTTTGACGCTGTGCCTGAGACTTGTCGCCATGAATCGCCTGGGCCATGATGCCTTTGCTGGCAAGCGCCTTGACCAGTTTGTCGGCTCCCCTGCGGGTGCGGGTAAATACCAGGGAACGGTCAATGCGTTCTTCTTTGACAAGGTGCTGCAACAAGGCGGCCTTCGACGACTTGTCGATGAAGTACACCTGCTCGTGGGTGATGGTGTCGTAGGTGAAATCCGGTTCGATGTCTACGCTAACCGGGTTTTGCAGCAAACTGGCAGCGAGTTTTTTGACATCTGGCGGAATGGTGGCCGAAAACAACATCGACTGCCTTTGGTCAGGCAACTGCTCACAGATACGCCTGATGTCGTTGATAAAGCCCATGTCGAGCATCCTGTCGGCTTCATCCAGTACCAGGTACTCTGCGGCATGAAGGCTGAGGTGTTTTTGCTGGACCAGGTCGAGCAAACGCCCCGGTGTGGCAATGACCACATCGCAACCCCTGCGCAGTGAATCGACCTGGGGTTGCTGTGAAACCCCGCCGTAGATCACCGTGTGCCTGATGCGGGTGTTTTTCCCGTAATCTCTGAAACTGTCAGCGATCTGCTGGGCCAGTTCGCGGGTAGGGGCCAGGATCAATGCCCTGGGATGGCGTGCCACTTTTTGTTTGTTGGACAGGAGTTGAAGAAGCGGAAGGGCAAATGCTGCCGTTTTGCCTGTGCCTGTGCGGGCACTGCCAAAAATGTCCCTGCCTTCAAGAATAAGGGGGATGGCCTGTGCCTGGACAGGGGTTGGTTCTGTGTATCCTTTGCTTTTTAATGCCTGCAAAAGGGGCAAGTCTAATTGAAGACTGTCAAAATTCGTCATAATGGTAGTTAACATATTATTAAATGGTCTCGCTTGTGCGTGACCTGTTTAGATTGAATCCCGGAAATATGAGGTGGAGAGATTATACTGCGCAGCGCTTGGCGCTTGTTCGAAAACGGGCAAAGAAAAAACCCAACTCGTAATTACCGGTGCAAAGGTAGTTATTATTATTAAGCCATCGACAAACTGCCATTTTAAATTGAATTATGTGGACAATGCCAGTCGAAACACATATTGAATATATTCTGGTTACTTTTACAGTAAAGGGTTTGTGAGCCGAAACAAACATTGAAAATATTCCAAAATGATGACAATATGACACAAAAAATCTTCGAATCGTATAAACTTGGGCCTCTGACCCTGACAAATCGCATCGTGATGGCTCCCCTTACCAGACGCCGGGCAACAGCTCCTGAACTCAAAGCCAATGACCTTATGGCACTCTATTATCGTCAGCGATCTTCGGCCGGTCTGATTGTGGCAGAAGGAAGCCAGGTCTCGCCTGAAGGTTATGGGTTTACCGGGTCGCCCGGATGCTATTCAAGAGTCCAGACAGAGGCATGGAAAAAAGTAACCAGGGCTGTGCATGAAGAGGGGGGCAGGATATTTCTCCAGTTATGGCATGTGGGGCCATGGTCTCATCGACTTTTACAACCTGAAGGGAAGCCTCCCTTATCGGCTTCGGTGGTCGTACCTGTTGGAGAAGTGCTCACGCCCGGCGGACGATTGCCCTATGAGCCTTCCCGGTCAATGACTGTCAACGAAATACATGCTACCATCAAAGATTTTGGCCTTGGAGCCAGAAATGCCATGGAGGCGGGTTTTGATGGGGTTGAAGTTCACGGTGCCCATTCTTATATCATTGACCAGTTTATCATGGATGGAACCAATAAACGGAATGACGAGTTTGGCGGAAGCCTTGAGAATCGTTCAAGGTTTTTGTTTATGGTGCTGGATGAGGTCATGCAGTATGTGCCTGCTGATGAGGTTGGGTTAAGGCTCTCACCCAGGCAGGTGAAAATTGGAATGGCCGACTCCAAACCTGAAGATACCTATGGATACATTGTAAATAAATTAAACAGTTATAAGTTGGCATATCTGCACATCAGCGAGATGATGACACAAGGCGAACGTCTTGGTGAGCCTGAAAGAACGGTGCTTCCTTTGTATAGAGAAATATATGATGGAAGGCTCATCTCATGTGGCGGTCATAGCCGGGTAAGTGCCCTGCAAATGATTGACAGTGGCTATGCAGATATGGTGGCTTTTGGAAAACCTTTTATTTCAAACCCTGACCTTGTTGACAGGCTTAAATCAGGGAATGAGCCTACTGAGCCTGATAAGGATACTTTTTATCATGGAGGCCCCAGGGGTTATGTTGATTATCCGGCAATGGACAGTGAAGCCCAGGCCTGAGAAGGCATTTAAAAGGCATTATATACGAATGGCTTCAATGGTTCCCCCAAGTCGGCTCTTCCGGGCTGCAAATCCCATTAGGTGGCTTTCGATTGAAGCATCTATGGTTGAGGTCAGCATGGAAGGATACTGTTTGGCTACTGCTTTTACCCAGTCATACATTAACCGCCAGTCTCCTCCACCATGACCGGACGCACCAAATGGATCATTTTCACCGGCAGTGTTGTCAAACGTAGTGCTTTCGCGGGTCATGAAATCTGTCATTATGAACTCCTGCATATCGCCTCTGATGTCTTTCATTGATCCCATAATGTGTATTCGGCGGCCATGGTATGAGGTGAAGGCCTCCATGTTGAAACTGGCCGTAATGCCGACATCGAAGGTCATGGCACATACATAATGGTCGGGCTGATCATTTTCCATGGGGGTTGATATAATGATGGCATCGGCAAATTTGGACCTTTCAAATACATGCTCCCAGGTGGTGAAAACATGCCCGGGAAGAATTTCGTGCCGCCGGGCATACCTTTCTCTTCTGATGGGAATGGGTTCGGCAACACCAACTATACTTAGCATTTCAGGAAAACTGATGGCAAAATTCCCATAGGTATTATCCCTGGCCCCTGCCCCCAGGGTAATGGCAGTAACCGGCCTTGCAGCTGTGGTCACTGGCTCCCAGATTTCTTTAGAGGACACAAACCTTTTGATCCTTATAATCAGAGAAACCGTAAAATTCAGAAAAGAGTTGGCGCTTCTTGAAGACTTATAGACCGATTTGGTTGGATGGAGGTCTTTATTTTATATTTGCACGAGCCTTTGGCAAAATGTTGGGATATTACTTTCAGCTAAACAGAAGAACCAGAGATGTAAAACGATGACTATGAAAAGAACAGAAGCACTTGATCTGCTTAAATCGTATGTGAAAAATGAAAAAATGATCGCTCACAGTCTGGCTTCTGAAGCCGTGCTAAGGGCTTTGGCAGAACGTCTGGGTGAAGACCCTGACCATTGGGGGCTGGCTGGCTTGCTGCATGATATTGATGTGGAGATCACCAATGCAGATCCGAGGATACATGCCATGGAGGGAGCAAAAATTTTAGAACAGAAGGGGATCTCTCCGGATATTGTTGAGGCGGTTATGCTCCACAATGAAGACGCTGCCCACGATCAGGAAAGGCATAAGCCCCTGCATCATGCATTGTCGGCGGGTGAAACCATCACAGGTTTGATCACTGCAACCGCACTGGTATACCCGGATAAGAAAGTGGGCAGTGTCAAACCCAAATCCATCACCAAACGCATGAAGGAAAAGGCATTTGCCGCTTCGGTAAGCAGGGAGACCATCATGGAATGTGAAAAACTCGGGCTGGGCCTTCCGGAATTTGTGGAACTCTCGCTGAATGCCATGAAGAAAGTCGCACCAGATATCGGCCTCTAGAACTATTGTGCCTCTTGCCCGCCATTGCGCACTGAGGCCATGGCCGCTTCATCCTTCAGGCTCTCCAGGGCCTTTCTGAATCCCTGGTCGTGCTGATGCAGTATGGGGTAGAATGCAGCAGCCCCGAATACATTCCTCCCGATATAGGCTTTCAGGCTGTTGCGGATCAACTGTTCGCTATCCCGCGCAAGCCGTCCGGGGACCTCCATACCCATGTTGCGGAGGAAGTCCAGAAATTCGCTAAACACTGCATCGGTAATACGAAAGCGGTCAACAAAACCGGCAGGGTCGCCATAGCCTTCCAGGCTGATTCTGTTGCGATCGGTGTAGTCGAAAGCAAAGAGGTAGATGTGGCCGCGGTTCGACACCTGGTTGAAAAACCGGATGTCGCCGGATGTGTCTATGGGCACGAACACATCGGGCATAATGCCCCCGCCTCCATAAACAACCCGCCCGGCAGGGGTCTCAAAACGCAGGGAGTCGTCGAAACGGATGCTGTCGGGGCTGAGCAGTTCGCCGTTGTGGTATCTTTGCATGAATTCGCTGAAATAGGCTTCTTCGCCCTCGTCGTAGGGTTTTTGTATGCTCCTGCCTGTGGGCGTGTAATACCTGGCCACGGTAAGCCGCAGAGCCGATCCGTCGTTCAGGCGGACCTGCTCCTGTACCAGGCCTTTCCCGAACGAGCGCCTGCCAACGACAAGGCCGCGGTCATTGTCCTGAACGGCACCGGCAATGATCTCGCTTGCCGAGGCCGACCATTCGTCGATGAGCACCACCAGGGGCCGGGTCTGAAAACCACCCTGTTTCAATGAGCTGGCATAGGACTTTGGCCTTCGCCGCCCCTGGGTATATACGATGAGTTTCCCGGGTTCGAGCAATTCGTCGGCCACCTGGATGGCCGCGTCCAGAAAGCCTCCGCCGTTTCCACGCAGGTCGAGTATCATCTTCTCCATGCCTTCGCGGTTCAGCCGCTCCAGTGCCGATAAAAATTCGGCATGCGTGGTGGCGGAGAATTTGTTCAGCCGGATATAGCCCACCTGTTCATCCACCATATAGGCGATGTCGAGGCTGTAGGAGGGGATCTTGTCACGGGTAAGGGAGAAATCCAGGAGTTCCTGGATTCCGGGGCGGAAAACCGACACATTGACAACGGTCCCTTTCGGGCCCAGCAACCTCGACACTACCTCGGAGGTGGCCATGCCCACACCGGCGATCAGGGTATCGTTGACCATGACAATGCGGTCGCCCGGCATTACCCCGGCATGTTCACTGGGCCCGCCAGGTATGGGATGGACCACCACAACGGTGTCCTTGATCATGTTGAACTCGATGCCGATGCCTTCAAAGCTGCCCATGAGGGGGTCGGTCAGCCGTTGGAATTCGGAGGCGGGGATATAGGATGAATGGGGGTCGAGGTTCTTCAACAGGCTGACGATGGCCTCTTCGGTCAGTCGTTCCCTTGATACGGTATCCACATAGGACTCCATTACGTAATTGATCACATCGTTGACCTTGTTGTACCGGTCGGCCCCTATGCTGAAAAAACTTCTTTCGGAAGGTCCGCTCTCGGGCATGCGCAGGTAGAGACCCAGCATAAAACCTGCCGCAAGCACAAGGGCCAGTATAACAGGGAGGTAGGCCCTGAATGGGATGTTGTCTGGCTTTTTGTTCATGGTCATTTCCTGATCCGGCTTAAGGTGGCGAAGGATGTACAGGAATTGTACCCTTCGTTTACGAAATTACGGATTAATGGGATGATTAAACGTTATTTTTTCTTAAAACCCCGGGCCATGCCAGCCTTACTTCAACGATCTGATCTTTTCGATGAGCCCCGAAGTGGAGTAGCCTTCCAGCAGGGGGATGGTAACCACCCTGCCTTTGTCCTGAATGACATTTGATGCCCCTGCAATTGTGTCCGGCTGATAATCTCCGCCCTTTACCAGGATGTGGGGGCCGATAAGGCGGATCAGTTCTTCGGGGGTGTCCTGGTCGAACAGCACCACGGCGTCGACAAAAAAAAGCGAAGCCAGCAGTTTTGCCCTGGCCTGTTGTGGGTTCAGCGGACGGTTCGGCCCCTTGATCCTTTTCACCGAGTGGTCGGTGTTCAGTCCGACAATCAGCACCTGCCCATGATCGGCTGCCCGTGAGAGGTAATCGACATGCCCGGCGTGCAGGATGTCGAAGCATCCGTTGGTGAATACGATGCGCTTTCCGGTGGATTTCCATTGCCGGACCAGCAGCATCAGTTTATCCGGACCAACCAACTTGGTTTCGAGGAGGTGGTGCTTACTTTGGCTCATAGCTTTTGATGTTTGGCCTGGTCCGGCTGGTTGGGGAACCAGGGTCTTTTGCCATGGACAGAGAGAATGATCCATGATGCGCTGCCGGCAAGGACGTTGACTGCGATCTGGGTGGCATGGGTGATGTATGCGTACGAAGTGGCAGGTTCTGATTCGATGCCGTACAACTCGACAAGTGTAATGATGGTAAGGAAGTGGTAGGTGCCGATCCCTCCCGGAACGGGTGCCAGAATGCCCAGGCTGCCAACGGCCAGCAGCGTCACCCCCACGATGGGGCTGAGGTGGGAGGTGGCTTCAATGGCAAAAAAGCAAAGATAGACCGTAAGGTAGTACAGCCCCCAGATACATACCGTATAGACCAGGAACCATACCTTGCCGCGCAACCGGGCAATGGTCTTGAAGCCGATGACAAAGCCCCTGAGTTGCCTTTTTATCCTGAAATAGATGCTGTCCTCATCAGCTGCCCTCAATTTGTTCCATAGTTGCCAGGCGGCCAGGGTCAGCAGCAGCAGCAAAATGGCCAGGGCCAGGACAATGCTGCCCCAGTTTCCGGTGCCCCTGGCCAGAAGGGGCTCCCAGAACAGGCGGTGGATAAAGTCTTTCAGAAAAACGAACTGAAAAGCGATGGTCATAACGACAATAAAAAAGAGGCTGATCACATCAAACACCCGCTCTGCGACCACAGTGCCGGCCAGGGCATTGAAAGGGGTGTTTGAGGCCTTGCCCAGGGTCACGCAGCGGGTAATCTCACCCATTCTCGGAATGGCCAGATTGGCAAGATAACCTGTCATTACTGCATAAAAAGTCTGGAAGGGCCTGGTATGGTACCCCATGGTGCCGATGAGCATATTCCACCGGACTGCCCGGAGAAAATGACTGACCAGGGCACAGATCATGGCCAGGAATATCCACAGGAAGTTGGCCTGGCGCAGATGCTGCACGATCAGCCCGACATCCTGTCCGCGGGTAATGAGCCATAGCAGCAAAATGCCCAGGGAAAGTGAGATGAGCACACGAAGATATCTTCTGGCAGATGCACTCAAGGTGTGAGGTCAGATTTTGTTGTGGCTGTCGGGGAAAATAATCTGTGGCTGGTGGCTTTTGGCCTGCCCGTTGTCCATCAGGGCATAGGCAAGGATGATGACGATGTCGCCGGGCTGGACCTTCCTGGCGGCGGGACCGTTCATGCAGATCTCGCCGCTTCCCCTCTGGCCCTTAATAACATAGGTTTCCAGGCGCTCTCCGTTGTTGATGTTGACTACCTGTACCTTCTCGTGTTCAAGGATGCCCACGGCATCCATCAGGTCCTGGTCTATGGTGATGCTGCCTATATAATTCAGGTCGGCTTCGGTGACCACCGCCCTGTGGATTTTTGATTTCAATAGCTTAACTAGCATAATGCAGGTTTTCAAATGAGGAAGCCCTGCTGCCAGGGCGATAAAAAGAACACAAAATTATGAATTAAATGCCAGATTGTCAATAAGGCGTACCTTGCCTGCATATGCGGCAATGCAGCCCACCACCTGCCGGGAGGGATCCGGGCGCTCAACCGGCATCAGGCTGTCGGCCCACACAATGTCAAAGTATTCGAGCTTCAGCTGCGGGCTGGTCTCAATATACCGGGCAAGCTGTTTTTTGATCTCCCCAATGGGGGTGTGGGGGTAACTGTCCCTGGCCATTTGCAGGGCCCGGTAGATGCATGGTGCCTCGCGCCGGGCCTGTTCGCTCAGGCGTGCATTGCGGCTGCTAAGGGCCAGGCCGTCGTCTTCCCTCACCGTGGGGCAGCCTATAATTTCCGTTCCGGGATGTTCCTTTCTGGCCAGGGCCTTTACGATCTGCAACTGCTGAAAGTCCTTTTGGCCGAAGTAGGCCCTGTCGGGACCGACCACGTCGAGAAGTTCATTCACCACAATGGCCACACCGTTAAAATGACCCTCCCTGAAACGGCCCTCCATCACCTTGTCGAGTTGCCCGAAATCATAGGTGGTGGTGACAGGACCGGGATACATTTCGGTGCCGGAAGGACAGAACACGGCCGTGCAGCCGGCTTCGCGCAACAGCCGGAGGTCGCGTTCGGGGGTGCGGGGGTATTTTTTAAGATCCTGTGGGTTGTTGAACTGGATGGGATTTACAAAAATACTACAGATTACCAGGTCGTTGTCCATCCCGGCACGGCTCACCAGCGACAGGTGTCCGCGGTGCAGCGCACCCATGGTCGGAACAAAGCCGATGGTTCTGCCCGTCGATTTTTCCTGGCGGGCCCAGTCGGACAATTGGTTTTTTCGCTCAAAGACTAGCATGTTGAATCGAATAGGTCTTGATTGTTCCGAGCCTTGTCCGGATATGTTTGCGGTTTATGAAGACCGAAAAACAAATCGACAAAGCTACAAATGAATAGTTGAATATTAGCAAAAAAATGTGTATTTTTGCAGTATATTTTATTACAGCTACTTAAGTTCATTACTTCTATGGAAAAACCCAAAGTTCTCTTTGTTCAGCAGGAGATCACCCCTTACCTGAAAGAAACCCATATGGGCCATATCGGCAGGTACCTGCCTCAGGGGATTCAGGAAAGAAAAAAGGAGATCCGCACCTTTATGCCCCGCTATGGCTGTATCAATGAACGCCGCAACCAACTTCATGAAGTGATCCGCCTCTCGGGGATGAACCTGGTCATCAACAATGAAGACCACCCCCTGATCATCAAGGTGGCTTCCATCCAGTCTGCAAGAATGCAAATCTACTTCATTGACAACGAAGATTTTTTTCAGCGCAAGTTCACCCTTACCGACAAAACCGGAAAGTATTTTGAAGACAATGACGAACGGGCGATCTTCTTTACCCGGGGTGTTGTTGAAACGGTAAAAAAACTGGGCTGGGCACCCGATCTGGTGCACTGCAACGGATGGTTTACCAGCCTGATGCCTTTCTATCTGAAAGTGGTTCTGAAAGACAACCCCATATTTTCTGACACCAAGGTGGTTTACTCGATTTACAACGACGGCTTTGGCGACGAATTGGGCAAGGACATGCCGGTGAAAATGAAGACCAAGGGCATTGACAAGACTGTGTTGCAAAAATACGCCGATCCTTCGTTCGAGAACATCAGCAAGCTCGCCATCGATTATTCCGATGGTGTGATCCTGGGTGAAGAATCGATCGATCCCAGCCTTGAAACATACGCCAGGCAAAGCGGAAAACCCCTTCTGGAATACCATGGCAGGGACTCCTATATCGACGCATACAATACGTTTTATGACACTGTCCTGGTTTCAGAAACGGTGTTTTCGGAATAATAAATTATTCTACCTTTGCGTTCAGCAACCGGGCTTGTTTGCCTGAACGATCACAAAAATTTACTGAACCTTGGAAAAACTCAACAATCCCCGTTTTTACGGGGATTTTTTCGGCCTTTTGAAAGCTGCCTGCTTCGCATTATGTGCGATCTTTGTGTTGGCTGGTTGCGAAGAATCTGATGAGATCGGGCTGGATCTGATCGATTCGCATGTTCGCCTGCAAACCATCGACACGCTGAAGGTGTTGGCCTACACAATGCCGGACGACAGTGTGGCCACCAATTTTGCCAGCACCAATGTGCTTGGGGTGATCGATGACCCTGTTTTCGGCAAAACCCGGGCCAGCATCTATACCGAGACCAGGCTGGCCATGAACGACCTTTCGCTGGGCGAAGATCCGGTGCTCGACTCGATTCACCTGGTGATGGCCTATACCGGCCAATATTACGGAAATGTGGAAGTTTTCCATAACATCAGGGTCTATGAACTCAGTGAAAACTTCCCCGAGGCCGACACCCTTTTTTCCAGCATGGACATTCCGCACAAACCCGAACCCATTACGCTTGATCCCGGCGGCTTCCTGCTAAGGCCCGCCCCCACCGACAGTGTGATGGTTGACACCATTTTGCTGCCCCCGCATATACGTATCCCCCTGTCGCCGGCCTTCGGGCAAAAGATCATTGATGCCAATGGCACTCCCGCTTTTGAAAATGTACCCAATTACCTGGAAGCATTCAAGGGCCTCTTCATTACCCTGGATGCCCAAACCGACGAAACCGGTTCGCTTTACAGCCTGAACATGCTTGCCGGCATGACCTCCCTGGAGTTGTTCTACCGCAACCAGGGCGATACGGTTTCGCGAATGCAGCGGTTTCCCATCAACGAATTTGCCAAACGCAGCAGCCGGGTGGAGCATTTCGGGTTCGATGAAACCCACGAAGTTTTGCGGGCTCAGGTACAGGACCAGGAGTTGGCACTGGGCGACAGCCTGCTCTTTGTTCAGTCTTTGGGGGTGTTGCGGAGCAATATTCACTTTCCTCATCTGGAAGAACTGGCCGATTTGCCCAGGGTGCTGATCAACAAGGCCCAGATGGTAGTGCCGGTCGACGTTGATTTTGTCACGGAGTTGCTACCACCCTCCCGGCAGCTGCTGCTGCTGAGGTATACCGACGACGACGAACTGGAATTTTTACGCGACTTTCAGGTTGGGCAGTCCTATTTCGGCGGCGTTTTCGATGCCGCAACCAATCAGTACACTTTCAATATTACCCAATATGTCCAGCAGGTCCTTGACGACATCCATCCCAACAAAGGCCTCGCTCTGGTGGTTGCCGGGGCCGGTGAGAACATGAGCCGGGTGGTATTGCGCGGGCCGGGCCGGCAGGAGAACCCGATGCGGCTGGAGATCTTCTACACAGTTTTCGAATAAGCCGAAACCATCCATTATGTGCGGTATTGTCGCTTATATTGGCCACAGGGAGGCGGTTCCCTTTCTTCTTCAGGGCCTGTACCGGCTCGAATACCGCGGCTACGACAGTGCAGGCATCGCATTGCTCGACGGCGAGCTGAAAGTGTTCAAGACCAAGGGCAAGGTAGATGACCTGAGCCGCCTGATCAACGGAGAAACGATCAGGGGGACCACCGGAATTGCACATACACGCTGGGCCACCCACGGCGAACCCAACACCGTAAATGCCCACCCTCATTACAGCCCCTCGCGGAAACTGGCCATCATCCATAATGGCATCATCGAAAACCATGACAGCCTGCGTGCAGAACTGATTAACCGGGGTTACTCCTTTGTCAGCGAAACAGATACGGAAGTACTGATTCACCTGATCGAGGATATCCAGGATAATGAGCAGGTTTCGCTGGATGAGGCGGTGCGCATTGCCCTGAACCAGGTGGTCGGTGCCTACGCCATTGTGGTTGTCTCCGGGGAGGATCCCGACCAGCTTATTGTGGCAAAAAAAGGCAGCCCGTTGGTGATCGGGCTTGGCGATAAGGAGTTTTTCGTGGCTTCAGATGCCACCCCCATTGTGGGCTATACCAGGAATGTGATCTACCTCGACGATGAGGAGATGGCCATCATTCCGCGCAATGGCGACCTGAAGATCAAGAACATCAAAAACCAGGACAGGACACCTTATGTCTGTCAACTGGAAATGCAGCTCTCTGCCATTGAAAAAGGAGGCTTCCCCCATTTCATGCTCAAGGAGATCTATGAGCAGCCCAGGAGCATCAAAGACAGTATGCGCGGACGGGTAAATGCCGAAAAGGGCATTATTTCGCTCGGGGGCATTGCCGACTACCACATGAAACTGGTCAATTGCCAGCGGATCATCATCGTGGCCTGTGGCACATCGTGGCATGCGGGCCTGGTGGGCGAATATCTTTTTGAAGACCTGGCCCGGATTCCCGTAGAGGTGGAATATGCTTCCGAGTTCCGTTACCGCAACCCTGTCATTAACGAAGGCGATGTGGTGATCGCCATCAGCCAGTCGGGCGAAACGGCTGACACCCTTGCCGCAGTAGAACTGGCCAGGAGCAGGGGGGCCACCATCCTGGGCATTTGCAATGTGGTGGGCTCATCCATAGCCAGGGCCACCCATGCCGGCTCCTATACCCACGCCGGGCCCGAAATTGGCGTTGCTTCCACCAAGGCGTTCACCGCACAGGTAAGCCTTCTCACCCTCATGGCCCTGTCGGTCGGCAACCAGAAGGGGATCATTCCCCAATCGCGTTTTTACCAGCTGTTGAATGAGATCGAGTCGATCCCGTCCAAAGTGGAACAGGTGTTGAAGGTCAATGAAAAGGTCAGGGACATCGCAGGGATCTTTCACAACGCCAGGAATTTCTTATATCTGGGCCGCAGCACCAATTTCCCCGTAGCCCTGGAGGGAGCTTTGAAGCTCAAGGAAATATCCTATATCCATGCCGAAGGCTATCCTGCGGCCGAAATGAAACACGGCCCCATTGCCCTGATCGATGAGGAAATGCCCGTGGTGATTATTGCCACCCGAAAAGGCAATTACGACAAACTGCTGAGCAATATCCAGGAAGTAAAGGCCCGCCGGGGCATCGTAATCGCTGTGGTCACCGAGGGAGATGAGGCGGTGGGCAGGCTTGCAGACCATATAATCGAAATACCGGATGTCGATGAGTTGCTGGTGCCCATTGTGGCTACCATTCCCCTGCAGTTGCTCTCGTACCATATTGCCGTACTGCGGGGATGCAACGTAGATCAGCCCAGAAATCTTGCCAAGTCGGTGACTGTCGAATAAGTAAATCCAATCCAGAATCGTGATGCAGAGAATTCAATTATTGCTGTTGCTGGTTTTTCTCTTTTCGCCTGGCGGACTGCCCGCCCGGGCTTCCGAACCTCTCATACTGGTAACCTATTACAGCCAGACCGGGAATACCAGGCTGATGGCCGAAGCCGTGCAGGAGGGGGCACTGCGGGTGATCGGTGTGAGGGTGGTATTGAAGGAGGTCGGTGAAACCACTGCACTCGATCTGATGGATGCAGATGCCATTGTTGTTGGCAGCCCGGTGTACAATGCCAATGTCGCCCCCGGCGTTTCGGCCTTCATCGCGTCGTGGCCATTTGAGGGAGAACCCCTGAAAGATAAGCTGGGAGCAGCTTTTGTCACAGCCGGCGGGCTCTCGGCAGGTGAGGAGATCACCCAGATGAATATTTTGCAGTCCATGCTGATATTCGGCATGATTGTGATCGGAGGACCCGACTGGACCATGCCCTTTGGTGCCTCCGCCATCCGGGGGGAAGAGTTGTTCCCTGCCGAAGCGCCCATACACCCGCATTTCCTTGAGAAAGGGAAGTCGCTGGGTCAGCGCGTGGCCGAAACGGCACTGAAACTGAACCGGGAATACATTGAGCGGCCTGACCGGGAATCCGGCCCGAAGGATTAAAAAATGCTGGGTAATGAGTTTATTGGTTGTTGGCACCGTAGCTTTTGATGAAATTGAAACCCCATGGGGCAAATCGGGAAAAATACTCGGGGGTGCAGCCACCTACATCGGCCTGGCCGCCAGCCTGCTCACCGATGAGGTGCGCCTGGTATCGGTAGTCGGGGGCGACTTTCCGGAAGAATACACCAGGCTATTGTCAGATCGCAAGATCGACACCAGTGGCATACGTGTGGAAGCCGGATGCAAGACGTTTTTCTGGTCGGGCCGGTACCATACCAATATGAACGTCCGCGACACCTTGTGCACCGAGCTCAATGTGCTGGCCGGTTTCGACCCCGTACTTCCGCAAGCCTTTAAAAAGAGCCGTTTTCTGATGCTGGGGAACCTTACCCCCTGCCTCCAGAAGCGGGTGGTTGAACAAATGGAGCCCCGTCCGGAGCTGATCTGTATGGATACCATGAATTTTTGGATGGACACGGCAATGGACGACCTGCTGGAAGTGATCTCGATGGTGGATATACTGGCCGTCAATGAAGAGGAAGCCAGGCAGCTCTCGGGAGAATATTCCCTGGTAAAGGCTACCCGGAAGATCCTGGCCATGGGCCCCTCCACCCTGATCATCAAACGGGGCGAATACGGGGCTTTGCTGTTCCATGAAGGGCAGATGTTCGCTGCCCCGGCCATGCCCCTGGAACTGGTGCACGACCCAACGGGTGCCGGAGATGCCTTTGCAGGCGGGTTTATGGGTTATCTGGCAAGGGAAGGCAATACCTCTTTCGACAGCATGAAGAATGGGTTGATCTATGGATCGGCCCTGGCGAGTTTTGCTGTTGAGAAATTCGGGACTGAACGCTTATTGAATCTTAGCCAGGATGACATCAGGGAACGCCTGCTGGAATTCGTAAAACTTGTTTCCTTTAGGGTGTAGGGTGCAAGAGCCCTTTATTTGTGTTTTTTTTGGGAAGCGTCTGGCTTTTTTGTTAACTTTAGCCACTTTTTACCCGGGTCTTACCCGTCGCCTGGTGTGGCCTTAAGCACATGAAAAACAGCCAATTGATACTGGTGGGGCAGGTGCCGGGCCCCCGGGGCGGAATTATCCACTTTTAACCATATCTAATCGCTATGAAAGTATATCAGACAAACGAACTGAAAAACATTGTCCTTGTTGGCGGAGCCAAATCCGGGAAAACCACCCTGGCCGAGGCCATGTTGTTTGAGGGGGATGTGATTAACAGGAAGGGGTCGGTAGACGACAAGAACACTGTGTCCGATTACCGAGAGATAGAGCTTGACCGGCAGGCATCGGTGTTCTCGACGGTGCTCTATTCGGAGTACGCCGGCAAGAAGATCAACATTATCGATGCACCCGGTTTCGACGACTTTATCGGCGAAGTGATCGCTGCACTGAAAGTGGTCGACACGGCCGTGATGGTGATCAATGCGCAAAGCGGGGTGGAAGTGGGTACAGAAATTACCTGGCGCCATATCAATGGCCTCGAAAAGCCTGCTGTATTCCTGGTTAACCAACTGGAGCACGAAAAGGCGAATTTTGATGAATCTGTCAGACAACTGAATACCCAGTTCGGCGACAGGGCCATTATTGCGCAATATCCTATGAATCCGGGCCAGGGTTTCGATTCGGTGGTGGATGTGCTGAAAATGAAAATGCTTAAGTTCCCTGTCGGAGGCGGAAAAGCCGAGGTGCTGGAGATTCCCGCCGAAGAAAAGGACAAGGCCGGGCAGTACAGGAATGCTATCATAGAGGCTGCTGCAGAAAGCGAGGAGTCGCTGATGGAGGCTTTTTTCGAGAACGGAACCCTCACTGGGGAGGAATTGGCCAGGGGCATCAAACAGGGGATCGCAACTCGCACCATGTTCCCCATCTTGTGCTGCTCTGCCAAGCACAGCCAGGGTGTGGAACGTTTCATGGAGTTTGTGAATGAAAACCTTCCCTCACCGGCCGAAGTCACTCCCACCACCGACATGAAGGGAAATACCCTGGAGGCTGTTGACAGCAAAGACCCCCTTGTTTTTGTGTTCAAGACTTCTGTCGAGCCCCACCTTGGTGAGATATCGTTTTTTAAGGTTTTTGAGGGGCACATCGCCGAATCGGCCGACTTGCTCAATTCAGAGACCGGGTCTAAGGAAAGGCTTTCCCAGTTGTTTGTGGTGGCCGGGAAAAACAGGAATAAGGTCGAAAAAGTGATGCCCGGCGATATTGCCGCAACTATCAAACTCAAAGATACCAATACGAACAATACCCTGACCGGTACCAAAAACCAGGAGACCAGGGTTGCCCCCATCGGATTCCCCGAGCCAAAATACCGTATGGCGGTGAAGGCCAAAAATTCTGGTGATGATGAAAAGCTGGGCAGCATCCTGAGGGAAATGAACAACATCGATCCCACCCTGCTGTTTGAGCAATCCAAGGAACTCAAGCAGATGATTCTGTCGGGACAGGGCGAAATGCACCTGAATGTGGCCAAATGGATGCTGGAGCATCTGCACAAGGTAGAAGTAGAGTTCTACCCCCCGAAGATCCCCTATCGCGAAACCATTACCAAAACTGCCAAATCCAGTTACCGTCACAAGAAACAATCGGGAGGCGCCGGGCAGTTTGGCGAGGTCTATATGATGATCGAACCTTATGAGGAAGGCAAACCTGACCAGAAAGAGTTTCCGGTCAGAAAGCAGGATGTACACGAACTCAGTTGGGGAGGAAAACTTATTTTTAACAATTGCATCGTGGGCGGTTCCATTGATGCCCGGTTTATGCCCGCCATCCTGAAAGGGATCATGGAAAAGATGGAGGAAGGGCCCCTGACAGGCTCCTATGCCCGGGATATTGTCGTGAATGTGTACGATGGGAAAATGCACCCGGTCGACTCCAACGAGATCTCTTTTAAACTGGCCGGGCGGCATGCCTTCAGGGAGGCCTTCAGGAATGCGGGCCCGAAGATCATGGAGCCGATCTATGACGTGGAGGTGATGGTGCCCGAAGAAAAGATGGGCGATGTAATGACCGACCTCCAGGGCCGCCGTGCCCTGATCATGGGCATGGAAAGCGAAGGCAACTATCAACGCATCAAGGCCAAGGTGCCCCTGGCGGAATTGAACCGCTATTCGACCAGTTTGAGTTCGCTTACCAGCGGGCGGGCCACCTACGGAATGAAATTTGCCGAATACCAGCAGGTCCCGGCAGACGTCCAGGAACAATTGCTGAAAGCATACGAAGAAGAGCAAAAAGAGGAAGAATAGCCCTGCCAATTTCCGAAACCACCCCTTAATCCGGCGCCGTCAGGCGCCGGATTTTTTTCTCTCCCGATTCAACAAATAATGGCATTCCTGTTGCAGATACAGCGAAAATTGTATTTTTGCCATCTGTGTAACAGCCTGGAGCAGGCTTGTTTACTTAGAATCTTTCTAAACAAATCAATTATTCACTTCTTTGCAATCAAGCATCAGTATGGCTGAAGAAAAACAACAGACACCGGGTCGGGAAAAAAGCGGCGGAGGCGGGCAAAGCAATTCCGTTCCGGAAAACGAATCCAAGGGCTTTCTTCGTTGGGTCGAAATAATGGGCAACAAACTCCCCCATCCCTTCTGGATATTTTTGTGGATATGTATTTTGATCGTCATTCTCAGCGGCATTACCTCCTTTTTGGGGGTCAGTGCCATTCATCCCGACGACGGCAGCCTGGTGGAAGCAGAAAACCTCATATCGGGAGAAGGCCTGAGGCGCTTTCTCGAAGAGGTGGTTACCAATTTTGCCCATTTTGCGCCCTTTGGTCTTGTGTTGGTAATGCTCATGGGTGTGTCCATTGCTGAACGCAGTGGCCTGCTTGCGGTTGCCATGCGCACCGTGGCCTTTTCGGTGCCCAGGAAAATTGTTTTGCCAGTGATCTTCATCATTGGTGCATGTGGCAACATCGGTTCCGATGCCGGCATTGTGATCGTACCCCCCATTGCCGCGCTGATCTTTACCCAGATGGGACTGAATCCCATAGCCGGGCTTGTGGCCGGCTACGCCGGAGCTACGGCCGGTTTTACCGCCAACTTCTTCATTGCAGGCACCGACGTGCTGCTGGCCGGTATCAGTACCGAAATCACCCAGCAGATGCCCGCGGCCATGGAAGTGAGCGCTACGGCCAACTGGTATTTTATGATCGCCTCCACCTTTCTGCTTGCCTTCGGGGGGGCATTCATCGCCAGGCGGTACACCATACCCCGGTGTAACCGTTTTGAACTCCTGGGCGAATTTGACCACCAGGTGCATTCAGGCACCCTCTCGGCCGAGGAAAAGAAAGGCCTGAAGAGGGCCGGGCTGGCTTTGCTGATCTATTCGGTGGTGATCATCCTGCTGGTGGCCCCGGCAGGTGCTCCGCTTCGCAACCAGGAAACCGGGGGCCTGGTACCCTCCCCCTTCCTGCGCGGGCTGATTCCCATACTCTTCTTCTTCTTTGCCATCCCAGGTTATTATTACGGAAAAGCTACCGGTGCCATCAAAAAGCCCAACGACATCCTGAAGCAGATGGAACATGGCATGAAAGAACTCTCGGGCTATATTGTGCTGATGCTGATCGTGGCCCAGTTCATTAATCTGTTCAGCTGGTCGAACCTGGATACCATCCTGGCCATCGTCGGGGCGGATTTTCTGACAACCACCGGGCTGACCGGCCCCATATTGTTCATCCTCTTTATGGTGCTGGTGGCCTTTTTGAATATTTTTCTGGGCAGCGGATCTGCCAAATGGGCCATTTTTGCTCCCATTTTCATTCCCATGCTGGCCCAGTTGAATTACAGTCCGGCCTTTGTGCAGTTGATGTACCGTGTGGGCGATTCCATCACCAATTGCGTCACCCCCTTGTATGTGTATTTCCCGCTATTGCTGGGATGGATACATAAGTACAACAAGAACATCGGCATTGGCACCATCGTCTCACTGCTGATACCCTACGCGGTGATACTGTTTGTGATGTGGGTGGTGCTGCTTTTTGTCTGGTACGTACTCGGCCTGCCGATAGGGGTGGGCGAATACATCTACCTGCAATAGCGTGCGGATCAGTTGCATTTGCTTTCGCCGCAGGCAGTGCATGTGAGGCACCCTTCCTGGTAGATTACCGTTTCCTGCTGGCAGCTGTTGCAGATGCGTCCTTCGGCCTTGGTGCCGTCGGGGATGAATTTCTTGAGGGCACGTACCAGCCCGTTTTTCCATGTGTGCAACCTGTCGCTGTTCAGGCTCAGGTCTTCTACCACGTCCACCACCGAGGGCAGCGGCATGCCATGGCGCAATATCCCCGATATCAGCTTGGCGTAATTCCAGTACTCTTTGTGGAAGGATCGGGATAGCCCCTCGATGGTCACCTTGTAGCCATCGTTGTCCAAAAACTGGAAGTCGTAGCGTTTTTCGCCACCTGTCAGCCGGTTTTTGATGACCCAGCCTTTTTGCACATAGGGGGGCAGATAAAAGCCCTCGGCCTTTCCGGTGAATATCTCGTAGGGCCGTTCGTGCAACAGGCCGACAACCGCCAGCCACTTTTCTGAATCGTTGTTAAACCGGACCACTTCGCATTCAAGCACTTTCGGGCGTTTGGGGGCATTATTCTCCCTGAACTCCCCCTCCGCTCCCTTCTTGCTTTCCCTGACCAGCACCCCTGAGCGGGAGCCATCTCGATAAACGGTCAAGCCCTTGCACCCGCTTTCCCATCCGGTCTGGTAGATCCGTCCCACAAGTGCTTCGGGGGTGTCTCCGGGCACATTCACGGTAACACTGATGGAGTGGTCGACCCATTTTTGCACAGCCCCCTGCATATTTACCTTGGCCACCCAGTCCACATCGTTGGCCGTGGCCTTGTAATAGGGCGACTTGCGGATGATGTCGCTGAGTTCGTCTTCCTTCATCAGCTTCACCTGCTCTATATCGTATCCGTTGACCTTCAGCCAGTCGACAAACTTATGGTGAAACACATGGTACTCTTCCCAGTGATCGCCTACTTCGTCAACAAAGTCGACCCTTGCGTTTTTATCGTTGGGGTTCACCTTCTTCCTCCTCTTGTAGGCCACCATGAAAACGGGCTCGATGCCGGAAGTGGTCTGGGTGAGTATGGAGACACTGCCGGTGGGGGCAACGGTGAGCAGGGCGATGTTCCTGCGTCCGTGCTTGCACATGTCTGCGTAAAGCGTCGGATCGGCTTCCTTCAGGCGGAGGATAAAGGGGTTGTTCTTTTCCTTTTCGGTGCTGTATACCGGGAAAGCGCCCCTGTCGGCAGCCAGCCTGGCCGATGCCCTGTAGGCTTCTATGGCCATGGTCTTGTGAATCCTGATCGAAAAGTCGGTGGCTTCCCGGGTCCCGTAGCGGTATCCCAGGGAAGCCAGCATATCGCCTTCGGCCGTGATCCCGATTCCGGTGCGCCGCCCCTGAATGCACTTTTCACGGATCTTTTGCCATAGTTGCCATTCCGTGCGTTTGAGTTCTTCTTCTTCGGGGTCGGTGGTGATCTTATTCAGTATGTTGTCAATTTTTTCGAGTTCAAGGTCGATGATGTCGTCCATGATCCGCTGGGCATGGCCCACATGCTCGCGGAAGCGGGCGAAGTTGAAGCTGGCCTTGGCGGTAAATGGATGCTCTACATAACTGAACAGGTTGATGGCCAGAAGCCGGCAGCTATCATAGGGACATAGAGGGATCTCTCCGCAGGGGTTGGTCGATACCGTGGTAAAGCCCCGGTCGGCATAGGCGTCGGGAACGGATTCCCTGATGATGGTATCCCAGAAAAGTATGCCGGGCTCGGCCGATTTCCAGGCATTGTGGACGATTTTATTCCACAGCTCCCTTGCCCTGATCAGTCTGGTGTATCCGGGCGAGGACGAGCCGATGGGGTAGTGCTGTAAAAAGTCTTTGTCTTCGGCCACAGCCCGCATGAAGTCATCGGTGATCTTGACCGATACGTTGGCCCCGGTCACTTTGCCCTGTTCCAGTTTGGCATCGATGAAACCTTCGGCATCAGGATGATTGACCGATACGGTAAGCATCAGGGCGCCCCTTCTGCCGTCCTGTGCGACTTCACGGGTCGAATTGGAATACCGCTCCATAAAGGGGACCAGGCCTGTGGAGGTAAGTGCGGAGTTTTTGACCGGGCTGCCTTTTGGCCTGATGTGGGAGAGGTCGTGACCCACACCGCCACGGCGCTTCATGAGTTGTACCTGTTCCTCGTCGACCTTCATGATGCCACCGTACGAATCGGCGCTGCCGTTACTGCCGATCACAAAGCAGTTGGAAAGCGATCCGATCTGAAAAGGATTGCCGATACCGGCCATGGGGCTTCCCTGGGGAACAATGAATTTGAAATCTTTCAGCAAGTGATAAATGGTTTCTTCGGAAAGGGGATTGGGGTAGTTGGTTTCAATGCGGTGGATCTCCCTGGCAATACGGCGGTGCATGTCGTCGGGGGTTTGTTCGTACAAATTTCCCTGGGAGTCCTTGAGGGCGTACTTGTTGGCCCATACCCCGGCGGCCAGGCTGTCTCCTCCAAAGTAGGCAGTGGATTTTTTCAGAACGCTGTCGTAGTCGAACCTGGCAGGCAAGGGGCCGGGGTTTTCCTGCTTTTTGTCCCCGGCCTGTGTACCTGACGGTGAATCCGGTGACTCTCCGGGCAGGCTGCGTTTGTCAAGCACGCCATGATAGAGGTTTTCACCCTCAGCAGACTGCCTTGTTGCGTTCGTTGTTTTGCCCAAGGTGGTTTTATCGCCCATATTGTTGTGAGTTTTCGTCGTGAATGGTCCCAGGCACAGCGCCTTGGGGTAAGCAAAGAAAAATGATGATAAGTAAATCTGAAAGTGGTGGTCGTACAGGCGAAGTTAAAAAACAAAACAATGAAAAACGCCCATTGTTTTTCAACAAAAACCAAAAGTTATTAACCGCAGCAACATAAACGGCTGATTGAAAACAGCCTGAAAGTTTGCCAGGAAAAAGATCCGGCGAAGTGGTTCAGGAGAATTCGATCAGGTAGGCCTTGATGAATTCGTCGAGTTCGCCGTCCATCACTTGTTGTACATTGGAGGTCTCTACGCCGGTGCGAAGGTCTTTGACCATTTTGTAGGGATGAAAAACATAACTCCTGATCTGCGAACCCCATTCGATTTTTTTCTTGCTGCTTTCCATGACGTCAAGCTTCTCTTGTTTTTTCCGCAGTTCCATATCATAGAGCTGCGATTTGAGCATGGTCAGGGCCTTCTCCCTGTTCTGGGCCTGGGAACGGGTTTCCTGGCACTCCACAACAAGGCCGCTTGGGGCATGCCTTACCCTGACAGCACTTTCCACCTTGTTGACGTTTTGACCGCCCGGACCGCTCGAACGAAAGGTGTCCCAGTTAAGATCGGCCGGGTTGATGTCTATCTGTATGTTTTCGTCCACCACGGGGTAGGCATACACCGAGGCAAAGGAAGTATGGCGTTTGTGGTTGGCATCGAAGGGGGAAAGCCTGACCAGGCGGTGGACCCCGCTCTCGCCCTTCAGGTAGCCAAAGGCGTGGTCGCCCTCCATCTCGATGGAGCAGCTTTTGATACCGGCACCCTCCCCCTCCTGGATGTCGAGGATACGTGTCCGGCATTTGTTGCGTTCGGCCCACCGCAAATACATGCGCATCAGCATCTCTGCCCAGTCCTGGCTTTCGGTGCCGCCTGCTCCGGCGTTGATGGTAACAATGGCGTTCAGCTGATCCTCTGCCTTGTTGAGCATCTTTTTAAACTCAAGTTTTTCGATCAGCCTGAGTGTCTTGTCATAGTGTTTTTCGACATCTTCTTCGCTGCCTTCGCCTTCCTGGTAAAAATCATGCAGCACTCTGAGGTCTTCCAGCTGCTGATGGGTCTTCTCGTAGGCGTCGATCCACTGATTCAGGCTGCTGAGCTGCCGCAGTTTTTTCTCGGCCTCCTGAGGCCTGTCCCAAAAGTCAGGGGCCTGGCTTTCTCTTTGCAGTGAGGCTGCCTCTTCTTTCTTTGCATCGATGTCAAAGAAACCTCCTTAAGGCATCCAGCCTCCTGTTCAAATCCTTGATGTGATCTGCATAAATCATATGTGTTCTTTGTTAAAGTGGTCATTCGCTTTTGCCGCCCCTGAGTCGCTCCCATACCAGTGCAGGTTCGTATCCCTTTTGTATGCAGTAGGCAGCGGTTTTTTGCAGGGCTTTATCCATGCTGTTCTCCGTGACCGACATTCGCTTTTTGTCGATCAATGTGTCGAGCTTCCTGATGTATAGGGCTTGGTCAATCAACGCCAGGGCTTCATCGATCCGGTCGGGCGGGATTTGATGACCGGCCAACTCCGAGCGTATCCTTATCCTGCCCCAGTGTTGCTGACGGAACTTTCCGAGGGCGAACTCCCTGGCAAACCGCCGGTCATTCACAAAGCCCTCATCCGTCAGGCAGTCGATGAGCTGTTGGCACTGCGCCCGGCTGGCACCCCAGCTTAGCAGCTTTCGTTCGACTGCTGCCGGGCTTCTTTCCTGGTATGCACAGAACTTTGCCGCCTTGCTTTTCAAGACTTCGGCCGAAACGTCGCGATTTTCCCTGTCATTTTCCATGCGTTTGTGAGGGCCGGGTTGCCACCTGTACAAAGGTAATTCAATGCCGCCAATAAAAAAACAGCGGGAAGGCGGCAAGCCTTCCCGCTGTTTTTTTCAAGTCTCAAAGCTTGATTTCGTCGTCCAGTTTGTTAAAAAACCGGTATTCGAGGAAGTGAAAGGATGTGGAAGGATAAACTTTTATCCACTTTTTGTACCTGAAGAACCATTTTAGCCTGACCGACGGAAAGCCTTTTGTTAGATAGGCATGCATAAACGGATGCACCCTCAGTGTCAGCGAGGGCTCGTTCTGTTCGCGGATGAGGTAGCGCAGATTGCTTTCGATCTCATCGATCAGGATGATGCTGGGTTTAATTTTCCCGGTGCCGCCGCAGGCAGGGCATTTTTCCAGTATCTCCACACTGGTTTCGGTCCTGACCCGCTGCCGGGTGATCTGCACAAGACCGAATTTGCTGGGTGGCAAAATGTTGTGTTTGGCCCTGTCCTTGCTCATTTCATCCTTCATCTTCTCATACAGCTTCCTGCGGTTTGCAGATTGTTGCATGTCGATGAAGTCAACCACGATGATACCGCCCATGTCGCGTAGCCTGAGTTGGCGGGCAACCTCAGAGGCTGCTTCCAGGTTTACCTCCAGGGCGTTGTCTTCCTGGCTGTTGTCGCTTTTCATGCGCTGACCGCTGTTCACGTCGATCACGTGCAGGGCTTCGGTGTGTTCAATCACCAGGTAAGCTCCACTTTTGATGGATACCACCTTGCCAAAGGATCCCTTTATTTGTCTTTCCACACCGAAATGATCAAAAATCGATGCTTTCCCCTTATAGAGCTTCAGTATGTCGATTTTCTCGGGGGCAATGGTTTTGATGTAGTCCCTGAGCTCTTCATACATTATGGGGTCATTGACGTGAATGTTGTTGAACGACTCATTGAGCAGGTCGCGCAGCATGGCGGATGAGCGGTTGATCTCGCCCAGGATGATCTTCGGGGGCCTGGCATGGGCAAGCTTTTCGGCAATGCCATACCATTTGGACACCAAACTGTTGAGGTCGGCGTCCAGATCGGCCACCATTTTTCCTTCGGCAACGGTGCGAATGATCACCCCGAAATTTTTCGGTTTGATACTTTGCACCAGGCGCTTCAGGCGGCTTTTTTCTTCCGTGCTCTGTATTTTTTGCGATACCGAAATACGATCAGAAAAAGGCACAACGACCAGGTAACGGCCTGCAAGCGATATTTCGCTGGTGATGCGCGGGCCCTTGGTCGAAATGGGTTCTTTCGCAATCTGAACAAGTATTGGCTGGTTGGCCGAGAGCACGTCGCTGATTTTCCCGGTCTTCTCGATCTCTTTTTCCGGATGAAAACGATCCATGGCCAGCAAATTGGTTTTTCCTGACATGGCCAGCTTGACGTATTTGTTCAAACTGTTGACCTGGCTGCCCAGGTCGAGGTAGTGTAAAAAAGCATCCTTTTCGTATCCCACATCCACAAAGGCGGCATTCAGCCCCGAAATGACCTTTTTGGTCTTCCCGAGGTAGATATCGCCCACGGAGTAGTTGTTGTTCTTTCGATCGCGGTGCAGCTCAACAAGCTGCTTCTCTTCGATCAAAGCCATAACAACCTCCGTTGTGCCGGAATCAATGATCAATTCTTTGTTCACATCAGAGATATTTTAAAGGGTTCATCATTCATTTAACAATGAATGGGGGAGGGTTACAAACACCAGGGCAATGCCCGGGGAGTCGAAAATAAAATTACATAACACCTTAAAGGGCATTATGTAATTTTGAAAAATTAGTGCAGGTGATCAGGCAACTGCCCTCAAGTCGCTTATTTCTTCTTATGCCTGTTTTTTCTCAGGCGTTTTTTGCGCTTGTGGGTGGCCATTTTGTGTCGTTTCCTTTTTTTTCCGCTAGGCATCTTTTTCTTCGGGTTAAATGGGGTCACATAATTTTCAGAATTCTGGTCGATCTGCTCAGGAAGCCTTTACCGAAGCTTTTACCTCGCTCACGAATTCCTTGGCGGGTTTGAAGGCAGGGATGCAGTGAGCCGGGATGATGATGGTGGTGTTTTTGGAAATATTCCTGCCGGTTTTCTCTGCCCTTTCTTTGATAATAAAGCTGCCGAACCCTCTCAGATAAACGTTTTCTCCTTTTACCAGGGCGTTTTTTACGGTGTTCATAAAGGCTTCTACTGTGGCCTGAACAGCTACTTTTTCAATGCCGGTTTTGTTGGCAATTTCTGTTACAATTTCCGCTTTAGTCATAATGCGCGTTTTTGGTAATGGGTTGATTAGATTGTTTTTTCCGTTGATTTTGGGATGCAAATATACGTTTTTTCCGGTTATAAGAAAACAAATTAATTATTTTTACCTCAATCGTTTAAGCTAATTTTGTTTTTATTTTCAGTCCGGATGTCTTCTTATGGATTTCGCGTCACGCTTGTTGTGGTGGTATGACAGAAACGGCCGCTCACTGCCCTGGCGGGGGGATTCCGATCCCTACCGCATCTGGGTTTCGGAGGTCATCCTCCAGCAAACCCGTGTGGAGCAGGGAGTGGGCTATTTTAGCCGGTTTATTGAGGCATTCCCCGATTTGCACAGCCTGGCCCTTGCCCCATTGGGCGAGGTGTTGCGTTTGTGGCAGGGCCTGGGTTATTACACCAGGGCCAGGAACCTGCACAGGGCTGCCCGGCAGATCATCAGCGAACATAATGGACAGCTTCCTTCCGATAGCCAGGCATTGTCGGGTTTGAGCGGGATCGGTCCGTATACATCCGCAGCCATTGGCTCCATTGCCTTCGGAGAGCGGGTGCCGGTGATTGACGGGAATGTGTACCGCGTGCTGTCGCGTTTGTTTGCCATCGAACTTCCGATTGACACGGCCGGGGGAAAGCGGGCATTTTACGACCTGGCTCTCTCGCTGATGCCGGAAAGCCGGCCCGGGGATTATAACCAGGCACTGATGGATTTCGGCTCGCTGGTGTGCAAACCCTTTGGGCCGGTATGTCACGAATGCCTGTTCAACAGCCAGTGCCTTGCCTTGCAGCGCAATGCAGTGATGCGGTTTCCTGCGCGAAAGCCAAAAAAGAAAACCCGGCCGCGTTATTTCAATTATTTTCTGGTGCATGCCACCACCGCCGGCGGGCTGCCGGGTTTTTTCGTTGGCCAGCGTTCGGGCAACGACATCTGGAGAGGGCTGTACGAACTGCCTTTGTTCGAAACAGGACACGAAATGCACGAAGCGGAGGTTTTCGCCCGCGCCTGCCGGGCCGTCCTGCCGGGGCATGATCATGAGTCTGTTTCAGGAGAGATGGTCCGCTCGCTCAAACACCAGTTAAGTCATCAGACCATCCACGCCCGGCTGTTCCGGCTGAGTCACGGGCCCGGGCAGTTGGAAATGTTCGGCAAAAAATACATCCTGACAGATGTCAGGGGTTTTGAGGCCATGGCAAAACCCAGGCTGATCGAGCGTTTGCTGGAGTAAGCGACCCTTTGTTACCAGGTGCTCGCCCCTTCGTTTCCCAGACCTCCTACTTCAGGAAGCCTTCGTCGAGGTGGAAGGCCTCGAAAAAGAAATCATAGCTCCCGTCGGCATACACAATGGCCAGCTCCGGATAAGCCTCTCCCCAGTGCGGATCTTCGTACAACCGGTATTCGACTTTGCCGATGCGCTTGTTTTTGGCTGCCTGCAAGAGTTCGATGTCCATGTTGTTGTTCATGCAATCAAGGTCGGTGTAGTGGCATTCTTCCTGGGCAAGAGGCAGGATGTTCCCCGAAAAGCGCAGCGGGCTCAGCTGGAAATATCCCGATACCCTCTCCACGTCGTCGAGTCCGGCCGTGTACCTGATGTCGAGGTCGGACACCATCAGGGGGGTACCATCTGCCCTGAAATCAAGGGTGGTGTTGAAGTTCCTCCCGCTCCCGCTGAAATTCATCTCCATGACGTAGGGCGGCATGTCCAGCGTCATTGAACCGGCTGTGGGCAAGCCTTCGGGGTTCAGGCTCAACTGATAGCTCAGGCTCATGAGGGTTTGATTGTCGACATCCAGACGCACATCGGCCCTGACGGGTACGACGTCGGTATCCACCCCGAATCCGTCATCGATCACCACTTCGGCAAGCAATAGGTTGTCGATGCGCAGAATGCCGTTGATCAGCCGCGTATCATAAGCCGATTCGCTGGCAGGGAACTGGAATTCGAGGTAGTCCACTTCCGTTTGGTTGATCTGGTCAAATTCGCCGGTATTGAAGTTGTAGCGAAATACTCCGTAAAAAATCGTTTCGTCGGGCTGACCTTTTTGTGCGGCCAATCCCCTGCCCAGTGCCGGAAGGCGGCCGATGCCCGGCATGGTGAGCTCATGCGGCGATTCGACCGACCTGGCTGCGGCTTCCCGCATATCGAAATCAAAATCCATGTCCATCAGCATCATGAGAAAACTGAGCGACTCCATGGGAGGAGTGGCCATCATCAGCCCCATGTGGGTCATGATCTCGTCGCCTGCCGCTTGCAATTCTGCCCTGGCCTCGTCGGCAGAAAGACTTTCTGTGCCGTCATCCTCGCACGAAACAAGGCTTATGGCAAAAAAACCTGTCAGCAGCAACAGCATCCTGGTGTTCCATGTTGTTTCCATGTGTTTATAATTTTTAAGTTTAGGTAATTTAAAAGTTGTTCTTTCTTTCTTTCTTTCTTTCTTTCTTTCTTTCTTTCTTTCTTTCTTTCTTTCTTTCCACCTTCCCATTGCTAAAGTTACGGAAAACTATTGTTCGTTATCAAGGGCCTGTGCATGGTTTTTTTCTTAACTTCGGTATCCCGTAACTTGCCGCTGCCAACTGTTTTTTGACAACTGGGTGTTTAAACAGGGCAAAACCCGCCGGCCAAAAAAAATATAGTTTAAAAATAATTATTTTAGCATACATATTTATTTTATTCACCGAAAAAAACAATCGTATGGCAGGAGTAAACAAAGTGATCTTGCTGGGCAACCTGGGCAAGGATCCCGACATCAATACCCTGGAAAGCGGGGTAAAAATGGCACGCTTCCCCGTGGCGACCAATGAAGTGTACAAGGGAAAGGATGGGGAGATGGTCGAAAAGACAGAATGGCATAATGTGGTGCTTTGGCGCAACCGTGCAGAGCTGGCTGAAAAATACCTGACAAAGGGCAGCCAGGTATATATCGAGGGCCGTCTGCAAACCCGTCAATGGGATGATAAGGAGGGGAACAAGCGTTATACCACCGAGATCATTGGCGATGTGATCAATTTTGTGGGTAGCAGGCCGTCCCAGTCAGGTGCCGAAAGCCCCGCTGCCCGGGCCGGGGATAAGGAAAACAGGGAGGCGGGAATGCCTCCCGAAGAAGACGATCTTCCGTTCTGAGCAGCCAGGCTGGCAGCTTTTGCCAAAGGGGCGTTCGAACTGGACGCCCCTTTGGCATTTTTGCAAAAAAAAGGTTTATTTTTTGATTCCTGTTTTTTTTTGTAAACCAACCCTTTTTTATGGAAACACTATTACAACCGGTTCAACAAAGCAAACGCATCCTTGTATTGGATATATTACGGAGGTTTTCCCTGCTGGGCATCCTGATGGTGAACATGCCCGTTTTTAACAGTCCCTTTGTGGTCCTCCTTGGCGAAGGCAGGCTCTGGACCGACCCGGTCAACGTGCGTTCACAGTGGATTGTCGATTTCTCCTTCCATGGGAAGTTCTATGTGCTCTTTTCTTTTTTGTTCTGCAAAATTTGCCAGTGTTGGGCGGATGGCCCTGACAAACTACCTCGCGCAGAGCATTATATTGTACCACACTGTTCTATAGCTATGGCCTTGGCCTTTATGGCAGGCTAGATATACTGCAAGGGATATGGCTTACCCTGGGGATCTTCATTGTCCAGCTCGTCTGGAGTCATTTCTGGCTGAAAAGGTTCCGTTTTGGCCCGTTCGAGTGGGTGTGGAGGACCCTTACCTACGGAAGGCGGCCCCCGTCGAACAGGGCTCAGTAGCCCGAGAGGAAGTCTTCGAGCAGCCGGGCAAACTGCTCCCTGTCCTGGTCCCTGAACCTGACACGGACCGGCAATACGTAACAGGGCAGCCGGTCCAGATGCTCTACAAGCCGGTCGTCCAGCCGCATGGCATCCTTCTCGGTGGTAATGATGATCTTTGAATGGCTGATGGTGCGGTCGTAATGGGCACGTAGCTTTTTCAGGTCTTTCGATGTAAAGAAGTGATGATCGGGGTATTTGTGCACGATCAGGTCTTTGCATCTGGTTTTGAGGTGTTCTTCCAGAGATTCGGGGTTGGCGATGCCGGTAAGCAGGAAGATGGTCTTCGGACTGAATGAGGGCTGACGGGGGCTGCCCGCTGTCAGGGGCTGAAGTTCGCCGTATTCCATGGTTGAAAAAAAGATTTTGGGCAGCCTGTAGTGACAGAGTTTTTTCAAAAAGTACCTGCGGTCGAGGGGGGAGAAGACCGGAGGGGTCTTGGTGACGATGAGGGCATCGGCGCGCTGTGCGCTGCGTTTTCGCTCCCTCAGGTTGCCGGCAGGAAACAGGTAATTCCTGAAAAATGGATTGTAGTAACCGGTGAGCAGGAGGTTGAGCCCGGGCTTAACATACCTGTGCTGAAAGGCATCGTCGAGGATGATCAGGTTGGTGCCTGGGTATTCTTTCAGGATCCGCCTGATGCCCCTGCGCCGGCGCTCGTCGACCGCCACCACGATGCCGGGGAATTTCCGGAATACCTGCAGGGACTCATCGCCGATGGTTGTAACCGTAGAATCTGGCCCGGCCAACAGAAAGCCCTTTGTTTTTCTTTTGTACCCCCTGCTGAGCACGGCGATGCGGTAGCGGCCGGAAAGCAGTCTTACCAGGAATTCTACATGGGGAGTTTTTCCTGCCCCGCCTGTGCTGAGGTTGCCCACGCTGATCACGGGTATGGAAAACCGTTCCGACGGAAGGATGCCCCAATCAAAAAGCAGGTTCCTTGCCCAGACAATCATGCCATAGACCAGTGCAAGGGGGATCAGCAAAATACGGATCCGGTGCATGCCTCAAAGGTAAACATTTATCCCGGATACCAAATCGGGTAAACGCCGTTTGTGTTAATTGGAATACCTTGTATCTTTGAATAAGCAAGCCCCGGCTTGTTCCATAAAACGACAGCGCCCATGCTTTTGAACAAATTATTGCAAATACTGGAAACCATTGCCCCTTTTTCACTGCAGGAAACCTACGACAATGCCGGATTGCAGGTGGGCTTGCCAGGCAGGGAAGTTAACCGCGGGCTGATCTGCCTCGATGTGACACC
>SL_3KL_010_SEDDRAFT_10000519_pt1 | contig 31763 bp, 32 predicted proteins | sample SodLakKL_010_SED_2_FD_10381 | JGI IMG/M metagenome (IMG submission 10381)
CGGGCCACCCGGCTCAGCACCGCCATGTCCCTCCCCAGCAGGCTGTCCGGCACCACGAATCGGATCCGCTCCCCCTCCACCTCCACCCCGAACAGGCCCTCATCATCAGTGGCCAGGGCGTCGCCTGGGACATGGTCGACCACCTCGGAAGGGGCGGCAGCAGCCGCCCCGGTCATTCCAGGGGCGAAGAGGAAGAGAGCGATGGGAAGTATTCCGACCCAGAATGGACGGAACCAGGGCATGGAAAGTCGTAGCATCACTGCTTGCTCCAGAAATCGGTTCGGATGGAAATGCGGATGTGGAGGATGAAGGGGGTCTGGCCCGGGAAGGCGGCCAGACCACGCAATCGAGGACCCTGCGTCGGTACCGTCCCGGGGCATTCCTGCCTCATCCTATCCTCTCTCCCCAGCCACCGCACCCCTCTGTTCCCCGAGGCACAATCCTTGTTCAGAGACACCCCACCGGCTTAATCTGGAGTAGATTCCAGTCAGTGGAGTCGGCGTGACAGGCCCTGCCGGGAACCCTTCCGGCACCCCCGCCTGCTCCCTCAACGTTACGAGTTCAAGCCCAAATGCGGAGACCCTCTATGCGAGTAAGAACCCCGGCCTCCATCCTGGCCGCAGCTCTCTTTGTCGGTGTACTGACAGCCGGAATTGGCGCTGCCGGCTCCCTCAATGCCGATCCGGCGCCCACCACCGCAGAGTGGGTCTCTCCCGACCCGGATACGGAAGCTCTGGTCGATCACCGTCAGGGCGTGATGCGTGCGGTCAGTGGGCACATGGCCGCCACTGCCGCCATCCTCCTGGACGGCGCTCCCTTCGAGGAGAATCTGCAAATGCACGGCTCCACCCTCTCCGCCCTCCTGGCCGACATCCCGGCCTTGTTTCCGGAAGGAAGCGCGCATGAGGAGAGTGACGCTCGGGCTGAAATCTGGAGCGACGCCGATACCTTCCGCTCCAAAGCCGATGACACGGCTGAAGCTGCTGCCGCACTGGCTGCCGCCACCGAGGGAGGCGATCCCAGTGCCATGATCCAGGCCTTCTCTGCCCTCGGGTCCTCCTGCGGAGCTTGCCATGAGGATTTCCGGAACTGACTCCGGCAGCTCAAACCACGGAGACCAGCGGACGGGGCCCTTGAGCGCCAGAGCGCTGATCTCAGGGATGGTTGGTGGTGGCGCAGCTCTCCTGGCCATCGGTTTCCTGGTCCTGGGTGGCCACCCTGCCTATGGAGCGATCTCCGTTCACGGGCCAGAAACAGTCGCCGACACGTTGGCAGTGTGGGAGCTCAGTGGAGACCCTGATTCCGACGATCCAGTAGAGCGTGGAGCGTATATCGCTCGGATCGGCAACTGCGTGGTCTGTCACACGGCCGACCCCTCGGAGGAGACCGGCTTCCTGGCCGGCGGTGCTTGGATCGAAAGCCCCTTCGGCAACTTCTACGGCACCAACATCACGCCCCATCCGGAGTACGGAATCGGGGCGTGGACCGAGGAAGACCTGGTTCGGTCCCTCCGGGAGGGCCGAGGGCCCGACGGAGCCCATCTCTACCCGGCGTTCCCCTACACCTCCTTCACCGGGATGACGGACGGGGACATCTCGGATCTATACGCCTTCCTCCAGGCGGTCCCCCCGGTGGCCCGTGAGAACGAGGACCACGATATCGCCTGGTTCGCCAGCATCCGCCTGGGCCTGGCGCCGTGGAAGGCGCTGAACTTCCGGGAATGGCGCTTCGAGCCCGACCCCGACCAGGATGATGAATGGAACCGGGGGGCGTATCTGACTCGGGCCGTCGCCCACTGCGCCGAATGCCACACCCCCCGGACCCGGACGGGTGGACTGGTGGAGGACCTCCGTTACGCCGGCACCGAGGAAGGTGCCGATGGAGAGTCAGTGCCCAACATCACGCCCCACGAGAGTGGAATCGAAGACTGGAGCCAGCGCCATCTGGAGCGGTACCTCCAGATCGGGATGACGCCGGACGGAGATTTCGCCGGGGGCTCCATGGCTGACATCATCGCCCACGCTACCTCCTTCCTCACTGATGAGGACCGGCAAGCCATGGCCCGATACATTCTCTCTCTGGAGCCCGTGGACAACCAGGTGGAGGATGATTCGGACACGGGCGAACCAAACTGAGGAAAATCCATGCTGACCTGGATCATCGTCCTGCTCGTCCTGGCCGTCATCTTCGGGGTGCTGGGCTTCACCGGCGTGGCCGCCGCCTTCGCAGGCATCGCCAAGATCCTCTTCTACATTCTCCTCATCGCCTTCGTCATCGCCCTGATCATGGGCCTCATGGGGGGAATGTTGGCGGCCTGAGCCCGGCGGGAGCCGAGGCGGGTCAACCCCTCACGTCAGGGATGGCGTCCTCCCGGAAGGATTCGGCGACCACGCGCGCAGTGGCATCCAGGAGCTTCGCCCCAACCCGGGCATCCATCCCTCGGGGATCACCCAGGATTCCATTGGAGGTGATGGCCCGGAGCCCTTTCTGGAAGACCTTCTCCACCAGGCTCTCATCCAGCTCTCCCAACCGGCCGGGCTCGGCACGGGTCATCCGCACCAGTTCGGGGCGGATATGGAGCATTTCCGAAGCTTCGGCGATGTCGGCATGCCCACCCACCCGGGCGCCCAATCCCAGCTCTTCCTCCACCACCAGGCGCCAGATGGCCACGAAGCCCAGGAGGTCGGTATATGCCCCGACCCAGCACCCTTCATCCACCTCCTCCACTGCTGCTTGAAGGCGGGGGACCATATCGCGGAGAGGAGCGAAGTTCCCCCCGTGGGAAGGGATGAGGCAGATGTCGGTGAACCCATGCCGAGCCAGGCTGACACAGTAGTCGTGGCAGACGGCCTCCAGGGTGGCGGGGCTCACCGAGATGGTCCCGGCAAATCCCATGTGATGCTCGGAGCACCCAACGCGGATGGTAGGGGCCACCAGGGCGTCCCCAAGCTTTCGGGCCACCCGGACCCCCAGCGCCGTGCCCAACTCCGCGTCGACGCACAGGGGAAGGTGAGGACCGTGCTGCTCAATGGCTCCCACCGGCACCACCACTGTGGTCGTGCCCCGGGTCAGAGCCAGCTCCACCTCGGCCCAGGTCAGTTCCTCCATGAATAGTGATTCGGCGCCTTCTGCATCCTGTGTCATGCGTCCATCCCGGCGGTTCAGAGTGAATGCTGAGCCGATGAAGGGACTCCCTGCCCCTTTGACTCCGGCCCAGGCCCGTCGAATTATGGTGGCTTCCCAGGCATCGGGTCCAGACGCCGGACGCGATCCGGACCATGACCATGACCTCTTCTGCGGGGTAGGAACCACCCAGGATGGCCTCGTCCCCGTATCACCGGGTCTCGAGGTGCTCCCATGAGGCTGCCCCTTCCCAGACACTGAAACCGCCCATGCCCACGTCCCACCAGGCCAGCCACACGGATCGACGGCCCGTGGGGTCAGGCATCTTCTCCGGGATCGCCCTCCTCCTGATCCTGGGGCTTGCAGGGTGCCAGGAAGTGGCCTGGGAACGGGGCAAGGGAGATCTGGAGGCAGCTGAACTTCAATCGTCCGGACTGGATCAGGCCGGGACCTCCCAGGCCCAGGGGAACGGTGCCCCGTGGCTCCCCCTCCTGGACCGCCGAAACCCGGACGCCGGCGTAGGACTGGACAGCATCCTGACGGGCCAGGCCGTGGAGCGAGCCAGGAACCAGTCCCGCCTCCACACCATGCTGGTGGCACGACACGGGGAGGTTCTCCTGGAAGAACACTTCCGGGGGCCAGGACTGAACCAGCCCGTCAACGTGAAATCGGTCTCCAAGAGCCTTCTCTCCGCCGTCGTGGGTCAGGCCATCGCCGAGGGTGAACTGGCCGGCGTCGATGCGCCCATCGGCCCCTTCTTCCCGGACTACGTCGAAGGAGAGGGGCTGGAGGATGCCCCCTGGGCCCATATCACCGTGGCGGATCTCCTCTCCATGAGCTCCGGCCTGGAATCCACCTCCTTCCGGAACTACGGGCGTTGGGTGACCAGCTCCAACTGGGTCCGGTGGGCCCTCTCCCGCCCCATGGTCTTCGAGCCCGGAGACCGGATGCTCTACAGCACCGGAAATTCACACCTGGTCTCGGCCATCCTGACCCGGACCACAGGGACCAGCACCCATGCTTTCGCCCGCAGAACCCTGGCCGAACCCCTGAACATCCAGCTCCCCCCCTGGCCCACAGATCCCCAGGGGATCTATTTCGGGGGAAATGACATGCTCATCAGTCCTCGTGGCCTTCTCCGGTTCGGAGAGCTCTATCGCCAGGGCGGTACCCTGGACGGTCAGAAAGTCCTGGAGCGGAGCTGGATCGAGGACTCCTGGACCATCCGGGTCCGATCCCGGAGGGACGGAAACGGGTACGGGCTGGGTTGGTGGGCCAGGGACTCCAACGGTCACGACATCCGGTTTGCCTGGGGTTACGGCGGACAATTCCTCTTCATCGTCCCCGAGCTGGAGCTGACCGTGGTCTTCACCTCCGATCCCTGGAGCCCCCGGGAAGGAGGGCACAACCGGGTCCTCCACGATCTTCTGGACGACTACCTGGTCCCGGCCGCTGTCCGCGGAAGCTGACTCTTGCCCTTACCGCCATGAACTTCGGCACCATCACCAGTACGCTGGCAATCCTCTCCCTCCTGGCCGGAGGAATCGGCCTGGTCCTCCTGATCAGCCTCCTCTTTCCCGGCGGGCGAGCCCGGCTGGCCCAGGAACTGAAGGGCCAGGAGCGGTTGGCCATCGGCGCCGCCTGGGTCGTGGCCCTGGTGGCCTCCGGAGGAAGCCTCTACTACTCGGAAGGGGCAGGCTTCGTCCCGTGTCTCCTCTGCTGGTACCAGCGCATCGCCATGTATCCCCTCGTCCTGGTGCTGGGGGCCGGAGCCCTCTTCGCGGACCGCCACGTGATCCGGTACGGACTTCCCCTGACCGTGGTGGGCCTTCTCATTGCCCTGTACCACGTTGGGATCCAGTTCCAACCGGCGCTGGATGCGGGGGTCTGCACCGCCGGGGTTCCCTGCAGCGCCAGGTACATCGCCATCTTCGGATTCGTCTCCATCCCGGTCATGGCCGCCGGAGGATTCCTCCTCATCGCCGGACTCCTGGGGGCCCTCTGGGCTACCTCCCGGGAAGCTGCCCCCTTGCAGGACCCTCCCGCCTGAGGTTGGAGACTCAGCCTCCCAACTGACGATAGTCCCGATTCCAGTAGACCAGGGGCTCCTCCTCATCCGAGATCTGGGCCTTCTCCACCCGGCCCAGAACGAGTCGGGAAGAGCCCACCGACACCACCTGCTCCACGGCACAGAACAGATTGGCCTGGGCCCCTGGAATGGCCGGAGCGCCCTCGTCAGGGAAGGGGGACGGGCCGATGGGAAAGGCGTCGGCGTACCGGGTAGCCAACCCGGCCTGGCCCGCAGACAGGATATTCACCACGAAAGGGCGGTCTTCCGGCAGGAAGGGGAGAACCTGGGCCCCCGGCCCCAGGGAGAAGGCGATCCTGGGAGGGTCAGCCGACACGGAGATGAGGGAACCCACGGTGGTGCCATGGAGCTTTCCGTCGTCAGGATCCCGGACAGCGACGATGGTGACGCCCGATACCCACCGGGCCATGGCCTCCCGAAAAGCTTCGGAGCGAGCCTGACCCTCTGATACCTCTTCCCGTCCCGTACGGATTCGAACGTCGATGGGCCTCTTGCTCATGATAAATTCATTATATCGAGTGCAATGGACCCCTTCAGGAACCCTGAAGGGGGTGTGTTTATAATAAAATCACATAATACCAACCCTGGGATGGTGCCTCGCCCAGCCCCTCCACCCGTCCCCCTCCACCCTTCGAATGACCCCGCCCCATACGCTCCATCGTCCTACGGCCCCCCCGGAAGCTCACCCCGAAGGTGCTTGGAACGATCCATCCTCCCCACTGAAACTGAACATCATCTCTCCTCCGGGGTCTTGCGAGGGAGAGATCACCGTACCTGGATCTGGAGAGACCGAATGACGCATGTTTTCAACCGGCGACACCTGGCCCTTTTCCTGCCCCTGAGCTTGCTGGGGCTCCTCCTCACCGGCTGTGGCGAAGCCGAAGAGGAGTTGGTGAGCGCCGTTCAGATGGAGGTCACCGAGTTGGCGGACGTGGGATTCGCCCAACCGTGGGGAATCGCGGTGGATCTGGAGGCCGGCGTCTACCTGGTCAGCAACATGAATGGCCAACTGGGCGAGGAGACGGGAAACGGATTCATCTCTCGGGTCTCTCCGGATGGCGAGGTGCTGGATCTGAACTGGATCGACATGACCGGGACACCCAGGGCCCTGAACTCGCCTGCAGGCATGGCCATCCGTGGTGACTCCCTCTTCGTGGCCGACCTGGGGTGCGTCAGCATCTTCGACCGGGAGACCGGTGAAGATCTGGGCGTCACCTGTCTGGACGATGTGGGCATCATCACTGACATCGACGTGGGACCGGAAGGGTCTCTCTTCGTGGCCGATTCCGGTCTCGAGTTCCAGAATGGAGAATTGGTGGCCACAGGAAGTGATGCCATCTACCGGATCGTGACCGCGGAAGGGCGCCAGGGATCTACAATCTCCAGCGGTGAGGAGCTGGGGAATCCCCGGAGCCTCCAGGTAGGCCCCCGAGGGATCTTCGTCACCACCTCCGGGACGGGCGAGCTCTACGCCCTGACCCCCGACGGCGATCAGACCTCCATCTTCCCTCCGTCGGATCAGGCATTGGGAGGGCTGACCTTCCTGCCGGACGGCGGCTTCGTCTTCTCATCCATCACCGACGCGTCCCTCACCATGGTGGACGCCGGGGGACAGGTCATCGACCTGGCGGAGGGGGTCCCCGACGCTCAGGGCCTGGCCTATGATCCTGAGTGGAACCGGATCCTGGTGGCCATCCCGTCGGAGGACCGGGTCCTCTTCCTGGACATGCCGGCCGACCCTTGATCGGACACGGAGTCGCGATCGGGCTCCTGCAAGGATCCATCACCCTGAACTGCGTGACTGCGTAGACCCATGTTCTCGACCCACCCGCTTACCCTGGGGGCAGCCTTCCTGCCGGCTGCCCTGGCCCTCCTCCTGGGTTTCCCCGACTCCCTCCATGGGGTCCCGGGAGAGCCCGCCGTTGCCGTCGCCGATACCATTGCTCCGGGGGACACCATCCCCCTGGACCCTCTCGAGGTGACGGTGCTCCGGACGGTGACCCCACTCTCCGCGTCTCCCATGGCCGTATCGACCCTGGGGGAGGAGCGGCTGCGAACCGGACGGAGCGGCACCTTTCTTGAGGAGGTCCTCCAGGGCCTCCCTGGAGTTCAGGTTCAGAACCGCTTCAATCCAGCTGTGGGAGAACGGGTGGCCATCCGGGGTTTCGGGGCGCGAGCCCAGTTCGGCGTCCGAGGCGTTCGGGTCGTGGTGGACGGGATCCCGGCTACCCTCCCTGACGGGCAATCGACCCTGGAACACATCGACCTGGGCTCCATCGGGCGCGTGGAGGCCATTCGAGGCCCTGCCTCCTCTCTCTTCGGCAACGCCTCGGGCGGGGTCCTGGCCTTTCATAGCACTCCTCCCGGCCTCCAGCCGTTCCAGGGAGAAGGAGAGCTGGTCTTCGGAAGCCATGGTCACGTTAAGGGACAGACCACAGCCTCCGGGACCATCGGTGAGACCGGGTATCTGGTCTCCCTCTCCCGGACGAGCTGGGACGGATACCGGGACCGGCCCAATGAGGACGGGGTGACCTACGGCCAGGCCGACCGATCCGGGCTGAATGCGCGTATGCTTACGCCCCTGGGACCCGGCGAGGTGTCACTCACGCTCAACCTTCTGGACCTGGACGCCGAGAACCCCGGGTCCCTCCCCGCCGACCTGCGGAACGAGCCGGGGCGACCAGCCTGGAACTTCAACATCGTCCAAGGGGCCTCCAAGCAGGTCCAACAGGGTCAGATCGGGGCCCGGTGGCACACCACCGGTGAAGGGCTGGATTGGGATGTGGCCCTCTTCGGGATCCACAGGGAAGTCATCAACCCCATCCCGTCCGCCATCATCGACCTGACCCGGGATGGAGGGGGCATCCGGATCCAGGTCGGAAACGAAGAGGCCACAACGTGGGGCCCCCTCCGCTGGTACGCCGGGGTGGAGGGAGAGCTACAGGAGGACGATCGCCTGAACTTTGCAAACCAGCAGGGTGAGCGGGGTGAGATGACCCTGTCCCAGGCTGAACGGGTCCGGAGCCTGGGGCTCTTCGTCCAGGGGGTTCTCCCCCTCCCCTCCAGGGGAGAACTCATGGTGGGGCTGAGGAATGATCGCCACGACTTCCGGGCCCGGGACCGATTCAATGTGGACGACCTGGGAGGCGCACCCACCAGCCAGCGAAGCATGAACGCCTTCAGTCCCTCGGTGGGTACCCACTTTCCCGTGAACGAATCGGTGGATCTCTTCGCCTCGGTGGGGACCTTCTTCGAAACCCCATCCACCACCGAGCTGGCCAACCGGCCCGACGGCGCCGGCGGCTTCAACCCGGAGTTGGAGCCCCAGGAAGGCACCTCAGCGGAACTGGGCGTCCGGATCCGGGCCGGCGAGATGGTCTCCGGGGAGGTGACAGGGTACCGCACCAACCTGCGGAACGAACTCATCCCCTTCGAGGTCGTGGACTCTCCGGGCCGAACCTATTTCCGGAACGCAGGGAGTTCCCTTCACCAGGGCCTGGAGACCACCCTTACCCTGGATCCGCCCACGCTCCCGATTCGGGGTGACCTGACATACACCTGGACCGACGCCCGCTTCCGATCCTTCGAGCTGGAGGACGAAGACCTCTCGGACAACCGGATCCCTGGGCTGGCCCCCCACCGGGGTCACGTCGCCCTCCGAACCACTCCTGGCGACCTCTTCGGAGAGGTCTCGGCAACCTATGCCCACCGGATCCCGGTGAATGATTCCAACTCGGAGTTCACCCCGTCCCACACTCTCATGGATCTACGGATGGGGCTGAGGCAGATGCCTGTCGGCGAACTCACCCTCTCTCCGTGGATCGCCGTCACCAACGTCCTGGACCGGAACTACATGGCGTCGGTGGCCGTGAACGCCTTCGGGGGCCGGTACTACGAGCCCGGGCCAGGGCGCTCCTTCCAGGTCGGGATGCGCGCCGGATTCTAGAAGTCTGACCGCCGGCCCTCTACCCGGTGACGGCGGTCACCACCGCCTGAAGTCCACGATCAGCGAAGATGTGTTCTGGATTCAGCCGATGGGTCCCCTGTATCCTCCGAATGGATCCGGAGCGGGCCCGGATCACCAAACTCTCCGTCGTCACGCCCAACCCCTGGTCGTACCGGACCCCATCCATGAAGGCACTCCCGGTAATGGCCGTGGCGGCAAAGAACGCGTCATCTCCGCGGAGGAGCTCCTCCAGCTCCAGGACCCGCTCCCGCTCCGCTTCATCCATCTCCTCCGCCAACCGTTCTCGCTCCGCCTGGAGCTGGGGCGCCCGGCGTCCCTGCATGCCTCCCCCCAGTGCCTTCACCGCCCCGGCAGCGATCACCCCTTCAGGGGTTCCACCGATTCCCATCAGGAGATCGATCCCGGTACCGGGATAGGCCGCCAGGATGGCTCCCATGACATCCCCGTCGGTGTGAAGGGCAACTCTGGCCCCTGCCTTCCGGATCCGTCGGATGAGCTCCTTGTGACGAGGCTTGTCCAGGACGAAGACGGTGAGCTGACTCACCGGCCGCCCCAGGGCCCCGGATACCTGCCTCAGGTTCTCCTCCACCGGCGCCGTGATGTCGATGCGGTCCCGTGCCTCCGACCCTACCACCAGCTTCTCCATGTAGTAGGAGGATCCGGGCTTCCACATGCTGTTCCGAGGCGCTGCCGCGATGACGGCGATGGCATTGGGCCTGCCCAGGGCCAGCAGCCGGGTCCCTTCCACCGGATCCACGGCCAGATCCATCTCCGGGTCCTCGCCGGTCCCCACTGCCTCCCCGTTGAACAGCATGGGAGCGTCGTCCTTCTCCCCCTCCCCGATGATGATGGTCCCCTTCATACTGACGGTGTCCAGGACGGCCCGCATGGCCCCCACTGCGGCGGCGTCGCCGGCCTTCCCATCACCTCGTCCCATGTGGGGGGCTGCCGAGAGCGCCGCTGCCTCCGTGACCCGAACCAGCTCCATCCCCAGGTTCCGATCGATGCCGCCGCCTCCCTGGGAAGTCCGTCCTGATCCATCCTTCATCCGTCCCCTCCCCTCAGTGCGGTCCGCACCTCATCCAGCACACCCTCGGACTGAAGCTTCTCCGCCTTGTGCTGGATGAAACGGGCATACTCGTCCACGAAGACCTTTCCCGGCGCTCGGAAATCGAAATTCTCGGGATGGTCCCGGAAGTGCTCCCGGTGGACCCGAGTCCAGACCAGTCGCCCATCGGTATCGATGTTCACCTTCGTCACACCCAGGGGGACGGCCCGGGCGAACTCATCTTCGTCCACCCCCTTGGCCGACGGGTCCAACGCCCCTCCTGCTGCGTTGATTCGCTCCACCTCCTCCTTGGGAACCGAGCTGGAGCCGTGCATGACCAGGGGAAACCCAGGGAGCCTCCGCTGAATCTCCTCTACTCGATCAAAGTGGATCCCCTGGCTTCCGGTGAACTTGTAGGCGCCATGGCTCGTTCCGATGGCCACGGCCAGAGAATCGCATCCCGTCTCCTTCACGAAGGTCTCCGCTTCTGCCGGATCGGTGAGCTGGGCATGCTTCTCATCGACCTGGATATCCTCTTCCACCCCACCAAGCATCCCCAGCTCGGCCTCCACGCTGACACCTGCGGCATGGGCCCGCTCCACGACCCGGCGGGTGATGGCCACATTCTCTTCGAACGGCTCGTGGGACGCGTCGATCATGACCGAGCTGTAGAAGCCCGAATCGATGGCGTCGTAGCAGCTCTCCTCATCGCCATGGTCCAGGTGGACGGCAAAGACGAGCTCAGGGTACTCTTCCTCCACAGCCCGGAGGATGGCCTCCAGCATCCGGACCCCGGCATACTTGCGGGCCCCCCGGGAGAGCTGGACGATGAAGGGAGCGTCAGCCCTGCGGTGGCCTTCAAAAAGCCCCCGGGCTTGCTCCATGTTGTTGATGTTGTAGGCTCCCGCGGCGAATCGGCCATACGCCACATCGAAGAGTTCGCGAGTAGTGACGATCATCCACGTGCTCCTGGAGTCTCCAATTGTGTGCCGAGGCGATTGAAGGAAGTGGGCCCCGGATCCCTTCCAACCTGCCGCCGGAACGCCGAATATGGAACCCCGGCGCTTGAAGGCCGTTGAAAAAGTACAGGGACCACCGCGACGGGGTCTTGCGAGTCCGGGTCGAGGCGGAGGTCCGAAAGCGATGCGACAGCATCGGTGAGGAACGCCAACGAAGATCCCGGGCCGCAACCCCCCGTCTCCCTTCGGGTTGGGGCGGCAGGGAGCCCCCTCGCTCGTTGGCCCCCCTCAACGTAGCTTTCGCTATGCCTGCGGGTCGCCGCCTACGACGTGGCTCCCGGGCGCTCCCAACGGTGGCGCCCTGTACTTCTTCAACGGCCTTCTTGTACCGGCCCTGTAACGGCTATTCATTTGTGGGCTGACCCCCGTCAGGGGACTCGCTCCCAGGCCCCCGGGCCGGAGGAGCAGAGTCCCGACTCCACCACCTTTCCGATTCCGGACCGACATCACATTCATGGGTGAAACCCTCGCCACCACCGCCTCCCTGGAGGAGGTGATCCAGGACGATGGACCACCGGAGCCTGCCATCCTCTGTCAGGGGCTCCGGAAGAGCTTCGGATCCACCCATGCCGTCCGTGGCGTGGACCTGCAGATCCATCGAGGGGAGTGCTATGGGCTCCTGGGTCCGAACGGTGCCGGAAAGACCACGACGGTGGAGATTCTGGAAGGTCTCCAGGAACCGGATGAAGGCCGGGTGAGGATCCTGGGAATGGAGTGGGGCCGGGACGGTCGGGCCATCCGCCGGAGACTGGGGATCCAACTCCAGGAAGCCCAGCTCACCGAACGCCTCCAGGTGGAGGAGGCCATTCGCCTCTTCCGCTCCTTCTACCCTTCCGGCCCCCAGGTGGAAGACCTTCTGGACCAGGTCCAGCTCCAGGACAAACGGAGCACCTACGTTCGCGACCTTTCGGGAGGCCAGCGCCAGCGTCTCTCGGTGGCCTGCGCCCTGGCAGGGGCCCCGGACATCCTCTTCCTGGACGAACCCACCACGGGCCTGGACCCCCAATCGAGACGCGCCCTCTGGGACATCATCGAGGAGTTCCAGGACTCGGGTGGGACCATCCTCTTGACCACCCATTTCATGGATGAAGCCGAGCGGTTGGCCGACCGGGTGGGCATCATGGACCATGGCCGGATCCTGGTGGAAGGTCCGCCGACCCAACTGATCCGGACCCTGGGCGGAGCCCACATCGTGGAGTTCCAACCGTCTCGCCGGATGGAGCTCAGGGAGCTTCGACGTCTCCCCGGCGTGGAGAACGTCCGGACCAGAGGAGAACTCTACCTGATCACATGCGAAGAGCTGCACCTCACCCTCCCGGCGCTGGTCGAGCAGACCCGAGAGCAAGAGATCCGCATGCTCTCTCTGACCACGCACCGGGCCACGCTGGATGATGTCTTCCTGGCCCGGACCGGCCGGCAGCTACGGGATGAGTGACCCCGGCGCCCTCCGACAGCTCACGGTGACGCGGGTCCGGGTCATGCTCCGGGAGCCGGAGATCATCTTCTGGGTCTTCGCCTTTCCCATCTTCCTGGCCATGGGGTTGGGTCTCGCCTTCTCCGACCCGACCCCGGACGTCCTCGTGGTAGGGGTGGAAGCCGGCTCCGAGGCCGAACGGTATCTGGCCCACATGCCGGCTCGGGACGAATTGCGTTTTCAGATCCTGCCGGCTGACGAGACCGTCGACGCCCTCAGGCGGGGAGAGGTGGCTCTGGTCCTATCTGGAGATGACGGTGCCGTCACCTTCCTCTTCGACCCGACCCGGGCCGACGGACGGACTGCCCGGGCCCTGGCCGACGGAGCCCTTCAGGAGGCCGGAGGTGGGACCCGGCCGGTAACCGTCCGGTCCCAGGAAGTAGAGCAGCAAGGGCACCGCTACATCGACTGGCTCATTCCGGGGATCATCGGCTTCAACCTCATGAGCACCGGGCTCTGGGGCGTTGGCTTCTACGTGACCCAAAGCCGCCAGAACCTGCAACTGAAGCGGCTCGTCGCCACGCCCATGCCCAGGGGATACTTCCTCCTGGCGCAGATTCTGGCCCGATTCTTCTTCCTGATTGGCGAGGTTCCACTCCTGGTCCTCTTCGCCTGGCTCGCCTTTGACGTCCAATTGGAAGGAAGTCCGGTGGCCCTGGCCGTGGTGGTCCTGGTGGGTGCCGCCTGTTTCTCGGGACTGGGACTCCTGGCCTGCTCCCGTGCCCGGACCACCGAAGGAGTGAGCGGGATCATCAACGTCATCATCATGCCCATGGTGGTCCTCTCCGGGGTCTTCTTCTCTCCCACCCGTTTCCCTGACGCCCTCCAGCCACTCATCCAGATCCTTCCCCTGACGGCCCTGAACAACGCCCTTCGGAAGGTCTACAACGATGGCCTCCCTCTGTCCGCCACCCTGGGAGACCTGGCCCTTCTCCTGGTGTGGACCCTCCTGGCCTTCTTCATGGCTCTTCGCTTCTTCCGGTGGAAGTGAGCGCCAGTGGTCTCCGAGCCGCATCTTGCCAGGAGGGGCTCCGAATCCAACTTTGGGGATGATCTTCCTGGAAGGGAACAAGGGAACACCCTGGCCGCTGGGGATAAGGAAGANTGGGGCACGNCCCTGGAAGCCNGGTCACCCATTGTCCGACCCGGACCCGTCCCTCTGTTGATGTCGGGATGCTGCGAATGCTCACTCACCCCTCAAGCCTGATGAGCAGGACGGTTTCAGGGCTCCTGGCCCTGGTATTCTCCCTGGTCCTCATGGGAGAGTCGATGCCGTCGTTGGCCTGTCCCCATCATGGACCGGCCGCTGAAGACCATTCGCCCCATGACCAGGGTCACACCCACCCACTCCCGGATCCCGGTTCGGCTAACGGGGACGCCGGCCACGAGCCTCCGGACCAGGGGTGCGACTGTCCGGGGATGTGTCCGGTATCCGGGACCTCCCCCCTTTCCCTCACCTCCCTCGTCACCGGAGGTGACCGGGTCCCACCCCCTGCCGACCGAGCCACACCTCCAACCTGGGAAGCCCGGCTCGATCCGCAGCTGATCCCCCACATGCATCCATATGCCATGGCGCCTCCCCAGGCCTTCCTTTGACCCGATCCCTTCGGCACGAATCCGGAGGTTGATTGACGCACCCTCTGGAGTCCCGTTTCGACCCGGTCTCCGTTGGGCGCAACGCACACCATCCATTCAAAGGAAGTCTCATGATGAAGCACGAGTTCTGGAACCCGGTTCGCGGTGCGCACCTTTTCATGGCGTCAGCCGCCCTGGTGCTGCTGACTGTCTTCTTGATTCCCACCTCCGGCCTGCACGCCCATCCCGAAAGTGAAGGCGCGGTAGCTCCCCCGTCCGCGGAAGCTCTCCACCTGAGCCTCCGGGCCACCATCCCTGCCGCCGACAGCACCGTGAACCAGTCCCCGGAGGAGATCCGCCTCATCTTCTCCGAGGCCCCTCAGCTGGATGGCACCCGGATCCGGGTCCTGAACGACGCCGAAGAGCTGGTTCCCACGACTGACGCCACCGCCGATCCCGATGACGCCAAGGAAGTATTCGTCGTTCCCGAAGCCGCTCTGGCCAACGGGACCTATACCGTGGCCTGGCGGACCATCGCCCAGGATGGGCATGCCCAGAACGGCAGCTTCGAGTTCATGGTTCAGTCCGGACAGTGATCGAAACCCTGGTACCGCCGCTCCAGCGGTGGCTGCTTTTCTCCGGGGTGCTGGTAGTGGCTGGAGCCGTGGCCTGGCGGGGTGTCATCGCCCCCCGGGTCCGGTTCCGGCTCTCCGGAGAACGAGTCGATCTGGAGACGGAGCCCCCGGAGCTTGTGGCCATCGAAAAGCGGATCTGCTGGACGGCCGGGGTCGTGAGTGCTGGGCTGGTTGGAGTCTGGGGAATGCGACTCTGGGCCCAACTCCTGGAGTTCCGGGATCCCTTCGCCCCCCTGATGGAAGACCTGGAGTTTCTGGTCCTCCAGACCTTCTGGGGGACGGTGTGGATGGCACAGGGTGTGATCCTGGTGGGGCTGGCAGCAGGGTTCTTCCTCCTCCGGTACCGAGCCGGGACCACGCCTCCCCCCCCACCCGGAACGACCCTGGAAGGGGTCCCCCGGAGTGAGCCTCGCTGGCTCGAATTTCCTCTCCGGTGGAAGGTTGTGGTGAGCGGGGTCTTCCTCCTCCTCCTCACCCTGGGCCTTTCCAGTCATGCCATGTCCGTGCCGGGCAATCGGGCCCTGGCCGTCTCGGTGGACATGACCCACACGGCAGCGGCTGGATTCTGGATGGGCGCCCTCTTCCTGATCCTCTCTGCCACTCCGGGCCGGAATGCCCCCCGGGGACAGGAATCCCAGTTCCAACTGCTGGGGATCCAGCTTCAGGCCTTTTCGCCCCTGGCCATGGTCTCCGTGGGGGTCCTGCTTTTCATGGGCATCCTCCTCTCCACCTTCCACGTTCCCGACATCCCAGCCCTTTGGGAATCGCAGTACGGAAGGAGATTGAGCCTGAAGGTGCTGGTGGCCTTCGGCGTCCTGGCCCTGGGGTTCTGGAACTGGCGCCGGGGGCTTCCATCCCTGGCTGTCGCCCCGACGGATGGTGGGAAGGTGGGCCCTGGATACACCACAGCCGCAGAGCGACGGATCCGTCGCTCTGCGGCTGTGGAGGTACTCCTGGCAGTCATCGTCCTCCTGATCACCGCCATCCTGGTGGCGACCCCGGTACCCCCTGGAGCCCACTGAAACAAGGGGGCGCCGAAGGGCTCCTACCGGACTCGGACCGGTCAGTCCGTGATGCTCACCAGTTCGATATCGAAGGTCAGATCCCGGCCAGCCAGGGGATGGTTCGCATCCAGGTGAACCACCTCTTCCGAGACCTGGGCGACCTGGACCTGCACCGTCTCACCGTCAGGGGTCTGGAGGTGCAGGTGCTGCCCCACCTCTGGCTCCAGGTCTTCAGGGAGACGGGTCCGCTCTACCTCGTGGATCAGCTCGTCGCTTCGGGGGCCATAGGCCTGACCGGAGGGGATGGTGACCGTCTTCTCCTCTCCTTCCTTCATCCCTACGATGGCCTCCTCGAATCCTGGGATCACCTTCCCCGACCCCAGGGTGAAGGCCAGGGGATCCCGGTCCTGGGAGGAATCGAAGACGGTGCCGTCATCGATCCGACCGGTGTAATGGACCTGAACTGTGTTGCCGTTCGTTGCTTCGGACAATGTACTGATACTCCTGAACTGGAGTGGCTTATTGAGATGGAACTCCAAGGACCCGTTCTCCGACTGGAAGGACGGGCCCTTGGACCTTCAACCCCGGAGCCGGCCCGAAGGTCACCTGCCGGGAAGGTTCGGTTCTCAGCGAAGACTTCGTCTCCGTTCCCTGACCGTGTCCATCAACCGCTCGATCCGGCCCTGGAGCGCTTCCTCCAGATCCTCCATGAGGAGATCCTCCCCCTGGATGGTGATGGTGTAGGGCACCGGATCCTCATCCAGTGTGTCAGCCAGCTTCTCCCGGGTCTCCTCTGCCTTACCCAAGGCGAAGAGGGCCTTCTGGAGCCACGCCGATTCCCGCTGCTGCAGCCGGATTTCCCTGCGCTGTTGCCTGCGCCGGTCGCTCAAGACCTTCCTCCTTTCAAGTGGATTGAACGGACACCCGCAAGAGCAGGAATGCCAGTCTCGGACCAGGGACCTGGCCCATCGATGAGCTCAGGACCCGGACCGTTCTCCCGCTCTGCTTCCTTCCCAGTACCGCAGAGCCCCCTCTGCGTTTCGAATCATTCCACCTCCACCACCACTTTCCCGAAGACCTGACCCTCTTCCAGGAGTGCATGAGCTCCTGCCACCCCGTCCAGATCCACCCTGGAGTGGACCGGAAGCCGGACCCGTCCCTGGAAGACCTCTCGCATGGCGGCGTGGAACTCCGGTGGACTCCCCATGGTGGTCCCCAGGATGGAGAGCTGCTTCCAGAAGACATGACGGAGATCGGTCTCTGCGCCGTGGCCAGTGGTGGCCCCATAGGTGACCAATCGCCCTCCAGGCGTCAGGGCCCGGATGAGGGTCGGCCAGAGCACGGCTCCCACCGAGTCCAGGACCACGTCCACCCCATGGGGCCCGGTGGCGTCCCGGATCAGTGTGCGAGGTTCGTCACTGAGGCGATCCAGGGCAACATGGGCCCCCAGCTCCAGGAGGCGGCGGCAGTTCTCCGGCCCGGAGGTCAGGACGAAGACCCGGGCTCCGGCGTTCCGGGCAATCTGGACTGCCGCAGTGGAGACCCCCCCGGAACCTCCGGTGATCAGCACCCGTTCACCGGCCCGGAGACCAGCTCTGGAAATGAGGGCCCGCCACGCCGTCACGGTCACCAGGGACGCTGCCGCTGCCGTAGCGAAGGACACCTCTTCCGGAAGCTGCAACAGGTTCCTGGCAGGAACCACCGCGAACTGGGCGAAACCGCCCTGAGTGTGCTCGCCCATCACCCGGAAGGTGGGATCGTCCAGATCAGGACCCCGCCGGACGCCCTGAAACCACTCCCAGTCCAGAGAAGGATCCACCACCACCCGGGTCCCTGCCTTCACGTTCTGGACACCTGCCCCCACCTCGTCAACGACGCCGGCCATGTCCGATCCCCCGATGTGGGGCATGGGGATCTGGAAGGGCAGCCCCCGGCGGACCCACAGATCCAGATGGTTCACCGACGAAGCCCTGATCCGGATCCGAACCTCTCCGGGCCCTGGTTCAGGCACCTCCATGGTGCTCACCCGGATCACCTCCGGCCCTCCGTGTTCCTCGAAAATGGCTGCTTTCAACGGTCCCTCCTTCACTGAATATTCATCCGGCCAGGTTCATGCGTGGGCCTGGCTCTTCCACTACCCTACCTTCCCGGTGATCCCAGGGATACCTTTCGGGTATCATTACAAAGTCCGTGCTTCATGAATTCGCCGTGAGTTCCCAGGGGATGAGAGCCTGCCGGGGCCCCGCCTCGAGCAGGATCGCTTCACCTCTCGGGATTCGCCTGCACCATCCTGGACGGGATCGTCTACCATGACCGATGATCGATCCGGAAAACAGCCCAGCAAAGACTCGCCAGGCTCTGATGGAATGCCTCTCCTGAACGGAGACATCCACGGGACCCCTGATGCAACCCTGGGAGGCTATGTCCGGGAACACTCCCGGCCCCCGGCCTTCGAAGGAGCGGACGGGGAACCGTACACGGTCTCGGTGGAGGTGGCCAAGACAGGAAACCTCCTGGCCCCCTACGAGGGGTATCTCATCTTTCCTCGGTGGGCCGCCACAGGGTTGGGGGTGGTAGACCATGTGGAGACGCCGACCCTTCTGTCGGGTACGAATCAGGAAGAAGTGGCCGGACGCCTGGGCGACCTCCCATTGGTCCAGGTGAAGCTCCTCCTGGATCAGGCCATCGCCAGGAGCGATGAGGACTCAGGCTCGGCAGACATCCCCTGACCCAGACACCCTCTTCCATCGACCAGCAAACCCATGATCCGTCGCGGCATCCTCTACCTCAGTGAATCCTCCAACGCGAAGAAGGTCCTCACCGGCACCCCCATGACCAGGTCGGTGAGCCAGCGCTTCGTGCCTGGAGAAGGTGTCGACGATGTGATCCGGGCAGCCCACGAGGCCAATGAGCAAGGACTGAAGGTCACCGCCAACTATCTGGGTGAGGCTGTCACCAACAAGGATCAGGCCCGGGCTGCTGCCGACACGTACCTGAAGATACTCGACCAGATCCAAGACCAGAGCCTGGACGCGAACGTCTCGCTCAAGTTCACCCAGATGGGTCAGGACATCGACGAAGATTTCCTGGCCGAGAATCTGGGGCGGGTGCTGGAACGATCCCGCCGGGGTCAGACCTTCGTCCGGTTCGACATGGAGAGTTCGGAGTACGTCCAGCGCACGCTGGACGCCTTCGAATCCCTCTGGGAGGAGGGCTGGCGGGACATCGGCGTCGTCCTCCAGGCCTACCTGAAGCGTACAGCCGGCGATGTTCGTCGCATGATCGAACTGGGGGCCCGGGTCCGGCTCTGCAAGGGTGCCTACCGGGAACCTGAAAGTGTGGCCTACCAGGACATGGATCGGATCCGAGAGAACTTCCTGGAACTCATGCGATGGCTGGTCACGGAGGGGAACTACCCGGGACTCGCCACCCATGACGATTTCCTCGTCGAGGAGATCCACCAGTTCGTCCAGCGGGAAGGAATCGAATCCCACCGGTTCGAATTCCAGATGCTCTATGGCGTCCGGAGGGACCTGCAGCAACAACTCCTGGATCATGGCTACAATGTCCGGGTCTACGTCCCCTTCGGCGAGAAGTGGTACCCCTACCTCATGCGTCGCCTGGCTGAACGCCCCGAGAACGTCTGGTTCATGCTCGGGAGTGTGGTGAAAGAATCTCCCCTGGGGTTCTTCTGGAAGGGGCGAGGTGGATCTGGCCAGACCCTGGGGCAGGCCTGATCCGTGATGGCGGACCAGAAGGGCACTCCTTCCGAACCGTTCCTCCGGATCACGGAGATTTTCCACTCGATCCAGGGTGAATCCTCCTGGGTGGGGCTCCCCTGCACCTTCATCCGCCTCACCGGCTGTCCTCTCCGCTGTCGTTGGTGCGACACTGAGTACTCCTTCCATGGCGGGGACCGGATGACGCTCTCCCAGATCATGGCGGATGTGAAGAGAATCGGTTGCCCTCTGGTGGAGATCACTGGGGGCGAACCCCTCATCCATCGGCATGTCTTCACCCTGGCCCGGGACCTCCTGGACCAGGGCTTCACCGTGCTGGTGGAGACGTCCGGCTCGGAGGATATCGAACCGCTGGACGACCGGGTCCACGTCATCATGGACCTGAAGTGTCCGGGCTCCGGCGAATCGGAACGAAATCGGTGGGAGAACCTGGATCACCTGGATCACCTGGACGAGGTGAAGTTCGTGGTGGCCCATCGGGAGGACTACGAATGGGCTCGGGACACCATCCGACGAGAAGGTCTGGATGAGCGGGTGGCTCAGGGGACCCTTCGGGCCATCCTCCTCTCGCCGGTCTGGGACGAGATGGATCGGCGAGCACTGGCAGAGTGGATCCTGGAAGACGGGCTTCCCGTCCGATTCCAGACCCAGTTGCACAAGCATATCTGGGACCCGCAAGCGCGGGGAGTGTGATGAGCAGCCCGGGGCCCAGGATCACCCGCCCGTCGGCTGGAGGCAGTAAGCGCCCACCCGCCGAGTCCCTCACCCTCCCTGAGGGTGCCTCCATTCAGGTGACTCCGTATGAAGGTCCGGACCAGGACCCCATCATCCCACGAGACGGCTTCCTTGCCGCCGTGGCCCTGATCCTCGCCCCGGTCTCGGCCCCATCCTCGCCTGGGAGCCATCCAGGGGAGGCCACTTCTCTTGAATTCCTCCTCATCCGGCGAGCAAGACACCAAGCGGACCCCTGGTCTGGCCACATGGCCCTCCCCGGCGGACGACATGACCGGGCAGACAGTTCCCTTCTGGCCACCGCCATCCGGGAAACCCGTGAGGAGGTCGGGATCGATCTGGAGCGTTCAGGCCAGCTCCTCGGCTGTCTGTCTGTGGTTGCTCCCCGGAACTCGGCCCTCCCTCCCCTCACCATCCTCCCCTTCGTCTTCCGACTCACACGGCCCGTCACTCCCCAGCCGGCGTCCCATGAGATCGCCGAGGCCCTATGGGCCCCCCTGGAGGTCATCTCCCACCCACAGGCTCGCTCGATCCACCACCACCCAGTCGGAGAGGTTCACGTTGCCTTTCCAGCCTTCCAGGTGGAGGGACGGACGGTCTGGGGGCTGACTCACCGGATTCTCAAGGACTTCGAGTCCCGGCTGGGCCATGCTCGGATGGATCAAGAGGACCGGAGGTCGGTGGACGGGAATCGGGAATAACGTGAAAGGGCCCCGCCCCCTGGCGTGCCAGGACACGGGACCCTTCACCTATGGGCCACCTGAATTCTCAGGACACCCGACTCCAGCTCAGAACGCGTATTCCCAACCCACGTTCAACGTCCAGTCCTCGCCCATCTGAGGGCCGTTCAGCGACTCCGCCAGAGCCCCTCCCCACTCTACGGCCAGGCGATGGCCCGCCAGCGGACCCCGGGGGACCTGGAAGTTGGCCGAGAGATAGGCGCTGAGTCGACTTCCGCCCTGCCGGTCAGGATCGTTTTCAGGTGAGACCATGGGATCCAGGTGAGGATCGGTGCCGGAAAGGTCACCCCAGAAACGCCCCTGAACCCGAACGCCCGGGGCCACCCATTCGCTTCCCCGCAGCTGCGTCCAACCATTCAACGCCAGGCTGTTCCCCCACTTGTAACCTGCATCGTTGTCGTTCAGGGGAACGGAGCTGAGTCCCTGGGCCCCAAGGCTCAGGCGATCCGTCTGCTGGAGGAAGGTGACCCCGGGACGCGCTTCCCAACTTCCCGACCCCAATTGCATGGGGTAGGGCATCCGTTCATGGCCGCTCCCCTGCATCCGGTCATCCTCGGCGTCGATGGAGCCGGTGGGGATCCCCAGGCCCAGGTTCAGGTGGACCCGGCGGCGATCCCGATCCAGGACGGTCACCAGCGCCGAGAACTCCGAGTCAGCCCATCCTGAAACACCGTGGGCATGGTTATGGAAGGGAGCGTCCGGGCCGTGTCCGTGCTCCTGGAGATCGGGCCCCCCAGGCGCCATGTCCGCTCCATGCATCCCTCCGCCGTGGCCAGGCATGAGTGTGTTGGCCATCCGAACATCCATCTGATGGTCCATCCACATGAACATGGCCATGAGGGTGACCCGGTCCGAAGGCGCGTACATGACGTGTCCCATGTGCATGTCCATGGTCATGTCGATGGGAACCATGGGGTAGGTGGCGTACACGTCCTCCACCGAGACCCGATTTCGGCCATCCCTGAGGACGGATCGGAACTCACGGGTGAACATGTAGGAGAGCATCCACTCCCCGGCGTGATGGGTGTGGTCCCCCATGACGCCGATGGGGGCATGCCCTGCAGGGCCGGACGAGGACCACCGCTCTCCATCCGGCGCCTGGGCCTGGAGAGAGACGGGGTAGGGAATCATTGAGAGGAAGGCCCCCAGAAGGGCAATCAGAATCAAACGGGACATTGGGTTCTACTCCAATCGCAGGTGTTCGCGGTGGTCTCCCGTGGCCTGGAAGTGGCTCACCCCCAGGCACAACCGACAGACCCATCCCCCCGGATCCAACAGGTGGGGAATGCCGAAAATCAGGTGTGTGTGCGAACGAGCCCGGAGGGGGGCGCTGTGGAGTAGGGAAGGACGAAGGGGGTGTGAATCCGGTGGAGGCGTTCGTCTCCCCGGGTGTGGAACGGCTGGTTCTCCTGGGGCGGAGGGGCCAGGGGCTGGAAGCTTCCAGCCACCCGGGAGATGTCCGAGGCAGCGCCGACACAGTCCCCGATGCAAACGCAGGGACCGTGGTCGTGCTCCTCATCTTCCTCGGCCCCATGAGCGTGACTCTCAGGAGTATGCTCGGCCTCCATCCCCGGGATTGAGCCCAGGTGATGAGGACAGCTCCCAAGACCAGCCGCATCTCCACCCCATGCCCCCAGGTAGCCCAGGGCCACCAGGACGAGGGCCAGTCGGTTCAAGAGGGCTTGGGGGGAAGAAATCATGACCAATTAAGAACGCCTGGCCCCGGGAGATGTCAAGGCTGCGGCCACCGCCACCCAGGCGTCAGCCGTACCCCTCCACATCAGTCCGCTGGACCTGGATGCCCCGACGGGCCAGTCCGTCCACATAGGCGGGTGGCTCCACGGTTTCGTCTGGCGTCCGGACGCCCTTCTCCCGGATCTGTCCCTGACACTGCATCACCCCGGTCAAAGCCAGAGAGAATCCAGTGGTGCGCATCATGGCCGTGATGCCGGTCCCTTCGTCGTAGTAGTCCAGGAGATCGAAGCGGATGGCTCGGGGTCCGCCACCCTTGGTGCCGCGGACCTCCACCCGGAGCGCCACCAGGTCTCTTCCGTCGGGCTTCCGGAGACCAGGACTCACCCGATCGATGAAGAACTGGCGCGGAGTGATCTCGGCGCCATCCACCTTCACTGGCTCGTCGCTCAAGAGACCCAGATCCCGGATGGCCTTCATGATGACGGCATGACCAGGGTAGCGAAGCGTCTTGTACTCCATGGTCCGGAGGTCGCCACGGTACCGATAGGGAAGGGTCGAGATCCCGCCGGCAGTGTAGAAGGCCTCGAGCACGCCCAGGGGTTCGGGGAAGGTGACCTGCTCCAGCCCCGTCAGGGCCTCCACGTCGACGGGCTCCCCCTCGTGGAGGACCAAGCCCGGCGTCGTATAGTAGTCCAGGACCCCTTCCATGGAATAGACGATCTGATAGTTCAGGGGCGGTTCGGGCTGCTGAGGAAGTCCTCCCACCCACATCCGGACCGATTCGGTGGAATCCAGTTCGTCGATCCCGGCCTGGGCCAGGATGTTCACCATGCCCGGTGCCAATCCACAATCGGGGACGACGCTCACTCCCTTCTGGCGAGCGACTTCGTCCAACTCCCGCTGCGCCTCCACGATCTCGGTGTTCCCACCCAGGTCCGCGAAGTGGGCTCCGGCCTCGATGGCCAGCCGTGTCATCTCCAGGTTGAAATAGTAGGGGAGGGCACACAGCACGGCGTCCATCCCGGCCATGACCGGTCGAACCGAGTCCGGGTTCCGGGCATCCACCTTCTCCACCCGGAGCCGTCCACCCAGGAAGGGCTCCAGGAAGGACGCCACCGACTCGGTCTGGGCGTCACCGATGACGACCTCCTCCACCGCGTCATTCTGTAGGAGGTCATATGCCGCTGCGGAGCCCTGGGCCCCTCCTCCGAGCACGAGAAGCTTCATTCCCCTCTCCTGATCCTGGTTTCAAGTCACGGTTCGGGACGGACTCGGGGGAGCCCCGTCCCAAGGCCACCACCCTCGCGTGGGACGCGGCCAGGGTCAATCCCCTTCGAAGAGGTCCGGTTGGTCCTCCCCGGACCCATCGTCCCCAGCTTCCTGGGCGTCCACTCCCACATCCTCTTCTTCCTGATCCGCCGGGTCCGTTCCCAGACTCCGTGTCACCTCTACGATTCGGTCACCGGCCGGCAGGGAAAGGAGGCGAGTCCCTCGGGTCCGGCGACCCTGCTCCGGCACCTGACCGGCAGCCAGGCGTTTCACCTGTCCTCCAGCCGTCACCAGCGACACCTCGTCTGCCGCCACCACCTCCAGGGCCGCCACCAGTCCACCACCAGTCTTGCCCGAGGGGACGGCCAGCGTCCCCAACCCACCCCGCTTCTGGAGCGGGAACTCGGAGAGCAGGGTCCGCTTCCCCCACCCCTCGTCGGTCACGGTCAGCACCCAGGCATCCCTGCGGACCGGGATCATTCCCACCACCTGATCGTCGCCCCGCAGATCGATCCCCTTCACTCCCTGAGCCGTCCTTCCCATGACCGAGACCTCCTTCTCTTCGAAGCGGATGGCTCGGCCATCCCGGCTCATGAGCATGAGGACGGCCCGGCCATCGGAGAGGACCACGTCCAGGATCCCATCTCCGTCCCGGACCCCGGCAGCGATGATTCCACCACTCCTTGGATTGGAGAACTCCTGTAACTCCGTCCGTTTCACCAGTCCTCCCCGAGACAGAAAGACCAGCACCTTCTCCTCGTCCTCCAGCTCTTCCACCGGAACCAGACTCATGATCCTGTCAGACCGGTCCGCTCCCGTGAGGGCATAGACCGACTGTCCTCTGGAGGCCCGTGCCGACTCGGGCACGTCCAGCACCGAGAGGAAATGACAGTGGCCTCCTTCGGTGAAGGCCAGGATCCAGCCTCCGGTCCGGGCTGTGAAGACTCGCTCCAGCCAGTCGTCCTCGTAGTTCTCCATCCCGGCCAGGGCTTTCCCGCTCCGAATCCGGCGCTTGTAGAGGTGCATGGGGATCCGCTTCACGAACCCCTCGTGGCTCACGGTGATGACCACGTCCTCGTCAGCCACCGCATCTTCCACCGGAGCAGTATGCTCCTCGGCATCCACCAGGACCACGGTCCGGCGTTCGTCACCGTACTCCTCCACCACCTCGTCCAACTCGTCCAGAACCACACGGAGCTGCTCCGTCTCCGAGTCCAGCACGGCCCGGAGCTCCTGAATCAGGACCTCCAGCTCCTCCAGTCGGTCCCGCAGGGTGGCTCGCTCCAGGGATGTGAGGCGGCCCAGGCGCATGTTCAGGATGGCGTCGGCCTGGATCTCCGAGAGCCCGAAGCGATCTTGCAGGCCCTGTGCTGCCTGGGGTCGGTCCTGGGACTGACGGATGATCTTCACCACCTCGTCGATGTGATCCAACGCCACCAGGAGACCCTGGACGATGTGCCGTTCGGCTTCCGCCCCCTCCAGGTCGTGGCGCGTCCGACGCACCACCACCTCCAGCCGATGGTCCCGGTATCGCTCCAGGATCTGCTTGAGGTTCAGCTCCTTGGGCTCGCCCTTGTCCAGCGCCAGTAGGATGGCTCCGAAAGTACTCTGGAGATAGGTCCGCCGGTGGAGGGTGGCCAGGGTCGTGGCTGCCGGCGCCCCCCGCTTGAGCTGGATGACCAGCCGGAGCCCGTCACGGTCCGATTCGTCCCGCACGTCGGTGACATCGTCCAGCTTACCCTTCCGGGAGAGCGCCACGATCTGTTCGATGATCTTGGACTTGGAAACACCGTAGGGGATTTCCGTCACCACGAGCTGCTCCCGGCCACCCCTCAGGGCCTCCTTGACGATCCGGGCCCGCATGACGATGCGACCCCGGCCGGTCCGATACATGTCCTGAATACCGTCATTGCCCACAATGAAGGCACCAGTGGGGAAGTCGGGACCGGGGACGAATTCCATGAGCTCGTCGACGGCGCACTCCGGGTTCCGGGCCAGATGCCGGAACGCATGGGCCACCTCCACCAGATTGTGGGGAGGGATATTGGTGGACATCCCCACGGCGATCCCCGACGACCCATTCACCAGGAGGTTGGGGAGCCGGGCCGGGAGGACCGAAGGCTCCTTCAGCCGGTCATCGAAGTTGGGAGACCAGTCCACCGTCTCCCGATCCAGGTCTTCCAGGAGCTCAATGGAGATGGGAGAAAGGCGGGCTTCGGTGTAACGATAGGCCGCTGCCGAATCCCCATCGATGGATCCGAAATTCCCCTGCCCGTCTACCAGGGGATACCGGAGGGAGAAGTCCTGGACCATCCGGACCATGGTGTCGTAGACCGCCGAATCACCGTGTGGATGGTACTTTCCCAGGACCTCTCCTACCACCGACGCACTCTTCTTGTACGGTCGATCCGGGTTGAGCCCCAGCTCCCGCATGGCATAGAGAATCCGTCGGTGCACCGGCTTCAGGCCATCCCGGACGTCGGGCAGGGCCCGGGACACGATGACGCTCATGGAATAGTCGATGAACGACTCCCGCATCTCGTCCTCGATGAGGCGAGACAGGATTCGCTCCCGCTTCTGGGCCACGGACATCCGCACTCCTCTGGCTCAACGCTGGCTCGGCTGTGATGGAAGAACCCTTTCGGAAAGGGTCCGCACGAAGATGGGGGGGAGGAGGGGGAGAGGGAAGGAGCCGGCGCTTCGGGAGGCGTTCGGGCTGGGCCGCCTCAGTCCCAGTCGTCCAGGATCTCCCGGAACTCGTCGGCCATGGTGGGATGCCCGTGCCGGTCGGCCGCCTCCACGCCTTTGACGTAGGCTTCCCGAGCTTCGTCGTCCCTGCCCAGCTCTCGGAGAGCGGAACCGAGCCGGCCCCAGGCGTTCCCTTCGTCCTCGGCCAGCTCCAGGTATCGGCGAAGCTCCCGAACTCCCTCCTCCGCCCGTCCAGCCGTCAGGTACTCCAGAGCCAGGCCGAAGCGGAGTCGAGTGTCGTCGGGTCGGGATTCCAGCATCGTACGAAGGGCATCCACTCGCTCAGAACTCATGACCGATCGTGGGTTGAAGTGCAGGGGACGGGAAGGTCAATCGGGGAAGTGGAAGGTGCGGATGGTCCGCTGGGTGGGGGAACGACCCGTCATGACCTCGATGAGTGCTCGCATCTCACTCCCAGCGTCCTCCACCCGGCCCAGGAAGGCCAAGGCGTGGGCAAAGTCGAAGTATGCCGCCACCGTCTCCTCTGCAGCAGGATGGATGGTCACCACCAGAGCATCCATCTCCTGACGAAGGTGCTCCACGATGAGCCGTGCTCCTCGCTCCAACTCCTGCTGGTCGGCCATGGTCCGGATGGAGAGATCGCCGGTGAGTCGGGGAAGGAGGGATTCCACCGCCGCCCGTCCCGCAGACGGGGCTGCCACGGACGACTCTTCGCTCCCGCCATGGGCCAGGAACGCACGCCCCCCATGCTCAAGAGCAACAATCTCCTCGTAACTGCAGGTGACGATCATCCGAACCTCCCGGGAGGACCGGTCCGGCCTGGATCCCGACAGGACTCCCCTGTCGTCCCGAATCGAGCCTGCCTGTCCTCCACCTATTCCTACCTGTATCCCGACCCAAAGGTTCTGCAAGAGATGGACCGGAACGATCTCCGGTTCCTGTCGACGATGACCAAGCAGGGTCGGGCCCTGGATCCCACACACTTCAGGCCTGGACGCCACCCTCCGAGCCGGGTGGGACGATCACCGGTGTCGGCGAACCCCCGCTGGGTCCTGACCTTCCCTTCCGCCCAGTGCCTTCCTCCACCAGGATGGGCAGCTCTCCTACCTCCTCCTCATCTACCGAGATGACGAAGCGGTACTGGCCAGGTGCAGGAAAGACCACCCCGTCCAGGTTCAGGACCTGGGGAATGCGGACCCGCTCGGGAGCCGTGCCCGGACGCCCCTCCACCTCTCCGTTCAGCCGGAGGACCTGATCGCCGTCCGGTCCCAGAAGCTGGATGGCTACCGCCAGCTTCCCCTCGTCCCCCTCCTCGGGCTGGAGGCGCAGCACCAGCGCTACACGTCCGTGGCGGAGGGGGAAGCGGGGACCGCGAATGCGATGAAAGATACCCAGGACGTTCAGCTTTCCTGAAGCGTCCACGGTGGCGGCGTCGGCCAGAAGTGCTACGTCGAGTTTCATGCCGGAGCCTACTCCTCCACACCTGGGAGAACAACCCCTTCGTCGTGGCCGGTCAGGAGGTAGGGGCCCAGAACCAGCCCGATCAGGAGGTCGATGAGTGCGTGAGCTGCCATGGATGGGAGAAGACTCCCCGTCATGACCACCGGAACCGCCAGGATGAAGCCCATGGTGCCCGTTCGCAGGATCCCCACCGGTCCCTGGTAGGCGTGGAGAAAGGCGAAGGGGACGGACGAGATGAGCGCCGCACCCCAGGGCCCCAGCCCCAGGAGCTGAACGGCCTGGTACGCGTATCCCCTGTATGCCAGTTCCTCACCAATCCCGGCCGAGAAGGAGAGGCCCACGAAGAGGCGCCGCTCCCGCCGAGTCTGAGGCAGAAGGTCCCGGAGGAGGGCACTCCGCCCCCCGCCGATCCGCTGCTCCAGCGGTCGGAAGAGGAGGATGACGACGAAAGCCGCCAACGTGGTCCCCAGGGTCCACGCCAGGAGCTCCACAGTGGGCAGAGGGAGAAGACCGGCAGGTGCCACACCCTCCAACCGCATCGACAGGATGGCCCCAAGAGCGCCCACCCCCAGGATCGTGACGATGGACCCGATGTACACGGGAACCCGCTCCAGGGGCTCCCAGTCCAGGAGGGGAAGCTGGGCCACAGCCAGGGCCGGAAGGAGGACGAAGAAGACCGGAAGGGCCAGGACCTCCACCACCGACAAGGAGGTGGCGAAGGCCAGGAGAACCATGAGGCCGGCTGTGAGAAAGGCTCCGGCCCGAAGGCGCCACCCCACGCGAGCCGCCGCCTCCCGGAGGCCCTCGTCGTCAGGATCCGTCGTCATCAGGACGCCTCGGATTCGGCAACCAAGGCCCGCCCCTCCGCCAACACCCGGTCCAGAATGTGATCCAGGTCAGCCCAACGGGTCCGGTGGTTCAGGATGCAGAATCGGAGGGAGTACCGGCCGGCCAGGCGGGTGGAGGACATCATGGCGTCACCTGCCTCCAGGAGCCGATCCTGGATCCGGGCATTCAGCTCCTCCAGCGCCCCCTCGTCCCGTGATCCGCCACCTGGCCGATACCGGAAGCAGACGACTCCCAGGGCAGGTGGGTGGAGGAGCTCCAGCTCCTCCTCTTCCTGAATCCGTGCCCCTGCCTGCCTGGCCAGCGTCATGCCTTGGCCCACTGCGTCCTCCAGCGCCTGGCGTCCCACGGTCCTGACCGTGAGCCAGACCTTCAGGGCCCGGAAGCTTCGGGTGAGTTGGATCCCCCGATCACCGAAGTTCACCTGCCCATCCCGCAACGCCGTATCCTGGAGATACTCGGCAGAAATATGGAATGCAGATTCTAATTTAACCGGATCCCGAACCATGAGGCATCCACACTCATAGCTCTGGAAGAGCCACTTGTGGGGGTCCAGCGTCACCGAGTCGGCCTGCCCCAGCCCTTCCAGGACCTGCCGTCCCTCCGGGGTGAGGACCGCGAAGCCCCCGTAGGCCGCATCCACATGGAACCAGACCCCTTCTTCCCGACAAAGCTGAGCCAGCTCCCCCAGGGGATCCACCGTCCCGGTGTTGGTAGCACCGCCGTTGGCACAGACCATTACCGGAGTGTGACCCTGGTCCCGATCCCGGGCCAGTGCCCGAGCCACCTCCCCGGGCTGGAGCTTCCGATCCGCTCCGGTGGGCAGGACCCGGATCTCATCGGGCCGGAAGCCAGCGATCCGGGCACCCCGTCGCAGGGAGCTGTGGCCCTGGTCCGACACATAGACCACCGGCCGCCGGGGCCATCCTGCCTCCTCGCGGGCTGTCACCACAGCCAGGAGGTTGGCCGCCGAGCCCCCACTGGTGAGCACCCCCCCCCCTCCAGCGGGCATGCCGATCCATTCCCGGAACCACTCCAGGACCGTGAGTTCCACCTGACTGGGCCCTGCCGACTCGAGCCAGGTTCCCTGGAAGCAGTTATGGCCCGAGATCAGGATGTCGGCCAGCACCGCAGGCCACCCCGGGCTGGACGGAACGAAGCCCAGGAACCTGGGGTGATCGATGCGGCCGGCGTATGGGAAGATTTGAGCCACCGCCTCTTCCATGAGCTCCCCCGGGTCGGTCCCCTCCTCCGGTGCATCCAGGTGAAGGAGGGCCTCCATGTCGGCTCGGGACGCCCCCTGCCAGGGTCGATCCCCCTCCAGTCCCTTCCACCGGGCCACCACGTGATCGACGGCCTGGTAGCCCAGTTGTCGCATGGTTTCGGCGTCGGGCAGAAGGCTGGACGCCGACGGGTCCGGCGCTCTGGCGGAAGACTTCGTGGTTCGGGACCTGCTCATCCGTTGACTGTCCAACCTTCATCCTCTAAGGTTTGCGCCATCCGGGGTCGCACCGTATGGGGTCCCGGTCTCGGGCTTTCCCGACGGCAATGCTTCGACCCTGCTCCATGGAGATACATGATGGCGAAGGAACATGATGGACGGATGGTGCTCCAGGTCATCGATGCCCTGGACCACCCCTACTCCGGGCGAATCCTACGAGTCAAAGTCCGCCATGGGAAAGCTCCGTCAGCCCGCGATCTGAAGGGGGTCACCCTTCAGGCTACCGGCCCCGAGGGCCAGGAAGCCAAGGTGACGATCCTGGGCTTTTCCCTTACCGGCGGAAAGGTTTCCGACGAGCGGATTCGGGACACGGGCCGGATGGACCTCCACGTGGAGGAGGAAGGAGGGGACGAGCCGGTCAGTCTCCAGTGGACCCTTTCGGGCGTTTGAGTACGCCAGGATCACCGCCCCGCCCGGCCAGCCGGAGTATCCCCCCTCACTCCAGGTCGGCTCCCTCCGCCGAGGGCCGGTAGCCCGGGCCATCCCGTTCGAACGTCCGCTGGAAGAAGTCCGTCAGCTCTTCCTCCCACTCGGGATTCTCTTCGGTGAACGCCTCTCTTTCGTCTGAGAAGCGCTCGGCCTGGGTGGCCAGGATGAAGGGGCGGAGGAATCCCCGTTCGTTGGCGTAGGTCAGCTCATCCAGGGGGCCGTGCGCCTGGGTGTCGAAGACGGATCGGCCCAGCAGCCAAACCTCGGCCACCCACTCCAGGATGGCTTCCTCGGCGTCCAGCCCCTCCACCGGATCATCCCGGAAGGGCAACCACTCCAGGAGCTCTCCTCGCTGGTCCATGAGGTGGAGGTGGGCGTAGACCAGGTAGGGCGTCTGGGCATCCACTGCGGCTCGTTCCAGGAAGATGGTCGCCGTGTCACCCTCCATCTCCAGGGTATCCCAGGGATACACGGCATCGTCCTGCCGTTCCAGGCGGATCAGGAAGCTGGGATTCGCCTCGATGTCCTCCAGTTGGGTCCGGAGGTGGGAATCGGCCTGGGCCATCCGATCCGGATCGGGCTGAATCCGTTCACCTGAGAAGACGATGACGGACCTGGGCTGAGGAACCGTGCTGGTCCCTCCACAGCCGGCTGTCAGGAGACCCAACAACAGGCTCCCCATCAATAGACGTCCCCAGATCTTCATC
>SL_3KL_010_SEDDRAFT_10000520_pt1 | contig 31757 bp, 30 predicted proteins | sample SodLakKL_010_SED_2_FD_10381 | JGI IMG/M metagenome (IMG submission 10381)
TCAGGTTGATCACGCCGCGGCCTTCCAGCGCGGTGGCCTCGATGATGATGCCCTTGCTGACGAAACCGGCGAACAGCGGGAAGGCCGAGATCGAGGCTGCACCCACGGCAAACAGCAGGAAGGTGACCGGCATGTAGCGGTACAGGCCGCCCAGTTCGGAGAGCTTGGACTTGCCGGTCATGTAGATGACCGCACCGGCACCCATGAACAGCAGCGACTTGTACAGGATGTTGTTGACCGCGTGGGCCGCGGCGCCGTTCAGGGCCAGGGCGGTCCCCAGGCCGATGGCGCAGATCATGTAGCCGACCTGGCTGATGATGTGATAGGCCAGGATGCGGCGGATGTCGTTGGCCAGCACCGCGTAGGTGACCCCGTACCAGCACATCACCGCGCCGACCCAGACCAGCATGTCGACCCCGGCGTAGCCGCGCATCAGCACGTAGACCGCGGTCTTGGTGGTCAGCGCGCTGATGAAGATGGCGCCGGTGACGGTCGCCTCGGGGTAGGCGTCGGCCAGCCAGGCATGCAGCGGCGGGACCGCGGCGTTGATCAGGAAGGCGACCAGGATCAGGTAGAAGGCCGGTGATGCAGTGTCGATCTGGTCGAACGCGATGGTGCCGGTGGTCTGGTAGAACACGATGATGCCGGCCAGCAGCAGCACCCCGCCCAGCGCGTGCACGATCAGGTAGCGCATGCCGGCGGCGAAGGACACGTCGGTGCCGCGGCGCCAGATCAGCCACACCGAGGTGATCGCCATCAGTTCCCAGAACACGTACAGCGTGACCAGGTCCCCGGCCAGCACCGCGCCCATGGCCGATCCGGCATAGACCAGCGCGGCGACATGCTGCACGCGGTCGCCGACGTGCATGGCAAAGATCGCCGCGATCACCAGGATGATGCCGAACGCGTAGAGAAAGACCAGGCTCAAGGAATCCACCCGCCCGGTCAAAAGCTCCATGCCGAGAAACTCGAACCGGCCGAACTCGCCTGAGGGCAGGGACAGGATCGCGCCCAGCCCCAGCAGCGGCACCAGCACCAGCCAGTAGCGCCGCAGGTTTGCCGGCAGCAGCGGCAGCAGGGCCGCGCCGGCAAAGATCAGCAGGGACGGATGCAGCAGCCAGTCAGTCATGGCCGCTCCCGTCGCCGGCGTCATCGGCCGGCGGCGCTTCGTGCTCGTGCTCTTCGCCGTAGTAGTCTTCCGGGCGATACAGCAAGCTGCCCAGCCCCTTGGCCAGCGCGATGAAGAACACGCAGCCGAGGAAGCCCATGACCGCGGCAAAACCGCCGATGGCGTCCCAGGGCAGCTTGGGTTCCTTGCCCGGCGTGGCGATATCGGCGATCACCACCACGACCATCAGCACCAGAGCCGCAAAACTCAGCGCGCGCTTGCGCTCGACCAGTTTGTCCAGCCAGCGAGCCAGCATCATCCCAATCCTCCGTCGAAAATGCGCGCCATCAATTCAAAGCCGTTCTGGGCGACGAAGAACAGGACGAGGGTGCCGAGCGCGGTCAGGCACAGCGGCACGACCATCAGCCACGGCGCCTCGCGCAGCCCGGCTTCCTGGTCGGCGGGCGGGGCTTTCAGAAAGGCCCTGAGCGCCGGCGGCAGCAGGTAGGCGATGTTGAGCAGGGTGCTCAGCAGGTAGGCGGCGAGCACCACGGCGTGGCCGGAATCGAAGGCGCCGCTGACCAGGTGCCATTTGCTCCACACGCCGCCGGTGGGCGGCAGTCCGATCACGCACAGCGCGCCGATGAAGAACGCACCCATGGTGAACGGCATGCGCCGGCCCAGGCCGTCCAGTTCGGACACCTGCGTCTTGTGCGTGGCGATGTAGATCGCGCCGGCGCAGAAGAACAGCGTGATCTTGCCGAAGCCGTGCATCAGCATGTGCATGCCGCCGCCGATGGCCGACAGCTGGCTGGCCAGCATGGCGCCGACGACGATGTAGGCCAGCTGGCTGACGGTGGAGTAGGCCAGGCGCGCCTTGAGGTTGTCCTGGTGCATGGCGACCAGTGACGCGACCAGCATGGTGAAGGTCGCCACGTACAGGACGAACTCGGTGGTGGCCAGCTCGCGCAGGTAGTCCAGACCGAAGATGTACAGCGACAGCTTGAGGACCACGAACACCCCGGCCTTGACCACGGCCACCGCGTGCAGCAGCGCCGAGACCGGGGTCGGGGCGACCATGGCCGAGGGCAGCCAGCGGTGGAAGGGCATCAGCGCGGCCTTGCCGGTGCCGAACATGAACAGTACCAGCAGCACGGCGCCGGCCGCCGGGCTGACCTGTCCGGCCAGGACGCCGCCGGGCGTGAAATCCATGGTGCCGGTCGCCGCCCACACCCAGATCATGGCCGGCATCCACAAGCCGATGCTGGTGACCAGCAGCAGCGCCAGGTAGGTGCGTGCGCCGCGCTTGGCCTTCTGGGAACCGTCGTGTGCCACCAGCGGGTAGGTCGAGACCGACAGGATCTCGTAGAAGACGAACATCGTCAGCAGGTTGTCGGCAAACGCGACACCGGCGGCGGCCCCCAGCGCGATCGCGTAGCAGGCGAAGAACATCGGCAGGTTGGAGTAGCCGCCGTTGGTCATGTAGCCGATCGCGTAAGGCGTGGCCAGGATCCACAGCGTCGACGACAGCAGCATGAACAACAGGCCCAGCGGCTCGATCGAGAACGCAATGGCCATGCCGGGCAGGATTTCCCACACCGTCTGGGTGCCGACCTCGCCCGACAGGGCCGGGCCGGCCAGGCCCCAGACGCCGATCAGGAACAAAAAAGAGGTGATGTAGCTGATCACGTGGCCGACCCGCGGCGAGGCGGCGGCCAGACCAATCAACAGGGCCCCGATGAACGGGATCAGGACCACCGTCAGCGGGCTGAACTGCGGCAGCCAGCTCATGGCAGTCCGCCCCAGCCGGTCAGCAGGGCCTCGGCCGCGGCCATGGAGGCGCCGACGGTCAGGCGCGTGTCGAGCCCGAAGTAGAAGTTCAGCGCGACCACGAACCAGGTCGGGATCAGCAGCGCCAGCGGGGCCTCACGTACCTGGACGGCGCCGGCCGGGCGCTCTTCGAACCAGGCGGTCTCGATCACGCGCCAGATGTAGTAGACGGCCATCAGCGAGGTGATCAGGATCAGGACCACCAGCCACCAGGCGCCGACTTCGATCGACGCCAGCACCAGGTACCACTTGCTGATGAACCCGGCCGTGGTCGGGATGCCGATGATCGACAGGCCGGCCAGGGCAAAGGCGGTGAACGACCACGGCATCTGCCGGCCCAGGCCGCGCAGGTCATGGAGCTTGGCCGAGCCGGTGCGGTACATGATGCAGCCGACCGCCATGAACAGGGCGGTCTTGATCAGCGCATGGTTGAACAGGTGCAGGAAGGCGGCGGTCAGGCCGGTGGCGGTGGCCAGCGCCACGCCCAGCACCATGTAGCCGACCTGGGCCACAGAGGAGTAGGCCAGCATGCGCTTCATGTGGATCTGGAACATGGCGACCCAGGAGCCGGCGAACATGCCGGCCACGGCCAGCACCATCAGCACCGCCGCCAGCGGCACGACCACGAAGCTGTAGTCGGCGTCGAACACGGTGAAGATGAAGCGCGCCATCACGTACAAGGCCACCTTGGTGGCGGTGCCGGCCAGGAAGGCGGTGACGAAGTTGGGCGCGTAGGCGTAGGCGTTGGGCAGCCACAGGTGCAGCGGCAGCAGCGCCAGCTTCAGCCCCATGCCGACGATGATGAAGGCCAGGGCTGCGCGAACGGCGTTGTTGTCGCGCAGTTCGGGCAGGCGCTCGGCCAGGTCGGCCATGTTGAGCGTGCCCGTGGTCATGTACAGAAACGCGATCCCGATCAGCAGGAAGGTCGCGCCGACCGTCCCCATGATCAGGTAGCGGAAGGCCGCCAGCAGGGCGCGGCGGTCCTTGCCGTAGGCGATCAGCGCGTAGGAGGCCAGCGACGAGATTTCCAGGAACACGAACAGGTTGAAGGTGTCGCCGGTCAGGGTGATGCCGAGCAGGCCGGCCACCGCCAGCAGGAACAGGGCATAGAAGGTGCCGTGACGGCCGTGAATCTCGACCGCCACGCTCTTCGGCGCCCACAGCAGGGTGACGGCCGACATGCCGGCCACCAGCAGCGCGACGAAGGCATTGGCGGCGTCGACCCGGTACTCGATGCCGAAGGGCGGCGGCCAGTTGCCGAAGGGATACGCCAGGGGTGGGCCGGCGATGGCGGCCGGCAACACGAATGCGGCAATCACCGCGCTGGCAAGGCAGGCCAGCATCGTGACCACGAAGGGCAGGGTGCGGCCGGGCAGCAGCGCAACGATCCCCGATGCGATCAGCGGGGTGAGCACGATGAAGGGCAGCAGATCGATCAGCGTCATGTTCATGGCGCGGTCCGCTTAATCGTCGTCGCCGTCGACATCGTCACCCAGGTGGTCGTCCTCGATGGTGCCGTAGGCTTCCTGGATGCGAACGGCCAAGGCCAGGCCGACGGCGGTGATGGCCACCCCGACCACGATGGCGGTCAGCACGATGACGTGCGGCAGGGGGTTGGCGTAGACCTCCACGCCGTCGCGCAGGATCGGCGTGGAACCGTCGATGACCTTGCCGGCGGCGACGAACAGGATGAACACGGAGGTCTGGAACAGGTTCAGCCCCATGATCTTCTTGATCATGTTGCCGCGCGCGATGACGCAGTAAAAGCCCAGCATCATCAGCACGATGACGAACCAGTAATGGGAGATGCCGAGCAGCGTCATGACGGCGCTTCCTCGTCTCCATCGACCTCCGGGTCGACGTCTTCCTGCTCCAGGGCCTCATCCCACTCGGCGCGCCGGCGGGTGAACATGGTGAACAGCAGCATGGCCACCGTGGCCACGGTCAGGCCGACGCCGAACTCGACAATGATGATGCCGGTCTGGTGGGCGGCATGCCTGCTTTCGAAAAACACGGCGAACTCGAGATATTTGCCGCCGAGCAGCACGCCGACCAGCCCGGTGAACGCGTAGAGCAGGGCCCCGCCGGCGCATAGCCGGTACATGACCTCGAGTGGTATGACTTCCAGCCCGCGGTCCAGACCGTAGATCAATACGTAGAGAATCCAGCCGGCGGCAAAGACGATGCCCGCCTGGAAGCCGCCGCCGGGCATGTACTCGCCGTGGAACTGCACGTACAGGCCCACCAGCAGGATGTAGGGGATGATGAAGCGGGCGACGACGCGCAGAATGCTGTTGTCCATCATGGCGCCTGCTCCTTCCCTGCATTCTCGGGCGTCGACTCCGGCTTCCGCTTCGATTTCAGACGATTGGGCGGACGCCGTCGCACCCCCGGCATACTCTTGTGCGGCCGGACCGACAGCAGCGCGTACACGGCCAGCGCGGCGGCCAGCACCACGAACACTTCACCCATGGTGTCGATGGAGCGGTAGCTGGCAAGAACCGCGGCCACCATGTTCGGAATGCCCATGTCGGGGTAGGTGTTCTCAATGTAGAACGGACCGACATGGACCTGGGCCGGATTGTCGGCGGCGCCGAACTCGGGCAGGTCCAGGGTCGCGTAGACCAGCAGCGCGCCGGTGATCAGCACCACGATCAGGGCGATCAGGTTGTGCCCGCCGGTCGGATGCTCGTAGCGCCGCACCAGGGCCAGGCAGGCCAGCACCAGCAGGGTGCTGATGCCGGCGCCGACGGCGGCTTCGGTCAGCGCCACGTCACCGGCATCGAGCACGGCGAACAGGGCCGAGGACAGCAGCGAGTAGATGGCGAAGATCATCCCGGCGGCGAACAGGTCGCGGATGCGCACGATGGTGACGGCGAGAATCACCAGGAACACCAGCAGGACGACGTCGATCACGTTCTCGATCATGGCCGATCCTCGTAGTCGACCAGGCGCGGGGAGTCTTCCGACAGCACCGGTTCGACCTCGTCGATCATGGCCGCGCGCGCCACGGCATGGGTGGCGGTCGGCGCGGTGAACAGCAGGAACAGCAGGATCAGCAACAGCTTCAGGGTCAGCAGGCTGATGCCCGCCTGCAGGACCAGGCCGAAGATGATGCAGATGGCGCACAGCGTTTCAGTCAGGCCGGCGGCATGCATGCGCGAGTAGAAATCGGGGAATCTCAGCAGGCCGATGCCACCGATGATGCCGAAGGCGCCGCCGGCCAGCAGCAGCAGCCAGGACAGGATGTTGATGATGGCTTCAAGCATCGCCGGTGTCGTCCGGTGTGGCGCTGGCCAGGTTGCGCGTCTTGACCAGTTTGAGCACCGTGGCGATGGCGATGAAGTTGATCAGGGCGTAGACCAGGGCAATGTCGATCAGATCGAAGTGGCCGGTGATGAAGGTGATCAAGGCGACGATGAGCACCGTCTTGGTGCCGAACACGTTGACCGCCAGGATGCGGTCGTAGATGGACGGACCTTTCAGCGCGCGCACCAGCGCCAGGCCCATGGTGGCGAACACGGCCAGGGTGGTCAGCACCAGTACCGTCGTCATCATCGCCGTTCCTCCCCTGCGTCCTTGGCCGCGACCTCATCGGTCTCGCCTTCCAGCCAGTGCACCCGGCGCTCCAGCTCCGCCAGCGAGTCGGCCGACTTCGCGTCCAGGGCGTGAATGACGGTGCCTGACTTGGTCAGCTGTACCGTCACCGTCCCCGGGGTCAGGGTGCAGGTATTGCCATAGATGACCTTGCCCAGCGGCCGCTGGAAGTGCACATTCTGGTAAACGATGCGCGGGCTGATCTGCTCGGGACGAAACACCAGCCGGGCCACGTGGATGTTGGAAATCACGATTTCGCGCAGCGCCCAGAGCCAGAAGCGCGGCAGGCGCCAGGCGAACACGGTGGGGTTGTGCTCTTCGCCGATGATCTTCATGCGGATCACCACCCAGGTCACCACCACCAGGCTGGCCAGTCCCAACAGCAGGATGGCCGGCTTGTAGATGCCGGAGATCGCGAGCCACAACAGGGCAAGCAGGACGATGAGGAAGATCGTGTCGCGCATGGCGGCGAAGTTTACCAAGACCCTTTTTCGAGTTTTCCAGAATCTAAATCGTCAATATGTGAACCTGCGCACGTCGGCCGGCCTTCAGGCCAAAGCGGGCACGCCGCCGGAACACTGCTGCGACAGCAGCCTGACCAGCGTACCTGACTGCCTCCCGCCGCCCTGCCGGACCGCACCACCCAGGTGTTCGACCAGCTCGGGTACGGTGAGCACCGGGATCGGCGAAGTCTCCCGGTCCTGCAGTGCGACATCGGAGCGGGCGAAGCACAGCAGCGGGTGGATCGGGGCGGTCTGCCCGTGCGCGAGCAGCCAGCGGTCCAGCGCGGCCACTTGCGCCCTGACCTGGTTGAGCGGATTGGCAATCGCGTTCCAGCCCGGCCGCCCGCCGCAGCCGGCCTTGTGCGCCAGCGGCCAGTGCGCCTGTTCCGGCCGCACGTAGATCAGGCCGCGCGAGTTCTTGACCTCGATGACGAACAGCCCGCCCGGCCCGACGACGAGGAAATCGAGTTCGCGCCGACCGTTCGGCAGGCTGGCGTCGGGAATCTGCAGCTGGTTGAACAGGGTGAACTCGTCGGGCAGATCGCCCAGCGCGCGCAGCACCTTGGCCTCGCCCTCGGCGCCGGTCATCTGGTCCGCGGGGACCGAGCTCGAGCCGGTGATGCTGGCGAAGAACGCGGCCAGCACTGCAACCCCGGCGACCAGCAGGGCCAGCGGCGGCAGCACCCAGTAGGCGAGGGCGGTCGAGGACAGTCCGCACAGGACAACGATGGCCAGGCGCCGGCGCCGCTGCCGGGCAGCGGCATGCATCTCCTGCCGGTGCCGCTCGAGTGCGGCATAAGTGCGAATGAAACGCTGATCGGCCATGCGGTCGACTCGCCTCGAATGGTTGGATTGTCCCTTAAAGATACGGTGAAAACAGCCAGCAGGCCGAATCGCGCAGGCGCTCGTGCAAGGGCCGTCCATCGACTTCGCTCAGTGTAACGGGCCGTCCCGCGTCGGCTGCCTGGTCGATGCGCTGGATCAGGGGGCGAGCAAAATCGGCGCCATAGACCTCGACCTGGAGCTCGAAGTTCAATCGCAGGCTGCGCGGATCCCAGTTGGTGCTGCCGATCAGGGTGTAGTCGCAGTCGACCACGAACAGCTTGCCGTGGTGGAAGGGCGGCGGCTGGTAGACCACGCGCACGCCCCGGAAGAGCAGTTCCCACAGCATGTTGCGGGTGGCCCAGTGCACGTAGGGCAGGTTGTTCTTTTCCGGCAGCACGACGAGCACGTCGACGCCGCGTATGGCTGCGGCCTGGATGGCGGCAACCAGCTCGCGCGGCGGCAGGAAGTACGGCGTCATGATGCGGATCGAGTGACGGGCCTCGGCCACGGCCGCAATCAGCAGCATGGTCAGGCGGTCGAGATCCTCGTCTGGCCCGTCGGTGATGGTTCGGCACAGCAGATCTCCCGTGCTCGCCACCGGGCGCGCGGCCGGCACGTCTTCGGAGGCGGTGGTGAAATGCCACATGCGCAGGAATTCCTGGCGCAGCTGGACGACGACCGGCCCCTCGAGACGAAAGTGCAGGTCCGCGGTCGGTCTGGGATTGTCGGCCTTGTCGACCAGGTGGCGATCACCCAGGTTCATGCCGCCGGTATAGCCGACCTGGTCATCGACCACCAGGATCTTGTGGTGATTGCGCATGTTGATGGCGAGGCTGGGCGGCAGCAGCCGCGGCGGCAGGAATCGGGCGACTTTGATGCCGGCCCGCTGCAGGCTCCGGCTGCTGCGTGGCCACGAGTACCAGTCGCCGAAGCCGTCGATCAGCACGCGCACGTCCACGCCTCGCGCGGCTGCGTCGGCCAGGGCCCGCTTGAACCGGGTGCCGGCGTCATCGCGGTCGAGGATGTAGGTGCTCAACAGGATGTGGTGTTCGGCCGCGGCGATGGATTCCAGCATGGCCGGGTAGGCCTCCTCGCCGTTGACCAGGGTCTGGACCCGGTTGCCCGGTACCAGGGAGTGGCGGCTCAGTGCCTGGCCGATCCGGGCCAGTTCGCCATGCGTCTCGACGATCTCGGGCGGCAGCGGCTGCGGTGCTTCGATGGCGGTGCCGCGTTCGTGCGCGAAGCCCAGATCGGTCAGTCCCAGGCGCTGGGCCCGGCCCCTGGCCCGGTTGAGGCCGAACAGCACGTACAGCAACGGGCCGGCCAGGGGAAACAGGATGCACACGGCGATCCAGCCAAATGCGGCGCGCGGGTCGCGCTTGTACATCAGTGCGTGCAGGGCGGTGGCCGGCGCCAGGATGGCGTGGAACAGGATGGCGATCAGCGTTTCCAGCGGGTAGTCAGGCATCCGATCGCAGTTCCCGGCGGTATGTCAGGCATGGGCTTGAATCATACCCCCTGGCCAGCTTTGGCCGCCGGCGTGAAGAAACGGCGTGCAGCTTCCCGGTCGCTGGGCTACAATGCATATCTTTCCATCCGGATCAAGAGATATATTGACCATGAGCGGCTACCTGTTTACCTCCGAATCGGTGTCCGAGGGCCATCCCGACAAGCTGGCAGACCAGATTTCGGATGCCGTGCTCGACGGCATCCTGGCCCAGGATCCACACGCACGGGTCGCCTGCGAGACCTTCATCAAGACCGGTGCGGTGATCGTCGGCGGAGAAATCACGACCTCGGCCTGGGTCGATCTGGAGGAGCTGATCCGGGAAGTGGTGGTCGAGGTCGGCTACGACTCCTCGCAGGTCGGCTTCGACGGCCGCACCTGCTCGGTGATCAACATGATCGGCAAGCAGTCGCCGGACATCGCCCAGGGCGTGGACCGCGGCGTTGCCGAGGAGCAGGGTGCGGGCGACCAGGGCCTGATGTTCGGCTACGCCTCGAACGAAACCGAGCAGCTGATGCCGGCGCCGATCTTCTTCGCCCACCGCCTGGTGGAGCAGCAGACGCGGGTGCGCAAGCAGGCCGGCTCGCCCCTGCCCTGGCTGCGGCCGGACGCCAAGAGCCAGGTCACGCTGCGCTACGACAACGGCAGGCCGGTGGCCATCGACGCCGTGGTCCTGTCCACCCAGCACGACCCCGAGGTCGGGCTGGACGAACTGCGCGCCGGCGTGATGGAGCACATCATCCGCCCGGTGCTGCCGGCCGAGTGGCTGCACGACAAGACCCTGTACCACATCAACCCGACCGGCAAGTTCGTCATCGGCGGGCCGGTGGGTGACGCCGGCCTGACCGGGCGCAAGATCATCGTCGACACCTACGGCGGCATGGCGCGGCACGGCGGCGGCGCCTTCTCCGGCAAGGACCCGTCCAAGGTCGACCGCTCGGCCACCTACGCTGCCCGCTACGTGGCCAAGAACATCGTCGCCGCCGGGCTGGCGGATCGCTGCGAGCTGCAGGTCAGCTACGCCATCGGTGTGGCCGAGCCGACCTCGATTTCGGTCACCACCTTCGGCACCGGCAGGATTCCGGAGGAGCGCATCGAGGCCCTGGTCCGCGAGCATTTCGACCTGCGCCCGTTCGGCATCCTGAACATGCTGGACCTGCTGCACCCGATGTACCGCCAGACCGCGTCACTCGGGCACTTCGGCCGCGAACCGGTGGCCACGACGGCCAAGGTGCTGCGCGACGGCCGGGAAATCGAGGATCACTTCACCAGCTTCAGCTGGGAGCGTACCGATCGCGCCGAAGCGCTGCGCGCCGCGGCCGGCATCTGATGACGAGTTTCTGATCACAAGTTTTGGGGCCATCACCTGGTCGCGGCCCTGGGGTCTGCGACTGACGAACCAAGGATTGCAAGGAAAACCACTATGAACGCCAAGGCTGAAACGAACCGCAAGAGCGTGATGTTCGACGAGACCATCGCGCCCACGAACAAGGATTTCCACGTCGCCGACCTGGGCCTGGCCCGCTTCGGCCGCCAGGAGATCGCCATCGCCGAGACCGAGATGCCCGGTCTGATGCAGATCCGCGCCGAGTACGCTGAAGACAAGCCGCTGAAGGGCGCGCGCATCGCCGGCAGCCTGCACATGACCATCCAGACCGCGGTGCTGATCGAGACCCTGGTCGAACTGGGCGCCGAGGTGCGCTGGGCCTCCTGCAACATCTACTCGACCCAGGACCACGCAGCGGCCGCCATCGCCGAAAGCGGCGTTCCCGTTTTTGCCTTCAAGGGCGAATCCCTGACCGAGTACTGGGAATTCACCCACCGCATTTTCCAGTGGCCCGACGGCGGCACCGCCAACATGATCCTGGACGACGGCGGCGATGCCAGCCTGCTGCTGGACCTGGGCGCCCGCGCCGAGGCCGACCCGTCCATCCTCGACAATCCGGAAAGCGAAGAGGAGCGCGCTCTGTTCGCCGCCATCCGCAAGCGCCTGGACATCAACAAGGGCTGGTACACGGAAGCGCTGGAGAACATCCAGGGCGTGACCGAGGAGACCACCACCGGCGTGCTGCGCCTGTACCGCATGCAGAAGGAAGGCACGCTCAAGTTCCCGGCCATCAACGTCAACGACTCGGTGACCAAAAGCAAGTTCGACAATCTGTACGGGTGCCGCGAGTCGCTGGTCGACGCCATCAAGCGCGCCACCGACGTCATGATCGCCGGCAAGACCGCCATCGTCTGCGGCTACGGTGACGTCGGCAAGGGTTCAGCCCAGAGCCTGCGCGCCCTCTCAGCCAACGTCTGGGTCACCGAGGTCGACCCGATCTGCGCCCTGCAGGCGGCCATGGAAGGCTACAAGGTGGTCAACATCGACGACCCCGGCGTGATCGAGGCGGCCGACATCCTGGTCACCGCCACCGGAAACTACAACGTCATCCGCCACGAGCACATGCTGCGCGCCAGGGACCAGGCCATCGTCTGCAACATCGGTCACTTCGACAACGAGATCGACGTGGCCAGCCTGGAGCAGTACGAGTGGGAAGAGATCAAGCCGCAGGTCGACCACGTGATCTTCCCCGACGGCAAGCGCATCATCCTGCTGGCCCGCGGCCGCCTGGTCAACCTGGGCTGCGCTACCGGCCATCCGAGCTTCGTCATGTCGAACTCGTTCACCAACCAGACCCTGGCCCAGATCGAGCTGTGGAAGAACGGTGACCGCTACGACAACGAGGTCTACGTGCTGCCCAAGCACCTGGACGAGCGCGTGGCGCGGCTGCACCTGGCCAAGATCGGCGCGCGCCTGACCGAGCTCACGCCCAAGCAGGCCGACTACATCGGCGTGGCGGTCGAAGGGCCGTACAAGGCCGACCACTACCGCTACTGAGTCCGTTCAGCATGCCGGCCGGCGGCGCGCGCTTTTTGCGCGGCCGTCGGGCGGCGGCATCTCGTCGTGGGGTCGCCATGCAGCTGAGTTTCGAGTTCTTTCCGCCCAAGGACGAGGCCCAGGCCGAGTCGCTGCGGCGCGCCCGTGAGCGCCTGCTGCCGCTGGGGCCGGAGTACGTGTCGGTGACCTTCGGCGCCGGAGGTTCGACCCGCTCACGCACGGTCGGCACGGTGCTGGATATCCAGGCGCAGGACGCCTTGCCGGTCGCGCCGCACATTTCCTGCATGTCGGAAGACCTGGACAGCATCCGTGAACTGCTGGAAACCTACGATCAGGCCGGAATCCAGCGACTGGTGGTCCTGCGCGGCGACCGGCCGTCGGGGCGGCGCAGCGGCGTGTTCGACCATGCTGCCGACCTGGTGGCCTACATCCGTCAGCACTGGGGCGCGCGTTTCCACATCGAGGTCGCCTGCTACCCGGAGCATCATCCGGAATCCGATTCGCCGCAGAGCGACCTCGGCCATTTCCGCGACAAGGTGGCGGCCGGGGCCGATGGGGCGATCACCCAGTACTTCTTCAATGCCGAGTGCTACTTCCGCTTCGTCGAAGAAGCGCGGGCCCTGGGGGTGACGGTGCCGATCGTGCCGGGCATCATGCCGATCACCAACTACAAGGGCCTGGCGCGCTTTTCCGAGCTGTGCGGCGCCGATCTCCCCGCCTGGATCGCCAAACGCCTGCGCGCCTGGGACCAGGCCGGAGACCTGGCCTCACTGCAGGCCTTCGGCGAAGAGGTGGTGACCGACCTGTGCCAGCGGCTGCTCGCCGGCGGTGCACCGGGGCTGCACTTCTACACGCTCAATCGCCATGGACCGACCCGCGCCGTGTGCCGCAACCTGGGTCTGGATCCGGCTGACTGAAGGAGCGAGAGGTCGGCTCAATCGGCCGGGAAGATCTCTACGGGCTGATCGGCGTCCTCCGGCAGTCGGATTTCGATGGCGCGGCAGCAGACCGCACAGTCCTGGATGACCAGCTGGCCCAGGTCACCGGGTTCCATTTCCACCCAGTTGTTTTCCCCGCACCAGGGACAGTCGAAACGCTGCGACTCCGTCAGCATGCCGGCGGGCCCTCAGTCATCGTCGCCGTAAATGGCCACCCGCAGATGGCCGTCGACGTCGATGGACGCCCGGTACATGCCCGGCGTGTTGAACGGCATGCTGATGTTGCCGGCTGGATCGACCGCGATGACGCCGCCGTCGCCGCCGGCCTCGCGCAAGACCTGGTTGACCACCGCATCGGCGGCATCAGCCAGGGTCACGCCGGTCAGGCGCACGCGAGCGCAGATCTCATGGGCCACCGCGTGGCGGATGAAGTACTCGCCGTGGCCGGTGGCGCTGACCGCGCAGCTGCGATTGTCGGCGTAGGTGCCGGCGCCGATGATGGGGGAGTCACCGACCCGGCCCCAGCGCTTGTTGGTCATGCCGCCGGTCGAGGTGGCGGCGGCCAGGTTGCCCTCGGCGTCCAGCGCGACCGCGCCCACGGTGGAAAACCAGTCTTCCGACAGCTGGGTGGCCGACTGCTGCCGGGCCTGCACGGCACGCAGTTGTTGCAGCCGGAACTCGGTGATGAACCAGTCCGGGTCCTTGAACTCCAGTCCCTGGGCCCGGGCGAACGCGTCCGCGCCGGAGCCGACCAGCATGACGTGGGGCGATTCGCTCATGACGCGGCGGGCGGCCTCGATGGGATGGCGGACGCCAGTCATGCCGGCCACCGCGCCGGCGGCCAGGCTGGCGCCGTCCATGATCGAGGCATCGAGTTCCACCGTGCCGTCGAAGGTCAGCACCGCGCCGCGGCCGGCGTTGAATTCCGGTGCATCTTCCAGCAGCCGCACCGCCACGGTGACCGCGTCAAGACTGCTGCCGCCTTCGGCCAGAACCTGGTGTCCGGCCCGGGCCGCGGCGGTGAGCGCCGAGCGAATGCTGGCTTCCTGTTCATCGCTCAGGCGGCCGCGTTCGATGGTGCCGGCACCGCCGTGGATGGCGATGGCGACCGGTGTTTCGGCATGGGTAGGCAGGCTCATCCAGATCAGGCTCAGGCAAAGAAGTAGACGGGTCATCGGGTATCGGCAAGCGGTGGGCCAGGCGGCTCAAGTCTATCATTTGACCTATACTCGACGGCTCCAGCCTGCCGGTTTATCGAGGGAGATCGCCGCATGCCGTATTCGCTGACCTTGCTGTACGCTGGCCTGTCGGGCCTGCTGTTGCTGGCGCTGTCGTTCCAGGTCGTCGGTTTGCGCCGCAAGCACCGGGTGGGCCTGGGTACCGGCGACCATCCGGCGCTGGAGCGCGCGGTGCGGGTCCATGCCAATTTTTGCGAGTACGTCCCGATCGCCTTGTTGTTGCTGCTGGTGCTGGAACTGGGCGCGGCCTTGCCGGCCTGGCTGTTGCACGCCCTGGGCATCATGCTCATCGTGGGGCGCGTGCTCCACGCCGCGGGGCTGAGCCGCAGTGCCGGCACATCCACCGGCCGCTTCGTCGGGACCTTGCTGACCTGGTTGATGATCCTGGTCTCAGCCCTGCTGGCGGTCGGTATCGCCATCGGCGGCATGCTCGCCCGGATGAGTGCCTGACCAGTACAGGGCGGCGTAGATCTTCGGATCGATTCCGATCCCGGTCCGGGCCCGGTCGCTGAGCCAGCGGTCCAGGGCCGCGATCGGCACCCGGTGCACCAGGATGTCCTCGCTGTCGTCCCCGCCGCCGGGTGCGACCCATTCCAGCTGCTCGGCCTGAACAAAGGTCACCATCTCGCTGCTCAGGCCGGCCGAACTCGGGCAGGTCATCAGTTCGGTCAGCCGGCCCGCCTGCCAGCCGGTTTCCTCGACCAGTTCGCGCGCCGCGGCCTCGAGCAGGGCTTCGTCGCTCATGCCCGGCTCATCGCCGACGAGGCCGGCGGGAAGCTCGATGGTCCGGGCGCCAATCGGTATGCGATACTGTTCGACCAGCAACAACTCGCGCTCCGGTGTCCAGGCAATCAGCACGACGACGCCGTGCCGCCGCTCGATGAATTCCCAGCCGTCGCGTTCCAGCATGGTCAGGTATCGACCCTCGTACAGGGTCAGATCGGGCTTGCTCATAGGCGCTTTCGGTGGCTGTGTTGAACGATTCAGGAGTGCGCAAGTCCCATGCACGGGATTTCCGCTCCTGCCGGTTTCCAAGATTACAGGACTTTGCTTCATGCTCAACCAAGCTCTGGTTTCGATGGCGCCGTGGCGCCGCAACGCAGCCGCTCTGGCCCTGCTGCCGGCGCTGTTGGCGCTGGCCCTGCTGGCCTTGCCCGGCGTCGCTCAGGCCCAGCCTGTCGCTGACGACGCTCCGCCGGCGGTCCGCCTGTCCTACTGGTTCGACCAGGCCGCGCGCGCCTTCAACGAGGACCGTCTGGACGACTGGGTCACCGCAACCGAGCAGCTGCACGAACTGCGGCCGCACAACCAGGATTTCATGCGCCACCTGGTGCTGGGCTATGCGCGCCAGGGCCGGCTGTCGCATGCGTTCAACATGATGCTGAGCATGCAGCAGCAGGGCCTGGCTGAAGACTGGGACAGCTTCGAGGAGCTCGCGGCCCTGCGCCAGCACCGGCTCTACGGCCACCTGGCCGACCTGATGCGGCAGGCCGGAGAGCCGTTTGGCAACTACGAGCACCTGGTCGATCTGCCGGCCGACCTCGCCATGCCCGAAGCCCTGGCCCTGGACGCTGAGCGGCAGCGCCTGTTTGTCGGCAGCCTGCACGATGGCCGCATCATGGTGCGCGCCGGCGACGGCGACTGGGAAGTGTTCGCCGATCCGGAGCGAACCGAAGGTCTGATGGGCGTGTTCGACCTGACCGTGGACGCGGCGCGCGGCCATCTCTGGGTGGCGACCGCCAACGTGACGCATTTTTCCGGCTTCGATCCGCAGGCCGCCGACTCGACCGCCCTGCTCAAGCTCGACCTTGAAAGCGGCGAGCTGCTGTCCCGCCACGCCATTCGTCGCTCGGAGCAGCCGCACCTGCTGGGTTCGGTCATCGTCGCCGGCGACGGCACCGTGTATGCCGCCGATACCCGCAGCCCGCTGCTGTTCCGTCTGGTCCCGGGCGGCGAGCAGCTGGAGTTGTTCTTCGGCAGCCCGAATTTTTCCAGCCTGCGCGGACTGGCGCTGTCGCCGGACGACCGTCTGCTGTATGTCGCCGATTACGAGCAGGGCATCTTCATCATCTCGACCACCGGCGCCCAGCAAGCCTGGCAGCTTGCGGTTCCGCCGACGCTGAACGTGACCGGGATCGACGGCCTGTACTGGTGGGATGGGCACCTGGTCATCATCCAGAACGGTATCAGCCCGCAGCGCGTCATGCGCCTGCAGTTGGGCGCCGACGGCCTGGGCGTGACCGCGGTGGCGCCGGTGCTGGCGGCACTCGAGGTCTTCGACACGCCGACCTTCGGCGTGATGGATGACAATTGGCTGCACCTGTTCTCCGGCAGCCACTGGCAGCACGTCGATGGTCGTGGACGTCCGCTCGACGAGGCATTGCCGCCGGTCAGCATCCTGACGACCAGCGTCGATGCCGGCGAGATCATGGTGGTCGGCGAGGAAGCGCTCAGGCAGCTGCAGGGCCGCCGCTAGGTCAATTTGCCGGGGCTAGCCGGTCTGGATGGTCTCGCGCTGCCGATGCAGACGTTTGCGTAGCGGCATGCCGAAACCAAGGGCGTCGAGCAGGGCGTCCAGGGCGTCGGCGTCTCCCGGGCTGCGATCGACCAGGGGGGCGGCGTGGACCTGCTCGATGTCGGCGTGCAGACCGGTCAGACGGCGTGCCAGGCGTGCCGCGTCCTCGCCGGCCTTGAGCTTTAGCGGAAGCGTGCGCGCGCCGCGCAGGCTCAGGTAGGGAATCTCTTCCAGGCGCTCGAAAATGCTGTCGAGGTCGCCGAAGTGGTTGAGCAGGGCGGCCGCGGTCTTGGGGCCCACACCGGGGATGCCCGGAATGTTGTCCACGGCATCGCCGGTCAAGGCCAGGTAGTCGGCGATCTGCTCGGGCCGCACGCCAAAATGGACCAGGATCCCGTCCCGGTCCAGCCGTCGGCGCCGGGCGAAGTCCCACCACCAGTCGCCGTTGCCGACCAGCTGGGCCAGGTCCTTGTCTCCGCTGACCACGCAGACGCCAATGGTCGACTCGCGGCAGTGCCGCGCCAGGCTGGCGATCAGGTCATCGGCCTCGTAGCGGGCATCGGTATAGACCGGCAGGCCGAGGTGGCGGGCCAGGTCCTTGCACCAGGCGAACTGGCGCTGCAGATCATCGGGCGCCGGTTCACGGTTGGCCTTGTAGGCCGGGTAGATTTCGTTGCGAAACGAGGTGGTGAGCGACTCATCGAAAGCCACCGCCGCCTGCCGGGCCGAGGTTTCTTCCAGCAGCTCGCAGAGAAAGCGGGCAAAGCCGTAGACGGCGTTGGTTGGTCGGCCGGCCGCGTCGCTGAACTGGTCCGGCATGGAAAACCAGGCCCGGAACACGTACACGCTGGCATCGATGAGATAGACCGGTTGTGCCTGCTGGCTCATGGAAAGGTGATCAATGCCCGGGCTTCCAGTGCGCGCCCAGCGACTTGGCCAGGCGTTGTCTCAGCACGCTGTGACGCGGGAAGTGGGCCATCAGGAACTCCATCTGGTCGGCCAGGATGCGGCGGCCCTGCAGATAGACGTATTCGGCGTGGGTCGGCGCGAAGGGGATGGCCAGCAGCTGCATGCCGGCCTGCTCCGGGGTGCGCGAGCCCTTGTGGTTGTTGCAGCGCTTGCAGGCCGTGACCACGTTGACCCAGCTGTCCTCGCCGCCCTGCGAGAGCGGCTTGACGTGGTCGCGCGAGAGATCCCGGACGTGGAAGGTGTTGCCGCAGTACAGGCAGATGTTCTCGTCGCGCCGGAACAGCGCGCGGTTGGACAGCGGCGGCGTGTAGTGGCCGTAGAAGCGGTGGGCGTCGGGGTGCGAACCGTGGGTGGCCACGATGGCGTTGACCGGGATGACCGTACGCTGGCCGGTCAGGGAGTTGACCCCGCCCCGGAGCTCATAGAGCACGCGGCCGAGGGCATACTGGACCTGGCCCAGCACGATCATGCGCACGGCGTCCTGGTAACCGATCCACTCCAGCGGCATGCCGGTGACGTCGGTACGTAAAACCTGTTGATCGAGCTGCAACATCTTGTGTTCAAGCCTGCGCCGAGCCCCAAGATGCGGTGATTCTAACCGGATTCGCCGGCCGGAACCAGCCTCTTTGGCAAGCCATGGGCGAATCCGGCCGTTCAGTGGAAACCATGCGGCCCCGCCAAGGTCGAAGGGGCCTTGAAACCTGCCTGAAGGGAGATGAAGCGATGCTTCGTTGCCAAGTTCTCGCCATCCTGCTGCTGTTGCCCGTGGCCGGGGCCCGCGCCGCCCTGCCGGCCGAGGTCGATGGACAGCCCTTGCCGTCGCTCGCACCGGTGCTCGAGCAGGTCACGCCGGCAGTCATCAACATTCATACGCGCACGCGCGTCCAGGTGCGTTCCAGCCCGTTTTTCGACGACCCGTTTTTCCGCCAGTTCTTCGACCTGCCCAGCATTCCGCGCGAGCGCGTTCAGCAGTCGCTGGGCTCGGGCGTGGTGGTGGATGCCCGCAACGGGCTGATCCTGACCAACAATCACGTCATCGACGGGGCCGACGATATCGCCGTCACCCTGGAGGACGGGCGCGAGTTCAGCGCCCAGTTCGTCGGCGCCGATCGCGAGACCGACCTCGCCCTGATCCGCATCGACGCCGACGGCCTGTCCGAGCTGCCGCTGCACGATGCGACACCGCTCAGGGTCGGCGATTTCGTGGTCGCCGTCGGCAATCCCTTCGGCCTGGGCCAGACCGTCACCTCAGGGATTGTCTCGGCGCTGGGCCGCTCCGGCCTGCGCGGGCTGGAGTACCAGAACTTCATCCAGACCGACGCCTCGATCAACCCGGGCAACTCCGGCGGCGCGCTGATCGATCTGCGCGGCCGGCTGATCGGTATCAATACGGCCATCTTCACGCCCTCGGGCGGCAACGTGGGGATCGGCTTTGCCATCCCGGCCAGCACCGCGCTGTACGTGAAGGAGCAGCTGCTGCGCCACGGCGAGGTGCGGCGCGGTACGTTCGGCCTGGCGGTGCAGGATCTGGACCGGCCCTTGCGTGAGGCGCTGGAGATTCCAGACCGTTCCGGTGCGGTGGTGACCCGCCTGGCCGAAAACGGACCCGCGCAGCAGGCCGGGCTGCAGCCCGGCGACGTGATCCTGCGCATCGACCAGCGCACCGTGCGCGACGCCCAGATGCTGCGCGCCATCGAGGGTCTGCTGCCGGTCGACGAGGCGGTGACGGTGGAGTTCCTGCGGGGCGGCCGCCCGGAGCAGGTGGAGGTGCGTCTGCGCGAAGATCTGGACGCAAGAATTTCGGGACGCCGGCTGGATGATCGGCTCGACGGGATGATGCTGGTGCGCGTGCCTGAGCGCATGCGCCTGCCCGGCGCCCTGGTCGAAGAGGTGCGCCGCAACAGCCGGGCCTGGCAGTCCGGCCTGCGGGCGGGTGACGTCATCGTGGCCGTCAACCAGGCCCGCGTGCGCGACCTGGCCGAACTGCGCGGCCGCTTTCCCCATTCCGAGGACGAGCTGGCCCTGGAGATTCGCCGCCGCGGCGTGGCCTACCTGGTGCCGCTGGACTGAGTTTATTTTTACCGCGGATGAACGCAGATGAACGCGGATAAAAAACAAGCGATCAGTCGAGAAACTCGATACCGATGTGAGGCTCCTTGGCCTCGAGCGTGCACGAGAAAAAACATCTGCGTTTATCTGCGTTCATCTGCGGTTTTCACTGGTTTCAATGCTTAGACCTGATACCGATTGGCCAGCGCCTCCTGGGCGGTCTGGACGATGCCGAAGGCCGAGCGCAGGTAGCGCCGGTGCAGTCCGGACAGCGAGTCCGGGTCGACCAGGTGATTGGGCTTCTCGCCGCGCTCGTACAGGGCGACCTGATGGCGCAGGCGCACGTTGCCGATGAAGCGCAGCGCGTGAATCAGGTCGTCGGCATCGCGCTCGTTCATGATGCCCTGCAAGGCGGCGGCGCGCAGGCGCTCCTCGGTATGCACCTCGTGGATCGCGCCCTCCAGCGCGCGCACCCGCGCCAGGTCGACGATGGGGATGACCCCGCGCTTTTTCAGGTTCAGGCCCTGGCTTTTCTCCCCCTCGCGTTCCTGCACGAACTGGCGGAACAGCCCGATGGGGGGGCGATGGCCCATGGACTCTGCGGCCAGGAAACGCCGGAAGATCTTGCTGTCGCGCGCCTGGGCCAGCACTTCGCCATGCAGGCGCGCGGCCATTTCCAGGTCGCCGGCCACGCCGCGCATGTCGAAGAAGATGCTCGACTGCATGACCGATTTCGGCTCCGGCTCCAGGATCCAGCTGGCAAAGGTCTTGCGCCAGTCGCGGTAGGACAGGCGCCAGTCGCCCTTGGCCATGACGCCGCCGGGACAGTAGATATAGCCGCTGTCGTTGAGTCCGTCGCAGACGAAATCGGCCATGCGCTTGAAGTATTCGGCGGCCTCTTCATCCGGCGGTTCGGCCAGCAGCAAACCGTTGTCCTGGTCGCTGATCAGGCCTTGCTCGAGCCTGGCCTGGGAGCCGAAGGCCAGCCAGGCCCAGGGCATCGGCGCGCTGCCGAGTTCGGCCTCGGCGAGCTTGAGCAGGCGCCGGGTGCAGGCATCGGTGATCATGCCGGCCACACGCCCGACTTCCGTGACCTGGTTGCCCTGCCGGCTCATGCGGGCCAGCAGGCCGGGACCCTTGCGCGCAAACTCGGCCACCCGCGCCGCACTGTCGGCACGCTGGATATCGCGGACCAGCCGCAATGGGTGCGGTGACTGCATTCGCAGCAGGTCGCCGGAACTGACCACCCCGAGCAGGCCGCCGTCGTCGTCGACCACCGGCAAGTGATGGATGTTGTACTGCATCATCAACAAGAGCGCGTCTTCCAGGCGGTCGGCGGGCGTTGCGGTGACCGGGTTGGCGGTCATCACCTCGGCGATCGCCCTGGCCGGGTCAACGCCGCCGCCGAGCACCCGGTTGCGCAGGTCGCGGTCGGTGATGATGCCGACCAGGCGATCATCGTCGATCACGGGCAGGCAGCTGATCAGGTGGCGTGCCATCAGGCGCGCGCCATCGGAGATCGTCTGACCGGATGTGGTCGTGACCGGCGGCCTGAGTTCCAGTTCGGCAATGCGCGCCGGCGTGCTCTGCTCGAGTTCACGCAGGCGTGCGCCGGGGCTGGAAAAGAAGAACCGGTTGATGACCGGCGCCTCGCGGCACAGGGCCTGGAGGTCCGCGTAGGGTAGCCGCAGCAGTTCCACGTCTTCGGCCGCGACCACGGCATAGTCCCGCGATCCGGAGCCGAAGCAGATGGCGTGCCCGAACAGCTCGCCTTCGCCGCGCTGCTCCAGGGTCTGCTGCTCGCTGTCCAGGATGCTGACCGCGCCGCGGACGATCACGTAGAGATCATGCTCGCCGGGCTGGCGGAACATGCCGATGTCCTGCCCGGTGCTGAACTCCAGGTCCTGGAAGTCGTGGGCCAGTTCGTCGAGCCGGTCCCTCGACAATTCGGAGAACGGAGCGACCTGGCTTAAGAATCGGCGTAACTCTTTCGGGCTCATGAGCACTTACTCTCGCGCTGTCAGTAGTTCAATAGTTGATACGGGCGTAGTAGGTCTGCTGGGCTGCCTGGCGCGCCTGGCCCAGGGTGTGCACGCCTTTGTCCGCCAGCAGGGGGATGAGCTGGACCAGGATCTCGGCGGTGACCATGGCGTCGCCGATGGCGGTGTGGCGGCCGATGATGGTCAAGCCGAAACGCTCGGCAATGGCTTCCAGGCGATGGGACTCCTGGTTCTCGTGCACCAGTGCCGACAGCAGCAGCGTGTCCAGCACCGGGTGATCGAACTTGAGCCCGGTCTGCTTTTCCTTGAGCGCCAGGCAGCGCATGTCGAAAGCAGCGTTATGGGCGACAAGGACGGTGTCGGAGCAAAAGCTGTGGAAGGCCGGCAGCACCTCTTCGATGGCGGGTTGGCCGCGCACCATGTCGGGCGTGATGCCGTGGATCTGGATGCCGGCCGGCGGAATCAGCCGGCGCGGATCGACCAGCTGGTCGAAATACTCGTTGCGCAGCACCTTGCCGTTGACGATGCGCACCGCGCCGATCTGGATGATTTCGTCGCCGCCGGCCGGGTTCAGGCCGGTGGTTTCGGTATCGAATACGGTATAGACCAGCTCGCCGAGCGGGCAGTCGTCCAGCGATTCGCTGCGCGCGCTGCTCTGGAACAGGTCGAAGTCGTAGTACTCCGGCCGGCTTTCATGGCGCATGAAGGTGGCGGTCGGCAGCTCCTCCTGCGGCGTGGCCAGCGGCAGCAGCAGGCGGAAGAAGCAGCGGTGTCGCTTGTCCCCGACTTCCTGCTCGATCCAGCACTCGCCGCCATGACGCTCCAGGACATCATGCACCGTCAGCGAAAGGGTTTCCCGGCCGACCCGGATCGGCTCCATGTCCCAGCCCAGCTCGGCCTTGTTGCCGTCACCCTGGTCGGGCGTCCACATCAGGTCCAGGAAGGCCTGGCCCTCGCGCTCGCCCAGCCGGAGCGCGACCGAGCGGACCTCGCAGTGTTCCTGCAGTCGGCCGGCCAGGTGCAGCAGCGCCTGCAGCAAGGTGAAGCTCTCGACCTTCAGCCACAGCTCATCATCAACGCTCTCGTGCTCGGCATGCAGCCCCAGCTCCGAGCGGATGCGCTTGATTGCGACCTCGATCAGATCGCCGGCCAGCATGTCTTCCAGCGGCCAGCGCGAGCGCAGCGCCTTGGAGGTCGACTGCTGGACTTCGCCGATGCGCTCGCTCAGGCCCTGGATCTCTTCGCGGATGACGCCGAGCAGGCGTTCGCGCATGCAGTCTTCGATGTCCGGATATTCCAGCACCTCGATGGCGGCACGGGTGTTGGCCAGGGCGGCCCGGCTGCCCTCGGTCAGGCTGGTCAGCAGGCGGTCCTTTTCCGAGTCGGCCTGCATGTCGTCGGTGATGTTTTCGATCAGCAGAACGAAGCCGGTCATTTCCGCCACCGATCGGGGCGCATCGTTCTGGACAGACGCCTCGACCTGGCGCACCGGCGTCATCTGCACGCGCAAAAGCTTGCCCGAGGGCGTGGAGGTGACGAACTGTGCCGAAGGTGCCCCGGCCCCACGGTTCAGGCGCCGCTGCACGTTTTCCAGGGCGTGCTGCACGAGACGACGGTCGAGCACGGTGTAAATGGAACGGCCCAGCCCCATCAGTTCCGCGCCGCCGGCCACGCCGGGGGTCCGCGACAGACGCCGGAACTGGATTCTGGCGCGATTGTTGTAGAGCAGGATCCGGCCGTCGAGATTGCACACCACCACGCTCTTGGTGAGTTCGGACATCAGCGCGGCCAGGCGGCTCTTTTCCAGTTCGGTCTGGCGGCTGGCCTCGCGTACCCGGTCGTCCATTTCCGCCTGCAGGGCGTATTGCTTTTCCAGCAGACCGTTGAGGAGTTCGGCCAGGCGCTGGTTCTGACGGCTGCCGCGCAGTTTGAGCGGCCCGGCCTTTTCGTTGTTCACCCGCAGCATGGCTTCTTCGGCCAGTCGTGCCGGTGCCCGGATGTACTGGGCGATCAGGTAGCGTAGCAGGGCCGCCACCGGAATCAGCGAGCCGGCCCACAGGAACAGCAGCAGCCCGCCTCGGCCGCCCAGCGCCTCGGTCACGGTTTCCCAGTCGGCCGGATCGAGCACTGCCCACAGCAAGACCCCGGCCACGACCAGCCACAACAGGCAGGCCGCGCCGACCACGGCGACGCCAAGCGCCAGGCGCCAGTCGAAGCGGTTCACTTGGGATCGGCCAGCATGCTGCGCACCTTCTCGGCCAGTTCCCGGGTCGAGAAGGGCTTGACGATGTAGGCGTCGACGCCCAGCGCCTTGCCCTTGGCCATGTCGGTTTCGCGGCCCTTCGCGGTCAGCATCACGATCTTGACCTCGGCCAGGCTTTCATCATCCCTGACCGCCTGGCACACCTCGAAGCCGGTCTTGCCCGGCATCATGGCGTCTAGGAGCACCAGGTCCGGCGGTTCGCGCCGGATCATTTCCAGTGCTTCGTCGCCGTCGCGCGCCACGCTGACCTCATGGCCTTCGCGGCGCATCAGGTATTCCAGCGAAATGACGATATTGGGCTCGTCATCGGCAATCAGTATCCGGCTCTTCATGGCCTTGCTTCCTCCTCTCTCGGTTCTGCCGCGGCGGCTCCGGTGTGCTCCGGCTCGTTCTGCCGCGGCAGGAAAAAGCTGAATTTGGCGCCCTCTCCGGGGACGGACTCGACCCACATTCTCCCACCGAAGTGTTCGATGATCTGGCGGCTGATCGGCAGCCCCAGGCCGGTGCCGCCCTGGCGTCGCCGGCGGTCACCGACCTGGCGGAACTTGTCGAACACCTCGGCCTGTTCGGCTTCGCTGATGCCGGGTCCGTTGTCGGTGACGGTCACGGTGACGCCTTCTTGCGTGTCGGCAATGTGGATCCGGACCTTTCCGTCTTCGTCGGGCAGATACTTGAGCGCATTCGACAGCAGGTTGAGCAGGACCTGGATCAGCCGGTCGGCGTCGGCGCGGATCAGGCCCGGCCGGCGTTCGCCGCTCATCTCGATCCGGGCGTTGCGGTCAGCGTACTGTTCGGCCATGCTGGCCACTGCCTGATCGACGATGGCGGCCATGTCGACATCGCTGTTGTGCCACTCGGCATGGCCGGCCTCGATCCGGGCCAGGTCCAGTACCTGGCCGACCAGGCGGCTCAGACGCTCGGACTCCCGCACCATGATGTCCAGAAATTCCTGGCGCCGATCGTTGGGCATGTCGGGGTCGTCGTGCATCATCTCGGCCACGGCGCGGATGGACGTCAGCGGCGTGCGCAGCTCGTGGGTGACCGAGGACATGAAGTCGTCTTTCAGTCGGTCCAGGCTCTTGAGCTGCTCGTTGGCCGCGCGCAGCTCTTCAGTGGCCTGCTGCAGTGAGTAGGACTTTTCCTCGAGGGCGCGGGAATACATGCGCAGCTGCGAGGCTTCATCGAGGATGCGCATCACATCATGCAGTTCCAGGTCCTCTTCGTTGACCACCGAGGCCACCATGACGCGCGCCGAAGCGCTGCCGATGGCGCCGGCCAGCTGGGTTTCAACCTGCTGCACCAGGCGCGCGTCGGCCTCGCCGGCCCTTGCGCCTGCCATGGTGTGGCCGTTCGAATCCTCGAACAGCGCTGCGGTGCGCGCCGCGCCGAGAAAGCGGCTGGCCAGGCGCTGCAGGTCCTCGACCCGGGCCCGGCCTTGCCAGAACACCGGCTGGGGGTTGCCGCCGCGCTGATGCACGTCGACGAACAGCAGGGCCTGGCTGGCCTCGCGCGCGCCGGGGCGACTCCACAGCGAGACCAGCACGTAGGCCGCGATATTGGCCAGCAGGCTCCAGAACAATGAATGGGTGATCGGATCGAGGCCGGTCAGGCCCAGCAACTGCTCGGGCCTGAGCCAGGCCCAGCCGAACGGGCCATGCTCGACGAAATCGCCGGAGATCCAGCCCGACTTGGCAATAGATGGCAGCATCAAGGTGTACACCCAGAGGCTGAAGCCCGCGCCCAGCCCGGCCAGGACGCCCCTGGCGGTGCCGCCCTTCCAGTACATGCCGCCGAGCGCGGCCGGGGCGAACTGGGCCACGGCGGCAAAGCTGATCAGGCCGATGCTGACCAGCGCATAGGCCTCTCCAGCCAGGAAGAAGTACAGGTAGCTGAGCAGCAGCAGGAAGACGATGCCGAGGCGCCTGATGTTGAGCAGCAGCCGGGTCAGGTCGCCGGCCGAGCGGTCGCGGAAGCGTCGGGTCTTGAGCAGCAGGGGCACGACCAGGTGATTGCAGATCATGGTCGATACCGCGATGGCCTCGACGATCACCATGCCGGTGGCCGCCGACAGGCCGCCGATCCAGACAAACAGCGCCAGCGCCTCGTGGCCGGTGATCAGCGGCAGCGACAGCACGAACAGATCCGGGTCGGCGCCGTCATTGGCAAAGAACATCAGGCCGGCCAGTGCGATCGGCAGCACGAACAGGTTGATCAGCAGCAGGTAGAGCGGGAAGACCCAGACCGCGCGCTTCAGGTGGCGCTCGTCGACGTTCTCGATCACCATGACCTGGAACTGGCGCGGCAGAAACAGGAAGGCCAGGCCCGCCAGCAAGACCAGCCCGAACCACTGGGAGAACAGGTAATCGGAGTGCGCGCCGGCCTCGAAGCGCAGCAACCTGGCCAGTTCGACATCGGCCATGGCGCGGCTGAACAGATCGCCCAGCCCGTTGAACAGGCCATAGACCACGAACAGACCGACGGCGAGGAAGGCCAGCAGCTTGACCAGGGACTCGAACGCAATGGCAGCGACCATGCCCTCATGGCGTTCGGTCACGTCGAGGTGGCGGGTGCCGAACAGGATGATGAAACCGGCCAGCGCCAGGGCCACATAGAGCGCGCTGTCCTCCCACCAGCGCACCGCCGCCAGCGGCGCTTCCTGGTCGGCAGGCGCGGTCAGCATCAGGTAGCTGGCCGAGATCGCCTTGAGCTGCAGGGCGATATAGGGCACGATCCCGATCACCACGATGACGGTGACCAGGCCGGCAATCACCGAACTCTTGCCGTAGCGGCTGGCGATGAAGTCGGCGATCGAGGTGATGCGGTGGGTGCGGGCAATCCGGATCATCTTGCGGATGACGATCCAGCCCAGGACCATGGCCAGGGTGGGACCTAAGTAGATCGGCAGGAACCAGATGCCGTCCACGGAAGCGCGCCCCACGCTGCCGAAATAAGTCCAGGCCGTGGCGTAGACGGCGATCGACAAGGCATAGACCCAGGGGCTGGAAATGATGGAACGGCCGCGCGCGGCGCGCAGATCGCCGTACCAGGCAATGGCAAACAGCAGCAGCAGGTATGCCAGTCCGGTAACGACGACCAGGGGGGTTGAAATCATGGGCGGGTCAGCCGGTCTCGCGCTCCATCAGCCAGGCCAGCACCGCAATGAGCACGGCCCAGACCGCAAACACACCGGCCGGCAGCAGCGGCAGACCAAACACAGTGGCCGGGTGATCCCACAGCGTGATGAGTGGAAAGCTCAGCAGCAGCCAGCCCAGGCAGAACAGGGCGAGCAGTTTCTGGATCAGCGCCTGCTTCATGCGTTGAATTCCCGACCCTCGGTATCCCTACGGTAACGCGCCCATCGGGCTGGCGCGCTTCGACTTTGGTTGTAGGTGCTGCGCTCAGCGGCCGCCGCGACAGGCGACCTCGAGCGCCGGGTCGGCAGCGTCCAGCCGGCGCCAGTCGGCATTGGCCAGGCTGCCGTCCTCGAGCAGTTCCACCCCGGCGTGCAGATCGGCCCGGCGGTTGCCGGCACAGTCGAATACGACCGGGATCTCGTGAACCGGCATCCAGCGCCCCAGCAGCAGCACGCTGGTCATCACCTGCTGCGGCCGATCCGGGTGATGGCGATTGCGGCGCGTGTCGACCGCGACCATGCGCAGGCTCAAGGGGCGGAGATAGGTCCAGGGGCGATACCACATGGATTCGCTGCTGACCGAGGCGACCTCGACCCCGTCCGGCAGGCCGTTGCGGGTGCGTTCGGCCCAGCTGTATTCCATGAAGATGATGAAGACCAGCATCGCAGCACCAGCGCCGGCCGGGATCAGCCAGGCCGGCAGACGTTTGCCGCTCACGACGTTCAGCGCCATGAGCAGCCCGGCCGCACCCAGGCCCAGTACGACGGTCGCGATCAGTTCCAGCAGCATGGGGTTTCAGTCCATAAAGAGGCTGCCCGGCCATCGAGGCCGGGCAGCAAGAGGAGAGCAAGCCTGCCGGCGATGGTGCCGGCAGGCAGGGGGCACGGGTTTAGTGGTCGACGGCACCGGCAGCGCCTCGGGGCACGCGAATGCTCTCGACCAGTTCCTGGATGTGCTCCGGAGGATCGGCGGTCAGCTTCATCACGATGTAGGCGGTGGCGAAGTTGAGGATCGCGCCGATCGTGCCGAAGGACAGCGGCGAGACGCCGAACAGCCAGTTGTCCGGGGTGTTGGGCAGCATGTTGGTGCCCGGAATGAAGAACCAGCCCAGGTAGGTGAAGATGTAAAGCACGGTGCTGAGCAGGCCGACCAGCATGCCGGCCACGGCCCCGGCGGTGTTCATCTTCTTGGAGAAGATGCCCATCATCAGCGCCGGGAACAGGGTGGCCGCAGCGAGCCCGAAGGCCAGTGCCACCACCTGGGCCGCAAAGCCGGGTGGATTCATGCCCAAATAAGTGGCCAGGGCAATGGCGAAGGCCATGGAAATGCGCGCCGCCAGCAGTTCCTGCTTGTCGGTGATTTTCGGCATCAGCACGGACTTGAGCAGGTCATGGCTGATGGCCGAGGAAATGGCCAGCAGCAAGCCGGCTGCGGTGGACAGCGCGGCCGCCAGGCCACCGGCCGCGATCAGGGCCAGCACCCAGCCGGGCAACTGCGCGATTTCCGGGTTGGCCAGCACCAGGATGTCCTGGTTGAAGGTCACCACCTCGTTGCCTTCCCAGCCGCGGGCTTCGGCGATGGCCGCGAAGTCCTCGGAGCGGTCGTTGTAGTACTGGATGCGGCCATCGTTGTTCTTGTCTTCGAAGGCCAGCAGACCGGTCTGCTCCCAGCTGCGCATCCAGTCCGGGCGCTCATCGTAGCGGATGGGCTCGGCGGCGGTGCCGTCGGGATAGATGGTGGTGATGATGTTGAGCTTGGCCATCGCGCCGACCGCGGGCGCGGTCAGGTACAGCAGGGCGATGAAGATCAGGGCCCAGCCGGCCGACTTGCGCGCATCGGCGACCTTGGGCACGGTGAAGAAGCGGATGATCACGTGCGGCAGGCCGGCGGTGCCGATCATCAGCGACATGGTGAACAGGACCATGTTGAGCTTGGTGGTGTGCAGGCCGGTGTAGTCATGAAAGCCCAGTTCCACCAGCACCTGGTCGAGCTTGGTCAGCAAGGGCAGGCCGGACTCGGCGTGGGTGGAGAACAGGCCCAGCGGCGGCAGAGGGTTGTTGGTCAGCTGCATGGAGATGAAGACCGCCGGAATGGTGTAGGCGGTAATCAAGACGCAGTACTGGGCCAGCTGGGTGTAGGTAATGCCTTTCATGCCGCCCAGGACCGCGTAGATGAAGACCACGGCGGAGGCGATGAACAGCCCGGTGGTGTTCTGCACCTCGAGGAAGCGCGAGAAGGCCACGCCGGCGCCGGTCATCTGGCCGATCACGTAGGTGATGGAAATCACCAGCAGGCAGATCACGGCGACGATGCGCGCACCCTGGCTGTAGAAACGGTCGCCGATGAACTCGGGCACCGTGAAACGGCCGAACTTGCGCAGGTAGGGCGCCAGCAGCAGGGCCAGCAGCACGTAGCCGCCGGTCCAGCCCATCAGGAAGCTCGAGTTGCCGTAGCCGACGAAGGCGATCAGGCCGGCCATGGAGATGAACGAGGCCGCCGACATCCAGTCGGCCGCAGTGGCCGCGCCGTTGACGATCGGGTTGACCCCGCGACTGGCGGTGTAGAAGTCGGAAGTCGTGCCGGCCCGGGCCCAGATGGCGATGCCAATGTAGAGCGCGAACGAGGCGCCAACGACGATCAGGTTAAGCGTGAATTGAGACATGGTTTCTAAGGCTCCCTTATTCTTCGTCCACGCCGAACTCGCGATCGAGCCGGTTCATGTACCAGGTGTAGTAGAAGATCAGGACGATGAAGGTCAGGATCGATCCCTGCTGGGCGAACCAGAAGCCCAGGTCGACTCCCCCGATCGTGATTGGCAGCATGGCCAGCAAGGGTCGGAGCAGGATGGCAAACCCGAATGACACCAGGGCCCAGATGATCAGGCAGATGGTGATGACGCGTATATTGGCCGACCAGTAGGCGGCGGGTGATTTGTCTGCTGACATGATGACCTTTTCCCTCGTTTTTGGCTCTTGACACAGCTGTCTGATGCAGTCGTCTATGGGTCCGCCGGCCGGCGCAAAAGCCACGCCGATGGCCCCGGACTGACCGGCAGTTTAAAAAGCCGCCGCGCAAAAACCCATACGACCATAGTAGGCAGGGCGGCGCCAGGTGCGCTCGATCGGAGCGGGCTGCTATTCTTGGCCACCATGACAGCGGCATCGCACCAGTCTTTGTTGGCGGCACCGGGCTGCCAGGCTGATCCATCGGCCGGGCCGGAACGGCCGGGACCGATGAGCGGAGGCATTTGCCGGCATGCGCCGCAAATGCCGAGCAGCCAGTGCCGCAGGCATTTTGATGCCCAGTCCATGGTTGCCGCTTTTCGACCGGCTGAGCCGACGCTGTCGACATGTTCACGCCCACGCTGCTGATCGCCGTATCCCTGGCTTATGTCGGGCTGCTGTTCGCGGTCGCCTGGTGGGGGGATCGCCTGGCGCCGCCCGGTCGGCGCCTGCCCGGCCAGGCCGTGATCTACAGCCTGTCGCTGGCCGTTTACTGCACTTCCTGGACCTTTTACGGTGCCGTCGGCCAGGCCGCCGCCAGCGGCTGGGACGTGCTGGCCGTTTATCTCGGTCCGATGCTGATGTTCATCGTCTTCGGCGCTTTCCTGGTGCGCATGGTGCGGATCGCCAAGGAACAGAACATCACCTCGATCTCGGACTTCCTGGCCTCGCGCTTTGGCAAGACGCGGCGACTGGCCGCCCTGGTCACCGCCGTGGCCGTCATTGGTGTGGTGCCCTACATCGCGCTGCAGCTGAAAGCCGTCGTGATGGGTTTCGAACTGCTGACCGCCGACCCTGCGGCCGGTTTCGTCCTGCCGGATGGGCCGGCGCCCTTGCTGTCGGACATGGCCCTGGCTGTCGCCCTGGTTCTGGCCCTGTTCACCATCCTGTTCGGCACGCGCAGCCTGGCGGCGACCGACCAGCATCCCGGTCTGATGCTGGCGGTGGCGCTGGAGTCGGTGGTCAAGCTGGTCGCGTTCCTGGCGGTCGGCATCTTCGTGACCTGGTCGATGTTCGACGGGCCGGTGGCACTGCAGGCCGCGCGTATCGACCATGCGCAACTGGGCGAGGTGTTTGCGGCTGGCGGCCTGGGTTCGAGCTTCGTCGGCGTGCTCCTGCTGTCGACCCTGGCGGTGTTCTGCCTGCCGCGGCAGTTTCACGTGGCGGTGGTCGAGAGCACCAGCCCCGGGGACCTGGGCACTGCCCGCTGGCTGTTTCCGCTCTACCTGCTGTTGATCAGCCTGTTCATCGTTCCGGTGGCCGCGGCGGGGCTTGTGATGTTCGGCGACGGCGTCAACCCGGACACCTTCATGCTCAGCCTGCCGCTGTCGGCCGACCGCGAGGGGCTCGCCCTGCTCGCCATGCTGGGCGGTTTGTCGGCGGCCACCGGCATGG